>Ga0182232_1000174_pt1 | contig 19022 bp, 12 predicted proteins | sample G6R1MG_30_FD_155484 | JGI IMG/M metagenome (GOLD analysis project Ga0182232, IMG submission 155484) | Phyllosphere microbial comminities from miscanthus, Michigan, USA - G6R3_NF_07NOV2016_LD2 MG | ecosystem: Host-associated > Plants > Phyllosphere > Phylloplane/Leaf | place: USA: Michigan... | reverse complement strand
GGTGGAGGAACTGTTGCTATCCACAAAAGAGTTGGTACCCGTTACCTGCACCACGTTGCTGGGGGCCGCCACGGCCGCCCCGCTCGTGGCCGTGATGGTGCCGGTAAACGTACTCTGGCTCGCAATCGGGCCCACGATGCGCACCTGAATGGTAGTTTGGGGCACTTGGCCACTCACCGGCGCAATCACCAGTGAGGTGGCGAACGTGCTGCTGGCCACCGACGGGTTACGCATCTGGATGCTGCCCGACGCCGTGCTGCCCGTAAGGGCGGTGGTGAGCGTAATGGGGGTACTGCCCAGGTTGTTGCCGGCCACCACAAACGTGAGCGTCTGGCCCGAGCCACTGCCCGACAGCTGCCCGAAGGCGAGCGTCGTGCCATCCACGAACACGTATGGGCCGCTGGGCGACGTGCCGCTCACGGCCACCGTCTGCACCACGGGGTTGGTGCCATTCATCGTCGTGGCCGTGATGTTGCTGGCATACGCCCCGGTCCCGTTGGGGTACGCGCTAGAAACCACGGGCGCAAAAACCACCTCAATGGGCGTTGCGCTCAGCGTGCCGCCCGTGGGCACCAAGGTTACCGAGCTGGCGTAGGCCGCGCTGCCCACCCGCACCTGAAAGCCGTCGGGCGCGGCCACTACTACGTTGTCGGTCAGGCTACTGCCACTTACTAAAAAAGATTGGGACGCCGACACCCGGTTGACCGGGATGGTCCCGAAATCTGCCAGGGGCAGCGTATTGTTTGGGGCCGCCTGCACCAGCAGGGTCTGGGCGTGGGCCGCCGCCGGCACTAGCAGGCACAGCCAGCAAAAGAGGTACACCCGCTGCAGGTGGTTAGCCCACCCCTTCAAATATCGTATTTTCATATAGGGTAAAAATTGAATTATAAATAAATCCGCTATTTAGGACGGTTAAAGGTAATACCTTTTTATCTGTTTTATAATTAAATAATTTATTTAACCCTTAAAACGCATTTAAATTCGTTTTATTTATCATTATTTTTATAATATTATGACTTTATGCAATCAACCCCTTTTGCCAGCAATATGATTATTATCAGTTTTATTAGCAGCGGTGTCGCAGCTTGCGAAGTGCGGGGCGCGCCAGCGGCCGCTTAGCAGCTTAGGTAGCCAAGCACAGCTACCAACCCTTCTCCAAACGCTTCCGAAGCCGGCATTTAGGCATCCGCCGCCCTGCCCTAAATGCTTGCTAATCAGAAAAATCCAACTAACTTTACCACTAATAGTATAATTTCGTCTTTCTCAGAGGCAATATTTTGAGCCAGCCAGCGGGGCGCGGCCGATGAGGTACTAAGCCAAGTTTTTAACATAGCTTTTTCTTATGCCGCTACCTATTTTTTCTCTGCGCCGGGCCGGGCGGGCTGCCCAGGGCGCTCGGCATTTTGGCTGGCGGGTAGGCCAGTGCCTGGGCGCGGCCAGCCCACTGCTGGGCATAGGGCTGGCTTGGCTGCTACTGCTACTCAGCGGCCCGGCGCGGGCCCAGGCGCAGCGCCCGCTGCTGGGGCTGGCCCTGCGGCCCAGCAGTGGCTCTGGCAGCGATACTACCATCATCTACTTCGAGCAGGGCGCCACCACTGGCTTCGACAGCGCCTACGATGCCTCGAAGCTGAGCAATCCCTCCGGCCTAAACCTGGCCAGCTTCGAGGCGAGCGGCCAGCAGCTGGCCATCAATGGGCTACCTCTTGATTCGCTGAGTGTTCCACTCACAACAACCCTTTTCGTGGGCGTGCCGCAATATGGCTCGTACATCTTGCAAGTAGCCAAGCTCGCTGATTTCGCGGCCACAAGCATCGAGTTGGTCGATAAGCTACTGAATATTACTACTCCTCTGGCCATAGGCACGGCGTATACCTTTGACCTGACCGCAGCCAACACGGCCGGCACGGGGGCCGCCGACACCCGGTTCGAGCTCCAGTTTCGGCCTAGTGCCGCGCCGCTGCCCGTCACGCTCACCAGCTTTACGGCCGCCGCCCAGGGCTTGGCAGTGCGGGTAGGCTGGAGCACCGCTTCGGAGCGGCACAGCCAGTATTTTGCCGTGGAGCGCAGCGCCGATGGCCGGGCATTTGCTGAAATAGGGCGGGTGGCGGCCGCCGGCACCAGCGGGCAGCCGCGCCACTACGCGCTGCTCGACGCGCGGCCCCCGGCCGGGGTGGCGTACTACCGCCTGCGCCAGGTAGACTTGGATGGCAGCCTGCGGTATTCGGCCGTGCGGGCAGTGGCCCCAACTAGCGTGCCGGGTGGCCTGTGCTTGTTTCCGGTGCCGGCCCGCACGGCGGCTACCCTACTGGGCGCGGCTCCCGGCGGGCAGGTGCGGGTGCTCGACACCAGGGGTCGCCTCCTGCTCACGGCTACGGCCGACGAGGCTGGCACCGCTACCCTAACGCTGCCACCTACCTGGCCAGGTGGGCTATACCTGGTGCAAGCGGCCGGCCGGGTAGCCCGCCTGGTAGTAGAGTAGCCGCGGCGCTACGACAGCCCGGACGACTAGAGTTATCCGCATAATCATTGGCACGCCTAATGGGTGTCGCAACATTGCTCAACACACTTGATTACAGCAACTTATTTTCGCTCTCCGCAAGGGAGGCAGCCTATGAAATGACCGCGGCTTCCTGCCTTGGCAATTTTTTCTTGTTGCTTTGCGGAATACTCTCTAATATTGCTTGCGTATTTTCACTTACTGAGCAATTTGCCGCCGCAAAGGCTGAGACATCTTCTCTTAGGCCAAAAAGCGGCCTTTTTTCGGCTCGCCCGCACAATCGATTGTGTAGTTCAGTCGCCCACTCTTCACCCCACCCAACTACCTGATGAAAAGCACCCTGCTTGCTGGCTGCACCGATGCATAGCCGCCCACCGGCTTGGGCTGTGCCCGTTCCCCGCTCCTATCGGGCAGCTATTTCTGGCAGGCAGCGGGCTCAACGCAAGGCGCAGGCTTCTGGCCTGGTGGGCTACCGGCCGCTCTGCGCGCTGGGCGGGGCAGCCCGCCCGGTGGAAGCCCGGTAGCCCCGACACCTAACTTGCGGGGCCAAACCAGGGGCAGCGGCCGAGAGGGCCGGAACGGGCCACTGCCAAAACACCCGGCACTTGGCACCCTAAAAACCAGTGCGCTATCAACCTTTATTTCTCCTTCTTTCATGCCCATCTCCCACCGCGCCGCGCTTTTGGCTACTGGCCTGAGTACCGCCCTGCTGCTCGCCAGCTGCGATTCTAAACCCACCACCAGCCAGGACACGGCGGCTACCACCACCTCGGCACCCGCCGACTCGGCCGCCACTGGCACTACCGCATCCGCCATGCCCACCTCCGCTTCGTTCGGCAAAACCGCCGATGGCCAAGAAATTCAGCTTTTTACCCTCACGAACGCCAAGGGGATGAAGGCTACCATCAGCACCTACGGCGGCACGCTCACCAGCCTGCTCGTGCCCGACAAGGACGGTAAAATCTCCGACGTAGTGCTGGGCTTCGACAAGGCTGAGGGCTACCTGAGCCCCGAGTTTCGCAAGTCGAACCCCTACTTCGGCGCGCTCATCGGGCGCTACGGCAACCGCATCGCCAAGGGCAAATTCACGGTCGACGGCAAAGCTTACCAAGTGGGCGTGAACAACAACGGCAACTCGCTGCACGGCGGCGGCCTGGGCTTCGACCAGAAAATCTGGACCGCGAAGCCCGGCACCTCAGACGAAGGCCAAACCTTGACGCTCACGTATTTGAGCAAAGATGGTGAGGAAGGCTACCCCGGCAACCTCAACGTGACGGTGACTTACACCCTCACCAACGACAACGCCCTGAGCATCGACTACGCCGCGACTACCGACAAGGCCACGCCCGTTAACCTCACCAACCACGCCTACTTCAACCTGGCCCTGGGCCAGAGCAAAGACATTCTGGCCCACGTAGTTACCATTCCGGCCGACCGCTACACGGTGGTGAACGAGCAGCTCATCCCGACTGGCGAGCTGAAGCCGGTGAAGGGCACGCCCTTCGACTTTACCACGCCCCACGCCATCGGCGAGCGCATCGCGCAGGTGCCCGGCGGCTACGACCACAACTGGGTCTTGAACCAGGCCACCGGCGACCACAGCGCCGCCACCGTGTACGAGCCCACCACCGGCCGCACGATGGAGGTGAAGACCGACGAGCCCGGCGTACAGTTCTACACCGGCAACTTTCTGGATGGCAGCCTGAAAGGCAAGGATGGCGTGGTCTACGGCAAGCACGCCGGCTTCTGCCTCGAAACCCAGCACTTCCCCGATTCGCCCAACCAGAAAGACTTCCCGAGCACCATTCTGAAGCCGGGCGAGACCTACCATACCACCACCAGCTACACGTTTGGGGTGCGGAAATAGCAAACGCCCGTCATGCTGAGCGCAGCGCAGCGGAGCCGAAGCATCTCTACCGCTTCGTTGCTAACGAAGGAGTTAGTACTGAGGTAAAGATGCTTCGACTTCGCTGCGCTCCGCTCAGCATGACAAACGCTCCCATACAACTATTCATAATTAACCAACCCGTGCCAGACCAAACCGCCTCCCCGGCCTACGTTATCGGCCTCGACTACGGCACCGACTCGGCCCGCGCCTTGCTCGTGGATGCCCGCACCGGCGCCGAAATCGCGCAGGCCGTGCACTACTACCCGCGCTGGAAGCAGGGCCAGTACTGCAACCCCACCAAAAACCGCTTTCGCCAGCACCCGCTCGACCACCTCGAAAGCCTCGAGGCCACGGTGAGCGAAGTGGCCAAAAAGGTGCCCGCCGAGCAGATTGTGGGCCTCGCCATCGACACTACCGGCAGCACGCCCGGCCCGGTGAACGAGCAGGGCCAACTGCTGGGCATGCTGCCCGAGTTTGCCGAGAACCCCAACGCGCTGTTTGTGCTCTGGAAAGACCACACCGCGCTGGCTGAGGCCGCCGAAATCAACCACAAAGCCCGCACCTGGGGCGGCGAGGACTACACCAAGTACGAAGGCGGCATTTACTCGTCGGAGTGGTTCTGGGCCAAAATCATGCACATCGTGCGCGAGGATGAGGCCGTGGCCCAGGCCGCGTACTCCTGGATGGAGCACTGCGACTGGCTCACGCTGACGCTCACCGGCCAGCCGCTGGCCGAGTTCAAGCGCAGCCGTTGCGCCGCTGGCCACAAGGCCCTGTGGCACGCCAGTTGGGGCGGCCTGCCCCCCGAGGAGTTTCTGACCCACCTCGAACCTAAGCTGGCCGGCTTACGCAATCGATTATTCTCGGAAACGCATACGGCCGACGAAGTAGCCGGGCATCTTTCGGAAGAGTGGGCCAAGCGCCTGGGGCTGACTACCAACACGGTAATCGCCGTGGGCTCGTTCGACGCCCACGCGGGCGCGGTGGCCGGCGAAATCGAGTCCTACTCGATGGTGAAGGTGATGGGTACCAGCACCTGCGACATCGTAGTGGCCCCGACCGCCGAGGTGGGCGACCACCTGGTGGCCGGCATCTGCGGGCAGGTCGACGGCTCGGTTATCCCCGGTATGCTGGGTTTGGAGGCCGGGCAGTCGGCTTTTGGCGACCTGCTGGCTTGGTTCCGCCAGATGCTGGAGTGGCCCTTGCAGGCCGTGCAGTCGAAGGTGCTGACGGCTGAGCAGCAGGCCGCTTACCGCCAGGAAGTGAGTGATAACCTCATCGTGCAGCTTACTAAAGCCGCCGCTGAAGTTGACCCCGCCGAAAGCCACGTGCTGGCCCTCGACTGGGTAAACGGCCGCCGCACCCCTGATGCCAACCAGGCCCTGAAAGGCGCCTTGACGGGTCTCACGATGGGCACCTCGGCCCCGCAGGTGTTCCGCGCATTGGTCGAGGCCATTTGCTACGGCTCGAAGCAGATTGTAGAGCGCTTCGAGAGCGAAGGCATTCCGATTAAGCAGGTGATTGGCATTGGTGGCGTGGCGAAAAAGTCGGCCTTCGTGATGCAGACCCTGGCCGACGTGCTCGACCGGCCCATCAAGATTGCCGTGTCGGAGCAGGCCCCCGCGCTGGGCGCGGCCATGTACGCGGCCGTGGCCGCGGGTATCTATCCCGATGTGCTGGCTTCGCAGAAGGCGCTGGGTAGCGGTTTTGCCGAAACCTACACCCCTAACCCCGCGAGCGTGGCCCAGTACGCCACCCGCTACGCGCAGTACCAGGCGCTGGGCAAGTTCGTGGAAAGCGTTACCAATCAATCGGAAGACGCGGTAATGGAACCCGAAACTCCCGCCATCACCACCGCCTAATGAGCCAGTTTCAAGACCTAAAGCAGGCCTGCTACGAGGCCAACATGCAACTGCCGGCCCTCGGGCTAGTGCTCTTCACCTTCGGCAACGCCAGCGTGGTAGACCGCGAGCGCAGCGTGTTCGCCATCAAGCCCAGCGGCGTGCCCTACGCTACATTGAAGCCGGAGGACATCGTAATTGTGGACTTCGACAATAATGTGGTGGAGGGCACTAAGCGGCCTTCGTCGGACACGAAAACGCACGCGCTGCTTTTCAAGGAGTGGACCAACATTGGCGGTATCGTGCACACGCACAGCACCTACGCCACAGCGTGGGCGCAGGCGCAGCTCGATATCCCTATTCTAGGTACCACCCACGCCGACCACCTCACGGCCGACGTGCCCTGCGCGCCGCCCATGAGCGATGAGCTCATCGCGGGCGACTACGAGCACCAAACCGGCTGGCAAATTATCAACGAGTTTGAGAAGCGTGGCCTCTCGCCCGCCGAAGTCGAAATGATTTTGGTGGGCAACCACGCGCCTTTCACCTGGGGTAAGACCGTGGAAAAGGCGGTGTACCACAGCGCGGTACTCGAAGAGGTGGCGCGGCTAGCTTACCTCAGCTGCACCTTGAAGCCGGGCGTGGAACGGTTGAAAGATGCCTTGATTAAAAAACACTACGAGCGCAAGCACGGCGCTAATTCTTACTACGGGCAATAAGCTGTTGCGCGGACTTTGTAGTCCGCGTTTCGGATGCTCATCCCTAAAACTCAAACGCGGACTACGAAGTCCGCGCAACTTTTATGATTGACATTTCAAATTACGAAGCTTGGTTTATCACTGGCTCGCAGCACCTCTACGGCCCCGAAACCCTGGAGGAAGTGGCTCGTCACTCGCAGGAAATCGCCAAAGAACTCGGTACCAAGCTGCCCATCAACATCGTGTACAAGCCGGTGCTGACGGGCCCGCAGGAGATTTATAAGCTGGTGCAGGAGGCCAACAACACGCCCAACTGCGTGGGCCTGATTGCCTGGATGCACACCTTCTCGCCGGCCAAAATGTGGATTAACGGCCTGAAAATCTTGCAAAAGCCGCTGGCCCACCTGCACACGCAGTACAACCGCGACATTCCGTGGGATGCCATCGACATGGACTTCATGAACACCAACCAGTCGGCGCACGGCGACCGCGAGTTTGGGTTCATCGGCTCGCGGATGCGCCTGAACCGCAAGGTGATAGTGGGCCACTGGCAGAGCGAGGACGTGCGCGAGCGCCTCAGCATTTGGAGCCGCGTGGCCAGCGCCTGGGCCGACTGGCAGGGCGCCAAGTTCGTGCGCTTCGGCGACAACATGCGCTACGTGGCCGTGACTGAAGGCGACAAGGTAGAGGCCGAAATCAAGTTTGGCTACGAGGTGAACACCTACGGCATCGGCGACCTGGTGGCCGAGGTAAACGCCGTGACCGACGCGCAGATTGCTGGCCTCATCGCCACATATGAGTCTGAATACGACCTAGGCGACAACCTGAAAGAAGGCGGCGAGAAGCGCGAAAGCCTGCGCGACGCGGCCCGCATCGAGCTGGGGATGCGCAAGTTCCTGACCGACCGCAACGCCAAAGGCTTCACGGATACCTTCGAGGATTTGCACGGCATGAAGCAGCTGCCCGGCATCGCCACGCAGCGCCTGATGGCCGACGGCTACGGCTTCGGCGGCGAGGGCGACTGGAAGACCTCGGCCCTGGTGCGCGCCATGAAAGTGATGGGCGCCGGCCTGCCCGGCGGCAACTCGTTTATGGAGGACTACACTTACCACTTCGCCCCCGGCAACGAGCAGGTGCTGGGTTCGCACATGCTCGAAATCTGCCCCAGTATCGCCGAAGGCAAGGTGCGCGCCGAGATTCACCCCCTCGGTATCGGCGGCAAGGAAGACCCGGTGCGCCTAGTGTTCAACTGCCCCGCCGGCCCGGCCCTCAACGCGACCATCGTGGATATGGGCAACCGCTTCCGCATGATTGTGAACACGGTAGAAGCCGTGGCCCCCGAGCAAGACCTGCCGAACCTACCCGTGGCCCGTGTGCTCTGGAAAGTGCACCCCGACATGAAAACCGGCCTGGCGGCCTGGATTTTGGCCGGCGGCGCGCACCACACGGGGTATAGCCAGAACCTGACCAGCGAGTACCTGGAGGACTTTGCCGAGATGGCAGGGATTGAGTTCCTGATTATCGACGAGGACACCAAGCTGCGGACGTTCAAGAACGAAATCCGCTTCAACGAAGTAGCTTTCAAAGGCTAACGAGGCCGGTCTAGCGTGGCGCCTCACCCCCCGGCCCCCTCTCCGAAAAGGAGAGGGGGAGCCTGACGACTTTTCAACACCAGCATACGTCTGCTGGCGGTCGGCTCCCCCTCTCCTTTTCGGAGCGGGGGCCGGGGGGTGAGGCGCCCGCGTTAGGGCTACGCCGCTCAACTAACATTCTTCCCCACCCACTTACCCACTTTTATGCGTTCTACTACCCGCTTTCCCGCCCTGGCTACCGGCTTGGCGCTGCTCGGCACCCTCGGGGCCAGCGCGCAGCCGGTGGCCCCGGCCAGCCTCACGGTGCAGGTGAACAAGCCCGGCGCGGCCGTTAACAAGAATATGTACGGCCTGTTTTTCGAAGACATCAACTTCGCGGCCGATGGCGGGTTGTACCCCGAGCTGGTGAAGAACAAGTCGTTCGAAATCAACCCCGGCCTGGTGGGCTGGCGGGCCTTGCAGGGCGGCGCTAACCTCGACGCCTACGCCGTGCGCAACGAGCAGGGCATCAACCAGAATAACGCGCACTACCTGCGCCTGACTACCCGCAACGGCGCGGGCGGCGAGGCCGGCATCGAAAACGAAGGCTTTCGGGGCATGGGCGTGAAGGACGGCGGCGAGTACACGCTCTCGTTCTACGCGCGGCGCGGCGCGGGCGACATCAAAGGGCTCACGGCTAATTTGGTAGGCGCTAAGGGCGAGAGCCTGGGACAGGTAGCGGTGAGCGGCTTCACCAATGAGTGGAAGAAGTACACGGCCGTGGTGAAAGCCACCGGCACCCAGAATAAAGCCCACCTCAAGCTCGTGCTCAACGGTACCGGCACGGTGGACTTAGACGTGGTGTCGCTGTACCCGAAAGACACCTGGAACAAGCGGCCCAACGGCCTGCGCACCGATTTAGTGCAGCTGCTCAAGGACATGAAGCCGGGCTTCCTGCGCTTCCCCGGCGGCTGCATCGTGGAGGGGCGCACGCTCTCGGAGCGCTACCAGTGGAAGGAAACCATTGGCGACGTGACGGCCCGCCTGCCCATGATAAACCGCTGGAACATGGAATTCCGGCACCGCTCGACGCCCGACTACTACCAGTCGTTCGGGCTGGGCTTCTTCGAGTATTTCCAGTTGTCGGAGGATATCGGGGCCGAGCCGCTGCCGATTCTGAACGTGGGCATGGCCTGCCAGTACAACTCGGGCGAGCTGGCCCCGCTGGGTAGCGCCAGCACCAAGGGCGGCCCCAATGCCGGCGAAACTGCCCCGCACAACCACGCCACCGACGACCCGTCGCTGGACGTATTTATTCAAGATGCGCTCGACCTCATCGAGTTTGCCAACGGCCCGGCTACCTCTACCTGGGGCGCCAAGCGCGCCGCCATGGGCCACCCCGCGCCCTTCAACCTCAAGATGATAGGCGTGGGCAACGAGCAGTGGGGGCCGCAGTACCTGGAGCGCTACATCCCGTTTGCCAAAGCCGTGAAGGCCAAATACCCCGGCATCGACCTGGTGAGCAGCGCCGGCCCCAGCCCCGACGGCGAGCTGTTTGACACCGCCAGCAAGCGCCTCGGCGAGCTCAAGGCCGACTACATCGACGAGCACTACTACGCCAAGGCCGACTGGTTTCGGGCCAACGTGGGCCGCTACGACAAGTACGCCCGCGGCGGCCCCAAAATCTTCGCCGGCGAGTACGCCGCCCAGAGTGTGAACACGGGCAGCGAAAACAACAAAAACACCTGGGACTGCGCTATTTCGGAAGCCGCCTTCATGACCGGCCTCGAGCGCAACGCCGACGTGGTGGGCATGGCCAGCTACGCCCCGCTCTTCGCCAACGTGGACGCCTGGCAGTGGACGCCCGACCTTATTTGGTTTGATAACCTGAGCTCCTACGGCTCGCCGAGCTACTACGTGCAGCAGCTCTATAGCCTCAACAAAGGCACCAAAGTGCTGCCCGTGACCATGCCCGGCGGGGCCAAAAACGGGGCCGACAACCTTTTTGCCAGCGCCGTGGCCGACGAGCCCACCGGCGAGGTCGTGGTGAAGCTGGTGAACTACTCGGCCACGCCGCGCCCCGTCAGCATCAGCCTGGCCGGGGCCAAAAACCTCGGCAAAACGGGCCGTGCCCAGACCCTGGCCAGCGCCGACCTGCAAACCCAGAACAGCCTGAAAGAGCCCAAGAAACTAGCGCCGCAGGAAGCCACATTCGCCGTGAAGGGCTCGGCCCTGAGCTACACGCTGGCCCCGTACTCATTCACGGTGCTGCGCGTGGCGGGCAAGCGCTAGGGCGAGCCACGCCAACTAAAAAAGGGAGCCAGCGGTCGCTGGCTCCCTTTTTTGCTTTTAGTAAGCTCGAAAATTATTTGGCGGCCTGCACGCCCTCAGTCGTCATCCGCACGCGCTGTATGGTGCCGTTTTTGTTATAGTTCAGGTAGTCAATGCACACCGAGCGGCGGTAGCTGCTGCCTTTCTCGTTCAGGCCGCCGTTGTGGTAGATGAAATACGACTTGCCTTTGAAGTCAATGATAGCCTGGTGGTTGGTGTTGGAGTTGCCGGCGATTTCGTTGAGCAGGCCCTTGTACTGCCACGGCCCGTCGAGGCGGCGGCTCATGGCGTAGGCTATTTTTTCGGGAAATTCGGTAGCATAGCTCAGGTAGTACCAGCCGCCATGCTCGTGCACCCACGGCGCTTCGGTGAAGCGCGGCAAGCCCTGCACGGTCTGGATGGGACCGTCGAGCTCCGTCATGTTGGGCTTGAGCCTGGCGTAGTAGCAGGCCGTGTTGCCCCAAAACAGGTAGGCCTGGCCGCTTTTGTCGATGATGACCGTGGGGTCGATGTCATCCCAGCTGATGCCGGTGGCCTTGGTCATATCGTTGGTAATGAGCGCCGTGCCGCGCGCGTCCTTAAACGGGCCGGTGGGATTATCAGCCACCGCCACCCCGATAGCCTTGCCGCGCACAGTGGCGTGCTCCACGGCCGCGTACCAGTAAAACTTGCCGTTACGCGCTACCACCTGCGAGGCCCAGGCATCATCCTTGGCCCAGGTAAAGTCGCTGACTTTCAGCGGCACCGGGTGCTCAGTCCAGTTCACCATGTCCTTGGAGGAAAAGCACAGCCACTCGTGCATCTCGTAGCGCTCCTGCGGGGCCGGGGCCACGTCGTGGCCGGTGTAGAGGTACACCGTGCCGCCCTGCACCAGCGCGGCCGGGTCAGCAGTGTACTTGGTTTTGATGATGGGATTGCCGCCGGGGGCGGGGGTAGGGGCGGCCGTTTGGGCGAGCGCCGGGCTGGCGGCCAGCAGCAGGCCCGTGAGGCGGGCCGCAGTAGGCAGCAAAGAAGATAGCAGATTGCGTAGCATATAAAACTAAAAATTGGGGTGAGGAGAAGTCAGGCCAGCTTACTTAGCGGTCAATTAGCGGCGCTCCTAGGCCAGGGGCTCGATGCGTGGCTTGGGGCGGCTTTTGTCGTGGCCGTCGTGGCCGTGAAACACCAGGTAGTCAACGTTATCGAATATCGCCACGGCGTTGTGGCCCCCGCCAAACCAATTGGCGTGCCCACCGGGTCGAGGTAGGGGTCCGTGACGGCTTTGGCGCGGCCCACCATCATTTTGCAGGTGCTCTTCGCCCCTCGGCAGCAGTAGCCGAACAATATGAGCACAGGGCGCTCCACGTGTCGCGGCCCGGCACCGACGCGATAGCCGCGCCGTGGCCAACCTACTTGTAATCGGGTGATTCGGCATACAGCATTTTAGTAGTGACCAGGCCGATGGCCAAGCGGTTCTTGCAGAAGGTAGAAACGAAGTGAAACAGGCTATACTGCCCGTTGGCAAACGAGATATCGGGTGCCCAAAAGTGACTTTTGAGGCCCAGGCCGGCGGCGCCGCAAACACGGGCGGCACGGTTTGGGCCCGGCCGGGGAAGCGGCCGGCCAGCAACGTACTGCGCAGTAGGTTTCGCATGACAGCCGCAGCAACAAGCATGCAAGTGATTGTTTACTAACTCGCTAAGCCACTACGACAGCCATTATACCACCCAGGCACCAGTAGCCGGTGCTGCCTAGCTACTTACCACTCATTAGACTTGTTCCTGAATTAAGAAAAATACAAAAACGGGTCATGCTGAACGCAGTGAAGCATCTCTACCGCACCGTTTAGGCTGTACTCCAACGGTGCGGTAGAGATGCTTCACTGCGTTCAGCATGACAGTCGTAAGTAATGAGCCTTTTCAGGCACAAGTCTATTAGCTAATTGTTGTACGATATTACCCGGCTGCGCCCAAAAGTTTGTGTTTAGTACGGTAGCTAATCAGTAATTACCGATGAACAATTTATACTTATTTTTTTGATTATTAAAATTTTACATCTATTGCATAGCTAGCAAAGCCGTTAAGAAGCGAATTTTCGATGCTACCCGGTATCGCACCAGCGTCGCCTTAGGTTTCTTTCGGAGGCTTACTAAATTTGCGGGGCACGTCTGGTCGTTCTTGTTTTGCTGGCTGCTACCCTTCACCATGAGTTCCCGCAAAAAGCAACCCTCCGCCAGCTCGCCCGCCGCCGTGTCGATGGCCGACCTGGCCCGCGAGCTGGGCGTGTCGATGACGACCGTATCGCGGGCCTTGAGCGACCACCACAGCATTGGGGCAGCTACCAAGCAGCGGGTGCTGAAGCTGGCCAAAAAGCTGAACTACCAGCCTAACCACCTGGCCGCCGCCCTGCGCAAAGGCCAGAGCCGCCTGCTGGGCGTGGTGGTGCCGTACATTGAAGGCAAGTTCTTTCCGTCGGTTATTCAAGGCATTGAGCAAGCGGCTAGTAAGGCCGGCTTTAGCGTTATCGTGTGCCAGTCGCACGAGGATGTGCAGCTGGAGCGCCGCAACGTGGAGACGCTGCTGCACGCGCAGGTGGCGGGCGTGCTGGTGTCGTTGGCCCGCAATACGCAGCAGTTTCAGCACTTCGACAAGGTGCGTAGCCGGGGTATTCCGCTGGTGTTTTTCGACCGCATTCCGCCCACCGGGCTGGTAAACTCGGTGGTGCTGAACGACCACGCGGGCGCTTTTCAGGCCACGCGCCACCTGCTGGAGCAAGGCTGCCGCCGCCTCGCACACCTGGCCGGGCCGCAGCACCTCAATATTTACCAGCAGCGCCGGCAGGGCTACCTCGACGCGCTGGCTACTTACGGCCTGGCCCCGGAAGACGAGCTGATAACTTACTCCGACATGACGGTGGACGATGGCGCCCAGGCCGTGCGCCACTGGCTGACGCTACCCCGGCCGCCCGACGGCATCTTCGGGGCCGGCGACTCGGTGATACTGGGGGCGCTGCAAACGCTTAAAAGCCAGGGCGTGCGCGTACCGCAGGATATTACCCTGGCGGGCTTTAGCAACGAGGGCTTTACGGCCATTACCGAGCCGCAGCTGACTTCCGTCGACCAGCGCTGCGAGGAGATGGGCGAGGCCGTGGTACGCCTGTTTCTGGAGCTGGCGGCCGCACCCGAGTCGACCTTTACGCAGCGCCAGGTGGTGCTGCAGCCCGAGCTGTTTATTCGCGGGTCGTCGCAGCGAGCCTTGGCTTCCGCTTAGCGCGGCAGAGATTTTGGGCAGTTGGCAGGTACTGCGGGTGGGGTAGGCGGGCTGGGTGGCCCGTGGGCAGGCCGGCGCAGCGAGCCAAATTACCGATTTTATCACTTAATTTACTAGAAATCAAACAGGTGCTGGCTGTGCACGCCTTTTGTCACCGGCGGGCGGCGCTCAACTTTTCCGGCTTAGTTGCAGTACGCTTTCGCAGGTCTTTCGCCCAGTACCATGCCCGCTCCCACTACTCCCCCGCCCACGGCCCAACCGGGCTTCGATGAGCTGCTCGAAACGCTGCTCGCGGCCTCGGACACGGGCCTGGCGCACCTAAAACCGGTGTATGCGGCGGGCCAGCCCGAAGAACTAGTGGATTTTACCTACGAGCGGCTAAACCCGGCGGCCCAGCGCCTGCTGGGGCTGCCCGCGCACCCGCAGGCCTCGTACCGCGCGCAGGCCCCGGCCGATGCGGCGGGGCTGGCCTTTTTGCGCGAAACATTTTTGTCGGGCCAGGCCGGGCACCACACGCTGGCGGGCCACCCGGCGGCGGGCCAGCCCTACACCTTGCGCGTAGCAGCGCAGCGCGTGGGGCCGCACTTGGTAGCAAGCTTCGCTAGCGCCGGCCCGGCGGCCGGGGCAGCCGCCCACTTGCTGCCCAGCGAATGGCCTTCGCTGCTGGCGCAGGCGCCGGTGGCCATCACGGTGCTGCGCGGCCCCCAGCACCTGGTAGAGCTGGCCAGCCCCGCCATGTATGCCCTCTGGCACACCACCCGCGAGCAGATGGTAGGGCGGCCGCTGCTAGCGGCCCTACCCCCGGCCGCCAGCCACGAGCTGGCGCTGCTGCTGCAGGCCGTGCCGGCCACCGGCGCGCCCTACCTAGGGCGCGAGGTGCCCTCGGGGCTGGGCCGGCCGGCGGGGCAGGCACCGGGGTATTTCGACGTGGTGTACCAGCCCCTGCACAATGCCCAGGGCCAGCCCACGGGAGCGGTGCTAGTGCTCACCGACGTGAGCGAGCAGGTGCGGGGCCGCCTGTGCACGCAGCACCTCAACCAGGAGCTGCGCCGCGTGAATGAGCAGCTGCACGCGGCCAATGAAGAGCTGCGCGCCAACAACCAGACCCTGGCCGATACCCAGCTGCTGCTGCGGCAGCTAAACCAGGAGCTGGAAGCCCGCGTAGCCCAGGGCGTGCGCGAGGCGCTGGCCGCCGAAGCCGAGGCCGAGCGCCAGCAGCGGCAGCTGGCGCGCTTTTTTCAGCAGTCCCCGGCCGCCATTTGCGTGCTCGATGGCCCCGACCTGGTGTACGAGCTGGTAAACCCCGGCTACCAGCAGTTTTTTCCGGGCCGGGTGCTGGTGGGCCGGCCCCTGCGCGAGGCCGCCCCCGAGCTGCTGGCCCAGCCCACCTACGAGTGGCTGCGCCAAGTGTATGAAACCGGCACCTCGCACGAAGGCCACGAAGTGCGGCTGCTCGTGAACCCTACCGGCGACGCGCTGCCCCAGGAGCGTTACTTCAACTGCGTGTACCAGCCCCGGCACGATGAGCAGGGCCGCACCGATGGGGTGCTGGCCTTCGCTCTCGACGTAACGGCCCAGGTGCTGGCTCAGCAGCGGGTAGAAGCCTTGCAGGCCGAAGCCCAGGCCGAAGCTGCGCGCCGCGCCCAGGAGCGCGAAACCTCGTACCAGGTATTTGAGCAAACCCCGGCGGCGGTGGCCCTGATGTGGGGGCCCGAGCAGCGGTTTGAGTACGCCAACCCGGCTTTTGGCCAGCTGTTTCCGGGCCGCGCGCTGCGGCACCGCACCCTGGCCGAGGCCGTGCCCGAAGCCGTGGCCCAGGGCCTGGTGGCCCGGCTCGACCAAGTATACCGCACGGGCGAAACGTTTGTGGGCACGGAGGTGCAGTTTACGCCCCAGCTGCCCGACGGGCAGCCGCTGCGCACAGGCTTCTACAACCTGACGTACCAGGCATACCGCGAAAACGACCGTATTTTGGGTGTACTGGTTTTTTGCTATGAAGTAACCGAGCAGGTGCGCGCCCGCCAAGCCATGCAAAACAGCGCCCAGCAGGCCCTCGACCTGGCCCAGGACCTGCGCACCACCAACGAGCAGCTGCGGCGCACCAACGTGGACCTCGACAACTTCATCTACACGGCCTCGCACGACCTCAAGGCGCCCATTGCCAACATCGAGGGCCTGCTGCTGCTGCTGCGCGAGCAGCTGCCCGCCGAGGCCCGGCAGGCCGGCCTGGTGCCCCGCGTGCTGGGTATGATGCAGGGTGCCATCGAGCGCTTTCAGCTCACCATCGCGCAGCTCACCGACCTGGCCAAGCTGCAGCAGGCCCACACCCAGCCCGCCGAAGAAGTGAACCTACCCGCGCTGGTCGAGGCCGTGCGCCTCGACCTGGCCGCGCTGCTCGATGAGGCGCACGCCGAGCTGCGGGTCAGCCTCGACTCGTGCGCCACCATTTCCTTTGCCCCGCAGCACTTGCGCAGCATTATTTACAACCTGCTCACCAACGCCATCAAGTACCGCAGCCCCCACCGGCCGCTGGCCATAGACCTGCGCTGCCTCGCGCAGCCCGGTAGCACCGTGCTCGAAGTGCAGGACAATGGCCTGGGCCTAACGGCCGACCAGCAGGGCAAGCTATTTGGCATGTTTCGGCGCCTGCACGACCACGTGCCCGGCTCCGGCATGGGCCTGTATATGGTCAAGCGCATCGTGGAAAACGCGGGCGGTACCATCGTGGTACACAGCCAACTCGATGAGGGCTCCACCTTCACCGTTTCTTTTCCGAACTGAGGTTTCGATTTTAGCCGCTTTATTCGCAGGCATATGCAAAAGCTGACCAGCATCTTGCTCGTAGACGACGACCCGACGACCAATTTTTTACACGAGCAGCTGCTCCTGAGCCTGGGCGTGACGGAAACCTGCCTGGTGGCCGAAAACGGGGCCGAAGCCCTGACGCTGCTGGCCGACTACTCGGAAACCAGCGACCTCTGCCCCGACCTGGTACTGCTCGATGTGCACATGCCCGTGATGGACGGCATCGACTTTCTGGAAGCCTACTTGCAGCCGCCCTACCCTCCGCCCGTGGTTATCGTGCTCACCACCTCGGTGCACGCCCGCGACCAGGCCCGCATGGCCAGCCTGCCCGTGGCCGACTGGGTCAACAAGCCCCTGACGCGGGCCAAGGTCAACGACATCCTGCGGCAGCACTTTCAGCGGCAGCTGCCCGCCGAGCAGTTGGCCTAGCCCAGCGCCCGGCTTTGGCCTGGCCGTAGCCTGCTTACTAGCAAGCAACTACCCGGCAAGGACGGGATTTTGGCTCGGCCGGGCCGCTGTGCCACCGCGTATCTTTGGGCTAATGCCCTTGCTCGAAGTTACCTCCGCCGCCCAGCGCCAGCAGTTCTACGACCTGCCGCGCCGCCTGCACCAGGCCAATCCCGCGTTTATCAATCCGCTCGACAACGAGGTGGAAGCCGTGTTTGACCCGGCCAAAAACAAGCTTTTTGCCGCCGGCGGCGAAGCCCAGTGCTGGCTGCTCACCGACGCGGGCGGCGAGGTTATCGGGCGCATTGCGGCTTTCATCAACCCGCTCACCAGCACCACCGACCCCGAGCTACCGGCCGGTGGCCTGGGCTTTTTTGAGTGCATAAACGACCAGGCGGCGGCCAACCAGCTCTTCGACGTGGCCTGCGCGTGGGTGCGGGCGCGCGGCGTGCTGGCCGTGGATGGCCCCATCAACTTCGGCGACCGCGACCGGTTTTGGGGCGTGCTCATTGATGGCTTTCAGCACGAGCCCAACTACGGCATGTTCTGGCACCCGGCCTATTACCAGCAGCTGTTTGAGCGCTACGGCTTTCAGCTGTATTTCAAGCAGTACACTTGCTACCGGCCGGTGGCGCAGGTGCTGCACCCAAGCTTCAATAAGAAGCTGACCGAGCTCACGGCGGCGGGCTACATCTTCACCCACGCCCGCAAGGCCGAGCCCGAAAAGCTGGCCCAGGACTTTCACCACGTCTACAATCTGGCCTGGGGCAAGCACGCCGGCGTGCAGCCCATGACCCTGGAGCAGGCCCGCACGCTAGTGCATGAAATGAAGCCGGTGATTGACGAGCGCGTGCTGGCTTTCGCCTACTACAACGACGAGCCGGTGGCGTTTTTCATCAACATCCCCGAGCTCAATCAGGTATTCAAGCACATCGGCAAGCGGCTCGACCTGGTGGGCAAGCTGCGCTTTGTGTGGGAGCAGTGGCGCTACGCGCAGCGCGCCGACAAGAAAATCCTGGGCATCATCTACGGCGTAGTGCCTGCGCACCAGGGCAAAGGCGTAGAGAATGCCCTCATTATGTCGACCCAAAATGCCTTCCTACGGGCGGGCTACACCGACATCGAGATGAACTGGATTGGCGACTTCAACCCGCGGATGCTGGTCGTCACGCGCAGCATCGGCTCCAAAATCATCAAAACCCACGCCACCTACCGCAAGCTGTTCGTGGACCGCCCGTTCGAGCGCTACCCGATTATCCGGTGAGTAGTAGCGCGAAGCAGAGCTTCGCGCTACTGCCGAAAAGCCTCGTCCAGCGCCAGCACCTGGGGCAGCACGAACTGCGAATCGTCGTTGTAGATGACGTAGTCGGCGCGTTGCAGCTTTTCCTCGTCGCTGAGCTGCTGGCTCATAATGGCTTGCACATCGGCGGGGCTGCGGTGCGTATCGCGGCTCAGCACGCGGGCGGCGCGCACTTCGGGCGGCGCATACACGGTGATGATGCGGTCGAGCTGCCGGTACGCGCCCGACTCGTAGAGCAGCGCGGCTTCTTTGAGGATGTAGGGTTGGCCGGCGGCCTTTTGGGTAGCTACCCAGGCTTCAAAATCAGCCCCCACCCGCGGGTGCACCAGGCCGTTGAGCTGCGCCACCTGCGCGGCGTCTTTGAAGACGCGCTGCGCCAGGTGCACCCGATTTAGC
>Ga0182232_1000173_pt1 | contig 19056 bp, 15 predicted proteins | sample G6R1MG_30_FD_155484 | JGI IMG/M metagenome (GOLD analysis project Ga0182232, IMG submission 155484) | Phyllosphere microbial comminities from miscanthus, Michigan, USA - G6R3_NF_07NOV2016_LD2 MG | ecosystem: Host-associated > Plants > Phyllosphere > Phylloplane/Leaf | place: USA: Michigan... | reverse complement strand
AACAGGCTGGCCGAGGTGTGCTGAATGAAGAAATTGGCCGTGCCCACGCGCATGGTTTCCAGCTCGGGTAGCTCGCTCAGCAGCAGGTCGGTGATGAGGTGGAAGCCTTCGGCCACGGCCGGCAGGCTCAGGCGTTTTTGGATGTAGCGCATGCCTTTTCTACGGCTAGGGAGTGGTTTGGTAAGCGCCGAGGTCCGGATTATTAAGATTACGGGGTAAATTCAGGAGGTCCCGGAGTGGTGGAGTGCCTACCTGCTTCGCCCCGCGAGCGAGCCCTTGCGAGCCCTTACCTAAGCGGTAATCATTGCGGGTGGTAGCGTAGATTCTGACGAATTTGGGGTCGTCGTTTAGCACGTTGTTGAGGCTGGCTTTGGCCAGGCCGGGCTTGGTAGCTACGTCGGTGGTAGCATTGTAGAGCTTGGTGCGCAGCAGCGTGTTGCGGATATCGACAGGGCCGTTCTGGTACTCCTTGTAATTGGCCAGTACCAGCTCATCATCAATCGAACCCCACACTACGCTGTTGTACACCTTCACCGTTAGCGGACTACGCTTGGTAGTGTCGAGGGCCGACACGTTGGTGAAGCCCAATGAGGGCGTGCTGCGCACGGAACTGGTAGCAGCGTAGTTAGCTATAGTGCAGTAGTTGAGCGAATAGCTGCCACCGTAGCCCAGCATGGCGTACTCGTAGCAGTCGCTGAACAGCGTATTTTCCACTGTAGCCTTGCCCGACAAGCTGAGCACGCCCGCGCCCGGCAGACCGGTATTACTGGCTGCGGCGGCGTAGCTCACGCCCGCGCCCGAGATGTAGCGAATGACCGAGTTTTGGATGGTCACGTCGGGCTGCGGGCTCAAGTTGCTGGGGTTGTAGAGCAGCAGCCCGAAGGTGGCATTTTGGATTTGCGCGTAGCGAATAATGTTGCTCCGGCTACTGGCATCCAAGATAATGCCCGTCCACTGGCCCGGCGCGGTGGCGTACTGGGTTTCGCCGCTGCGGTCGCCTGCAAAGCGCACGATGTTGGCATTGCCGGCCTTCACCGTGTCAGTAGCGCCAGTGCCGGGCGAGTAGTCGGCCGGGCTATTTACCAGCAAGGTGCCCCGCACGATGAGCGTGGCCCCGGCGTGGCCATAAATGCGCGTACCGGGCTTGATGCGCAACACGCAGCCGGCGGGTACTACCACCGAGTTGTAGAGCACGTGCGGCCGGTCGTTGGTCCACACCGCATTACACGCTAGCGGCACGCCATCGTGCAGGTAGATATTCTGCCCAAACGAGCGCAACAGCACATGCTGGTCCTGGCCATTGGTGCGAAAATTCAACTTTTCCTCTAGTACGTATTTTTTGGCTGGGCCATTCTGGCTGTTGTCGGGCAGCTTGGCCCGCACCAAGATGAGCAGACTGTCTTCACCCCGAATGAACAGATTACTAGCCGTTTGCTTGAGGTCACCGTTGATAATGAGCGTGTAGGGCGAAGCGGCCGGCTGGTCGAGCGTCACGAGGTCCACGTTCACGCCCTTGGGGTTGCGGTTGTACACCCACAGCCGCTTGGTGACGGTGCGCAGGGTCGTGAAAACCGTGTCAAACTTCACCGTATCGGCCGAAAACTCCAGCGCGCCGCTGGTTTGCAATTCCTCCTCGCGGGGCTTGCAGCCGGGCATCGTCAGGCTGCCCAAGGCGCTGAGGAGAACAAGGACGGGTAGGAGTAGCTTTTTTAACATCAGGAAAGCACGAATAGCAGCTAGCAAACGACCATTACCAACCAATAGTATTCACACAAAAATGTCATGCTGAGCTCGCGAAGCATCCTGTCATAGTCGAAGTAGCAATGCTGACGTGATAGGATGCTTCGCAAGCTCAGCATGACAAAAGAACCTCCAAAATAGCCAGCCCGCGCAGCGGGCGTATCTGCGAAATCCGTTTAATCCGTTTGAATCTGCGGTCTATTCGGCGCCCACTTTCAGGCGCTCGGCGCTTTCCACCAAGCGCAGCTGCTCCACAAAGTCGTCGATGTTGCCGTCCATTACGCTGGGCAGGTTGTAGACGGTGTAGCCGATGCGGTGGTCGGTCACGCGGCCCTGCGGGTAGTTATAGGTGCGGATTTTGTCGGAGCGGTCGCCGCTGCCAATCATGCCTTTGCGAATGGCACCTTCAGCCTCGTTTTTCTTGGCCAGCTCGATTTCAAAGATGCGCGAGCGCAGCACGCCCAGCGCCTTATCAAAGTTCTTGAGCTGCGATTTCTGGTCCTGGCACTGGGCCACGATGCCCGTGGGAATGTGCGTGAGGCGCACGGCCGAGTAGGTCGTGTTTACCGACTGCCCGCCGGGACCGCTCGACATGAACAAGTCCTTGCGGATATCATTCATGTTCAGCTCGATGTCAAACTCCTCCGCCTCCGGCATCACTACGATAGAAGCTACCGAAGTGTGGATGCGGCCCTGGGTTTCGGTGGCCGGCACGCGCTGCACGCGGTGCACGCCCGACTCAAATTTGAGCTTGCCGTACACGTCCTCGCCCTTCACCGATACCACGATTTCCTTGTAGCCGCCGGCGGTGCCTTCCATCGCATCGACCAACTCCATTTTCCAGCCTTGCTTTTCGGCAAAGCGCATGTACATGCGCTGCAAGTCGCCGGCAAAAAGTGAGGCTTCGTCGCCGCCCGCCCCGGCCCGGATTTCCATGATAACGTCCTTGGAATCGTTGGGGTCTTTCGGAATTAATAATTCTTTGATGGCTACTTCCATGCGGTCGGCCTCGGGCAGCAGCTCATCAAGCTCGGCCTTGGCCATCTCGCGGAAGTCCTCGTCCTTTTCGGTCGCCACTACCTGGCGAGCGCCCTCTATATTACTGAGCACCTGCTGGTAAGCACGGTACGCAGTCACGATTTTGCCTAGTTCTTTGAATTCTTTATTCAGGCTTTTGAAGCGCTTCATGTCGCCCATCACCTCGGGCTGCATCAGCTCGTCGTTCACGTTGTCGTAGCGCTCGCGGATGGCTTCGAGTTTATCCAGCATCTTGTGGTCGTAAAAAATAGTCAGTAGTTTGCAAAGATACGGACTGGTAACAACGTCCTTTGCGGTCGGCGTTCCAGGCCAGTTATTTACGTTCGCCCCGCCCCGCGCGGGGTTTCATTGGCCCGGCCCTTTGTAGCCCGCCGGGCATTTCGAAAGCTTATGCAAGTTTTGAAGTTTGGAGGCACTTCGGTGGCCTCGGCCGAGAACATCGGCAAAGTAATCGCCATCGTGACGCGCGCGCTGGCCCACGGACCGGTAGTACTGGTCGTGTCGGCCCTTGGTGGCACTACCGATGCGCTCATTAACGCCGGCCGCGCCGCCGCCGCGGGCGACGACAGCTTTCGCCAGGCCCTGCGCCAGCTCGAAGCCCGCCACCTCACCGCCGCCGAGCAACTGCTACCAAGCACCGATGCCCAAACCGAAATTCAGCCCTGGCTCACCGCGCAATTCACGGAGCTGGTCTTGTTGGCCAACGGCATTTTTGCCCTGGGCGAACTCTCGCCCCGCACCCTCGACCGCCTTATGAGCTACGGCGAGCTACTGAGCAGCCGCCTGGTAGTAGGCGCCTTGCAGGCGCGGGGCATCGCCGCCGCCTGGGCCGATAGTCGGCAGCTCATTCGCACCAACTCGCGCTTTGGCATGGCGCAGGTCGATGAGGCCGCGACTGAGCGGATAGTGGCTGATTTTCAAGCCAAAACCACCGAAAACCTGTGGGTAGCGCCCGGCTTTATCGCGGCCGATGCCGAGGGCCACACCACCACGCTGGGCCGCGGCGGCTCCGACTATACGGCCGCCATTCTGGCCGCCGCGCTGGGCGCGGAGAAGCTCGAAATCTGGACCGACGTGAGCGGGATGCTCACTGCCGACCCGCGCCTAGTGCGGGCGGCGCAGCCCATCGCGCGCATCAGCTACGAGGAGGCGATGGAATTGTCGCATTTTGGGGCCAAGGTGCTGTACGCGCCCACGGTGCAGCCGGTGCGGCAGCGCGGCATCCCGATGTGGATTAAAAACACCTTTGCCCCAAGCGATTACGGCACGCTGGTGGAGGTGGCCCCGCCGCCCAGCCCCGGCGTGGTGAAGGGCTTATCGAGCATCAGCAGCCTGGCCTTGCTCAACCTCGAAGGCGGCGGCATGGTGGGCGTGCCGGGCTTCGCGGCGCGGCTGTTTGCGGCGCTGGCGCGGGCGCGCATCAACGTGGTGCTCATCACCCAAAGCTCCAGCGAGCACAGCATCTGCGTGGGTGTGAACGAGGCCGACGTAGCCGCCGCCCAAGCCATTGTGGACGAAGAGTTTGCCGCCGAAATAACCACTGGCCGCCTCGACCCGTTGCGGCCCGAAACCGGGCTGGCAATAGTGGCGCTGGTGGGCGACAACATGCGCAACCACCCCGGCATCAGCGGGCGCTTGTTTAGCGCGCTGGGGCACAACGGGGTTAACATCCGGGCCATCGCGCAGGGCGCGAGCGAGCGCAACATTTCGACCGTCATTCGGGCGGCCGACGTGCGCAAGGCTATCAACGTGCTGCACGAGGAGTTTTTTGAGGCGACCTATAAGCAAGTCAATATCTTCCTCTTAGGCCCCGGCAACGTGGGCGGCAAGCTGCTGAGCCAGCTGGCCCAGCAGCAGCCCTACCTGCGCGACAAGCTCGGCCTCGACCTACGCGTGGTGGCCATCGCCAACAGCCGCCATTGCCTCGTGAGCGACGAGGGCGGCCTCGACCTCGCCACCTGGCCCGCCGCGCTGGAAACCGCCCCGGCCCTATTGCTACCCGAGCTTACCGAGCTCATTATCAGCAAAAACCTGCGTAACTCTATCTTCGTGGACGTGACCGCCAACCCGGCCGCCGCCGACCAATACGCCCCGCTGCTGGCCAAGAGCGTGGCCGTGGTAGCCTGCAATAAGGTAGCCGCCTCCAGCGAGTACGCCAGCTACCGGCAGCTCAAGCAGCTGGCCCGCGACTTCAACACCAAGTTTCTCTTTGAAACCAACGTGGGCGCGGGCCTGCCCGTCATCGGCACGCTGGGCGACCTCACGCGCAGCGGCGATGTGGTGCGCCGGATGCAGGCCGTGCTGTCGGGCACGCTCAACTTCGTGTTCAACAACTACGATGGCACCCGCCCCTTTGCCGAAGTAGTGCGCCAGGCCCAGCACGAAGGCTACACCGAGCCCGACCCGCGCCTCGACCTCAACGGCTCGGACGTGGCCCGCAAAATCCTCATCCTGGCCCGCGAAGCCGGCCAGCAGCTCGAAATGAGCGACGTAGCCAACGAAAGCTTCCTGCCCGCCTCCTGCCTCGAAGGCGACGTAGAAGCGTTTTACGAGCAACTGGCCGTGCACGAGCCGCACTTCCGCGCCCTCTACGACGCGGCCGCCCGCCAGGGCAAGCGCCTCAAGTTCGTGGCGCAGTACGCCGGGGGTCAGGCCTCGGTGGGCTTGCAGCAAATCGCGCCCGGCCACGACCTCTACGAGCTGCGCGGCAAAGACAACGTGGTGCTTTTTTACACCGACCGCTACCCCGAGCAGCCGCTGGTGGTGAAGGGTGCGGGCGCGGGGGCCGAGGTTACGGCGAGCGGCGTATTTGCGGATATTATTCGGGCGGCGCGGCTGTAAAAACGGCTGTCATTGCGAGCGCAGCGAAGCAATCGCACCCGAACGGAACCCGAACAGCTCGCCCTGATGCGATTGCTTCGCTGCGCTCGCAATGACAAGCGTTTTATGACGCGCTTCTTACAGTATGCCCCTCCCCTCCTCCGTCACCGTCCACGCGCCAGCTACCATCGCCAATGTCGGCTGCGGCTTCGACGTGCTGGGCCTCTGCCTCACCGCGCCCTACGACACAATCACGCTGCGCCGATGCGAGCAGCCGGGCCTCACCATCACGCACCTCGACGACTACCACCTGCCCACCGACCCCACCCACAACGTGGCCGGCGCCGCCCTGCTGGCCCTGCTGCGCGAGGTGCCCGAAACGCTGGGTTTCGAGGTCGAAATCACGAAGGGCATCCGGCCGGGCAGCGGCATTGGCAGCAGCGCGGCCAGCGCGGCGGGCGCGGTAGTGGCGGCCAATGCGCTGCTAGGCAACCGGTTTGACAACAAGCAGCTCATCGACATGGCCATGTATGGCGAGGCGGTGGCCTCGGGCGTGCGCCACGCCGACAACATCGCGCCGGCCATTTGCGGCGGCTTCACGCTGGTGCGGGCCGTGCAGCCGGTACTCGATGTAGTGGCCCTACCCGCCCCCGCGCTGTGGGTGGCGGTGGTGCACCCGCAGTTTGAGGTGAAGACCAAGGAAGCCCGCGCCGTACTGCCGACCCAGGTGCCGCTGTCGCTGGCCGTGCGCCAGTGGGCCAATGTGGGCGGCCTGGTCGCCGGCTTTCTAACCCAGGATTTTGAGTTAATCGGCCGCGCGCTAGACGACTACATCGTGGAGCCGGCCCGCGCCGCCCTGCTCCCCGGCCTGGGCGACGCTAAAAAGCGGGCGCTGGCGGCCGGGGCGCTGGGCGGCGGCATTTCGGGCTCGGGGCCGTCGATTTTTATGCTCAACAAGGACGAAGCCACGGCCCACGCCGCCGCCGAGGCCATGGGCGCGGTGTACCAAAAAATGGGTATTGCGTTTCACCTACACGTGGGGCCAATTGCGACGCAAGGCGCGCGGGTAGTTAATTTTTAGCTGTTAGCTTCTGGCTGCTAGCTATTAGCTACTGCCTATTTGAAAGCTAACAGCTAGCAGCCAAAAGCTAACAGCTAAAAAATGCAGTATTACAGCCTCAACCGCCAGTCGCCGCCCATTGATTTTCGCGCCGCCACCATTGCCGGCCAAGCGCCGGATGGCGGCTTGTACTTCCCCGAAACCATCCCGCAGTTCTCGGCGGAATTCCTAGACAGCCTGCCCACGCTATCGCCCGCCGACCTTGCCTACCAGGTGATGCAGCCTTACGTGGGCGATACCATCCCGGCGGCCGAGCTGCGCCGCATCTGCGCCGAAACGGTGAATTTCCCGTTTCCGCTGGTGCCCGTGACCGGGCGGATAAGCGCACTGGAGCTGTTTCACGGGCCGACGCTGGCATTTAAGGACGTGGGCGCGCGCTTTATGAGCCGCTGCCTAGGCTACTTCTCGCGGGGCGAAAGCGCGCCCGTGACGGTGCTGGTGGCTACTTCGGGCGATACGGGCGGGGCCGTGGCGCACGGGTTTTTGGGCGTGCCGGGCGTAGAGGTCGTCATTCTCTACCCTTCGGGCAAGGTGAGCCCGTTGCAGGAGTTGCAGCTCACTACGCTGGGCCAGAATATCACGGCGCTCGAAGTGCAGGGCAATTTTGACGATTGCCAGGCCCTGGTGAAGCAGGCATTCAAGGATGACAGCCTAACCAGCCGTCGCACGCTCACCTCAGCCAATAGCATCAACGTGGCGCGCTGGCTGCCGCAGCAGCTCTACTACTTGTTTGCTCTGCAACAGTGGACGCCAGCCGCGCCACCCGTCATTTCGGTGCCCAGCGGCAACTTCGGCAACCTCTGCGCCGGGCTGCTGGCCCACGCCTCGGGGCTACCGGTGGGCCATTTTATCGCGGCCTGCAACGCCAACGATGCGGGCGCGGAGTATTTGCGCACGGCCATTTTTGCGCCCAAAACGGCGGTGGCGACCATTTCTAATGCGATGGACGTGGGCCATCCCAGCAACTTCGTCCGCATTCTGGAGCTATTCAAGCATGAACACGCTACTATCAGCCAGCTGCTGAACGGCTACTCGGTGAGCGATGCCGACACCAGCGCCACCATCCGGCGCGTGGAGGCCGAGCGTGGCTACCTGCTCGACCCGCACGGCGCGGTGGCGTTTTTTGCGCTAGAAAAATACCTGGCCGACTACCCGGCCGCAGCGGGTTTTTTGCTGGCCACGGCCCACCCGGTCAAGTTCCCCGAAGTAGTCGAGCCGCTCATCGGCCGCCCGGTCGAGCTGCCCGCCGCGTTGCACTACCTCTTGGAAAAGCCCAAACATAGCGTGCCGTTGGCCCCGAGCTACGAGGCACTGCGCACGTGGCTGCTATCGTAGCGCAACCTTCGGGCCGCCAAACCAGTTGCCGCACTATGCTTTTGCCTTCTCTCGAGCCTAAACACGCCCTGGCGGCGCTACTGGCGCTGGCCGCCTGCCGCCCCGACCAAATAAAGCACCTGCCCGGCACCAAGCAAATAGCCGAAGAAACGGCCAACTGGGAGGTCAAGCGCATCATGCCCAGCGACTTGCTGCACGCCACGCGCTGGGCCGGCGACTCGCTCACCGCCTACGCCGACACGCTGCTGCGCCGCACCCTGGCCCGCGAGCTGGCTAAGGGTGGCTTGGCAAAAGCGGCCTCTTTTTGCCGCCCCCAAAGCTACCCCGCCACCGACTCGATGGCCCGCAAGTGGCACATCCGCCCGCGCCGCGCCGAGTGGCAGCCGGCGGCTACGGGGGCCACGGCTGCCATCACGGCCGCCGGCTTGCAGCCCGATACCGTACGCCTCATTGGGCGGCCAGCGGCCGACACCTTCTACTACCAGCGGCCCATCGTGCTGCGCAATACGCTGTGCCTGCGCTGCCACGGCCAGCCGGGCCGCGACCTCACCACCACCGAGGCCAAGCTGCTACAGGCCCAGCACCCAACCCTGCGCGCCGTGGGCCGGCAGCGCGGCCAAGTGCTTGGTGCGTGGCAGCTAACGCTGGAGCGCGACGGCGTGGCCGAATTTTACACCATGAAAACGCGTAAGAAATGGAAGGAGCACAAAATGCCCAAGTTGTTTTAATCTATTAGCCATGAACCCAGAACACGACCCAATTATCATTATCGGCGCGGGTATGGCCGGGCTGGCGTGCGCCAACTGGCTGCACCGCGCCGGCCGCGCCGTGCTGGTGCTCGATGCCGCCGACGCGGTAGGTGGCCGTGTGCGCACCGATGTCACGCCCGAGGGTTTTCGGCTCGACCGGGGCTTTCAGATTCTGCTCACCGACTACCCCGAGGCGCGGCGCATGTTCGACTACGGCGCGCTGAATTTGAAAAAATACCGGTCCGGTGCGGTAGTGCGGCTGGCCGATGGGCGCGCAACCACGCTCGAAAATCCGTTGCAGCAGCCGTTGGCGGCTTTTACGGCGCTGGCCTCGCCCATTGGCACGCTTACGGATAAGCTGCTCATTGCCAAGCTAGCGGCTCAGCTGCAAGGGCAGGCTCCCGAGGCCCTGCTGGCGCAACCCAGCGAAACCACCCTGGCCTTTTTGCGCCGCTACGGCTGGAGCGAGCAGATTATAAACAACTTCTTTCGGCCGTTTTTTGGCGGCGTGTACCTCGACCGTGAGCTCGGCACGGCCAGCAATTTCTTTCAGTTTGTTTTTCAGCAGTTTATCAAAGGGGATGCGGCCGTACCGGCCCTGGGTATGCAGCAGCTGCCCGAGCAGATAGCCGCCCGCCTGCCCGCCAGTAGCCTCCGCCTCAATACCGCCGTGGCTGCCGTGCTTGATGCCGGCCGCCGCGTGCGCCTGGCCAGCGGCGAAACGCTGCCGGCCGCCGCTACCGTAGTGGCTACCGATGGCCCGGCCGCCACCCGGCTTTTGGGCAGCGACCTGCCAGCCCCGCTGACTACTGCCGCCCGGCCTACCACCTGCACCTATTTTGCCACGGCGGGCGCGGCGCCCAGCCTTGGCCACAAGCTACTGCACCTCAACGCGCTGCCCGGCGCGCTGGCGCACAACGTCGCCTTCCCGGCCGAGGTGAGCGCGGCGGTGGTGCCGGCCGGCCAGGGCCTGGTATCGGTGAGCACGCACGGCGCGCACGGCCTCACCGACGAGGCCCTGACCGAGCGCCTGCGCCCGGAGCTGGCGGCGTGGTTTGGGCCGGCGGCCCGGCAGTGGCAGCATTTGCGCACCTATCGCATCGCGCAGGCGCTGCCGGTATACGGGCCGGGCCAGCCGGCGCAGCAGCCGCTGCGCCTGCACGGTACGCTATTTCGCTGCGGCGACTGGGCAGCGTATCCTTCGCTGAACGCGGCCCTGGGCACGGGCCGGCAAGTGGCCGACATACTGCTGAGCCAGTAGGCCACTTACAGGTAGTTGGTCGGGCATCGCGGCCAATGCGCCACCGGAAGCTGCGCATCCCATCGTTGCCTTTTGCGCGTTGAGACGCCAAAAGCCCGGCTAAGTAGCCGAGGCGCTACTTAGCCGGGAACGCGAAAGAAACCCGGTGTGGGGGAGGCGCTTACGCGGCTTTCTTGCGGGGCTGCTTAACCAACTCTTTCGGGTCTTTCTGCCTGGAGTTGGGGTGGCGGTTGATGTAGCCGCCGCCGGCCTTCTGGTAAGCCAGCGTGAGCAGTTGCGACTTGCGCGCACTCCAGGTGCCCGGTTCGCCGCCTTTAGCGGCGGCACGGATTTCGTTTTTCAGACGCTCGCGCAGGGCGGGGTCAGAATACGTATTTTCGAGGGTGCGACGGCGAGCGGCGGGGCGGGTTTTCGTCCGTTTTCGAATGGGGTTGCTACTGGCGTCGTCGGCAGGGATTGGAGTCTTCATCAGGGGAAGCCATATTAGTAGAACAACAAAGCAACGCACAGAAACCGATATGGTTGCACCCAATTCAATTTTATTTTTATTTTGTTTAATGCTAATAGTCAATTTGTTAAACAGAAAACTTCATCTGGCTATCATATCCCCTCCCACCTCCTACCCTCGATAACTGCCAGCCCCTAACCCGCGTATGGCGCGCAATAGCTGGCCTTATCGCCACTTTTTTTTCCTCATGCAAAAAAGATTACTTCGCTCCCTACTCGCCGGGCTCCTGGCTCTCGCTTTTTTATGGCCGGCCCAGGCCCAGAAGGTAGGCCTTGTGCTTAGTGGCGGCGGGGCCAAGGGCCTGGCCCACGTGGGAGTACTTAAGCAGCTGGAAGCCAATCATATTCCCATCGACTATATCATTGGCACCAGCATGGGGGCCATTATTGGGGCCATGTACTCGGCGGGCTACTCGCCCAGCGAGATTGAGCGCATCGTGCTCTCACCCGAGTTTCAGTACTGGGCCTCGGGCAAGCAGCTGCAAGACAAGACCTTCAATTACCTTACGGCCGAGCCCGACCCCTCGGCCCTACGCCTGGGCGTGGCCATCGACTCTACGCTGCGGGCCCAGGTGTCGCCCACGCTAGTCAACGACCTGAACCTGAACCTGGCTTTGGCCCGGCTGCTGGCCCCGGCCGGGGCCACGAGCGGCTACGATTTCGACCGGCTTTTTGTACCCTTCCGCTGCATCGCGGCCGAGGTATTTACGCGCACAGAGGTGGTGCAGAAAGCGGGCAACCTGGCCGACGCGGTGCGCAACTCGATGACGTTTCCGCTGGCTTTTCGGCCCATCCGCAACCCCGACGGCCGCTACCTGTTCGACGGGGCGGTGTTCAATAACTTTCCGGTCGATGTCATGCGCCGGGAGTTTCACCCCGACATCATTATCGGGGTGAACGTGGGCGACGTGGCCTTTAAAAAATACCCGTATCAGAAGGCTGATGAGCTGATAAACAGTACGCTGGCTTTTTTGGGCACCAGCGTGGCCGACACCACCGAAATTGCCCGCAACGGCATCTACATTCAGCCTAATTTGCAGGGCCTGGGCGCGGCCGACTTCGACAAGGTGCACCAGCTGGTGGGCAAGGGCGACACGGCCACGCAGCGCAAAATGGCGCTCATTCGGCAGCGCATCGGGCGGCGCGTCGATACGCTGGACTTGCAGCGGCGGCGGCTGGCGTTTCAGCAGGCCGCGCCCATGCCGCGCTTTGTGCAGGTGCGGGTGCAGGGCCTGCGCCCCGACCAGAATGCCTACGCCGAGCGGTTTTTTCGGCGCGATGGCAAGACCTATAACCTCGATGACCTGGAGGAAGGCTACTACCGCCTGGCGGCCGACGACTACTTCCGCAACATCTACCCGCGCATTCGCTACGACCAAGCCCTGAAAGGCTACGTATTTTCGGTAGATGCCCAGCAGAACAACAACGTGGCGGCCGAGGTAGGCTTTGCCCTTAGCACGCGGCCCATTGATAACCTGTACTTTGGCATTGAATTTAAGTACCTGCGCAGCCTGCTCTACTCGACTGAGGCCAACGTGAGCCTCGGGCGCTTCTACAACGGCGCGCAGGGCAGCTTCCGGGTCAACGTGCCGGGCCGGGTGCCCTACTTCATCCAGCCCCAAATCACGTATAACCAGTGGGACTACCAGAACACGGGCGGCGTGCTGGGGCGCGATGTGCTGAGCACGCAAGTGCGGCAGCAGGACACCAAAATCGGGGGGCAAATCGGCATTTCACCCCGCTACCGCGCCCGCGTTACCCTCGATTTGGGCGCGTTTTACAATGTCGATAATTACTCTGACACCGACGAGGTAAACTCAGCCGACGTGCTGGCGCGCACCTCGTTTAAGGGTGGCACGGCGGCCATCCGCTTCGCCCGCAACTCGCTCAACCGCAAGCAGTACGCCGTGGCCGGCCGGCGCTACGTGCTGAGCGTGCGCGGCGTAACGGGCACCGAGGCCTACACGCCCGGCACCAATTCGCTGCTGCGCGGCGAGGCCAGCCGCCACCACCAGTGGCTGCAGCTGCGGGCGGCCTACGAGCGCTTCGTGCCCCTCAAAAAAGACAAGCAAGCCTGGGGCTACTTTGGCGAAATGGTGCTGAGCGCACAGGGCCGCTTCTTCAACTACCGCTCGTCGCTCACGAGCGCGCCGGTGTTTGCGCCGCTGGTCGATTCGCGCACGCTGTTTCTGGATAATTACCGCTCGCCGCGCTACGCGGCCGTGGGTTTGCGCTACAGCCAGCCGGTATTCGGCAGCTTCGAGTGGCGCTCGGAGATTTATACCCACTTCAATTTCAACCCGCTACGCGAAGGCGACAACCAGCTGGCCATCATCGCGGCCAAGCTAAGCCGCCCGCACCTCACGGGCTCAACGGGCCTCATCTTTACCACGCCCGTGGGGCCGCTAGCCGTGCACGCCACGTATTACGACGACCCCAATCACCGCTTCGCGGTGTACGGGCATTTGGGGTATATTTTGTTTCGGAGCCGGGCGCTGGAGTAGGATGAGCGAGTGACTAGAATCACTCTTGAAGTAAAAAACGGGTTATGCTGAACCCAGTGAAGCATCTTGGCCGCTTCTTTAAAGCTGTTCAACGAAGCGGTAGAGATGCTTCATTATGTTCAGCATGACCCGTTTTTTACTTCAGCCTCTCTTCTAATTTAGTTATTCATTCACCACCGGCCAGCCTTCGGCATTATAGTCTACCTTGCTCAGCAGCAGCACGCGGCGCGAGTAGCCTTGCTCGTCGTTGATGGCGTCGAAAGTGGGCTGCTGGCGGTCGATGGCGTGGTAGAGCAGCCAGTCCTGGCCGTGGGCGTCGGTGACGAGGCTGTTGTGGCCGGGGGCCTGCCAGCGGGCGGTTTCGACCAGGATGGTGCCGGCCGTGCCAGTGGCCTGGGCCAGCGTTTGGTAGGGGCCGGTGGCGTGGCGGGCGCGGGCCACCAGCACGGCGTAGCGGGCGTCGGGGCCGCAGCAGTTGTCGCCCGAGTAAAAGAGGTAGTACCAGCCCTGCCGGTAATGCACCCAACTGCCCTCGATGAGGTGGCCGTAGGGCGACGGGTCGCCCGCCGCGCGGGGTTCGACGATGATTTTCGCCTCCGAATTTTCGGCGAAGCCCAGCCCGCCGGCCGCCAGCTCGCGCACCCGCAGCGGGCCGAAGCCCGAGCCCCAGAACAGCCACTGCCGCCCGTCGGTGGGGTCCACGAAGCGCATGGGGTCGATGTTCTCGAAGCCGGGGCCGCCGGCCAGCAGCGGCTGCCCGCTGTCGCGGAACGGCCCTGCGGGGCGCTCGGCCACGGCCACGCCCAGGCACAGGCCGGCGGCGGGGTCGTTGGGCTGGGCCGAGTAGTACATGAGGTAGCGGCCGTCGGGGTGGCGGCTCACGTCGGGCGCCCAAAAGCGCTGGCTGGTGGCCGCCCAAGCGGGCTTTTGGGGCAAGGCCTCGCCGAGGTGCTCCCAGCGTTGAAGGTCAAGCGAGCGCGCTACTTGAAAGTTGAGTATCTGGCCGTTGCGCTTGGTCTGGGTGGCGTAGGCGTAGTAGTAGCCATCGGGGGCCAGCAGCACGCTGGGGTCGGGAAAGTCGGCGTCGAGGACGAGCATGGTATGTAAGGTAAGCTTTAGCTTGCCAATCGCATGCTACGAATTCTACGCTTTAAAAGGCAAGCTAAAGCTTACCCTACCCGCCGATGGACGGAGGGCTTTACACTTAAAACGGCAAGCTCAAGCTTACCCTACACTCTTCTATCGCCTCGTAGGGCAGCAGGTGCCCGGCACCCGGCACCACCGTGAAAGGCGTGCCGCCGGGCAGCAGCGGCAGCGTTTGGCGGCGCTGCGCGTCGGGCGAGATGGCCATATCGGCCTCGCCCACCAGCAGCCGGCACGGCACCAGTATGGCGTGCATCCGGCTCGAAATATCTTCTTTCGAGCCGTGCTCGAGCCAGGCATTCCAGGCGGCCTGGGTGGTGCGCAAGTTGTCGGCCACTATCTGGGCGCACACCTCGGGCCGCAGCGGGCGGTCGGTGATGTTGGCCAGGGTTTTTTCGGCTTCTTCTTTCTTGCCGTAGGCAGCCAGGCTGGCGGCCCGGTCCTTGTCGCCGATGGGCTCGGGCGAGGGCGGCGAGGGCGATAGTAGCACCAGCCCGCGCAGGCCGGTGGGCTGGCGGGCGGCCAGCGCCAGGGCGATTTTGCCGCCCATGCTGTGGCCCACCAGCACGTACTCATCCAGTTGCTGCGCGCGGCCGTAGGCGGCCACCCAGTCGGCGTAGCTGTCTACCGAGTAGTCGAAGCCCACCGGGGCGGGCTCGTTGCCAAAGCCCGGCAGGTCGGGCGCCAGCAGCTGCGTGCCGGCGGGCAGCCGGCTGCGCAGGGCGTCGTATTCGTGGCCGGCACCGGCCCAGTAATGAAGCGCGAGGTAAGTAAGCAAAGGCGGCGGGCGGGCGGCTCTAGTGCCGCGCTGCTGGCCAGCTTATACGGGCCGTCGCCCGCATTTGGCTATTTCGCGGTGGCTGGGGCTTCACCTGGCTGAGGGTGAGGTTTTGGGCGACGGGCATGGTTTTAGCCTCACGCGGTAGCCATAATCCGGGGCGGGCTGCTTATCTTGCTACGGTATTGCCCCGCCGGCCAACTTTATTTTCGGAAGCACAAAAACCCGTTCGTCGGCGTGCAACCATTGCTTGGTCGCTCGTACTCCGCGACTGGTCGAAAAAAGCCGGCCCTGGCAAAGGGCCAAGCATTTTAGAAATAATAATTTCAATTAGTAGGTATTTGGCCTTGCATAACCCGCAGGCAGCCCGCTACATTTGGCCCCGAACCCAAAAAGTTCATTAGCCGCACATCCTCGCTCTTTTTTTTTACCCTTAGCTGCATACTATCGATTAAAGCTCTACGTTCTCCTAATCCGTAGTCCTTTATGGAACCCTTGCAGCCGAGCGACTCTGCGCTCATCGCCCTTTACTTGGCCGGCCACGAGTCGGCGTTTGCCCAGCTGCTCCAGCGCCACCAGGCGCGGGTGTTCACCACCATACACCTCGTGGTGCGCGACCAGGACCTGGCCGACGACCTCACCCAGGACACCTTCATCAAGGCCATCCACACCCTCCAGAGCGGGCGCTACCAGGACGAGGGCAAGTTTGCCTCGTGGCTGTGCCGCATTGCCCACAACCTGGCCATCGACGCCTTTCGGCGGGCCAAAAGAGCGCCGCAAACCAGCCTCGATGACAACATCGGGCTGGCCAACTCGTTACACCTCGCGGAAGAACCCGCCGACGACGCCCTCGGCCGCGAGGAAAGCCACGCCCAGCTGCGCCTACTCATCCAGGAGCTGCCGGTGGCCCAAAAAGAAGTGCTGCTCATGCGCCACTACGGCGATATGAGCTTCCAGGAAATAGCCGACGCAACCGGCGTCAGCATCAATACGGCCTTGGGCCGGATGCGCTACGCGCTCATCAACTTGCGGAAAAAAATGGCCGCACATTCGCTCCTGTATGATACAAACCTTACCCCACCCAACGCTGCTGCGCTACGTGTACAACGAATTGCCAGCTGACGAACAACACGACGTAGAAGACGCCCTGCTGCACGACCCCGAGCTGGCGGCCGCCTGCGCCGACCTGCTACTGGCCCAGCGCGCCCTCAATGGCATGGTGTGCGCGCCCAGCGCCCGCACTACGGCTAATATTTTGCAGTACTCGCGAACGTTTATGAAATGAGCTGTTAGCCATTGGCTACTAGCTGCTAGCTTTGAAAGAGGAGCGTTTAAGCTCTAGTTTTGATTTCAAAAGCTAACAGCTGGTAGCCAGTGGCTAACAGCTTATTTTTATGACCCGCCCCGAACGGTTTCGCCAGTTTCTGGCCTACTTTCTCGAAAACTATCCCGAGCCCGCAACCGAGCTCGCCTACGCCAACCCCTACGAGCTGATAGTGGCCGTGGTGTTGAGCGCGCAATGCACCGACAAGCGCGTAAACCAAGTGATGCCCGCGCTACTGGCGCAGTTTCCGACCGCCGCCGAGCTAGGCGCGGCTTCGGCCGAGGACATTTTTCCGTTTATTCGCAGCGTTTCGTACCCGAACAATAAGGCCAAGCACTTGGCCGGGCTGGGCCGCCTGCTGCTGAGTGAGTTTGGGGGCGAGGTACCTAGTACCATCGAAGAGCTGCAACGCCTACCCGGCGTGGGCCGCAAAACGGCCAACGTGGTCGTATCAGTCATTTACAACCAGCCGGCGATGGCCGTGGACACGCACGTGTTCCGGGTGTCGCACCGGCTGGGGCTGGTGCCCAAAACGGCTACTACGCCCTTGGCCGTGGAGAAAGCGCTGGTGAAGTACACGCCCCAAGAGCTCATCCCAAAAGCCCACCACTGGCTGATTTTGCATGGGCGCTACATCTGCGTGGCGCGCACGCCCAAGTGCAGCGTGTGCCCGCTTCAAGGGTTTTGCGCTTATTATGAAAAGGTAGTAGCCAACCCTGCCCTCGCGCATGTAGCCACGCCCAAGCTTGGCACTAAACGCAATAAGCCAACCCCTTAGTGAGTTAGTAATTTGCCGGCCCATGAGGCTGACTAAGTCACTTCGTGAATATATTGCGCGGCAGCTTGGGCAGGTGGCTTTATGCCGGCTGCCCAAGCTGCCAGTTTGGTGGAGTAGCAGTTCTTTTCGGCTTTTTATATGGTGCAAAAATTACTCTATGGGTTGGCAGGTGGGCTGGTACTGGCGCTGCCGCACCGGGCCAGCGCCCAAGCTACGGCCAGCGCCGACTCGGCGGCGGTAGCCACTGCGGTGGCAGCGGCTACGCAGCACTACGACAAAGAGGTGCGTGCCGAGTCGCTGCTCTTCAACGGCCCCGAATACGTGAACCGCACCACGCCCGGCACCATCGGGCACCCGTTTTTTGAGCGTGCCGAGCCGCAGTTGGGTACCGTGGTGTACCAAGGCGCGCGCTTTGCGGCGGTGCCGCTGAGCTACGACCTGGTACTCGACCAAGTCGTAATGACGTACCCCAACCAAGCCGTGACCATTGTACTGGTGCCGGAAAAACTAGCGGCGTTTTCGCTGGGCAGCCACCAGTTTGTGCGGGTGCGCGCCGACTCGGCCACCCAAAACGTGCTGCCCACAGGCTACTACGAGGTGCTGCAGCCGGGGCCCGTGAGCCTACTGGCCCACCACACCAAGCGCCCGCAGCAAACCACGGTGCAGCAGGTGCTGCAAGTGAAGCTTGAGCAAGTAGATAGGCTCATTGCCCGTACCGACCAGGCGGCACGCGAAGTTTCCAGCCTCAAAGACCTGCTGACGCTGCTGCCCGCCCACCAAGCCGATGTGCAGCGCTATGCCCGCGAGCAAAAGCTGCGTTTTGGGGCCGCCCAGCGCGCAGCCTCGGCCCTGAGCGCGCTGCGCTACTACTACACCCTGCCGCAGTAGCCCGGCCCTGAGCCCGGTTTACTAGCCTCTGCCGCTTCCTTCCTGCTTTCTATGCCCCGTCTCTACCCGTTTACCTGGCTATTGGCCGGGCTATTGGCCAGCAGTGCGCCCGCCTGGGCGCAGCAAGCGCCGGCCCCCACCCTCAGCGGCGACTTTCGCAACCTGCGCTTCGAGGAGTTTGCGCGGCGCGTGGAGGCCCAAACGCCCTACCGCTTTTACTTCCAGCCGGCCATGCTCGATAGCGTGACGGTGCACGTGCAGCCCAGCGGGCTGCCGCTGGTGGCGGTGCTGCGGCAGGTGTTCGAGCATTCGCCGCTGCGCTACGCCGTGGACGAGGCCACCAATCGCGTCTTCATCACCTACGAATACCCGCTGCAAACGCAGCTGCCGAGCGGCCTTTTTGGCGATGAGCCGGCCGGCGGCAGCGCGCCCCCCGACCCGGCCAACGGGGCCACGGCGGGCCCCGCGCCCGGCCAGCCGGCGCAGGTGGGCACCTCCGAGTTCAGGCTCTACGAGGTGGGCCGCCAGCAGGGGCTGCCGGCCACTGGCCGGGCCACGCTCGCCGGCGTGGTGCGGGTGGGCAAGGAGCCCGCCGTCGGGGTGGCTGTGTTTGTGGAGTCGCCCAACATCGGCACTGCCACCGACAAGCAGGGCGCCTACTCGCTGAGCCTGCCGGCGGGGCGCTACAACCTTACTATTCGGGGCCTGGGCGTGCGCACTACCCGGCGCCAAATATCGGTGCGGGGCAGTGGGCGCCTCGACCTGGAGGTGCTGCCCGCCGCTACGTCGCTGCGCGAAGTAGTGGTGAAGGGCGATAAGCAAAGCAACGTGCGCGGAATGCAAATGGGCGTGCAGAAGCTGGACATCAAGCTCATCAAGCAGGTGCCCACCGTGTTTGGCGAGGCCGACCTGCTGCGCGTGGTGACGGCCCTGCCGGGCGTGAAAACCATCGGCGAAGGCAGCACCGGCTTTAGCGTGCGCGGCGGCGGCACCGACCAAAATCTAGTGCTGTTCAACGGGGCCACGATTTATAACCCAGCGCACTTATTTGGCTTCTTTTCGGCCTTCAAC
>Ga0182232_1000172_pt1 | contig 19187 bp, 17 predicted proteins | sample G6R1MG_30_FD_155484 | JGI IMG/M metagenome (GOLD analysis project Ga0182232, IMG submission 155484) | Phyllosphere microbial comminities from miscanthus, Michigan, USA - G6R3_NF_07NOV2016_LD2 MG | ecosystem: Host-associated > Plants > Phyllosphere > Phylloplane/Leaf | place: USA: Michigan... | reverse complement strand
GTGCTCATGAGCGGCTTCCACCATCTCGCGGAACAAGGGCGGCATCCGATCCAGTGGGAACGGCGGCGCCTCTGCCATGTCCATCAGGATCTGCAGTCGATCACGCTCAACGGCGACTGGGACGCCCTGGTAGAACACCGTCGACGCGGCGTCCCTCTTGGCGCCGGAAGGCTTGGTCCCCGCGTCGAGGCGCGATCCGCCGCCCTCGTCGCCCGACCGACGCGTGAACCGTTCGATGCTCACAGGGAGCCCGGTGGCCGCCTCAGCCATTTGTCCTCGCCTTGAACACGTCGTTGAGGTCGGTACGGGCGGCCTGAGGCTTGGCCAGGAAGGATTCGGCCCCGGCATCGGCCCACCGGCCGGCGCAGGCTTCGGAGGCCCGTATGCCGGCCTCGTCGTGGTCGACGGCGATCCAGAGCGCCTCGATCCCCGCCAGCACTGGCAGGCGCTCGATGCCGCCGGCCGAGATGAGGGACCACACCGGCGAGGCGCCAAACTCAGGGAGGAGGCGCAGACTTAGCGCGCTCTCCACGCCCTCGCCGACCCCAAGGCAGGTGGTCACGTCCTCATCGGGCGTGAGCTTGATCGCCCCACCGGCAACCGGTCCGAGGGACTGCCGATCGTGACCGCCCACCTCGCGCTTGCTCCCGTCGAGGGAGAGGGCAGTGCGGTGAATAGCCTTCGGCGTGTTTGTCACCACGTCGCGGACCAAGCACACCATTGCCGGAGTGCGGTGCGGACCGGCGAACGGGCATGACGGGTGGTATCGCACCGAGCCCGCCATGGCGTCGAACAGGGTGAGCCCCCGAGCACGCGTCAGGTAGGCCTCCACCGGCGTGCCCCAGGGCGGGCGAGCTTCGTGCCAGAGCGCTACGGCGCGCGCCGTGCGGTCTTGCTCCTCTGGCGTGGGACTGCGGGCCAGGGCGGGCCGCTCGGCCGGCGTCGGCGCGGCCCGTAGTGTACGCCGCCGCTCCGTGTCTCTGCCGATGCCCAGCGCATCCAGCACACGATCCTTCTCGGCCAGAACATCACCGGCCGTGAACAGGTGGACCACGATTCCGCCGGGTGCGGCCGGGCTGATCTTGATGGAGAGGGAGCGATCCCGGGAAGAATGACCGGAGGCCGGGGCAAGCACCTGCCCTGACGAAACCTCGCCCCCGAGAGCGCGAGCGATGCTGGCGAGATCCATCACACCGTGCCCTCGCCAAGCATGGAGAGGCCGACCGATTTCTTAGGAGGGGCAGCGCACGTCAGGACACGTGCGACTGTGGTACGAGGGATGCGCGGGGCCGCTGGCACGCTGGCCCTTGCATCCGGTCCGGTAGTCGCGTCCCCTCGCGACTGCCGGGCCCTCTGACCACGCCCCATTCAGGTGGGATCGGCCTGTTGGTCAGCCTGGACGTCTTCGACCTTCAGCAGCTTCCGCAGCGGCGCGGTGGGGATCACCCACTTCCTGCCGAGCTTCTGGCCGGTGATGTCGCCGCGCTCGATGGCCTCGATGACGGTCGGCCGCGATAGGCCCAGAAGTCCGGCCACCTGATCGACACTGCACGTAGGCCGTCTCAGAGCGGCTCGCACCTCCTCGTCCATGGTCAAAGCCTTTTTCGCGTTCGATTCAGAACGCAGTAATTACGAACTTGCGTCGTTTAGCGCAAGTTTTTATGCGTTGTCATCCGCTCACATAAATTCGCAGAGATTGGTGCCGATGCCCATCAAAACCGTGATCAGACGCCGGGGGCGCCCCGCCCTTTCTGATGACGAGCGCAAGCGTCACACCATGACGTTCAGAATACGGTCGGATCTTCGCGAGAAGATAAAGCTGGCCGCAGAGACAACTGGCCGATCTGTCAGTGAGGAAATAGAGCTTATACTTGAACTAAATTTGCTCGCCGGAAGGATCAGAATACGAGATCAGGAACCACCAATCAGCCCGGACATTGAACCTGAGTTTCAGAAATATGCCACCAAAATAGAAGATAATAACGCTCTAGTACAGGCAATACTTAAATCGAAAATGATACTGGCTTATGCTCGCTTATCATGCGTCGAAGATGAAGTGATAAGCGACATAACCGAATGCCAGAAGATGCTTTTAGCTTTTGTAACCAAAGCGACCGATAGAATATCGAGCACATCCGAAGACATGCTCAAATATAAATCGAAGGTAAATAGCAAGCGAGAATAGCCATCTGAGTCAATATTTAGGCTCTCGAAGCCGAACACCTTGGCCACCGCCATTGCGTTCGATGAACTGAACGCCGGCGATCTCAAGGGCTGACCTGACCTTCTGGACGGTCGAATCTTTCAGCGTCTCGCCAGCTTCGATTCTGGTGATCGTGCCGTGCGATACGCCGCTAACCTCGGCCGCCTGCCGGGTTGTCAGACCTAGCGCGGCCCGAGCCATCTTGAGTTGAATGGCATCCATTTTGGGACGATATCCATTTTTTGGTTGACGTCCATAATTTGGACTGTAACCTCTTTATGGACAGTTACCAAAAAAGAGGCCAGATCAGATGACGAACTCTTCCGTTCGAGCAGCCGCCACCGGCTTGCCCGAGACCGACCACGCCGCGCCTTCGCCGCTTGTTCTTACCGCACCGGAGAACTGCCGGGCGTTCCAGCTTGGAGCTGAGATTGGTCGGCTCGCCGCTGAGGTGGCGCCATTGCAGAGGGCCGGCGCCACAGGTCCGGACATGAGTCTTGAGCTTCGCCTGTTGGAACGGATAGACGCCCTATCGGAGGCGCTGGCGCTTTCACCTGCGACGTCGATTCCTGGCGGCCTCGCTCAGGTCATTGTGAGTTTCGATTGGGTGTCGGACGTCGCCTTCGGGCACAGCCTCTCTCAAGAAGAAGTCGCCCGCGTTCTCAAGGCGGTGCAACGCTGCTTGTTCAGCGTGGCCAATCTGCTCGCCGTCCAAGGAGGCGTACCTGCCAGCTTCTTCGGGGGCGAACGTCTCATGCCGGCTCACATGAACGACCTGCGGCTTTCGGAGCCATCGGCCGCGTCGCGTCCGTCGTCCGACGGGTCGTTCGTCGAGGACGAGCTGCTCAGGCTCAACGCCTCCACCGACCAATGGTGGGCGCTGTACGACGACGTCGGTAAATTCCCCGACGCTGGGCCTGCGGCCAGCCAGGCGCTGGACGAGCTGTGCGAGAAAACCTCCTGCCGAGCGATCGGGGCGACCCGTGAGAATCTGGAAACGGCCTTGGCCCTTCCCGCGGCTTCGGTGCGGGAGCTCGGACTCCAGGCACGCATCATCGCCGCCGAGCTGCGGGAATGGTGGATCGACCACGATGTCCCCGAAGGCGAGACGGCCTGCCGGATTCTGCTTGATCGGCTGATGGGGCTGGCTGGGGTCACGAGGCCTACGCGCTATGAGCCGAGCCTCGAGGAAGCGCGATCCTGGTTCGCCGACATCCTCGCGGAACAGCGCCGGATCGAGGCGGCCGCGAACGAGCCGGCGCCGGGCACGCCTCGGCATTGACGTCCGGTTCTCCGAACGGCCGCATACCCTGGCCGCATGGCCCCCGTCCCTCACGCCACCCGCCCGGGTCGGTGCGATGGCTCGACAGCAGGGCCGACCGCTGCCCTCCGGCAGCATTCTTTGGGTTCCGCTGGCCTGTTTTTCCCCGGAGTTAACAACGGACTACCCGTGGGATGAACGGCTTTGCACCCTATGCCCTGGACGGGCGCCGCCCCCTCTGCCTGCCCCCGTAGATCTACGGGCTTGCGCCGGCCGCGCCGGATCCAGGCCTGCCATTCCCGGCTGATGATCCGCACGAGGTTCGTCGAGTTCTTCCGCCCCTCATGCCGCCGCTCCTCGATCGTGAGCAGCCCGTCGCCCTCGGCGAGGCGGAGGGCCGCCTGGGCGAGTCGTCGGCACACGCCGGCCCGGGCGGCGATCGCGTCGACGCACAGCCCGCACACGCCCCGCGCCGCTACCTCGTCGCCGACGATGCGCAGGACCGCGAGCTGTCCGGTGGTGAAGCGCGCGGCCAGCGCCGGCGGCATCGGCCCCGAACACGCCAGGAGCCGGCGTCGGTCGCGTGAGGCGATCTTGTCGGGCGAGGGGACGTGCCGGCGTGGCGGGAACAGGCTCGCCCGGCCGGCCGGGATGCCGATGGGCCGGATACCCTCCCGGATCGCCCCACGGCGCCCGTGGAGCCGTTCGGCGAGGGCTTGGGCCTCGTCGTCGCTCAAGGCGCCCGAACCGTGCCCCTGCCACAGCCGGCGGGCCAGCTCATCCATCTGCGCGAGCGTGCGCGCGTCCTCGATCGCGGCCGTGATGGCGGCGTGAAACATCGTCCGACCCTTTCGGGCCGCGGCAGGCGCAGGACACGACTTCTCGATGCAGGAATTGGCGTTCCCGCTTGACACCCGAAGGTGCCGTATGGCTTGTGAGGGACTGCTTGGGGTCCTCACAGACCATCTCGATTTCGCGGCCCTCCTGATTGGCGTCAGGGGGGCCGTAGTCGTTTCAGGGTCTATCTCGCGGCGGTGATCTCTCCTGATGCCGGCTCACGACTCGCACGGGTGCGGGTCTGCCGACATGGCATGTCGGCCGGGCGGCGTCGTTGAGTCAAACCCGGAATCTCCCGGTTTGGGCGTTCCAACGGCACCGATGTGTGAAAATCCCATACCGCTCCCGACCAAAGCCCTATGGTTAATGGCCTCTTAACGATGCGTCTGGCAAAGCTACGCTTCGCACGCGCGGGCTGACCCGCTTGCGTCACTACGTCAGTACGTAACGAGGCACGCATGCACATCATCGTTGCGGCCAGCCAGAAGGGCGGGGCGGGGAAGACCACGCTGATCCGCAGCCTGGCCGTGGCCACGCAGCAGGCCTTCGGCCCCACGGCCGTCCTCGACACGGATCCGCAGGGTTCGTTGACGAGCTGGTGGAACCGCCGGGAGGCAGACGAGCCAGTCTTGGTGAAGATCGAGCCGGCCGAGTTCGACGCCAGCGCCGCGCAGCTCGCGGCAGCCGGGATCCAGTACCTCTTCGTCGACACGCCGCCGTCCGTGCACCCGGAGCTGGGCGCGCTGCTCGCCCGGGCCAGCCTTGCGGTGGTTCCGGTCCGCCCCTCCCCTGACGACCTCGACGCTGTCGGCGATACGCTCGCCCTCATCGAGGAGGCGGGCTGCCCGTTCGTGTTCGTCCTGACACAGGCGAAGCCGCGCACCCGGCTCCAAATGCAAGCCGTGCTGGCGCTGGCCAAGCACGGGAGGGTGGCGCCGACCGTCATCCACGACCGCACGGATTTCCCGACGGCCGCGATCTCCGGCCGAACGGTCACGGAGGTGGAGCCGGAGACGGCATCGGCCCGCGAGGTGAAGGACGTGCTTGAGTACGTCATTGCGCAACTGCGTAAGGGCAGCACCAACGCCACCGGGAAGGCATCAGCATGAGCAAGCCCACACCGAGCCTCGACGGCTTGATTCAGCCCAAGGGTGCGGCCCGCCCCGACACAATGCAGCAGCGCGGCTCGGCCGCCCCGCAGCCGCCGGCCGAGCCACCCGCCGCACCGGCCCCGGCACCCGCGCCTGCGCCGTCGCGCCCTGCCCAGGCGGCACCGGAACCTCGCGCCAAGTCCCTGACCCTTCGGCTGTCGGAGAGCCAGTACCAGCGCCTGCGCCGGTTCGCCTTCGATCGAGGCCAGAGCCATCAGGACGTGATCGAGCGCGCCCTCATGGATCTCCTCGACCGCGAAGGAAGCCAGTAGGCGGGCACGTGCCTACGTCAGTACGTCGTGACGTAGCGAGATGAAGTGGCCTTGCTGATCTCTGCCGTAGGGGGCAGGGGACACGGCATGGCTTCCAAGGCTGACTTCCTGGCGCTGTCCATCGAGAACGCCGAGCTGCGCCAGCAACTCGCGGAGGTCCAGGAGCAGTGTATCGAGCTGGCCGTCGACGCCGGCGAGCTGCACGCGGTGATCGAGGACCTTCAACGGCAATTGACCGCCGCCCGGGCCGAACGAGATGCCGTCCTCGCGCAAGGCATGGTCATGATGACCATACCTTCGCCCAGCGTGGCGTGAAACCGCATTTCCCTTCACTCCCAACACCTTGACAGTGACGCCAGTCCCGTCGGACGTGAGATGTCGATGGCGCGCCGATGGAGGCGTGCCCGAACCTGGGGCACCCCCGTGACCGCGTCGGCTATCTCGTCGTCCAGCACCACCCGCCAGAACACTCCCCCGCGCCGCGCCCTGCCCATCGAGGAGGCGCTGCGCTGGACGATACGCGACGAACTGCCGAAGCGGCGGAACGACGAGCGCCTGTCCAACCTCGGCTTCCCCTCGACCTCGCCCATGTTCAAGCACGCGGCCCTGGGCACGCGCGTCGATAGCTGGAGCAAGGAACCGGGCATGCCCCTGGCCCTTGGCGACGTGCATCCGGACGCCGAGACCATCGAGGCCGCTATCGCCGCCATCGATCCCCAGGCGCTCGACCTCGACCCCTACCAGATCGGCCACGGCCTAATGCCGGGCGACGCCGTCGACCCGGTACTGACCAGCGTCCGCCGCAAGCACGTGGATCAGATCATCGCCATGGTGCGGCACGAGACCAAGGCTTGGCTCGTCACCTGTGCGAAGCGGGGCACGCGGCCGGACCACGGCGGCCCGGCCGAGAGCGACAGCGTGCGCGGGACGAAGGGGCAGGTGACGCTTTGGCTCCGGGTCTCGACGCCGGCCGGCACCGGACCCGACGGCGAGCCCTGGTTCATCACCACCGACCAGAAGACCACCCCAGCGCGCGCCGGCGTCTATCGCACCGGCACGTTCTGCAAGCTGAACTGGCCGCGCGACGTCGATGCCGTCGCCGAGGACCGGGCTCGGTATGCCATCTGGCACGCGGCCCTCACGCTGCTCGCCTCGCAGCTCCAGGACCTGCGCTCCCTCCTCGTCACGGCGCCGGCCGCGCCGGCCACGCCCTGGATCAGCGAGCCGCCGCCGCCGACCGTGCTGCAGAGCCTCATCCCGGCGAACGATCCCGGGCCGGCGGTGCGCACGGCGCCGTTGCGGTGGCCATCCCGTGCGGCCGCGCCCGTCCGGCATCTCGACCCCGCCACCTATCCGCTGCCCGACCTCGCCGCCTGACGGCAGGGAAGGCGCTGGACGCCAAGTATCGCTTGACGTACATCGGACGTAGGGAACTCCCCTCAGCCCCGCCGGTATGCCGCGCGGGGCTTCGTTATAAGCGCAGGCACGTCAGCCGCCCGCTCGTTCGGGCCGCGACGAAGACGCGATAAACGCGCGCCTCGCACCACCGTCACACCCGCCACGCTCGTTGCAGCGAGCCCTCTCTCGGGGGGCAGATCGCGCACGCCTGGACGCCTGACGGCACCTTCCCCCCTGACCACCCGTCGCGGATCACGAGCGCCCCGGCATTGAAGCTGCCGGGGCGTTCGTTTTTCGCGCCTCAAAGCCCGCAACAGGCGCTTCAGACGCGCTCTTGGCGGATGCACAATAACCGCGCTTCTTGTGCGCCCGAACCGGACCCTCCCGGATGCATGGAAACCTGCCCGTTCCGGCCTCGGCCGGAGCGATGATTCCGCACGTCGGCGACGCCCTCGACCGCGCCGCCGCCAGCTTCGCCTCCGCCTCCAAGGCTTGGGGCACCCGCGTGGCCTACGCTTCCGACTGGCGCGACTTCCGCGCCTGGTGCGACGCCCAGGCGATCGACGCGCTTCCGGCCGACAGCCGCACCGTCGGCCGATACCTCACCCACCTCGCCGGGCTCGGCCTCTCGGTCTCGACGATCAACCGCCGGTGCGCGGCCATCGCCAGCGTGCACCGCGCCGCCGGCCATGACAGCCCGACCGGGCGCGAGGACGTCCGGCTCATCATGGCTGGCATCCGCAACACCCTCGGCCGCCCGCCGAAGAAGATGCAGGCGCTCACCGTCGACCTCGTCTCGCAGGTCGTTCGGCGCATCCGCGGCAAGGGTCTCGTGGACCTGAGGGACCGCGCCCTCATCCTGCTCTGCTTTGGCGCAGCCCTGCGCCGGTCCGAACTCGTCGGGCTTGAGGTCGGCCACCTGGAGTTTCAGCGGCGCGGCCTGATGGTGCGCCTGCACCGGAGCAAGACCGACCAGGCGGGCCGCGGCCAGTCCGTCGCGGTCCTCGACGGCAAGCTGAAGACGCCGGCGGCTATCAGGGCTTGGCTCGACGCCGCCGGCATCACGGAAGGCCCCGTCTTCCGTGGCTGTGACCGTGGACGGGTCTCGCCGACGCACCTCACCTCCGGCCAGTTCGTCCGCATCCTCAAGCGGCGTTGCGAGGCGGCCGGTCTCGATCCGAAAGCCTTCAGCGGCCACTCGCCCCGTCGCGGCTACGCGACGACTGCAGGCGACGCGGGCGCGGATCTCCGCATCACGGCCAAGCACATGCGCCACGTGAAGCTCGAAACGACGGCCGGCTACATCGAGGACGGCGACCTGTTCCGGCAGAACGCGGGCGCCTCGTTCATGTGACGGGCGGTCTCGACGCCGTCTCGCCCAGCCGGGCCATGACGTTCCGGACCTGCGTCGCCCTCCAGTGCGAGCCGCCCCGCGCCGTGGGGATGCCGCGCTCGGTCAGGACCTTCGCGATCCCGGTGACCGACGTGACGCCGTCGGCGCGCAGGCGCTCGATTACCGTGGAGAGGAGGGCCGCTCGCGTGTCGGCCCGGTCTCGGTTCGTCCTCGCGGCCGCCGCGCGTTCCGCGTCCGTTGGGACGTGGCCGCGGAAGCCGCCCAGCACGGTGCCCCGGGCCTTCGCCGCGGCCAGCGCCGCCTTGGTGCGGGCCCCGATCATCTTGCGCTCGGCCTGCGCGATCACCGCCATGATGTGGACGATCATCTCGTTCGCCTCCGGCATGTCGGCCGCGACGAACCGGATGCCGGCCCGCTCCAGGCCCGTCAGGAAGTGGATATCCCTCGACAGGCGATCGAGCTTCGCGATCACCAGGCGCGCGCCGTAGAGCCGGCAGGTCTCGATCGCCTTGGCCAGCTCGGGCCGGTCGGACCGCTTGCCCGACTCCACCTCGGTGAACTCGCCGGCGAGCCGCCACTCTCCGCCGTTGAGGTAGGCCCGCACCGCCATCCGCTGCGCCTCGAGGCCGAGGCCGGACGCGCCCTGCTTCGCGGTGCTGACCCGGTAATAGGCGACGAAGGTGCCGGCGGCCATTCTACCCTCTCAACGTTCGTTGAGAGAGTTTTGACGTAGGCGCCGCTGCGGTCAACCGCGCGTCTCGCTCACCCCCATCAGCCCGCCGGCGGTCTCGCGACAGCCGGCCCCATGATCGGTCTCGGCTCCCCGCCGGGCCCGCCCTCGCGGCTGCACGCCGCCAACCCAAGGCCATGTCATGCTCAGCACCCTCAAGTCCCTCATCGGCGTCCGGCTCCAAGCTGACGCCGCCTCTCACGAGATCGAGGCGGCCCTGGCCAGCGCGCGCGACGAGGTGGCGGCCGCCACGCGCGACCGCGCAGCGGCCGAAGCCGCATACCGCGACGGACTCCTCAGTCTCGAAGTCGCCGACCTCCAGCAGCTCACCACCGAGCAATCCGTTGCCGTCATCCGTCGGGATCGTGCTGCAGCCTTAGTCGAGGTCCTGGCCGGCAAGCTGGCCGATGCTCAGGCGATCGAGGAACAGGGGCGCCGCCGCGCGCGCTACGACGCGGCAGCGAAGGCACAGGCGGCCGCAGGCAAGGTGTTGGTCTCGGAGTACCCGAAGCTGGCCCGGGCGCTGGTGGGCGTGCTGCGCACCGTCGCCGCAGCGGATCTCCTCGCCCAGGAGGCCAACGAGCACCTGCCGGACGGTGTGGAGCGGCTGATCTCGGTCGAAGGGCAGGTGCGGCGCGAGAAGAACATCCCGCAGCGTGTGCTCTCCGATGAGAAAGAGCACGCTTGGTGCCGCGAGAACGGGATGCGTCTCGATCCCATCGATCTCAAGGATCTCGTGGTCGACGTCGGCGGCACGACCGGAACAGTGCCGTCTCGGATTCAAGGTGCCGCCCCCGTCCCTGTCAGAGTGCGTAGCTTCCGTCGCTTCACTGCCATTCCGGAAGCGATGGGGAAGAACGCGAGACCTCTCGCTTCGACGCTCAACCTGCCGGGGCTTCGGCCGAGCCACCATGATTTCTGGCGCGCCGACGCAGCCAGCTCGCCGGGCGGGGTCATCCAGCACCTCGACGAGGTAGAGCCCCAGTGGGGGAAATCGGTCAGCTCGACCGTCCAGGACGAGGAGAGCCCCCGCACCCACGTCATTCTGCTCGACGAGCCCGCCAACCGCGCGGCCTGAGCACGCTATCGGCCAGGTGCGCCCGGCCCTTCCCCTGAGCGGGGTGAACATGTGACGGCGCACGCGGCCCGTCGAATATCGGGAAGCAGACCTCCCGCCCCGCACAGGTTTCGTCGGGTCAAGGTCAGCACGGCCGCACCTCAAACCAAGTTTCTGCGTTCACGCACCTACCTTTGAGACATCCTCTCATGGCAAGTTCCACCATTCTCTCCAACGGCGAGATCCTGCTCTACGGCGACGTGGGCGACCCCTACGGCTGGGGGGACGGCTTCTCGGTCACGGACGTCCAATCGGCGCTGGTCGAGCACGGCCCCGGGGACATTACGGTCCGGATCAACTCCGGCGGCGGCATCGCCTTCGACGGCGTCGCGATCTACTCGCTCCTGCGCTCCCACGAGGGGAGCAAGCACGTCATCGTCGACGGCATCGCGGCCTCGGCCGCCTCGCTGATCCTCATGGCCGGCGACACGCGCGAGATCCGCGACGGCGCGATGGTGATGATCCACGACGCCGCCGGGCTGACCTTCGGCACCGCTGCCGACCACCAGCGCGATGCCACCGTCCTCGACAAGCTCTCGGACCAGTACGCCGGCATCTACGCCACGCGCTCGGGCCTGGGACGCGAGGAGGTGCGCACCCTGATGCGCGCCGAGACCTGGTTCACCGCCGACGAGGCGGTCTCGAAGGGTCTCGCCACCAGCACGACCGAGAGCCATGCAGCGGCTACGGCCAGCTTCAACTATCGGCTCTACGCGCACGCCCCCCAAGGCTTGCCGACCCGCCTGAAGCAGCCCGCCGCAACCGGCCCCCAGGTCCACGCTGCAGTGCCCGAACCTGTCCCGACCGCACCGGCCGGACAGGACTGGGCGCGTGCGTTCTTCTCGTCAGCCGTGAACTCCAGACTGAGCTTGGAGGTCCTGAACGAGATCGTCAGCCGGGCGCCCAACCTGGCCAGCGCAAAGGACGCCCTGATCGACATGATGGCGGCGGCGCAGCCGTGGAAGCCAGGCCCAGCGATGGGCCACCTTGGTGCCGGATCTGCTCCCAAGGTCGACCACGTCTCTTCCATCATCGAGACCTGCCGGAAGACCGGCATGCGGATGCGGGAACGATAGGGCGATCCGCCAGCACCGCCGCTGACCCTCTCTGCGCCAGCCGCTGCCCCCAACGACCTGACGGCCGGCTGGCGGCGTCAGGACCCTCCCCAACATCATCGAAGGAAGCCAAAATGGACATCACGACGCTCATCGGGGCGGCGGCGCTGGCGCATGCCTGCGACCTCGAATCCTCCCTCCTCAAGCACGTGGCCGCGATCGAGAAGATCACGGGCCCGCTCACGTTCGCCGAGGACCTGACCATCGCGCAGGCCTGCGCGGCTCACGGTCCGATCATCGATGCCCTGGCGCGCGCCCGGGCCTCGACCTTCGCGAAGCCGTCCTCCGTTGCCGTCACGGTGATGATCAACGGCGAGGTCGCGTTCCACCTCGACGAGGGGGACACCTGTGTCGCGCCAGCCCTCAGCGAGGAGCCGACCGTCGTGGCGGGTCTCGCCTCCGCCCTCGCCTTCATCACCGCCCAGCCCGGCCCGCTGGCCGCCTGAGCCGCCCCCGGCCGCTCGGCGCGGCCCTCTCCCCCGGAAGGAATCCCCATGTCGAAGACCGTGACCATCCCCCTCGACGAGCCCTTTGCCGGGCACAAGGGCATGACGCAGCAGCTCGTACTCCGTCGGCCGAACTGGAGCGACGTGATGGGCGTCGGCGCGCCCTACACAATCCACTCCGACAAGGAGGGCAAGGGCTTCCTCGTCTACGACGAGGCGGCCATCGCGCACTACGCCGAGGCCCTCCTCATCGAGCCTGCGGACACGGCCCTGGTCAGCGCGAGCGTCGGCCTCCGGGACACGATGAAGGTCCGGGAGGCCATCGTGGATTTTTTCCTGGCCGCCGCCGGGGCGGGCGGTGGCTCGGGGACGTCGCCGAAGAGCTCGTCTTCGACGTCGGATTCCAGCCCGACGGGGTCGGACGCCTGACGATCGACGAGATGCTGTGGTGGCACGGGCGTGCCGTCGCCCGTGCCAAGAAGAAATAGCGAAGTGGAAGCCGGCCTATGTCGTCGAGGATCATCGAAGCCAAGGCAGTCATCAGCGGCGAAGACCGGCTTTCCGGCGTCCTCGACAAGGTCAACGGTAAGCTGTCTCAGTTCGGCAAGGGATCGAAGATCTCTGCCAACATGGAGCGGCTGAACAAGAGCCTTGCCGGGACCAAGACCCAGCTCGCGGCCATCGGCAAGGTGAACGCCGCTCAGGCCAAGCTCGACGGCGCGAAGCTGGGACTTCACGGTGCCCAGGAGCGCGCGAACCGGGTTTCCTCGTCCCTGGCGGCGGCCAGGAAGGCCGAGGACGCCGCCGCCATCGCCGAACTCACCCAGCAGCAGCGCGCGGCCCAGCGGAGCGTGACGCAGGCCACGGGGGCGGTCGAGCGGCATAGCAGCGCCCTGCGCGACGGGCGCCGTGCCCTCAACGAGTTCGGCGCACCGATCACGAACCTCGTGGCGCACGAGCGCGCGCTCCTCGAAACGGTCGAGCGCACCACGGCGGCCATCAGGAAGCAGTCCAAGGCCGAGCGCGACCAGGATCGCGCGCGCGAGGCCAAGGCGCTCCGGATCGAGCGCCGGCAGGAAGGCATCGAGCGGCGCCAGCAGAGGGTCGAGCAGGCCGCCCGAACGGAGGAGCGGCGCCGGGCCAGCGCCGGCAGCGACCTCATGCAGGGCATGGGCGCCAGCGGCCGGCGGCAGCTCGAGCGCATCGAGAGCGGCCGGCGGGTGGCCGAAGGCATGAGCGCCCCGGCGCGGGCCGCCCGCGAGCGCAGCGTCCGCGAGGCGGCTGAGCGACAGGCCGAGATTGAGCACCGGGCCAGCCGCGCGCGCCCCCAGGCCAAGGCAGACCGCAACCTCGGTCCCCTGGCCGGCGCGTTCGGTGCGTACGAGGCGGCGAGCGCGTACAAGCAGGCGGCCGCGTTCGATCGGCGCATCACCATGATCGGGCAGACGGCCGATGCCGGCCGGGCCGAGATCGACGGGCTGGCGTCCAGCATCCACGACTTGGCGCAGCAGACGGCCACGCCCGTCGACAAGCTCGCCGGCGGCCTGGAGTCCCTCGTCGCACAGGGCCGCAACCTGAAGGATTCGATGGGCTTCCTGCCCTCGGTCGCGCGCACGGCCGCGTCGAGCGGGTCTGAGGTCGAGGACATCGCGAAGACGGCCGACAGCGTCGGCACGAACTTCGAGATCTCCGGTCGGCAGATGCAGAAGGCCTTCGACATCATGGCGGCCGGCGGCAAGGCCGGTCAGTTCGAGCTGAAGGATATGGCGCGCTACCTGCCGAGCCTCGGGCCGGCGGCGTCCGCGATCGGCTTCAAGGGGGAGAAGGGGCTCGCCGACCTCGTGTCCATGCTGCAGGTGATGCGCAAGGGATCGGGCACGTCCGAGGAGGCCGTCTCCTCGATGAACAACATCCTGGCCAAGATGGAGAGCGACAAGACCACCAAGGGGTTCAAGGAGCTGGGGGTCGACTCCGCAGCCGCCTTCGCGAAGGCGCGCAAGGAGGGTCGCAACCTCGTCGAGGTGTTCGAGGAGCTGGTCAACGTCGCGCTGAAGGGCGACCGGTCCAAGCTCGGCGAAATCATCGATGACATGGAATTTAAACGGGGCGTGCAGGCCCTGATGAGCTACCGCGGCGAGTGGCAGAAGCTCTCCCAGACCCTCCGCGACACCTCGGGCGGCACGGTCGCCCGCGACCTTGTGCAGGTCACGAAGGACTCGCAGGCCGGCATCGACCGCCTCAACAACTCGTGGGCCCGGTTCTCCCAGGCCGCGCAGCGCTTCGCCGATGCCGGCGGCGTCAGCTCAGGCCTGGGCGACTTCGGCAAGGAGCTGGAGAGCGTCGGCGCCGGGCTGGAGCGCATCAACAGGGCCTACGCCGAGGGCGGCTTCAGCGCGGTCTTCAAGGAGATCGGCAAGGACGCGGCCGAGCGGCTGAAGGAGAACCGCAAGGCCTGGCTCGACGAGCGCGGCAAGCAGGAGGACGGCCGCATCGCCGAGCTGGAGACGGCTCGCGATGCCCACCGGAAGAAGCTGGAGGCCGAGGGCCGGCCCGCCGCCGAGATCGCGGACGCGATGAAGATCCGCGAGGCGGAGATCCAGCGGGCGCGGCGCCGGAAGGGGGCCGTGGAGCAGGCGAAGGAGGCGCCGGCCCTGGCGGCTCCGAAGCCGCTCCGGATGGGCACCGACCCGACAGCGCCGATCCAGGGCACACCCGGGCAGATCGGGCCCGGCGTCGCAGGCTTCCAGGAGGCGTTCCCCCTGGATCTCAACCCGAAGAAGCCGTTCCCGAAGGTCACACCGTTGCCGCCGACGCGGCCCGCCGGCCTGCCTCGCACCATCGACCAGATCGACGACGTGCTCGCGCAGGGCGGCCCGGCCGGGCCCGGGACGTTCACCGTCGACCGTCGGCCCATGCCGCCGCGTCGCCCCGTGGAGCTGGGCGGCAAGACGATCCCGGTCGAGGTGGTGTCCCTGCCCGACCGGGCCGAGCCGGGGGCGAGGCCGGAGGGGGGAGAACGGGGCAAGGCGGCCCCTGTCGGCCCCGCCATCGGCTTCCGGCAGCTCTACCCGCTCGACGTGCCCCCCGGGGCCGCAGCGCCTCAGGTTCCGCCGCTGCCCGCGCCCCGGCCGGTCGAGGCCTCTACCGATCGCCGGCCCCTGCCGCCGCCGCGCCCCGTGGAGTTCGGCGGCAAGACGGTCCCGGTCGAGGTGGTGTCCCTGCCCGACCGTGCCGAACTGGCGACGAAGACCCTGCCCGGCGGGGCCGATCCTGCGAAGGGATACCCCACGGAGTTCCAGGCTTCGCGGGGCTTACTGAGCGACCTGCTCCGGGGCCAGGAGAAGCGCAGCGAGGTGATGCCCGGGTTCGGCGGCTCCCAGCCCCGGACGATGCCGGACCAGCGCCTCGAGGCGACGGTCAGACCCGACCAGATCACGGCCAGGGTCGACAGCCTGCCGCCGGTCTCAGGCGAGGCCACGGTCACGGTCGACAACCACCACCAGATCACCGTGACCCTCAACACGGACATGCTCGACGCCAAGGTCAACGCAGCGGCGAACAAGGCCGTGGCGAAGATCCCGCTGAGTTCCGGCGGCGGCCGGCCGGGTGCCGTTTCCATGCCGGGCGCAGCGAGCACGCCCGGGGCGAAGTAAGCCTGCCGGCACGTCCTGCCGCCTGTTCCTCCCTCACGCCGGTGCCCCTCGTGGCGCCGGCGTTCCTGTTTGTGAGATCCCCTGATGCCGTTTGTTGAGGAACTCGTCACCCTAGTGGTGGACGGATACGAGCTGACCGGCTGGCAGGACGTGTCGGTAGACCGGTCCATGGAATCGGCCGAGATCTCGTTCACGCTCGGCGCCGCCAACCCGAGCTGGTCGGCCGATGCCAAGCGCCTACGCAAGGGCCGGCTAATCGAGATTCGTACCACGCCGGCCCAAGGCCCAGCGAAGCCCGGCAGCGGCGAGTTGCTGTGCAAGGGCTACGTGAGCGGGTATGCGGCCAAGTACGGGCCGAAGACCAAAACCGTCACCCTCGACGGCAAGTCGAAGGCAGGCGACGCGGCCGACTGCCACCCGGTCAAGCACAAGACCGGCCGGTTCGAGAAGAAGACCCTCCTGGAGGTCGCGAACGAGCTCGACGAGGTGCGTTGCGGGTTCAAGACCGACCAGAACCTCACGAAGCTCGCGAAGGTCCAGCGACAGCCGGACGACACGATCTACCAGACCGTGGAGCGCGAGGCGCGCCGCCTGGGGCTCATGCTCGCGGGCGAGCCCGACGGCTCCATCAACATCACCCGGGCCGGCACGAAGCGGCACGCCGGCGCCCTCGTCCTCGGCGAGAGCCCGGTCGAGGAGATGGACGTCACCCTGAAGCTCGACCAGAAGTTCTCCGAGATCGTCGGGCGCGGCCAGCGCTCCACCGGCACGGGCAAGGATGCGCTGCGCCAGGAGGAGCGGGAGACCGACAAGAGCGTCGGGCGCCACCGCCCGCTCCTCATCTACTCCGAGGGCGACTGGTCGAAGACCGAGCTGAAGAAGCGTCTGCGCTGGGAGCGCCTGCGCCGAGCCGGCAACGGCACCACGATCAAGGTGAAGGTCGCGACCTGGCGCGACGAGGCCGGCAAGCTCTGGACCCCCGGGCTGCTCATGGCGATCGTCAACGAGCCCGAGGACATCGACGGGGACTACACCCTCTCGGCAGCGAACTTCCGCCAGGACGACGACGGCGGGACCATCGCGTTCCTGACCTTCGTCGACCCCAGAGCCCACGGGGGCAAGAAGGCCGCCGGCAAGTCCGACGCGGTCTTTGATGCCGGCGCCGGCATCGAGGACGAGCAGGGCGAGGAGTGAGCCCGAGGCTGGGCGCTCGGCGCGGTTCCTGAGGATGCCAGCGCGCGAACCGCACTGCCGAAGGGGCGGGGGGGCCTCGCGGGTCCTTCCCGGCCCCTCCCCCCTGTGCGGGCGGTAGTCCCCGAGATCTGCGCGTATTTCGGGTTTTGAAAAACCCCACTTCCGATTCCGATTGAGGAGGCCCCCATGCAGGTGGGAACGACCGAGCTGGCAGCCATTCTTGGCGTCACACCGAGGCAGGTAACATCCCTTTCCGATCAGGGACTTATCCCCAAGGCGGGGCGCGGTCAGTGGCCCCTCGCTGAGACCGTCCAGGCGTACGTCCGGCACAAGGTGCAATCGGAAGTGAGCCGGGTGAAACGCCCCGCCGCCGCCGGTGCCGATCGGCTGAAGGAGATCAAGGCCCGGCGCGAGGAGCTGAAGCTCGCCCGCGAGGAGGGCGACCTGGTCCCGGTGAACGAAGCCCTGTTCGCCATGGACCGGCTGACCGGCGCCGTGTCGCTGCAAATGAACAACGTCCCGGCCCGGTTCACCCGCGACGTGGAGGAGCGCGACCGGCTCCAGGTCCACGTCGACGACGCCCTTACGGCCGTGGCCAAGACCATGGCGGAATGCGCCGAGGAGCTGCGGAAGCGGGATGCAGCCGCCCCAGCACCGGCCGACACCGACGACGACGCCGAACCCTGAGCCGTCGCCGAGATCACCCCCCACAGCCCCGTCCGGCACCCGCCGGGCGGGGCTTTTCGCGTTTCTGGCCTCTCCAGAACAGTCGCGCGAGGCTGCTCTAGCAACTCTCGCAGAACTCTAGCGGGGCACCATTCTACTCATGCCACTGAAAACAAACAGTTTTCCGAACTTTAGCAACTCTAGCAACTCTAGCAGGGGCACTTCCCGTTTCGGCTATTCTGGCGCTTTCAAATATAAAGAAAGAAAGAAAATGGACTTTGTTTCTTTTATTCGCGGGTAACGCGTGAGGGGCGAAAATACGGCCACACCCCTGCTAGAGTTGCTAGAGTTGCTAGAGTTTCCTTAAACCACTGCGAAATATGGGCTTTTACCGCCTTTGGAGGCTGCTAGAGGCCTGCTAGAGGCTGCTAGAGTTCGGGTGGGCTGGGGTGACGCGCTTCACGCAGCATTGCGATGGATGCGGTACACCTCCTTGAAGGTTGTCCCCTTGACGACGCCCTTGCCCTCCAGGGTGAGAACTCCGCAGCTGCAGAGTGCCGTAACCCTGTCGCGGGTCTTCCTCGCGTTCGCACGGAGGGAAAGGGGAGCGAGCTGCTGGATCTGCGTGGCACTGATCCGGTCCTGGTCCCATCCCTCTGTCAGCCATTGCGCCAGATCGTTCAGGGCGACGGTCTCAGGATCGGCCACCTCGTGCCCCAGAAGACGCAACGCCTCGGCGAGGTAGAACCTGCCGACCTCGATCGCGGCCGCCATGCTGGCGCCATCGACAGTACGGGTGCCCTCGTCGGCGAATAGGGCCAGCACCCCGGCGATCCGCGCCACGTTCTCGGCCATCTTGAGGGCCGAGGGCTGGATCGGTTGGAACGCACCGCCCTTGCCCGAAGCTCGCTCGACGTCCCTGGCGAAGTCCTGCCAGTACCTCCACGCCGTCTTATCCAGGGTGAGGACCAGAGGGGACAGTTCGGTGCCGGAGGTGCCCTCTCGCGTTTGCAGCCCGCACGCCAGCATGTCGTGCAACCGCCGGTGAAAGCCGATCACCCGCGGATCTTCCATCGGCTTTGCCGGCCGGATCACGCGCGTGCCGATGGTGCTGTCCGGCATCATGACCAGGAAGCGCGCGAGGAACCCCTGGTCCCGTGCGGCCTCGTTTCCGAGGAAGGTCGCGGCGATCTTGGGTTGGACCGACAGGCTCACGGACAGGCGGCGCCCCGCGATCCTGGTGATTTCGGCCGCGCGGATACGCTGGGCGGTGCCGGAATCCCAGAACTCGGAAAGCCCCGTCATGGTCCGCATGCGGGTGTCGTCCGTCATCCCGTGCCCGCCGAGGAACTGCCCGCCTTCGGAGGTGAACACCCCCACGCTGAGCAGTCCTTTCTTGAGGAGGTTCACGATGCCCTCGAACGTCGGCTCTTTGATCCGCATGAACGGTGGGGCCGGCTCCCGCGGTTCGGGCAGCGCCTCAAGGATGAGGCGTTTCTCCTCCTTCGTCGTCTTCTTGTCCGCCACGATGCGCTTGCGCTCGGCCTCCCAGAGCATGCGCTCATTGTGGAAGCGCCGTAGATCCTCCTCATAGGCATCGTTGAGGGAGGCCTCTCGCTCTGCGAATGGCCGTTGCACGACCCGGTCGAGGGCCGTTTTGCGCTCCCCTGAAGCAGCAACGGTGAAGAAGAACAGCGAGAGCGGGAGCGGTTCCGGGAGGTTGGGCACCTCGACGTCGGCGAGCCCTTGAGCCGCCAGCGTGATACCGGACAAAACGGCCTGCGCGCACA
>Ga0182232_1000171_pt1 | contig 19257 bp, 23 predicted proteins | sample G6R1MG_30_FD_155484 | JGI IMG/M metagenome (GOLD analysis project Ga0182232, IMG submission 155484) | Phyllosphere microbial comminities from miscanthus, Michigan, USA - G6R3_NF_07NOV2016_LD2 MG | ecosystem: Host-associated > Plants > Phyllosphere > Phylloplane/Leaf | place: USA: Michigan... | reverse complement strand
GGGGCGAGGCGATCGGCCGGGCCTTCGCGGCCTCCCTCACGCTCGGCGCCGGACAGTTCTGCACCAATCCCGGCCTGATCCTGGCAATGCCCGGCCCCGGCCTCGACGCGTTCCTGGCCTCGGCCACGGCCGCCCTGCGCGAGAGCCCGGCCGCGACCATGCTGACCCCCGGGATCCACCGCGCCTATTGCGACAGCGTCGCGCGGCTCGCCGGCCACGCCGCCGTCACGCGCCTCGCCGAAGGGCCCGAAGGTTCCGCGAACCAGGGCCGGGCGGCCCTGTTCGCCACCGATGCGGACGCCTTCGTGTCGGAGCCGGAACTGCAGGAGGAGATGTTCGGCGCCGCGGCCCTGGTGGTGCGCTGCCCCGACCTCGCGGCGATGCGGAAGGTCTTGGAGCATCTCGAAGGCCAGCTCACCGCCTCCCTGCACATCGCCCCTGAGGACCATGCGGCCGTGCGGGACCTGCTGCCGCTGCTGGAGCGCCGGGTCGGGCGCATCCTGGTCGACGGCTTCGGCACCGGGGTCGAGGTTGCGCACGCCATGGTCCATGGCGGGCCGTATCCGGCGACCTCCGACGGACGTACGACCTCGGTGGGCAGCCTCGCGATCGACCGCTTCCTGCGGCCGGTGAGCTACCAGGACTTCCCCGACGCCCTGCTCCCCGAGGCCCTTCAGGAGGCCAATCCCCTCGACCTGCCCCGCCGGATCGACGGCACCCTCGAACGCCGCTGACAAGACCCGGCGCGCGGAACCCGGCGCAGGCCGTCCACATCCGCGCGCCGTCGGCTTAAACGGTGCCCCTCGAACCCCATCGACCGCTTGCCAGGCCTGGGCTGCGCGTCTAGACAGCCCCGGCACATGGTGGGGCGTCGCCAAGTGGTAAGGCAGCGGTTTTTGGTACCGCCATTCCCAGGTTCGAATCCTGGCGCCCCAGCCAAATTTCTGTTTCCGCTTTAAAATCAGTAGCTTAACGGAAATCGAAACTCTGAAAATCGGCCTCAGCCGTAACAGTCAGACGAGTGCCACAGCCGGTGTGGATAAGTCCCGGCGGGGTGCGCCGGGGCTAGGTCTCAGAAGTTCCCTTCGTGGGCAGCCGCCACGGCTGCGTTCAGCGTGTCGCTCTTGTCGAGCTTCGGGAGCGGATGATGAGTGATCCACTCAACTCGGCTGGCACATGGCGAGTAGCTGACCACACAGCGGCCGAGCACCGGGTGCCAACCGAGGGTCACGTCCTCCGGGCCATTTATTCGGCGTTCCTCAATCAATAGGCCGCCCCACAGGTCGGCGTGCAGCACGTCAACAGGCATCGTCATTACGTTCATTGTGATTCCCAAGCCGGTCGGGTTCGCGTCGTGCGGCTTCTCTGCCGGCGAGGGCTGTATGAGTCCGACGAGCCGAGGCATCAACGGATAAATATTCTATAGATCAATGATTTAGTAAGTCAGCACTGACTTACCTGCGCCGGGTCGCCCGGCGTTCCTTGACTCACGTCGATCATGGATTGCACGGTGTTTAAGTGAGCACTGACTTACCTGCGCCCGATCGCCCGGCGTTCTTCAGCGTGCAGTCGCTTAGCATCCGCGGTGAGCCCCCGGCTCCAAGTCGCGATGCGCACCGGTGCGTCAGGCTCCAGGCCGGCAGCCTCCCGGAGATGGCGCCGGGTCTGCCCCTGGCGCCACAGGGGATAGGCGGCCCAGGCGTCGGGTGTGCGCTGTGGCCCAACGTCGAGTTGATGCTCACGACCTGCCGTGGCGCCCCATTCACCCCCGGCCTTGGCGAGGGCGCGCTCGATCGCCGGAAGCAGCTCGGGGTTGGCGACGAACAACCCACCGTGGATGTGCAGCCGGCCAGCCGGTGTGGTCTCAAGAACGAGCCATAGCGGCACAGACGCGCTCGCGAGAGCTGGCTCCCTGGCGAGGCAGCTATTCACCCTGCGCCACAGGTGGTCGAGGGGCCGGCCGTTGTCGTTCGCGGCCTTCTCCACGTCCGGCGCGAGGTTCAGGGTCCAGGCGAAGGCGTCGCCCTGATGTGCCCCGGCCCGGTTCACATAGTCGAGCTTCGTCAGTTCCCCGGCCTCATCCCAGGAAGCCATGAGCCGCGCCCGGGACTTCCTGCCCTTTGTCTTGGCTAGGGCGTTGGGCGTCTTGGCCTGTGTGGGAGACGTAGAAGGATTGAGGTCGGTAGGGGCGTTGGGGTCTGAAGGGTCTGGAAGGTCTGAGGGTGTGTTGAGGTTGGAAGGGGTGGAGCTGGGGTTTTGCGCTAAAGGGGCAGCGAGCGGAGATGTCGCAGAGGTGACGCGCGATCTGCGGTAAGCCATTCGCGCGACTCGGTTTTCAAGATCGCGTGCCTGTGACTTCCGAGCCCGTGCCGGGCGCTGCCGTGTGACTGTTTCCTGCTTTAAGCCCGGAGCCTGCATAGGGATTGAGAGCGGTGCCGTGGGCTCCTCGACGGGGTTGCCGTCGAGATCCGTTACGACGGGCGCCGGTCGGTGCGCCAAGTCGAACGGGAGATCCGCAAGCAGCGCGTCAAGCTCGGCGTCGATTGCTCCCGTGCCGGGAGCGGGCTCGACATCGGCCGGCGCGGCCTCGTCAAGGGTCGCAAGCAGAGCATCAAGCTCGGCGTCGTCGTTAGCGGGCGTCAGTTGAGTAGAAGACAGATCGAGCGCCCGCATGGCATGCCATGTTTCGCGGTTTCGTGCCTTTATATCCGCTATTTTTGCTTGCACCCGTGCGAGCATGTGCTTATAGAAACCTCATTCTGTCCTTAGCAGGGGTAGAGACAAAGGTTGGGCCGCCCGTGGTGACACTAGGGCGGCCCTTTTTTGTTATGCAGCGTCGGCGACTGCGCTACCTGCTACCGCCCGAAGCTGTCGAGCGAGGTCGCGGGCGAATGCCACCGTGACGACACCCTCAAGGCGGGTCTTAGGGTTGTTGAGGCCGCCATACAGCTTGATCCCAGTGCCGACATTGGTAGCCGCCCAGTGGCCGGTCCGGTCGGAGATGCTGCGCGCTTCTGTGTCATCGCCCGGTGCGATCTGCGCGAGGATGTCGCTGTAATGCTCGGCCGTCTGGCGCGTCATGGGCGGGAGGTCCCCCTCGGGCGTCGACAGGATGACGAAGGGGCCGTGCCCCTCGGTGTCGAGGTTGAGCTCAAGGCGGACACGGAAGCCAGGCACCTCGTCGTCGAGCTCGCCAGCCTCGATCGCCTTGCGCACGAAATCATGGATCACGGCTACCATGCTGGTCCCGCGCTTGCTCGCGAGCGCCTTCAACTGCGTGTGCAGGGGAGTGGGGATCTTCAACATCTGGCTCACGGTCGACTCCTACAGGTTGACTGGTAAACCAGTATACCTGTTATCGCGCTCCGCAGCAAGCCTCATGCGCGCGAGGCGAACTCCGTTCGTATAATGCCATGTATAGAGCCCATAACCGGGAACGTGCGTAGTGCTCGCAGGCATTCGCGCAGGCTCCGCCGCGGGCGCAGATAGAGCATCAGTCAAACGGGCCTGTGCGGGCTCCCATGAGCGCAGGCCTCGTCTTGCAACTACTTAGACTTGCCGCTTCAGTTCGCCACCTCCCTGTCAGTCCTATCGCGACACATGCTAACAGGTGAGCCCCCTAAGCCTCAGCCGTCGTCACAATTCGTCAATCTAAATCCCGCTTTCCGCGAGCATATAACATATTTGCTAACTTTATCATCTATGTTCTGGTTGTCACACTGGGGGAAAAAATGGAAGATTACGAAATTGCCCGGTCTAAACTTCTTGACTCAATGAAGACCACCGTAAGATCTAGATTTAAGGCCCACAGACGGCTCATATTATCAGACCAAAAACTCACCCAAACTATCGCACTAAGTTCATGTGTCGTTATAATTGCATCTTTCATAACTTATATCCTTAAAAGTCCTCCTATAATCGCGGATATGATCAACTTATTATCAGCGTGTTTGTCGTTAGTGATCCTAATTGCGTCACTTCTACAATACTCAAGCCAAAATGCTACCATTGCCGAACAACATCACCGATCGGCGCTGGAAATTAACGGCCTACTCCGAGAGCATGAGACGAACAACAACATAACTGATTTGGACTACGAAAAGCTTTGCAAAGATTATGAATTTGTATTGCACAAATACAGCGTCAATCACGAAGAAATAGACTATCACAATGTTCTCATTGAACGCCGGCACGAAAATCAATGGCTAACTGACGATGTCGTCAAAGAATATAAAAAAGACGAACTCTTGGAAAACTGGAAAAGAAATAGCTGGTTGGGGGTGGTAGCGCTCATATTTCTGGTGATATTTGGTTTCGCTACCATTGGCCCAAGTTTTGTTGAAAAAATCTCTACTCAGGAGGGGTGTTCAAGAGTTGAGCATGTTCCCCGGCCTTAGAGCCTGAGCGATCTCCCGCTGCACAATACCGCGGAGCGCAGTCATCGTCTCGGTCGCCGTCTGTCGCGCCAAGTCGGTGTTCTGGTCGGGCGTGCCACCCGAGGCGTTGACCTGGATGGTGGGCGCGATCATCACCGTCCGGGCGCCGGCCACTGCACCTGAGCCACCTACGGCCGGCGATGGGAGCGACGGCGCACCGACGAGGCCGCCGTTCGCGTAGCCCCGGCGCAGGGCCTCGAGGTTCCCGACACCGACACGGCGCACCACGTCGGCCGGAATGACATACTCGCCGCGGTGAACGATCCCTGCCGGCTCATACTTCCCGCCCTCGCCCGTGTAGCCGCCATCAGCGAAGCCCAGGAGCGAGCCCAGGCTGGCGAGGATACCACCGCCCGAGGAGCCGCCGGAGAGGCCGCCGAACAACGAGGAGATCAAGCTCTCGGAGAGCTTGTTGATGAGCACGTCGGCGATGCGGAGCAACTGATTGCGCAGGGCGTCCGCCGCGCTGGCACCCCGGAGCATGTCAGAGGCGAAGCTCGACAAGGCGCCGGTCGCCACGTTCTTCGTCTCGGCCAAGGTCGCGTTCAACTGCGCGGTGGCAGTGGCTGCCTTGCCGGCGTCCGACGCCAGGTCAAAGCCGTAGCCCCGGGCCGTGGCGCGGGCGCTGTTCTCGGCGTAGGTGCGGCCGAGGGCGGCACTGGCCTCAGCCATGTCGGTGTCGAAGCGGGAGCTTAGTCCAGACTGAGCCGCCTTCGACCGCGCCTCAGCGAGCACCAACACTTCGGCGCGCTGGGCTGCCAGGGCCGGGGTGAGCTTGTCGGAGCTCGCCTTGATGAGGTCGGAGGCGGTAGCGAACCGCTTGCCGAGTTCCCCGCCCTTCTCCCGGTCGGCGTCAAGCTGCTCCTGCACGGCCTTCAGCCTCTCGGCCGCGGCCGTCGACTTGTTGTAGGCCTCGGCCTCGGCCCGGAGCGCCGTCACGCGCTCACCCTGCGCCTTGCCGGACGCACTACCCCGCTGGGCGCGGCGTTCGGCATAGTCCAGGATGTCCTGCACGGACGCGCTGCCGCGCTTAAACACCTCTGGGTTCGCTGCCGCGGCTTCGGGCAGGATACCGGCCGCATTCGCGGATGGGTCGGCCCGGAGCATCTTGATCGCCCCACCCGATCCCAGGAAGTGCGCCAGGTTGAGGTTCGCCGATGTGCCGGTGAACCCGGCCCGCTCAAGCGCCACCGTGTTCTCGCGGGCGTATTCCTCGATTAGCCGGAGGCTCTTCTCCCGGTTCGTCCGGAGCGCAAGGATCGCCTCGTCGCTCAGACCGGCGGCCTCGTCGGAGAACACCCGCTTGAACAGCGCGAGCCAGGTTGAGGAGATGAACTGCCCTAGGCCGGTGGCCGAAGAGTTGGGGTTCCGCGCGTTCGTGTTCCCACCGGACTCGGCGGCAACAACACCGGCCGCATAGTCGGACGGGATCACGGCGCTCTCACGGGCGCGCACATCCGCCTCGACGCGGTAGGCGCCTACCTCGGCGCGCCGGGCCTGTTCCAGGCTCGCCACCCGCGCGGCAGTGGTCGCGGTGTCGCCGGCTTGCCGGGCAAGCCGGATCTGCTCGTCATACTTCTCGTTGATGGCGGCCAACCCCTTCCGGTAGCTATCCAGGCCCGCGGTCGCGCCCGCGAAATTGGCCTGCCGGAGCGCCTGCGCCGCGGCCTGGCCGCCGGCCTGGTAGTCCTCCTTCAAGGTCTCGAGCCGCTTGCCGAGCTCGGCGTAGGAGGTGCGGGCCTTGTCGGCATCCTCGAGCTTGGCGACTGCGGCCGGGTCCTCGAGCATCTGCGCGAGGGTCTTGTAGCGGTCCTCGAGCGCGCTGATCGCCTCGGCCTCGTCGTTAAGGGCGCGCACGATCTCGCCGGCCATCTTCGACGCCTCGCGGGCGCGGGCGTCCTCCGCCTCGGCCTTTCGGCGCCGCTCCTCGGCCGCGATTACCTCCTCGGTCTTCTTGATCTGCTCGTCGAGGCCCTTCGTGTCCGGCTGGTATGTCGGCACGAGCGACTTGATGGCCTTGTCGTCCAGGCCGCTTTTACGGAGCTCGGCGACGTAATCAGCCTCGCTCCCGTCCCGCTGGACGCGAAGCTGAGCCAGACGTTCGGCTGGGGATGGACCGGTGACGGCGCGGTCGATGGCGCGGCCAACGCTGTTCAGGGCGCCATCCGCCCCATCCTTCACGGCGGTCCAGGCCTTCGCCCATACCGACGTGGCCTCGGCCGCCTTCAGGAGCTCCGGGCGCACCGCGGCGACGAGGGCGCCGATCGCCTTCTGCCGGTCGCCCTGCTGCACGAGGCTGCGGATATACTGGCGCGTGCGATCGTCGAGCATCCCGAGCCGGGCGTCGAGCTTGTCCGCCCCGCCCGCGAGGTCGCCCCCGAAGATGGCCGCGAGTTCCTTCCCGGCCTCGGTCACGTCCTTCCCGAACAGCTTGCCGTAGCCCTTCGCCAGGGTGCCTACGTCCGTGATGTTGTCGGCCGTGACCTTCCCCGTGGCCGCAAGCGCCGTCGCGATCTCCCGGGCCGACGTGGTGCTGATACCGGAGGTGCGGGCGATCTCCTCGCCTAGGCCCGCAATCTGGCCGGCCGTAACGCCGGAGGCCCGGCCGATGCCGGTGAGCGCAATCTCGGTAGCGAGCCGTTCCTCGGTGTAGCGACTGAAGGCGTAGGCCATGCCGACACCGACCGCGGCGATGGCGCCCGCGGCGACCGCGGCCGGGCTCACGAGCGCCTTCAGGCCGTTCCCGACACCGCCGAGGAGGCCCATCACTCCGTCCTCACCGATCGCACTGGCGACCTGGCCGGCCTGCTGGGTGAGCACCGTCAACGGAGACTGGCCGGCCGAGAGCGACCCGAAGGCGTCGGTAGCCGCGGCCTTCAGGATCACGAACTGCTGGGTGGTGAGCCGGGCGCCCTTCTCGAGGTCCGCCGTGTCCAAGGTCGGCCCCTTCACCCGGCGCCCCGCACGCGCGAACTGAGCCTCAACGGCATCGGCCGAACGCTTGCTCCGGGCTTCGATCGCGCCGAAGTTGTCGTTGGCGGTGCGAGCCGCCTTCTTCATGTTTTTCTCGAAGTCGTTGACCCTCGCCTCGAGGAGCACGACAAGCTGTTCTGCGGTCTCGGCCACCACTATCCCCTTACCAAACCTCAAGCCCGTTCGGGCGTGCGTTCGCGTTCTCGTAAATCGACTTGCCGGTCTCACCGTATTCAGCGCGTCCGACGGCCATGACGGCGGCCACAACCGGATCAATCTTGTCCCGGGACTTGCGCTTGTTGGGCTTCAGGTTGCCGGCCGGGTCGGCATCGGCGATCACGTTGCCGACGCACCACCGGAGGAGCGGATTGCCGCCGTGCCGGAGACGCCGACCGCCCACAGCCCGCTCAAAGGCGCGCATGGGTTCGGCCATGCTGACGAAGCCCTGGCGATGCGCAAACACCGGCAAGCCCTCGTCGCCGAGCCGCTGCATCATGTGCGAGGCCGACCACGGGTCGAAGCACACCTCGGCCACGTCGAAGCGCTGGCATAGGTCGCGCACCGCGGCCTCAACCTGCGGGTAGTCGGTGACGGCCCCAGGTGAGGGTGTGAGATGGCCGGCGTCCACCCACTGCCGGTAAGGCACGTCCGCTCGAGCGGCGATCGTCTCCTCAGGCGCGAAGGTCCAAGTGTAGAGGCTGAAACCCCCGTCCGGATCACGGAAGGCGGCCACGATTGCGGTGAGGTCGTCAGTGCGGCCGAGGTCGACACCCAACCAACACGTCTCTCCCGTGCGCTCGTCGAGGTCGACGAGGCCGGCGGCGCCCGCATCCCAGGTCGCTAGGTCCAGCCATGGGGTGTCGTAGCTCTCGAGCCAGATGCCGAGGTGGTCATTCTTCAGCTTCGCCAGCATAGGCGGGCGGCTGGCCGCCTCCCGGGCGAACTGCCGGAGCATCGTCAGGTTCGGGTAGCCGCGGGCCAGGCCCGGGTTCGCCCGGTGCCAAACCGTTTCGTCGGTCGGGTCGGCGTCGGCCGGGTTCTCGAAAAGGATGGGGAGCGTGCCCTCGTCGTCCACCTCCCCGCGGGCGACCTGGCGCGCGTAGCCGAACACCTCGGCCGCGATCCCCTCGGCGCCGCGTCCAGCCTGCGAGATGGTGAAGCTCAAGGTGTTGTCGGACTTCGACAGACCAGTGCGCAACACGTCATAGAGATCGCGCCTCTTCCACGCGTGGATCTCGTCGAAGACCACGAAGACCGGAGTGCGGCCGTTCTGCGCCGCGGCGTCAGAGCTCACGGCCTTCAGTGTCGCCCGGCTGCGCAGGTGGACCACCTCGCTCTTGTTGTTGCGCACCCGCACGGCCGCGGCGAGCTTCCGGTGCGCGGCGACGAGGCCGGTGGCCTCCTCGAACCCAATGCGGGCCTGCTCGCGGTCGTGGGCGGCATTCACGACCTGGCCGCCATGGACTCGGAAGCCGCCGTGGACCGTCATGAGGAGCGCCAGGGCGGCGGCCAGGCTGGTCTTCCGGGCGCCGCGGGAGACGAGCATCACCACGTTCTTCACCCGACGCGTGCCATCCGCGAGCGTGTCACCGAAAACCCGGCGAACGATGCGCTCCTGCCAGTGGTCGAGCTCGAATGGTCGGCCGGTCTTCGGGTGCTGGAGCGCGCGCAGGAACAGCACGGCCGCCTCACCCTTCCCATGCGGGTCGGGGAGCGGGGACGTGTCGAAGACCCAACTCGGATAGATGTCGGCGGTCATGCGAGGCCGAGGGCGTCCCCCTCGTCGTCGCGGTCGTCATCGCGGATGGACGGCCGGGAGCGCGATACGGGCGTGAGGCCGAGCTCAGCGGCCAGGCGCAGGGCCAGGCCCATCGCCTCGTTCATCACGCCCACGGCTGGGTGCCGCTTCGGGCCGGACGCGCCCATGAATGTCAGGCCCTCGGCCGCGATCACGCGCCGAGCCTCACGCACCGTGCCGATAGCAATGGCGTAGCTCTCGAGGGTGCCGAGGTCGGCATCCGTCAGGATGTGGCGCGCGACGAGGAGCGGGGCGACACGGCGCCACTCGGCCTTCGCCTCCTTCGACAGGATCGCGGGCGCGCGTGGGACCGCGGCCATCCCATTCGGGTCGGCGGCCAGGTGTGGCTTCGTTCCCCTCACAGCCGCACCGTGCGGGTGCGCAGGTCCAAGCCGTTGCGCCGGCCGAGCTCGATCACCTCGACGAGCTCAAGGGCCTGCCCATGGTAGACGAGCCGGTCGGCCGTGGTGACGCCGGGGATGTAGCGGGTGCGGAACACCGCCTCGCCCTCCTCGACCTGGCCGTAGGCACGCACCAGCTCGCGCGACCCGGCCTCGAGGCGCTGCGCGCGCAGGGTCGCCACCGTCGCCCAGGTCTCAGCCTCAGCACCGTAGTCGTCGACCCTGCGCGACAGGCGCTCAAGGGTGACGATGCGGTCCAGCTTCCAGGCGGTGATGTTCACGGCAGGGGCTCCTGGATCAACGCTTCAAGGGTGACGACGGCGTGAGTGGTCTGGCCGTCCGGATCACGGAGATAGCGGGTGCTGCCGTGCTTCAGGTCGAGTAGCCGGCCGGTGTCGAGCAGGAGGTCGACACCGTGCAGGGCCTTCCGGATCGCGCCGGCAATGGCCTTCGCGCGGGTGGTCCCGGCGGACCGATCCCAGACATGCAGGGTCGAGAAGACCCGGAGGTGCCGGCGCTCGAGCGTGATCTCGGCGTCGAGTTCCTGATCCTCGCCCAGTAGGATGGACGGGAAGGCCGCGGGCGTGCCGTGCCGGTCGACGATCTGGGCTGCCGACACAAGGCTGAGCACGGCCGGTGAGGCGACGAGGCGCCCGCGGACGGCCTTCTGCAGGGCGAGGGCGGCACTCATGACTGCCATCCCTCGCGCACAGCCTTGCCAAGGGCGCGCTTAGTGCGGTTCGTCAGCCGCCGCTTCAGGAGCCGGTAGGCCGGCCAGAAGAATGGGTGTGCCGGGGCCTCGGTGGTCCCGTATTCCTGCAAGTGCGCATAGCGAACGTCGACGTTGCCGGCTGTGATCGCGACGGCGCCGACTGGCACCGTGTGCGAGCCGCCAGGCTGTGAGTAGGCTGGGGTGGACTGGCCGCCCGGCGTCATCACAATCGACCGCTCGAGCGCGCCCGTGTCCTTCGGGGCGAGGTGGCGCATCATGCCGACGAGTTCGTTCCCGGACTTCTCCAAAGCAGGCGCGACGGCCTCGCGGACCTTGGCCGGGATGCGCTCCTCAAGCTTCTTGGTGAGCCGGTCCAACTGCGGGGAGCGGGCCATCAGAACGCCCACGCACGGTAGGGGCGTAGGAGATCACCCACGTCGGCCGGGGTGCCGTCATAGAGCCAGGCACAGGCCATGAGCACAGCCTCGCGCACCGGGTCCGGCACCTTCCCGTCGACCGCGATCGACCGACCGAGGTAGTCGGCGATGTGGGCCTCGGCCGCGGCGAGCTTCTGCGCGATCAACGCGTCGTCAGCGCCGTCTGTGATGCGAAGGTGAGCCTTCACCTCCTCAATAGTAACTGCACTCATACGATTTCATCCGTTGATTTCTGCTAGCAAAAATTATCTCAATTCCCGGGGCTCGTGAGGATGACTCCCCCCGCCGGTCCCCCTCCGTGCCTTCTAGGGTCGGCCTACCCCCCCCTGCCGGTAAGTCAGTGATGACTGATCTCAGGCGGCCACCTCGAGCTTGAGGTGGCAACTGCGCTGGCCGGCGACGTTCTCAGTGGTGAGGGCACGCTCGATCGTCCAAGCCGGGCTCTCAAGCCTCACGCGCAACGTGCTTTCGGTGATGCCAAGGCGGTCGGCCCACTGCTTCACAGTCAGGCTTTCGTCATTGAAGGTGATGAGCTTAGGCTTGATCCCGTGGCACGCAGGGTCGCGCACTTCGACAAGGGCACGCTCGAGCGGCCAGCCCTTTGACAGGCGGTTGTGCAGGGCCGTGCGGGTGATGCCGACGCGAGCAGCCCATTCCGGTATCGTCAGGGACAAACCGTTGAAGTCGAGCCGCTGCATCGGTCGAGGTGGCGCAGGCTTGTTCATGTTCACGCGCGGCCGGAGCCGGCGGCTCATGGGTGCTGGCGTCGGTGTAGGCTTCGGGATCTTGGGTGCAGCCGGCGCCTTCTTCGACTTCTCACCGCGTGGGATGCCGGCGGCAACACGCGCGTCCTCCTCGGCGATGTAAGCGAGTGCTGAACGGCGGACCTGGCTGGGTTCATAGTCCGCGAGGCCGCACACCTCGTCGAAGTCGTCGCTGGGCTCGGCGAGCCACGCGCGGGCACGGTCGCGGTTGTTGCAGCGGAAGGCGTCCTTCGCTTCCGACACGGCATCGGCCACGGCCTGCTGAAGCACGGCACGCCAGAGATCGCGGCGGCTGTTCGGGGTGTCGGGCATCAGAGGGCAAAGCTCTGACGGAACACGGCAGTGAAGGCGCACAAGCCGGCGGCGGCGTCCTCACGGTTCCACTCCTCGCACTTCACCTTGACCGCAGCCGGGGTGTTCGCATGCTGGTAGAGGAACGGGGTGTCGCCACCCTTGGCTTCGAGGAACTCCTCGATAGCGTCGGCCTGGCCCTGTGTGAGCACGTCCCACCGCAGGCTGAAGACCTTGCGGATGTGGTTGATGCCGTTGCGCGCGGTCTGTGTGTATCCGTCGCCGAACTCGGCCTTCAGGATGTTGAGCTCCGGCTTCCGGGACGTGCCGGGCGAAGGCGCAACGGGCGGGTAGAAGATTTCGACGGCCATCACTACTGGTCCATTCTGCATACCACCCCACAATTTAGGGATGGACAGGGTCTCAAAAACAGGAATACTCTGGCGCAGACATTGAGGATAATGACATGCGTCCGCAGGATATGCTTACACTCAGAGAATACATTCTTATGGGTCAGCTTAGGGGCGGCCCTCAGCGCGAGTTTAATGATGAGCCTGCGATTGGCCTTCGCGAGAGGGGCTACGCGGCGGTCGACCCGAAGACGAATAGGCTCGTCATTACCGATGAGGGCCGGAAAGTCGGTCGCATCGTGCGGCGTGCTCACTAAGCTCACGGCTGCTTCTCCTCGGCCTGCAAGGGGCCGTTGTGACAGGGGGCGCACGCGGGCGCCCAGAGACGCCGGTTCCAAAACAGGGTCTTGTCGCCGCGGTGCGGGGTGGTGTGGTGGACGACGGTCGCCGGGGCGCCGCACCCGACACACGCCGGGTGCTTCGCCAGGAAGCCGGCACGGGCGCGCTGCCAGGCGACGCTGTAGCCGCGTTCACGGGCGGTCGGCCGGTTGGCTTCCGCGCGGGCGCGACGGGCAGCCTCAGCCTTCTCCTGGCATGAGCACATGCCGCCGCCGGGCACCCGGTGGCCGCACGCACAGATACGGGCGGGGCGAGCCGGCATCAGGCGGCCCTCGCGCCCGGGAGGGTCGCAAGGTGGCCCATCAGGGCTGTGAACTTGTCGTCGAGGCTGGCCGCCGACTTGGGCTTGCCGGTCTCCTCACCGCTGCCGAACACGGCGCGTAGGAGGTCGAGCCGCCCCTCATACGCCTGCCGGATCTCGCCCGGGGATGCCGCCCAGGTCTGAGCCGGGGTCCAACCGAGCCAGCCGGTCGCCAAGCGGTAGAGCCGGCCGTGAACCTCGGCGAAGGTGATCCGGGCGTCAGCATCGCTCACGCCAGCCGGGTCGTCATCGGTGTCAGGGTCGAAGCCCATCAGGCCGAGCACGAGCACCTGAAGCGCCGGCACGAGCGGGGTGAGACGCCAGCCGAGGCCCGGGGTCACGAGGAGGTCCGGGGCGTTCGTGGGCGCCATGGCGCACTCGCGAATGAGATCCGCGATCACCGTGACGCTCGCCTCGTCGAGCGCGCGCAGGACAGCCGGGAAGCCGCCGTGCCGGCGCTCGAGGCGCGCTGCCGCCCGGAGCGAGGGGCGCAGGTGGATGCGCTCCCCGTCCAGGGCGAGAGTGATCTCCTCCTCGGCCAGGAACATGATTAGGCGGCCACGGCCGGGATGGTGATGGGCGCGGCCGTCAGGTCGAACAGGAAGATCTGCGACAGGATCGCGTTGGCGTCGCCGAACTTGGTCTTGTCCGACACGAGGCCCCGGAGGAACTGCATGGTGGGCTTGCTACCGGCGGCGTCGTTGGGGCGATCCGGACCCTCGATCTTGATGTTGAATTCGTAGGAGGTCGCCGCGGCGGCGCGCACGGCGATCTGGCCGGCGTCGGCCATGTTGCGCTCGACAGTGATCTCGAACGAACCGGCGTCGCGGGCGCCCTTGAGCTTGCGCACCCGGCCGGCATCGATCGTCAGCACCTTCACGGCCTCGGCGGTGTCGCCGAACTCGCCGATGTCGGTGATGCCCGTGATCTCGGTGTAGGCGTCGCTGGCCGCGTCGGGCTTGGACGTGCCGATGAAAATCTTGGTCTTGCTGACGGTGCTCATAGTCCTGTGATCCTGTGATTTGATCCTGTGATGGGATGGGTGGCCGCAACGGGGTGCGCCGCGGTCTCGAAGGCGTGGGCGGTTAGGCCTTGAGCTTCAGCTTCACGAGGGCATTACCCTCGACCACACGGCCGCCGACACGGCGCCGGGCGAGCACCTTCACGATGCCGGTGTTCCACCCGGTGAGCTCGTCGGTCTTCACCTCAAGGCCGATCCGGTCGGCGACGAGGTAGCCGCTGGCGAAATCGCCGAAGACGATCGGCGTAGCGCCGGCTGCGGGAAGCGGCATATCCGGAGCCTCGAGCACGGGGCGGCCCATGATCGACGGGGGCTGTCCGGCGGCTAGCGCGGGCTGCCAGATGTAATCACCCTGATTGTTCTTCAGCTTGCGCACCACCGCCATCGTCTGACGGTTCATCAACCAGGTGCCGCGGCTCGAGTAGAAGCTCGCCACCGCGTAAAAGAGGTCGATCAGATCGTCGCCCTTGAGCACAGCCGCGCCCGTCTCGAACGCCTGCACCATGTTGGAGACGAGCACGCCCTCGGCCTCGGTCTTCCCGTTGCCGGTTACGAACTGCCGGGCCTCCCGCTGGCCGAACTTCTTCGCCAAGTGTCCGGACAGGAAGGCCGACAGGTTGATGACCGAGTCTTCGAACAGGGTCTTCGACACCGGGACGATCACGGCACTCTCAAAGGGCTTCACCTCAAGGCTGTCGAAGGTCGGCTCGCTCTCTGGGCGCGAGCCGATCTCCGTGACCTGGCCAGGCTCCACCTCGTTGACGAGGCGCGGGAGCTCGAGGAGGGCGCCGCCCATACCGATGACGGTGGCGACGCTGCGCACCGGGGAGAACTCGACGAGCTTCTGGATGATGTCCGTGGACACCTCTTTGGGCGCTAGAACGGAGCCGGAGGCCAAGCCCAGGGTGAGGGCCTTCGTCTCGATCGCGGTCTGGTCGGCGCGGCCGGTGCGGAGGTAGTCCTCAAACGCCTTGCGCTCGATCTCACCGGCCGTGGCCTCCTCCACCTTCGGGGCGGTTACGCCGGGGCGGCTGAGCCGGGCCTCGAGGCGGTCCAGGCGGGTCGGGTCGACGGCCTTCTTCTCGATCGCGTCGAGGCGCGCTTCGACGGTGGCCTGAAAGCCCTCAAGGGCCTTCGTCACGATGTCCGCCGGGTCGGCGTCCGCAGCATCCTTCAACTCGATCGGGGCGCCCGTGAGGGTGCCGGTGTGCATGGTCATGATGTTCTCGCTTCTCAGTGACTGAGCGCCAGCGCGGCGCGGTTGATGGCTTCCGCGATCTGGATCGCGACGAGGCCGGACTTGGCCGAGCGCACCCGGGCGCCCGGGTGGGAGGGGACGGAGACGAGGGAGATCTCGACGAGTTCGAGGGCCGTGATGGTCCGGCCGCGGGTGCCTGCGCGGGGCGTAGCCGCCTTCGTGCTGAAGCCGATGGACAGGCCGCCGACAGCCCCGGACTGCACGAGCGCACGCACCTCGTCGGCGCGGGCGACCTGGCCCAGGAGGAGCCGGCCCTTCACCTCGAGGCCAGCGTCGGTCTCCTCGCCGTGCTCCCACACCCCGACGACCTGCGCGGGGTCGTGCTGCCAGAGCATCGGGAGGCGAGCCGGCATCCCGACGAACGCGCCCTTGCGGATGATGTCGCCGGCCCGGTCTGGCGAGCCGAACGGCCAGGCTAGGCCGGTGATGGTGCCGGCGTCGTCGAGGCCGATCACGGCCTTGGTCTCAAGCCGTTCGATCACGCGGTGGCCTCGTCGCTGGTCTTCACGCCGAACCACAGGGCGCCGAGGGCGCCCATGGCGACGATCTGCGCCTCGGCCAACGGCATCAGCGGCAGGTAATGGGCGACGAGCCGGGCCGCGGTTTTCGCGTCCAGACCACCACCGACGAGGCCGAGCCGGAGCACATGCTCAAGGTCGGCGTGGTGGAACTGCCGGGTCTCACAGACCCGGGTGACAAGAGCCCCGATACCGGTGCTGGTCACGGCCTCGAGCTCCCGGACGATCTCAGGGCGGGCGAGGTCGAAGACGTGTTCGGCGTCGCCGAAGAACGCGGTGTGTGAGGTCCTACTCATGCGGCCTGCGCCTTCGGCTGGACGGCGTTCGCCGTGGTGTAGGGGGAGCCGAGCTCGTCACCCTGCGCATGCGGCGGCAGGTTGAGGGTGCGGCGCTCCTCGTTGGCCGTGGTGATCCCGGCCGCCCGGCGCTTGGCGATGGCTTCGGCCTTTGCGGCGAGATCCGCGCGGTCGAGGGCGTCGAGGTCGAAGACGATGGCATGGGTGGCGAGCTCATCCTCGCCGAGGAGCACACGCTCAAGGGCCGCTTCCCACGCGACCACCCACGGCATGATCGTTTCGTCCCGGAAGGCCTGCCCCAAGGCCTCGGCGTTGCTGAAGGTCGCGCTCGACAGGTCGTTGAGCATGGTCGCCGGCACGCCGTAGACGTTGGCAATCTCTCGCACCTGCTGCTGGCGCATCTCCAGGAACTGCGCGTCGACCGACGTGAGTGTCACCGGGGAGAAGGTGGCGCCCTCCTCAAGCACGGCGGTTCCGCCGGAGTTGTCGCTCCCGAAGGCCGACTGCCAGGACTTCTTCATCCGAACCGCGACGCCTTCGCCGAGCTTTCCTGTGAAACTCAGGATGCCGCCGGGCCGAGCGCCATTGCCGAACAGGCGCGCGGCGTGGGCCTCAAGGGTGAGGGACAGGCCGATCGCCTCACGGCCGAGGCGCACCGGGGCCCTGCACACCGTCGAGTGAGGGGGCCGGGACGTGCAGCACGTCGCGCCAGGTTAGCACCCGCGCCTCGGCGCCAACGGTGGCGCGGTAGAACGGCTCGCGGGTGAGCTCGTCGAGCTCGACGGTTACTGTGCCGGGCGGGAGGTGGATGAGCTCGCGAGGCTGGCCGCCGACGCGGACGACGTAGGCGTAACCGTTGCCGTGCAGGAGGGCATCGCGGGTCAGGGTCTCCCGGAACTTGCGTGCAGAGGTCCAGGGGTTCGCGGTTCGGTAGACAAGCGGAAAGGCGGGGTGATCCGGAACCGGGGTGCGCGCCTCGTCGGCTGACACGCTGAAGACCCGCACGGGGAGGATGCCGACCGTCGAGCCGATGAGGTCGACCGCGCGCTTGACCGCGGGGACTGCCATGGCCGAGGTCGGACCCACCCGGACACCGGCCGAAGTGATGCGCGCACCGACGAGATCGAGGAACCAATCCTCAGGTGCCGACGTGCCGGACGCAATCACGGCCGCCTTTGTCTCGACTGGAATTAGGTCGCGCTTGGTATTGCGCCTGAAGAAAAAAGCCATATCCCGACAGAAGCACTTGCGGCGTGCTTTCGATCGCCTATCATGCGCAAATATAGCAACAGGACGACGAGATTTTTACTCAGAGAGCGCATGTTTATTTTCAATACTAAGTTAAAATTTTACTTGACTGACAGAAAGGTCTATGAGTCAGTCTCGTGACTTTCGTATAGATGCTTGAGATCAAGGCTGGGAAAGCTCACGGTATCGATCATGCGGCAAGCTTGTGTGAGATCTCCTTGGGACAAGATCCCATAGCGCGCCGTCGTGGTGGCCTGCGTGTGGCCGAGCAACGGCGCAAATTCCTCATCCCGGAAGCCGGCCCGACGTAGAGCGTCCGCCATGCCGTGGCGGAATGAATGGAAATTCACGCTGGCATCGTCTTTCACGCCGATACGGGCGACGTAGCGGCCGTAGAACCGCGAGTAGGATCCGGCGAGTTGGCCGCGGGCGTCCGGGATGATTTCCGGGAATAGGCGCTTGTCGCCGGATGCGGCGCGCTGAGCGTGGAAGGCCGTGAAGCCCAGACGCTCAAGCTCCGGGTGTAAGGGGAGCACGCGCTGCGAGCCCTTGGTTTTCGTAGTCTTATCGGCATCACCCTCACGCGTAATATGAATGATCCAGCGCCCATGTTCCTGGCGCACGTCGGAAATAAGAAGTTGTGCAAGCTCTCCCATGCGGGCGCCCGTGTATAGAGCCAGCAACGGCAACCAATAACGATGATCGCGCACCCGCACGGGGCCGGGGCGGTGCGGCGCGTCCTCACCGGCGCATCCGACGAACAGCGGGGATTTGAAAATCGTGATGAGTTGGTCGGACGTGTAGGGCCGAACCTTGGCCGGCCCCTTGTCCTTCCCGAGATGCATACCGTCCACCGGGTTGTTCTCGATGTGCCCGTTCTGCATCAGCCATTGGCAGAACGCGCCGAGCGCCGAGAGGTATTTATTGATCGTTCGATCGGACAGTGTAGGCCGTTTCAATTGCTCGTTCGCGGCGATGATCTTGCGGAATGATAGACCGCGCAACTCGCGCACTTCCGCTGCCTTGATCGGGAACGTAGCGAGCGCTTGTTTCCACTCGCGCACGGCGCGCTTGTCGATCGCCGAAGCCGGGAACGTTAGCCCGACGTGCTGAGCGAACCACGTCACAGTCTCCCGGTTCATGCGTAGGGTGTCCGGCTTCACGCGCTTCGGGTTCTCGCGAGCGAAGATGTCGAACAGTTCAATCACGCCCTCGCCGGGCGCTGCTACAGGCGCCGCGGCCTTGCGGGGTGATTTGATCGCCGGGTCTGAAGGGCGGCCGGTGAAGTCGCCGTGGTCCTGTTCTTCCGCGCGACGCAACGCCTCCAGCTCGGCGCGCTGAAGGCGTTGGCACAGGTCGCGGTATGCAGGAGTGGCCGGCTCGATCGCCCAATTCTCGCGGGCAATGAGGGCGTTCGCTGCGTCCTGAACGAGGACCGTCTCCCCGCGGCCCAGGTGCGCCTCAAGGGTCGTCCGACGCCCGGCCCGAAACCGGCCCTGCAACTGCGCCGCGTCGCGCCGGGCCGCGATTTCCACAGTCGCGGACAGTTGGCTCAGAGGATCGTCACCCCACGGCACGGTGCCGGCCGCGATCTCGTCCGCGAGCTTTGCCGTCTCCAGCTCAAGCTCTTGAGCCGAGGGCCGAACCTGTCGCTCAACGTGATGATGCTCAAGCTCATCCTGATAGTGGTCCCAGGTCGCGGCCTGAAGCGCGTCGGCGGTCGCCGGGACCGCGGCGAGGCGTTGGCGAAGGGCTGTGAACTCATCTTGCCAGCGGGCAAGCACCGCAGGGGCACGAGCGCGGGCCTCCCGAGCATCCTTCGTGCGCAAGCTCTCCCAAAGTTCCTTCCGGCCGACCACGGCCTGAAGGTCTTTTGGAACGCCGAGCCGGGCGTAATAGCTCGCTGATCCAGCGCGACGGGCAATGTTAGAGCGTTTTCGGTTTGCGCTGAGTCGATGCGGCGGGGTTCACGCGGGACTTTCGGGCTGATTCACTGATCGCTCTGGAGGAGGAGCGACAGATGGGACGGCCTTACAGTCAGGATCTGCGCGATC
>Ga0182232_1000170_pt1 | contig 19276 bp, 14 predicted proteins | sample G6R1MG_30_FD_155484 | JGI IMG/M metagenome (GOLD analysis project Ga0182232, IMG submission 155484) | Phyllosphere microbial comminities from miscanthus, Michigan, USA - G6R3_NF_07NOV2016_LD2 MG | ecosystem: Host-associated > Plants > Phyllosphere > Phylloplane/Leaf | place: USA: Michigan... | reverse complement strand
GTGCCCACCGCGCCGCTCGCCAAAGCGGGCTCGGCCGTGAAAAGCGCCGCCAGCCAGCTCGGCACCCAGGCCGCCGAAGGCCAAAAGGTCAACTATTCCGACGCCGTGAGCCAGGTGCAAACCGCCGCCCTCGCCTACCTCGTCGACCCGGTGCAGCCGGCCTCCGACCTCAGCATCCGCTACGGCATCGTGCCGCGCCTCGATGCGGGCTATAAGTATGCCTTCGGCTCGCACGTGTTCGACGCGGCCTACCAGCTGCTCGGCCCCACCGGCTCGGTCGAAAATCCCGCGCGCGGCGCGGCCGGCGGCACCACCTACGCCAGCATCGGGCTGCAATACGCCATTCAGCGCGCGGGCCTGCCTAAAACTCCTTTTCTCACCGACCTCAACAATTTGCTGGGCCTCTCGGCCACCCGCCACGACCTTATTATTCCGCTCACCGTCAGCCAGTCGCTGGGCGCGGAGGAGAGCATCGGGGCCATCAGCTACGGCGCGGTGTATGCCCACTCGTGGGTGAGCTACGGCTTCCGGCCCAGTAACCTCTACAACCGCGCCGGCACGGCCGTGCTGCCCACGCTGGAGGGCCAAAGTGGCAACTTCTCGTCCTACGGCCTGTTTTTCAACGCCAAAATCGGCTACAAATACGTGTACATCGTGCCCGCCCTCAGCTTCTACTACCAGAACTACGGCACCTTCACGCTGCTCGACGGCAGCAGCACCTCGTTTAGCGGCGCTACGTTCATTCCGTCGCTGGGTGTGCAGTTTCGCATCCCGAGCTTTAAGTAAAACGGAGTAGCACTCCGTTTTGCCGCGCCAGCGGCAAGCGGCGCGGGGCGAGCTTTTCTAGCGCAACTTGGCGCTGACGCGCCAGAACAGAGTGGCACTCCGTTCTACAGCCGGGCCGGAACTTCGGGCCACGCCGCCGTGTATGGGCTGTCGTTGACCTACTTATCGTAGCTTGCCGCCCGCCGATGAAGTATTTTTTACTCTTGCTACTAACTGCGCTGCTGGTTGGGCGCGGGCAGGTGGGCCAGGCCGGCCCGCCGCCCGCGCCCGGCCGGCAGCTGCCATTTACGGTGTACGTGTTTCTGGCCGAAAGCTGCCCCATCAGCCAGCAGGCCACGCTGCCCCTGCGCGAGCTGCACTCCAAGTACGCGGCGCGGGGCGTGCGCTTCGTGGGCGTGTTTCCGGGCGGCACGGCCACGGCCGCGTCGGTGGCCGGGTTTAAGGGCAAGTACGCCGTGCCGTTTGCCTTGCAGCTTGACCCAGGCCAAAAGCTAACGCACCGTTTTAGGGCCACGACCACGCCCGAGGCGCTGGTAGTGGCGGCCGATGGCCGGGTTTTGTACCAAGGCCGGCTCGATGACCGGTACGCCGCGCTGGGCGAGCGCCGCAGCCTCAGCCAGCACCACGAGCTGGCCGAGGCGCTGGCCGACCTAGCGGCCGGCCGGCCGGTGGCCGTGCCGCGCACCGAGGCCGTGGGCTGCTTCATTGAAAAATAGTGTTTTAAGTCTATATTCGCTCAAAATCTGACAATTACGCTATGCAAAAACAGCTTCTCTTCTTATTGGCAGCTTTGTCGCTGGCTTTGTCGGGCCAGGCCCAAACCACGCCTACTTTCAGCGAGCACATCGCGCCGCTCATCTACAACCACTGCGCACGCTGCCACCGGCCGGGCGAGGTCGCGCCGTTTTCGCTGCTGAGCTATCAGGATGTATCGAGCCGGGGCCTCACCATCAAGGCCGTGACGGGCTCGGGCTACATGCCGCCCTGGAAGCCCGACCCCAACTACCGCCACTACCTCGACGAGAACGTACTGAGCACCAGTGAAGTCGCGCTTATCAAAAACTGGGTCGATGGCGGGATGCCGCAGGGCAACCCCGCGCTGGCCCCGCCCGTGCCCACGTTTCCGGCCGGCTCGCAGCTCGGCACGCCCGACCTGGTGGTGCCAATGGCGCAGAAATTCACCATCCCCGGCAACAACCAGGATTTGTACCGGGTCTTCGTGCTGCCCGTAACCTTGCCCGCCGATAAAGACGTGGCGGCCATTGAGTTCCGGGCCGGCAACAAGAGCCTGGTGCACCACTCCATCATCGGGCTCGATACTACCAACCAGGGCGCGGCGCTCGACGCGGCATCCCCCGGTTACGGCTACACCAGCTTTGGCGGGTTTGGGTTTACGACCGTGGAAGACAATTTTGCGGGCTGGGTGCCGGGCGCGCAGGCGCGCTTCTACCCCACCGGGCTGGGCAAAAAACTCTACAAAAACGCCCGCCTGCTGGTGCAGGTGCACTACGGCCCCACCAGCGTGGCCCAGACCGATTCGTCGGTGCTCAATATTTTCTACAGCCGCCAGCCGGTAGCGCGCTACGTGCAGACGCTGCCCGCCATTTCGCCCTGGACCGGCCTCACCAACGGGCCGTTCGTGATTCCGGCCAATCAGGTCAAGACCTTTCGTTTCAGCCTGGTGGTGCCGCAAAACGTGAGCGCGCTCTCGGTGCTGCCGCACTCGCACCTGCTGGCCAAGAAGTGGAAAATCTGGGCCGTGAAACCCAACGGCGACACCATTAAGCTGGCCAAAATCGACTCCTGGAACTTCCGCTGGCAGGGCAACTACCGCTTCCTGAACATGCAAAAAATACCGGCCGGCGCCCGCCTCGAAGCCGACGTAACCTACGACAACACCGCCAATAACCCGCGCCAGCCCAACTCGCCGCCCCAAACCGTGCAGTGGGGCGAAAACACCACCGACGAGATGCTACTCGGCTACTTCGACATCGTGCCCTACCTGCCCGGCGACGAAAGCGTGGCGCTGGCCACCCGCGCCGTGGTGCCCGTGGGCGCCGCGGCCGATGACGACTTCCTCCTCCACCCCAACCCCGCCGAGCTAGGCTCGGCCACCGCCAGCTTCACGCTCCAAAAAGCCGGCCCCGTGAGCCTGCGCCTGCTCGACCAAAACGGCCGCCTGGTGCGACAAATGCTTACGAACCAGACGCAACCGGCCGGCCCGCGCCAGGTGCCGCTGCCCCTGCAAGAGCTGGCCGCCGGCCTCTACCTGGTGCAGCTGGAGGCCGAGGGGCGCGTGCGCGTAGGCAAACTGCTGGTACAGTAAGTGGCAGGGTAAGAAGGCAATAGTTAATAGAAGACGTCTGTCCTTGCGAGCGTAGCGAAGCAATGGCACCTGTTGAGTCGCACCATCGGGGTTCCGTTCGGGTGCGATTGCTTCGTCGTTCCCCCTCGCAATGACAGACGTTTTCAAGTAACTCCTACCCTTACCCCTACTCCTTCACCAGCTTCAAGGTGCTGCGCTGCGCGCCCTGCTGCACGCGCACCAGGTACACGCCGGTGGCCAGCGGGCCGGCCGCCGCCAGCGGCAGCGTGGTGGTGCCGGCGGGCAGCACTATTTCCTGGCTGGCCAGGGTGCGGCCGAGAGCGTCGAGCAGCTGCCAGCGGGCGGGGCCGGGCGCGGTGGTGCGGATGAGCAGGCCGGGCGCTTCGCCGCCGCGGGCGGGGTTGGGGTGGAGCTGGGCGGCAAAATCGGCCAGGCCGGCCACCCGTACGGCGCGCACCGGCGAGTAGCTGGCCGTCCCGTCGAGGTCTACCTGGCGCAGGCGGTAATACACCGGGTCGGCGGCGTAGCGGGCAATGGCCGGGTCGGTGAGCTGGTAGCTGTGGGCCTGGGCCGTAGTGCCATGCCCCGCCACCCTGCCGATGCGCCGAAACTGCTGCCCGTCGGCGCTGGCTTCCACCTCAAAGTGGTCGTTGTTGCGCTCCGAGGCGGTGGTCCATTTCAACAGGGCATCGGCCCCCAGCGGCTCGGCCGTGAAGCTGGTGAGCACCACCGGCAGCGGCGCATTGGTGCCGCTCACGGTGAGCGTGCCCAGCTGCGCCGCGCTGCCCGCCAGCGTGCGGATGTACGTGCCGGGGTCGATGCGGGGGCTGGCCGGCGGCCCCTGGGCCGCCCAGGGGCCGGTAGCCTGGTCGGCGCGCCAGAGCTGGGCGGGCGCGGCGGGGTTGAGGCCGTTGTCGTCGTCGCTGACCCAGCTCAGGGCCACGGCGGCGGGATTGGCAGGGTTCAGGGGCAGCTCGGTTATCACCTGCCACACCCGGTCGATGCCTTTGTTGGCGCCACTCGGGTTTTGGCCGTAGCTGGTACCGGCCAGTTGCAGGCCGGCGGTGCGGGTTGCGGTTACGCCGCCCAGGTTTTGGCCGTTGGGGTTCAGGGTCAGGCCGTTGGTAAAATCTACCGCGGTAGCGCCGCTCACGGCGGCCCGCGCCACTTGCAGGCGGCCTTGCACGTAGCTGCCGGGGCCCTCGCCCGCTACCTGCCCGCCGGCGGGCAGCGCCAGCGTAAACACGGGGCCGCCCGCGCTGCCCTGGGTGCGCAGTAGGCCCTGGCCCAGCGTCAGCAGGCTGCTCACCGTGAGGTTGGCGGGGAGGAAGACGCGGTTGCTGCCCACCGCGCCAGTATTGGCCACGGTGAGGCTGGCCACGCTGGCCGTGCCGGGCGCAAAGGTCTGGTCCTGGCTGCCGCCAAACAGTAGCGTGCCCGCCGAGGCCAGGGTGCCGGCATTGGTAAAGTCGCCGGTGAGCTGCACCGTGCCGGTGTTAGTAAGGGTAGCGCCGCTGGCGTTTTGCAGCCCGCCCTCCACGTAGAGCACCGCCCCGCTTTGCACGGTAAGGGCGGCGCCGCTGGTAGCGGTCAGGGTTTGGGCGGCGGCGGGGGCGGCCAGCAGGGCCAGCCCCAGCAACGCTGGGCAGCATTGCATTAGTAAGGCTTTAGTAAACAGCTGCTTCATATCAAATATATTTTACCAAGAGAAATGCCACGCCGCCCCGGCCTACGGCAGCGTCACGCTGAAGCTGAAGCCCCGGTCGGCGGCCGTGCCGGCCGGGTCGTAGGTGAAAACCTCCACGTAGCCCGTGTTGGGGCGGCAGCTCACCAGGCCGGGCGTGTTGAAGAGGGTAGCGGCCACGGTGGCGGCGCTCAGGTCCTGGGTACTGAGCCCGCTGGCAGGCAAAAAGGTGAGGCGGTAGCTGCCCGTGCTTTGGCGCGCCACGGCGTAGTTGCCGGTGGTGGCGTAGAGCGTGCCCCCGCTGCCCACCGAGCCCAGCGCCACCGGCCGCCGCCCGTAGCCGGGCAGTTGGGCGGGGTCGAGGCTACCCAGCGAGCCATCGGCATTGACGACCGCCACCCGCGGCCCGCCGCCAATATCAAACGCCTGCAAGGCATTGCCGGCCAGCGCGTAGGCGCGGGTGCCGGCCGCATTCACGGCCACCGCCCGCGACGGGCCGGCCAGCGGCACGCTGCCCAGGGGGGCGGGCGTGGTGCCGCTCACGTCGTAGCTGCGCAGCGTGGCGCCGGCGAGGCTATTGTGCACCACCAGCACCCGGCCGCCGGCCGGGTACGCGGCCACGGCGGCGGGGGCGGCGTCGGTGCCGGCCGTGCCCAGCAGCGTGGGCACGCCGCCCCCGCCCAGGTCGTAGGCGCGCAGGCTGGCATCGGCGGCGCCCAGCACGTAGGCGCGGGTGCCGGCGGCGTTTACGGCCACGGCGGCGGGATTTTGGCCGGCAGCCACGGTGCCCAGGCTGGCGGGCACGCTAGCGCTGGTGCTGTAGGCCTGCAAGGCATTGGCGCTGGTAGCCACGTACAGCCGGTCGGCGAGCGGATGGGCGGCCAGGGCGCGCGGGGTGGCGCTGACCGCCGCGTTGCCCAGCAGGGTCGGCAGGCCCGCGCCGCTCAGGTCGTAGGCCAGCACAAATGACGTGTTGGCGCCCACGTAGGCGCGGGTGCCGGCCGCGTTCAGCGCCAGCCCCGTAGCGTAGGAGCTGGTGCTCACGGTGCCCAGGCTGGCGGGCAGGCCCGCGCCGCTGCTATCAAACACGTCGAGCTTGCCGGTTTGGTTGTTGTTGATGACGTAGGCGCGGGTGCCGGCCGCGTTCAAAACCAGGGCCGTGGGCGAAGGGCTGGTGCCCACGGTGCCGAGGCTCACGGGCAGCGCGCCGCCGCTCAAGTCATACACCTGCAAGGTATTGTCTGCCGAATTGAGCACGTAGGCGCGGGTACCGGCCGGGTTGAGGGCCAGGGCGGCGGGCGCATTGCCGGTGGGCACGGTGCCCAGGCTCACGGGCGCGGTGGCCGGCGCGAGGGTGGCCCCGAGCAGCGGCGGCTGGGCTTGCAGGGTGCCATCGGCGGCGGCGCTCAGCAGCCGGGTAGGGCCGCTGCCCGCCAGGCCGCGCACGCGCAGGTTGCCGTTGATGTCCAGCAGCTGGGTGGGCGCGGTGGTGCCGATGCCCACCTTTTGGGCCTGGGCCGGGCCGCCGAGCAGCGCGGCCAGCAAAAGACTGCCGAGTAGTAGTTTACGCATAATAGCAAGAAGAAAAGAAAGCCGCCTAATGGGCGCGAAAAGCCGGGTTTTTGGCCACCCCGCCGCGCTAAGGCAAGGCCACGCTGAAAGTGAAGCCCCGGTCGGCGGCCCCGCCGCCGGGCGCGTAGGTGAGCACCTCCACGTAGCCGCGCCCCGTGCGGTAGCTCACGCTGCCCGGCGCCACCCCCGCCAGCGTGGCTACCGTGGTTGCCTGGTTGAGGTCGGTAGTACTGAGCGGGCTGCCCGTGAAGCTGAGCCGGTACACGCCCGTGGCCGAATGCACCACCGAGAACACACTGCCCGAGCCAGAAGCCACGCCCGTGCTGCCCACCGTGCCGTAGGCCACCGGCAGCCGACCCGCCCCCGGCAGCGCCCCGGCACCCAGGCTGCCCGCCGCGCCGGTAGCGCCCACGGCCAGCGGCCGGGGCTGGTTTTGCTGGTCAAATACCTGGAGCGTGTTGTCGCCGGCATTGGCTACGTAGAGCTGCGGGCCCGCCGGGGCAGCGGCCACGGCCAGCGGCGCGTTGCCCGTGGGCATGGTATAGAGGCTGGCGGGCAGGCCCGTGCCGCTTATGTCATAGACTTGCAGCGTATTGCTGCCAGCATTGGGCACGTAGAGGCGGGTGCCGGCCGCGTTCAGCGCCACGGCGCGGGGGGCGGGGCCGGTGGGCACGGTGCCCAGGCTCACGGGCAGCGCGCCGCTCAGGTCAAAGGTTTCGAGGGTATTGCCGCCCGTGCTCACGACGTAGGCGCGCGTGCCGGCCGCGTTCAGGGCCAGCGCCTCGGGTGCGCCGCTCAGCGGCACGCTGCTCAGCAGCGGGGGGTTGCCGGGGCCACTCACCTCATACGTTTGCAGCATACTACTACTGCTATACCCAGCAGCCAGCACGTAGGCGCGGGTGCTGGCGGGGTTCACGGCCACGTCTTTCAGAATAAGCCCCCCAGCCGCAAACGTCGCGCCGGTGTAGGCAGCAGGCTTGCCGGCCGCATCCAGCGGCACCACTACCAGCGCTATTTGCTCCGACAGCACGTAGAGGCAGGTGCCCGCCGCATTCAGCACCGCGTTGTAGGAGCGATTGCTGTATGAAACGCTGGACAAATACACTGGCACGCCACTACTGACGTCAAACGTCCATACGGCATCGGCCACGACGTAGAGGCGGGTGCCGGCCGCGTTCAGGGACACGTCGCTGGGCGGGCCGTACAGCGGCACGGTGCCCAGGCTGCGGGGCCGGCCGGCGCTCAGGTCGAAGGTTTCCAGCGTGTTGCTACCGCCGTTGATGACGAAGGCGCGGGTGCCGGCCGCATTCGCCACCACGCCCTGCGGCGAGCCGGCCGTAGCCACCGCCCCCTGCCCGACAGGCTGCGCAAACGCTACCGGCGCCGGCGCACCAAACGTGGGGTTTTGGGCTTGCAGCGTGCCATCGGGGGCGAAACCCAGCAGGCGGCCGGCCGCGCTGCCCTGCGCGCCGCGCACGCGCACCTGCCCGTTCACGTCCAGCGCCTGGGTGGGCGCGCTGGTGCCCAGGCCCACGTTTTGGGCCTGGGCGGCCCGGCCCGTGCCGAGCAGCGCAGCCAGCAGCAGGTAGCAGGCGAGTAGTGTTCTATTCATAAAACTGAGAAGCCAAGAGGATTATGGCAAGGCCACGCTGAAGGCAAAGCCCCGGTCGGTGGCCCCGCCGCCGGGCGCGTAGGTGAGCACCTCCACGTAGCCGCGGCCCGTGCGGTAGCTCACGCTGCCCGGCGCCACCCCCGCCAGCGTGGCTACCACGGCCGCCTGCCCCAGGTCGGTGGTGCTGAGCGGGCTGCCCGTGAAGCTGAGCCGATACACACCCAGCGCCGGGTGCTGCACCAAAAACACACTGCCCGAGCCAGAAGCCACGCCCGTGCTGCCCACCGTGCCGTAGGCGGCCGGCAGCCGCCCCGCCCCTGGCAGCGTGGCCGCGCCCAGGCTGCCCGCTGCCCCGGTAGCGCCCACGGCTAGCGGCCGGGGCACGCCCCCCAGGCTGAAGGTTTGCAGCTTAACAGCAATGTCTATCAGGTAAGCGCGGGTACCGGCTTGATTGATGGTAATAGTGCTAGCAAACACATCAATGGGTACCGTACCCAAGCTCGTGGGCAAGCCTGTTCCGGTTGCGTCATAGATTTCCACTATTTTATCGACCCCGTTTACTACGTAGGCGCGGGTGTTGGCCGGGTTTAGCACTAGCGCGCTGGGGAAGCGGCCGGTGGGCACGGTGCCCAGGCTCACGGGCAGCGCACCGCTCAGGTCGTAGGTTTCCAGCGTGTTGGTACCCGAAGCCAGCACATAAGCGCGGGTACCGCTCGGGTTGAGGGTCAATGCCTGCGGCGTTAGCCCAGTGGGCACCGTACCCAGGCTCACGGGCAGCGCGCCGCTCAGGTCGTAGGTTTGCAGGGTATTGTCGTTGTAGTTCACCACGTAAGCGCGGGTGCCGGCCGGGTTCAGCGCCAGAAAGTCCGGGTAGCTGCCGGTGGGCACGGTGCCCAGGCTGGTAGGTAGCCCGCCGCTCAGGTCGTAGGCTTGCAAGGTGGCATCGGCACTATTGAGCACGTAGGCACGGGTGCCGGCTGCGTTCAAAACTAGGTTGCTGGGATTGCCGCCAGTGGGCGCGGTGCCTAGGTTGGTGGGCAGGCCAGGGCCGCTCAGGTCATAGGCCTGCAACAAATTACTGTTGTAGCCCACTACGTAGGCGCGGGTATTGGCCGCGTTCAGCACCAGCTTGCATAGGTAGTCGCCGGTGCTGGGCACCGTGCCCAGGCTCACGGGTATTCCGCCGCTGCTCAGGTCGTAGGTCTGTAAGGTGCCGTCAAAGCCATTTACCACGTAGGCGCGGGTGTTGGCCGCGTTCAGGGCCACCGCGCTGGGGTAGTTGCCGGTGGGCACGGTGCCCAGGCGCACGGGCAGGCCGGGGCCGCTCAGGTCGTAGGTATGCAGCACTGGCTCCGAGCCTTTGGCCACGTAGGCACGGGTACCATCAGCGCTCAGCACAAAACTCACCGGCTCGGCGACATGCATCACTGCGCTGCTTATCTTATTAATGCCCAGCGAGATGGGTAGCGCTTGCAGCAACGCGGCCGTGGCCGCGCTGAACGTGGGCGGCGGGGCCTGCAAAGTGCCATCGGCCGTGAGGCCCAGCAGGCGGCCGGCCGCGCCCTGCGCGCCGCGCACCCGCACCTGCCCGTTCACGTCCAGCGCCTGGGTGGGTGCGCTAGTGCCGATGCCCACATTTTGGGCCTGGGCCAGCGGCCCAGGCCCGAGCAGCACGGCTAGCAGCAGGCAGCTAAGTAGTTTTCGGATAGCAGACATGGCGCGAGAGCAAAACCCACTCAGGGCAGGTACAGGGTAAAGCTGAACCCCCGGTCGGCCGCCGCGTTGGCGGCCGTGAAGGTGAAAATGTCGAGGTAGCCCACGCCGCCGTTGTAGCTCAGCAGCCCGGCGCTGCTGCCAAACAGCGTGGCCGTCACCACGGCATTGGCCAGGTTGGCGGTGCTGAGCGGCCCACTCGCGAAGCTGAGGCGGTACTTGCCCGCGCCGGGGTGCGCGATGGTGTAGCCGCCCGCCGCGCCAAAATCGGTGCCACTGCCGCCCACCGAGCCGTAGGCCTGGGGCACCAGGTTGGCCCCCGGTAGGGTGGCCGGGTCGAGCGCGGCCAGCGCGCCGTTGCTGCCCACGCCCAGCAGCGGCGGGTCGGTGCCCACCTGGTAGGTTTGCAGGGTATTGCCCGTGAAGGTCACCACGTAGGCGCGGGTGCCGGCCGGGTTCAGGGCCAGCGCCTGCGGAAAGCCGCTCGTGGGGGTGGCGCCCAGGCTGGCGGGCAGGCCCGCCCCGCCGAGGTCGAAGGTTTGCAGCGCGCTGCCCACAAAATCGAGCACGTAGGCGCGGGTGCCGGCCGGGGCCAGGGCCAGCGCCTGCGGCGTAGTGCCCGCCGCCACCGTGCCCAGGCTGGCGGGCAGGCCGCTGCCGCCCAGGTCAAACACCTGGAGCTGCCCGCCGCTGTTGGTGCTGACGTAGGCGCGGGTGCCGGCCGCATTCACCGCCAGGCCCAGCCCGCCGCTGGTGGGCACCGCGCCCAGGCTCGCCGGCGCGCTGCCGCCGAGGTCGAAGGTTTCGAGCTGGCTGCTGCTCAGCACGTAGGCCCGGGGGCCGGCCGGGTTTAGGGCCAGCGCCACGGGCTGCGTGATGGTCGTAGCCCCAGGGCTCAGGCTGGCCGGCACGCCGTTGCTGGTATTTGTCTCGAAGGCCTGCAAGGTGCGGCCCGAGGCGGTGAGCACGTACAGGCGGTCGCCGGCCACATTCAGGGCTAAGGCTTTGGGCGAGCTGCCGGTGGCTACCGTACCCAGGCTGGTGGGCCCGCCGCTGCTGCTCAGCAAGTAGGCTTGCAGGGTATTGTCGGCCGCGTTCAGCACGTAGGCGCGGGTACCGGCCGGGTCCAGGGCCAGGGCCGTGGGGCCGCTGCCGGTAGGCACGGTGCCCTGGCTCAGGGGCCGGCCGTTGCCGCTCACGTCAAAGGTTTGCAGGGTACTGGCCGTAGTATTGAGCACGAATACGCGGGTGCCGGCCGGGTGCACCGCCACGGCGTAGGGGCCGGCATCGGTGGGCACGGTACTGAGGCTGGCCGGGGCCAGCGGCGCGGCGGCGGCCGTGGCCTCGCCCAGCGGCGGCTGGGCCTGCAGGGTGCCGTCGTCGGCCACGCCCAGCAGGCGGCCCACGCCGCTGCCGGCCGCGGCGCGCACGCGCAGGTTGCCGTTCACGTCCAGCAGTTGGGTGGGCGCGGTGGTGCCGATGCCCACGTTTTGGGCCTGCGCCGCCGGGCCACCCGCCAGCCAGCTTAGTAGTAGTAGCACCCGCGCACGGCCGGCCACCGGGGTAGAAAACAGGGACATAGGCAGATAAGACAGGATAAAAACCAGCCGCTTTGCGTAGCTAAAATTGCCAGCGCCCCGCCCGCTCTGCCGCCAAAAAGCAGTAGAAACCGCCCCGTGGTAAGTGAGCGGCGGGCGGCTGGTATGCGAGCCGCCCGCTGGGCGGGGCCAGCCGGGGCCGTAGCTTCGCGGAACTTTGGCCGCGCCCCGCGCCGTTGGCCGCCCGCCTATGTCCGCCCCTATTCAGCTGCTGCTCATCGAAGACGAGGCCGTGCTGGCCCTGGACCTGCGCGCCACCCTGCGCGCCGAAGGCTACGACGTGGTGGGCATTGCCGGCACCGGCCCGCAGGCGCTGGAATTGTTCGAGCGGTACCCCGGCATTGGGGGCGTGCTCTGCGACATCCATTTGCAAGGCCCCTGGGATGGCATCGACACCGCCCGCCGGCTGCTGGCCGTGCGCCCGGTGCCGCTCATCTACCTCACCGCCCTGGCCGACCAGCCCACCCTCGACCGCGCCCTCACCACCCAGCCCGCCGCCTACCTGCCCAAGCCCGTGTCGGCGGCCAGCCTGCGCGCCGCCCTGGCGCTGGCGCTGCACACCGTGGCCCGCCCGGTAGCGCCTGCCCCCACCCCCGCGGCCCCGCCCGATGCGCTCACCCGCGACACTATTTTGCAGCGCGACGACTTCGTGTTCATCAAGGACGGCTCCGATTTTGTGCGCATCCCGCTGGCCGATATTCTGCTGCTGGAAGCCGACAACACCTACACCATCCTGCGCACGCCCACCCGCAAGCACGCGCTGCGCCTCACGCTGGGGGCCGTGCTCGAGCGCCTGCACTTTGCCCAGCTGGTGCGGGTGCACCGCTCGTTTGCGGTCAACATCCAGCGCGTCGAGCGCTTTTCCGACGCCGACGCTACCGTGGCCGGCCAGGTAGTGCCGCTGGGCCGGCAGTACCGCGAGGCGTTTTTGAAGCAGTTTTTGTTTCGGTAAACAACTACTAGCTAGCCTTTTTACATCGGTAAAAACGTCTGTCATTGCGAGCGTAGCGAAGCAATCGCACCCGAACGGAACCCGAGCGGCACGGCTCAACAGGCGCGATTACTTCGCTGCGCTCGCAATGACAGGCGTTTTGCGGCCCAACCCTGCTGGCTTACCGCCTAGTGTCGTTCACCGGCCGGCTGAGGCCGTTGGCAGCTTGCAAAGCCGGGTTTTTGGGCAAGTGCTCTACTTTCGCGGCGTTGCGGGGCTGTTCGTTGCCCCGCTTTTTCCGACCGTGGCTGCTGCGCGTTTCTTCTTGCTTGGGCTATTGCTCTCGGCGCTGGCTGCCCGGCCCGCTGCCGCCGGCCAGCCGCGCCCGGCCGACACGGCTCAGGTGCGGGCGCAGCTGGCGCTGGGCCGCCGCCTGCTCACCCGCCACAACGACTCGGCCCTGGCCCTAAACCGGCAGCTGCTGCGCGCCAGCCAGCGCATGCGCTTTACTTACGGCTTGGCCCAAAGCACTTTACAGCTAGGCACAGCGCTGCGCAACGCGGGCGAATTCGACTCTAGCTTTATCTACGGGCGGCGGGCGCAGGCGCTGTTTGAGGCGCAGCACAATCTGGTCGGGGTGGCGGCCGTGTACAACCTCAACGCCCAGACCTACAAGCGCATGGCCGATACGCAGGGCGTGGCCGCGCTGCTGCGCAAGGGCTTGGCCCAGGCCCAGCTGGCGCTGACCACCAACCAGCAGGCCCGCTACCCGGCGGGCATGGTGTCGGCGCTGCTCAACCAAGGCGTTATCTACCGCGATTTACACCAGCCCGATTCGGCCCGCCAGTGCTACCGGCACGCCATTACGCTCGAAGAAAAATACCGGCCCCAGCCCTCGGTGTTGGGCGTGGCCTATGCCAACTATGGGCAGCTGCTCATGGACTTCGACCACGACCTGCCGGCCGCCATCGGCTACTTTCGGCGGGCGGTGGCCCTGCACCGGGCGCAGGCCAACCGCAACGGCCTGGAGCACGCCTACCGCCAGCTCAGCTGGGCCTACCGGCAGCAGGGGCAAACGGCCCGCGCCGTAGCCACCGCCGATACGGCCCTGCAACTAGGCCGCGCCATCGGCGACCCGCACCGCCTCAGCAACTCACTGGCCGCTGCCGAGCTGGCCTACCAGGCGGCCGGCCGCTACCAGCGGGCCATCCGGCTGCTCGAAGAAAAGCGCGACGTGGACGACAGCCTCAACCGGCTCGAAAAAACGCAGGCCGTGGCCCGCATCGAGGCCGCCTACCGTCTTGGCCAGCAGCAAGCGCGCATCGCGCGCCTGGCCCGCGAAAACGCCCGCCGCCAACGCCAGCTGTGGGCGCTGGGCGGCGGGCTGGCCCTGGTGGCCGGCTTGCTGGCCCTCAGCGCCGGGCAGTACCGCGCCCTGCGCCGCGCCAACGGCCAGTTGCACGCCACCAACCAGACCGTTAGCGCCAATAGTGCGCGCATTCGGGAGCAGGCCAACCGCCTCGAATTGCTGCTGCGCGAACTCAATCACCGGGTCAAAAACAACCTGGCCATCGTGAGCAGCCTACTCAATTTGCAGTCGGGCAGCCTGGCCGATGTCGCCGCCGCCCGCGCCGTGCGCGAGGGCCGGCAGCGCGTGGAGGCCATGGGCCTGCTGCACCAGCACCTCTACCAAACCACCGACGTGGCCCGCGTGGATATGCGCCCCTACCTCACCACGCTGCTCGACAACCTGCTGCTGGCCTACGGTTTCGACGAAGCTACCTTCGACTTGGCGCTGACCCTCGACCTGCCCGCCCTCGACGTAGAGCGCGCCGTGCCGCTGGGCCTTATCCTCAATGAACTGATAACTAACGCTATGAAGCACGCCTACGCCCGCGTAGACCGGCCCCGGCTGCGGGTGCTGCTCCGCGCGCCCAGCCCGGCTGGCCTGCTGCTCGAAGTCGAAGACAACGGCCCCGGCTTCGCGCCCGGCCAGTGGCAGGCGGCCGAGGGCTCGTTTGGACAGCAGCTCATCCTGGCCCTCAGCGCGCAGCTCGGCGGCGAAGTATTGACCGACAACCGGCCGGGCGCGTTTTTTCGGCTGGCGGTGGCGGCAAGGTGAAAGCGCCTGTCCTTGCTTCGCTGCGCTCGCAAGGACAACGTGGCCCAACTTGGCCCCACTAGCCCGCCGCCGCGTACTTTGCCGCGTTTCTTCCGCCTTCCTTTCCCATGACCATCTTATACGGAGTGCCCGGCGAGGGCCTGGGCCACGCCACGCGCAGCAAAGTCATCATTGCCTGGCTGTTAGCCGAAGGGCACGACGTGCGGGTGGTCAGCAGCTCGCGGGCCTTCGCGCTGCTCGATAAAACCTTTCCCGGCCGGGTGCTCGAAATCAAGGGCTTCCACCTGGCTTATAAACAGCTCACGGTATCGAAGTCGCGCACCATCGGCCTCACCTTGCGCACCGCACCCGAGGCGCTGCAAACCAATTTCCGGCAGTACCGGCAACTCTTGCACGGCTTTCGGGCCGAGGTGGTGATTTCTGATTTTGAGTCGTTTAGCTACTTCTACGCCAAGCTGCTGCGGGTGCCGGTCATCAGCATCGACAACATGCAGATTATCAGCCGCGCCCACCTCGACGTGACCGTGCCCGCCGCCGAGCGCGAGCACTACGACCTGGCCCGCTACCTCGTGCGGGCCAAGCTGCCCCGCGCCCGACATTACCTTATCACTACGTTTTTTGAGCTGCCGCTGCGCCTGCGCTACGCCGACCAAACTACGCTGGTGCCCAGCATCATCCGGCCCGAAATCCAGGCCGCGCAGCCCAGCAAGGGCGACTACGTACTGGTTTATCAGTCAGCCACTACGCAGGGCGATTTGATAAACATCTTGCAACAACTGCCCGAGCAGGAATTTCGGGTCTACGGCTTCAACAAAGACGAAGCGCACGGCAACGTGCTGCTGCGGCCCTTCTCCGAAGCCGGCTTTATCGCCGAGTTGGCCGGGGCGCGGGCGGTACTCACGAATGGCGGGTTTTCCTTGATTTCGGAGGCGGTGTATTTGCACAAGCCGGTGTGCGCAGTGCCCATTCCGGCGCAGTTTGAGCAGTGGCTGAACGCCGCTGAGATTGAGAAGCGCGGCTACGGGCGGCATTTTGGGGCCATCACGGCGGCGAATGTGCGAGCGTTTTTGAGCGAGCTGCCGCGTTTTGAGGCGGCGCTGAGTGGGTACCGGCAAGACGGGAATGAGGTGCTGTTTGGGCGGCTGCGCGAGGTGCTGGCCGACGTAGGGTAAGCTTTAGCTTGCCTTTGCAACGAGTGGCAAGCTAAAGCTTACCCTACATTTGCACTTGTCACCCTCCTTACAACATCCACTAATGAGCTACATCGCAGCCATCCATGCCCGCCAGATTTTCGATTCGCGCGGCAATCCGACCGTTGAAGTTGACGTAACCACCGACTCGGGCACTGTGGGCCGCGCCGCCGTACCGAGCGGCGCCAGCACCGGCGTGCACGAAGCCGTGGAGCTGCGCGACGGCGACAAAAGCATGTACCAGGGCAAAGGCGTGCTGAAAGCCGTTGAGAACGTGAATACCAAGATTGCCGAAGAGCTCGTGGGCTTCTCGGTGTACGAGCAAGGGCTGATTGACAAAATCATGCGCGAGCTCGACGGCACCGCCAACAAGGGCAACCTCGGCGCCAACGCCATCCTGGGCGTGAGTCTGGCCGCCGCCCGCGCCGCGGCGCAGGAGCTGGGCCAGCCGCTGTACCGCTACGTAGGCGGCGTGGGCGCCAACACGCTGCCCGTGCCGATGATGAACATCCTGAACGGCGGCTCGCACGCCGACAACAAGATTGACTTTCAAGAGTTTATGGTAATGCCGGTGGGCGCTAGCAGCTTCTCGGAGGCGCTGCGCTGGGGCACCGACATCTTCCACACCCTCAAAAGCGTGTTGAAGAAGAAAGGCTACAGCACCAACGTAGGCGACGAAGGCGGCTTTGCCCCCGACATTCAGAGCAATGAAGAGGCCATTCAAATCGTGCTGCAAGCCATCGAGCAGGCCGGCTACCAGCCCGGCGAGCAGGTGATGATTGCCCTCGACCCCGCCGCGTCGGAGTTCTTCCAGGATGGCCACTACCACTTCAAGAAGAGCACCGGCGACAAGCTGACGCCCGAGCAAATGGTGAGCTACTGGGTCGATTGGACCAAGAAATACCCCATCATCAGCATCGAAGACGGCCTGGCCGAAGACGACTGGGCGGGCTGGAAGAGCATCACCGACCAGGTGGGCAAGAAAATCCAGCTCGTGGGCGACGACTTGTTCGTGACCAACGTAGAGCGCCTGCAACGCGGTATCGATGAGCACATTGCCAACGCCATCCTCATCAAGGTAAACCAGATTGGCTCGCTCACCGAGACGATTGATGCCGTGACCCTGGGCCGCCGCAACGGCTACAAGTCCATCATGAGCCACCGCTCGGGCGAAACCGAAGACTCGACCATCGCCGACCTGGCCGTGGCCCTGAGCACCGGCCAAATCAAGACCGGCTCGGCCTCGCGCTCCGACCGCATGGCCAAGTACAACCAGCTGCTCCGCATCGAGGAGGAGCTGGGCGAAATGGCGTATTTCCCCGGCAAGAAAATGTAAAAATGTAGGGTAAGCTTTCGCTTGCCACTCGTTGATTTTGCTTTTCAAAAGGCAAGCTAAAGCTTACCCTACACGTATGCGACCGCCCGCTTTTCTCTTCCCCATTTTGCGCGTGCTGCGCAACTTCTACTTCCTCACCGGCACCGCCTTTGTGGTCTGGATGGTGCTGTTTGATGGCAACGACGTGAGCAAGCAGTACGATATGTACCGCAAGTGGCACGAGCTGAAGTCGGAAAAAGAGTACTACGAGTCAAGCATCGAGGCCGTGAAGCACGACCGCGCCGAGCTGCTGAGCTCGCCGGCCTTGCTGGAGAAATTTGCCCGCGAAAAGTACCTCATGAAACGGCCCGGCGAGGACGTTTTTGTGCTGGTGCCTAAAGAAGAAGACAAGTAGTAACTCCCATTTTGCCCACAACGGGGCGGCTCGGCACAGGCCGGGCCGCCCCGCTGTATTTTTGGCCGTGGCCAATAAGCACCTCAACCCTAGCAGCCGCAGCGGCTGGTCGCTGCTGGCGGTCATTACCGGCTTGGTGGTGGGCCTTGGCTGGCAAGCCCCGCCGGCCCCCACGCAGGCGCAAGTGGCCTACCGCTTCCTTACCGAAGTGGTACGCGCCGACTATCCCGCCGCCTACCGCCGTCTAGCTCCTGAGGTGCGCGCTACGCTGCCGCGGGCGGCTTTTAGCTCTGCGGCTCGGCCCTTGCGGCAACTGGGCAAGCAGCGCGGCCGGGCCATCGAGCTGTACACGTTTGGCACGCACCTGAGCGAGCGCGGCGGTGGCGAGCCGTGGTTTTACCGCTTTTCCTTTGCCCAGGATTCCTTGCAAAAACCGCCGCTCGTGCTGCTCGAAGTCACTTTTCGCGACACCACGACGCGGGAAGTGCTGGGCTTTCGGGTGCGAAATCGGTGATAAGGCAGGTTTTTTTACAGCAGAAACCACAGCAGAAAACGCCTATCATGCTTCGACAAGCTCAGCATGACAGGCGTTTTCTGCTAACAATCCAAATAGCCTAGCTACGGCAGCGAAATCTTACCCAGGCTCAGCGCTGGGTTGCCAGCCAGCGTCTCGTTGGCCAGCACGGCAAACAAAATAGCCTCTTTGGCATCGGGGGGCACGCTGGCCTGGGCGGTGCTGAGCAGGCGGGCGGTGGGCAGGTGCCGGGCCAGCGCCGCGAGCAGCGTGGCATTGTGCGCCCCACCGCCGCTGATGAGGATTTCGGCCGTGGGCTGCGGCCCCAGGTAGTGCCGGGCGGCCTGGGCCACGGCCGTGGCCGTGAGCTCGACGAGCGTAGCCAGCAAGTCGGGCGCGGGCAGGCCGGTAGTCGAGGTTTTGGCCTGGCTGGATTTCAGGTACGTGGGCGAAAACAGCTCGGGGCCAGTGGTTTTGGGGAAAGCCTGGGTGAAAAACGGGTGGCTAAGTAGCGCCGCAAGCAAGCCCGCGTGCGCGTGGCCCTGGGCGGCGAGGTAGCCGCCCGCATCGTAGTTTTTGTCGGGGTAGTGTTGGCGCACCACGTGGTCGAGCAGCGTGTTGGCGGGGCCGGTGTCGGTGGCCTGCGCGGGGCCGCCATCGGCGGGCAGGAAGGTAAAATTGGCAATGCCGCCCAGGTTGAGCAGCAGCCGGTTGGTGCCCGGCTGGCGAAACAACAGCTCATCGGCAAAGGGGGCCAGCGGGGCACCCTCGCCGCCGGCGGCCACGTGCTTTTGGCGAAAATCGGAGAGCGTGATGATGCCCGTGAGGTGAGCCAGGTGGTCGCCGTCGCCGATTTGCAGCGTGGCGTGGTGCCCAAAATCGGCCCGCCGATGCTGGTGGCGGGGTGCATGCCAGATGGTTTGGCCGTGGCTGGCCAGCACGTCTACTTCAGCGGGCGCTACGCCCCACTGCGCCAGGCAGGCCAGCACCGTGGCGGCATTGCGGCGGGCCACTTCGGCGTGTAGCACCACCACTTCTTGCAGCGGCACGGTAGGCTGGCTAATGGCCCGCAGCCGCTGCTGAAACTCGGCCTCGTAGGGCACGGTGGCAAAGTGCTCAAGCACCACGCTGAGGGTGGCGCCGTGGCCGGTGCAGCGGCACAGGGCCACGTCGAGGCCATCGAGCGAGGTACCCGACATCAGGCCCACGATGCGGCGGCTGGGCTGCCCGGCAATGGCTAGTAGCTTGGTTAGCTGCGGGTTCATATTCAGTTGAGAGTTATGAGTTAGCAATTAAGAGTTGGCTAGTTTATGAGAATGCCTAAAAAGCTGACTCATAACTTTTAACTCCTCACTCTTAACTTAATTTGGGGTTGTCGCGGTGGCGGGTGGCGTCGCGCTGGGTTTTCTTGGCAAGGTTGCGGGCCAGGGCATCGGTGAGGTTCACGCCGGTTTGGTTGGCCAGGCAGATTACCACGAAGAGCACGTCGGCCAGTTCG
>Ga0182232_1000169_pt1 | contig 19338 bp, 17 predicted proteins | sample G6R1MG_30_FD_155484 | JGI IMG/M metagenome (GOLD analysis project Ga0182232, IMG submission 155484) | Phyllosphere microbial comminities from miscanthus, Michigan, USA - G6R3_NF_07NOV2016_LD2 MG | ecosystem: Host-associated > Plants > Phyllosphere > Phylloplane/Leaf | place: USA: Michigan... | reverse complement strand
TTTTGCTTGAGGGCCAGCGTGCCGTCGGCGTTGGTGGGCAAAATGTCGTTGGCGTTGAAAATGGCCAGCGAATGGGGCGGCAGCAGCTCGCGGAAGCGGCGGCGATTTTCGATAAACAGCTCGGGGGCGATGGGTCCGTAGCGCATGGGCGATAGGTTGAGGTTGGGGCCGCAAGTTAGCGGCGAGCCGACGGGCCGCCGGTCATGCTACCCGCTCCCCCCGTCATGCTGAGCGCAGCGCAGCGGAGTCGAAGCATCTCTTTAGCATGGTAATTTCTAACGCTAGCAACGAAGCGGTAGAGATGCTTCGACTGCGCTGCGCTGCGCTCAGCATGACGGAACAGTTTCATTTTCTACGCCAGCTGCGGCACCAGCACCGGCAGCGCGATGCGCCGCGTGCGCGCCCGCAGCAGCGCCACTACCGAAGCCTCGTCGCGGGCCGCGCCATCGAGCAGCACGAAGTGGCGCGCCAGCAGGTCGTAGCGGCGCCCCATGAGGTAGAAGAAAATGTGCAGAAAATGAATGCCATCGAACACAATAGCTTTGTTGTCAATATATTGCCCCAAGTGCTGCCGGAAGTGCGTGGGGTGGTCGGTCCAGTGCAGGGCGGGCTTGAGGTGGTGGCTGATGTGGTAGCCGTCGTTCCAGCACTTGTGGTTGTAGCTGGTGTTGATGCAGGTTACGCTATTGGTGTAGCAGTTGTCGGGCGTATCGGCGTCGATGAAGGCGTGCTGCGCCCAGTTGCCAATCATCATAATGACCCGCGACAGCAGAAACGGCACCACGAATACCGCCAGCGTAGCTGGCAGGTTAAGACAAGCCAGCACCAGCGTGCCTACCAAGTAGATAGCCTCGCCGCGCAGCAGCCGAAAACGCAGCGTGGTTTTGTGGCGGTGCGTGAAATAGCCCGCGAGGCGCGCCACGCCCAGCACCAAAAAGTCGCCCAGGTAACGCAAGAAACCCAGCACCGAGTCGCGCTGGTAGCCCATGGTCGAGCTTTCGTCGTCGGGCATGTTGTTTTCGGGGTGGTGCATGCCCATGTGGTGCACGAAGTACGACTCCGGCGTTTGCCCAAAAAGCGGCCCCAGTACCCACGGAATGTAGTGGTTCAGCCAACCGTACTTCTTTTTGAACAGCATGCGGTGGCAGGTGCAGTGCAGCATCAGCCCAAAAGGCCCCTTAAAGCGTGCATTGCTGAAAAAGAAGAATAGCCCAAACGTGGCCCACCACCACGGCCCGCGCAGCGCGGGCACAAACAGAATGACTGCCAGCGGCAGCATGGTAGCCGTTATTTTGAGGATAAGGTGCGCGAAGGGCAGGTCGCGCGGGTCTTGCAGGTAGTGGCTCAGCCACGTATCGAGGCGGGATAGCGCCGCCGGCCGGGCGTAGCCGGGGTCGGTAGAGGCGGTCAGTACTTTCATAAAGAGCTTCGTTGGGTGAGCGCGGCTGCGGCCGGCAACTCAGCCTTGATTTCCGCCAAGCGGCGGAAAATCAAACAGAAGCAAGCTCGGCAGCGGCGAAAGAGAGCTGAACGCAGCCCCGAGCGGTAGGCCAGTGTGGCCCATGACGACAGCTAAACGGCGATACCCCGGCCGGAGTTCGGCAATTGCATTAAATAATTACTCTATTGCCATTATTTATCATTATAATAAGGACTAGCCCGACTACTCCCCTGGTCAGCGCCTCGGTGAGGGCCGCCCGGCGGCCCTCAAAACGCAGCAGCCAGAAAATCAGGCTGCCCCAAAAGGGGGCTTGGGTAGCCCCGGCGGCCGGGGTATCTTTACCTAAATCCGCCGCACCAATCAATCGCTCCCCGGTGTTGCTTGATACGCGCTAATTGCCCCGCTATGCCCACGTTTTCGCACCTCCACTCGCACACCCAGTACTCATTGCTCGACGGCCAGGCCAGCATCGGCGCGCTCATGAAGAAGGCGCAGGCCGACGGAATGCCCGCCGTGGCCCTCACCGACCACGGCAATATGTTCGGGGCGTTCAACTTCGTGGCCGAGGCTAACAAATACAATGTCAAGCCGATAATCGGCTCCGAGTTTTACATGGTGGCCGACCGCCACAAGAAAACCTTCCTGCGCGAGAAGGGCGAAAAAGATAACCGCTACCACCAGCTGCTGCTGGCCAAAGACCAGGCCGGCTACCACAACCTGGCCAAGCTCAGCTCGCTCAGCTACATCGAGGGCGTGTATTCCAAGTTTCCGCGCATTGACAAGGAGCTGATATTGAAGTACCACGAGGGCCTGATTGCGACGAGCTGCTGCATCGGGGCCGAGATTCCGCAGGCCATTCTCTTTGAGGGCGAGGCCAAGGCCGAGGAGCTGCTGAAGTGGTGGCTCGACGTGTTTGGCGACGACTACTACATCGAAATTCAGCGGCACGGGCTGATGAACTTCGACGGCACCGGCAAGAGTCAGGAGGACGTGAACCAGGTGCTCCTAGGGTTCGCCAAGAAGTACAACGTCAAAGTTATCTGCACCAACGACTCGCACTACGTGGAGCAGAACGACTACGCGCCCCACGACCTGCTGCTGTGCGTGAATACGGCCGAGGAGCGCGCCATTCCGGTTGGCGACTTCGAGACGAACTATTACACTATCCTCACCGCCGACCAGCGCGTGCACTACGGACTGCTGGAGGATTTGCGCAAAGCGCACAGCTACGACGACAATGCGCGGCGCATGCTCTCGCGCATCGATGAGGAGCTGCAAAAGCCGCCCAAACAGCGCCGCCGCCGCTTCGGCTTCGCCAACGACCAGTTCTATTTCAAGAGCCAGGCCGAGATGAACAAGTTGTTCAGCGACGTGCCGGAAAGTGTGGATAACACCAATGAGATTGTGGATAAGATTACGCCGCCTAAACTAGCGCGCGATATCCTGCTCCCTAACTTCCCGCTCCCGCCCCAGTTTGCCAATGCCGATGAGTTTTTGCGCGAGCTGACCTACGTGGGCGCCTTCGGGCCGGAAGCGGGCACTACCGGCACCATCACCATGAACAAGCCGCCGCGCTACGGCGAGCGCACGCCCGAGGTCGAGGAGCGGCTGGATTACGAGCTCCGCATTATCCAGACGATGGGTTTTGCGGGCTACTTTCTTATCACGCAGGACTTTATCAACAAAGGCCGCAGCATGGGTGTGGCCGTGGGGCCGGGCCGCGGCTCGGCCGCGGGCTCGGCGGTGGCCTACTGCGTAGGCATCACCAACATCGACCCCATCAAATACTCGCTGCTGTTCGAGCGCTTTTTGAACCCCGAGCGCGTGTCGATGCCTGACATTGACATTGACTTTGACGACGTGAACCGTCAGAAAGTCATTGACTACGTGGTGGGTAAGTACGGCAAAACGCAGGTGGCCCAGATTATTACCTTCGGCACGATGGCCGCCAAGTCGTCTATCAAAGACGTGGCCCGCGCCGTGGAATTGCCCCTGCCCGCCGCCAACGAGCTGGCTAAGCTGGTGCCCGAAAAGCCCGGTACCACGCTCGCCGGCGCCTTCCGCGACGTGCCCGAGCTGCAAGCCATCCGGCAAGACCAAACCGACCTAAAAGGCCAGATTCTGGCCCTGGCCGAGCGCCTCGAAGGCTCGGTGCGCAACACCGGCATCCACGCGGCGGGCGTCATTATCGCGCCCGACGACATCACGAACTACATCCCGGTTTCGACCTCCAAGGACTCGGACCTGCTCGTGACGCAGTTCGACGGCAAGGTGATTGAGAGCGCCGGGATGCTCAAGATGGACTTTCTGGGCCTCAAAACCCTGACCATCATCGTGGATGCCATGAATTTGATTGAGCGCAACCACGGCGTTAAAATCGACATCGATAACATTCCGCTTGACGATGAGAAGACCTACGCGCTCTACCAGCGCGGCGATACCATCGGCACGTTCCAGTTCGAGTCGGAAGGGATGCGCATGTACCTCAAGGACTTGAAACCGACCAACATCGAGGACTTGATTGCGATGAACGCCCTGTACCGCCCCGGCCCGATGCAGTTCATCCCCGACTTCATCAACCGCAAGCACGGCCGCGAGCCCGTGGAGTACCCGCACGAGCTGCTCAAGCCCATCCTGGAGTACAGCCAGGGCATCATGGTGTACCAGGAGCAGATTATGCAAACGGCCCAGATTCTGGCTGGCTACTCGCTCGGCGGGGCCGACTTGCTGCGCCGCGCCATGGGTAAGAAGGACATGAAAAAGATGGCCCTGGAGCGCGAGAAGTTCATCAAGGGCGCGGGCGAGCTGCATAAAATCCCGGCTAAGAAGGCCAACGAAGTCTTCGACGTAATGGAGAAGTTTGCGGAATACGGCTTCAACCGCTCGCACTCGGCGGCCTACTCGGTAGTAGCGTATCAGACTGGCTATCTGAAGGCTAACTATCCCGCCGAATATATGGCCGCCGTGCTCACCAACAACATGGGCGACATCAAGAAGGTGACCTTCTTTATTGAGGAAGCCCGCAAGCAGGGCGTGGCCGTGCTCGGCCCCGACGTGAACGAATCGGAGCAAAAATTCAACGTACCCCGCGAAAACCAGATTCGCTTTGGCCTCGCCGCCGTGAAGGGCGCGGGTGAAGCGGCCGTACTCGAACTCGTGGAGGAGCGCCAGAAAAACGGCCCGTTCACCGACGTTTTTGACTTTGCCAAGCGCGTGAACCTGCGCGCCGTGAACAAGAAAACCTGGGAAAGCCTGGCCCAGGCCGGCGCCTTCGACAGCTTTGAGAAGTACAACCGCCGCCAGTTTATGGACGCCCCGGCCGGCGACCAGAACCTGATTGAAAAGGCCCTGAAGCTCGGCCAGCAGCACCAGGCGGCCAAGGAATCGGCGCAGCACAGCCTATTCGGGGCGGGCGCCTTTGGGGCGGTGGCCGCGCCGCTGCCCAAGGTGCAGGACCTGGAAGAATGGAGCGCCCCCGAAAAGCTGCGCCGCGAAAAGGAAGTCGTGGGCTTCTACCTGTCGGGCCACCCGCTCGACACCTTCCGCATGGAAATCGACGCCTACTGCACCTGCCCGCTCGACAAGCTCGACCAGCAGAAAGGCAAGGACGTGAACATCGCCGGCCTGCTCTCGGGCGTGGTCTTCCGCACCACCAAGAGCGGCCAGCCGATGGCCTCGTTCAACGTGGAAGACTACGACTCCAGCATCAACCTGGCGCTGTTTCGCGACGACTACACCCGCTTCAGCGCCCTCATCAACCCCCGCAACTACCCGCAGGAGCAGGTGCCGCCCATGTTCATCCGGGGCAAGATGGAGCTGCGCTACGGCACCCAGGACCAGTGGGAATTGAAAATCAAAACCATGGAGCCGCTAGCCCAAGTGGCCGAAAAGCTCAGCAAAGGCGTGCGCGTGAAGCTCGACCTGCGCACCGTAACCGGGCCTATGATTGACCGCTTGCAAGAAGCCATCGAGCACGCCAAGGGCTCGAAGCGGCTGGAGATTCAGTTTGTGGAGCCGCACGAGCGGCTGGCCGTGGATATGTTTTCGCGCCGCTTTCAAATTGAGCCTAAAGCCTTTATTGACAAGATGCGCGAGTTTGAGCTGGACGTGTGCGCGCTGATATAAAGTTGCGCGGACTTTGTAGTTCGCGTTTTCCGCATCAGACGCACGCGGACTACAAAGTCCGCGCAACACCCGCCTGAACTTTCCGACCCCCACGCTGTTTTACTCGCACTCCGCTACCTTGCAGCCCCGTAGGCCGTATACGCCGGACGTTTTTTCACTACTAAAACCTTAGCGTCATGGCGCACAAAGCAATTGAAATAACCGACGCCAATTTCGAGGAGATTATCAACTCGGACAAGCCGGTACTCGTGGACTTCTGGGCCGAATGGTGCGGCCCCTGCCGCATGGTAGGCCCCGTGGTAGAGGAGCTGGCCGGCGAGTACGAAGGCAAAGCCATCATCGGCAAAGTAGACGTAGACGCTAACCCCCAGACGTCGATGAAGTTCGGCATTCGCAGCATTCCCACGCTGCTGGTGTTTAAGAATGGCCAAATCGTGGACAAGCAAGTAGGCGCCGTGCCCAAGCACGTGCTCGCCCAGAAGCTCGAAGCGCAGGTAACGGCCTAAACGGCTTTTTGCCTCCTAGCACAAAAACCCCGCGCCTTGACTGGCACGGGGTTTTTGCCGTTTTGGGGCAGGCCCAAAACCCAGCGAAAAGCTGCCTTTCAGGATATTGCGGCCCCAGCCGACACCAAAGCCAACGGCCCTGCTTACTTCGGGCCAATTACTAGCGCGAATTCCGCTATATTTCGGCACATTTTCTGCTAATACGGCAGCAACCGCACCCTTTTTTCTTTCACGCAATGAAGCGCTTTTCTCAAATTCTGGCCCTGCTGGTAGCAGCTGGCAGCCTGTCGGCCACTGCCCAAACGACCCCGACCACCGCCACGAGCAGCTCGTCGAAAATGACGACTACTAAAACCGTGCAGCAGCCCGCTACCACGACCAAAACGACAACCAAGACCAACCCGGCCGGCATGAGCAAGGCGGCGACCACCACCAAATCGGCCGCCGGCATGACCAAAACGAGCACCATGACCACGCCTTCGGGCATGACCAAATCGACCAAAACCACGACGACGACCACCAAGTCGAAAATGTAGTAGTGGTGGCGTATGCCCCAAAAAAGCCCCTTCCAGCGCGCTGGAAGGGGCTTTTTTGGGGCTGCCATCGGGCAGGCGCAGCCTAGCTGGCCACGGCCGCCGGGGCTTCTGCGAGCTGCACGGGGCGGCTGAAAACCTCCTCCAGCGATATCAGGGTTTCGGTGCGCTCCACGCCCTCTATCTGCTGCACCCGGTCGTGCAGCACGTTGCGCAGGTGCTGGGTATTGCGGCAGGCGAGGCGGGCAAAAAGGTTGTAGCTACCGGTGGTAAAGTGCACGCTGATTACTTCCGGAATGTCGCGCAGCCGGGCTATTACGCTGTCGCAGTACGAGCTTTTGAGCAGGAAGATGCCCAAAAAGGCCTCAATGCCGTAGCCTACCTTTTGCAGGTCGAGGTCGAGCGTGGCCCCGCGCACGATGCCTAATTCTTCGAGCCGCGTCATTCGCACGTGGATGGTGCCGCCCGATACCTGCAGCTGCCGGGCTATTTCGGAGTAGGGTAGTTTGGCATCTTTCACCAGCAGATTAATGATGCGTCGGTCGGTTTCGTCTAATTCGTAGGGGCGGGACATGGGTAGGGAAGGTTAAGAATAAAACAAAGGTACGGCGCTCTACAAATACTATCAATAACACCGCCTTCGGTTGAAGATTAGATAATTTTTCAACCTTTTTTAAATAAAATTTGCATAGTTAGCAAAAGGCGTCTTACCTTTGACACATCAAAACGCAAACGGCGCGGCGATACCAACCTTGTAGTGTGGTGAAACTGGCAGACACGCCCTCCTATCTCGGGGGTGAAGGCTCCCGGGATAAACCCTCGCTCTTCGGAGCTTGTGGCTAACCGCTTCGTGGAGGTTCAAGTCCTTCCGCTACAGCCAATTAAAAAAGGCGACTTCCGCAAGGAAGTCGCCTTTTTTGCGTTTTATACCGCAGCCGGCCGTTAGCGGCGGGCCACGGCTTGGCGCTGCTGATACTGCGCTTTACCGCGGTCGAGAAACTCGCCGAATTTGGCCACGCTGGGCTCGTAGGCCACGGGCGCCACGAGCGGCTTGCCGGTAGGGTCGTTGGGGTCGAGTACCACGTAGTAGGGTTGGGCGTTGAAGCCGTAGCGCGTAATTTGGATGTCAGCGTTGCGCTTGCCAAGGGTAGTTTTGAGCTGCTGGTCGCGGGGCGACACGTACTGCTCGGCAGCGGGCAAGGCGGCCTTATCGTCTACGTACAGGGCCACTACCACGTAGTCTTCGCGCAGGCGCTTGAGCACTTGTGGGTCGCTCCAAACGGAGGCTTCCATCTTGCGGCAGTTTACGCAAGCGTGGCCCGTAAAATCTATGAAAATGGGTTTGTTCTGCGCCTTGGCGCAGCGCTTGGCCTGCTCCAGGTCGAAGTAGCCGTCGAGGCCGTGGGGCAGCTCCAAAAACTCGGCGTAGCGCGGCGCCTCGCACTGCGCGGGCCGGCCGGCTGTAGCTACGCTGGCCCCGCCCCCGGCGCTGGCAATGGAAAAGTCGCGGTTGCTTTGCGGCGGCAGGTAGCCGGCCAACAGCGGCAGCGGTGCGCCAAACAGGCCCGGAATGAGGTAGGTCATGAAGCTGAACGCTAGCACGGCCATCAGCAGCCGGCCCACGCTGAGATGCTCCAGCGGCGAGTCGTGGGAGAGGCGAAATTTACCCAGCAGGTACAGGCCCAGCAGCGCCGACAACACTATCCAGAGCACCAGGTACACATCGCGGGTGAGGAGGCCCCAGTGGTAGGCCAGGTCGGCCATACTCAAGAACTTGAGGGCCAGCATCAATTCTACGAAACCCAGCACGACCTTTACCGTGTTGAGCCAGCCGCCCGAGCGGGGCAGGCTTTTGAGCCAGGCCGGGAAGATGGCAAACAGCGTGAACGGCAGCGCAAACGCCAGCGAAAAGCCCAGCATCCCGACTACCGGCGTGATGCGCTCGCCGCGCGTGGCTAAGCCCAAAATGCTGGCCACGATGGGCCCGGTGCAGGAAAAGGAAACTACCACCAGCGTGAGCGCCATAAAGAAAACGCCGCCCCAGCCGCCTTTGTCGGCCTGCGCGTCAATCTTGTTGACCATGCCGTTGGGCAAAGTAATTTCAAACAGCCCCAGGAAAGAGAGGCCAAACACGACGAATACGGTGAAGAAAATCAGGTTGGGCAGCCAGTGCGTGGCAATCAGGTTGGGACCTTCTTCGCCCAGCACCGCTGCTACCACCACCCCAATCAGCACGTAGATGACGATGATGCTAAGGCCGTAGACGAGCGCTTTCAGGATGCCGCGCTGCCGGCCGTCGTTGCCGCTCGTAAAAAAAGATACCGTCATCGGAATCAGCGGAAACACGCACGGCGTGATGAGGGCGCTCAAGCCCGCCAAAAAGGCGACAAAGGCAAACGCCAACAGGCTCTGCTGGGCGGGCGCGGGCGCGCCCGCCGCCGCGGTGGTGACAGCAGCAGCCACACCAGGCCCCAATGACACCTTTGCGGCGGTATCGGTAGTGGTTAGCGCGGGCGCGGCGGCAGGCGCCACGGCAGTGGCGGCCGGGGCGGCAGCGGTGGTGGTGGCCACCGGGGCCGTGGCTGGAGTAGCCGGCGTGGTAGCTGCACTACTAGGCGTGCTAGATTTAGTGGCGGCCGGCGCGGCGGCCGCGCCAGCGGCTCCCGTTACAGTCAGTGGGCCGAAGCTCAGCGTTTCATCGCCGGGGATGCACTTGCCATCTACATCGGTGCAGCTTTGGTAGTCGGCCGCGGCCTTAATGGTGAGCGCACCGGGCTGCAACACCTTGATGCGCTGCCGAATCTGGCCGGTATTTTCCCAGTAGGCTACCTCACCCTTAAAAACGGGGTCTTCGGCGTGGTGCGACTTTACCGATACCGGCTTGCCGACCAGCTCGTAGGCGGGGCTGGGCTGAAACTTGAGTGTAAAGACCGTCGGGCCCACGTCGTCGCCAAAATCGGTGGCGTAGAGGTGCCATTTGGGGTCGATTTTGGCGTTGATAATCAACTCCACTTCGGTGCCCACGGCCGCTTTGGGCTGGCTCAGGGCCGTGCTTAGGTGCGTGGGCGTGAGCACTTGCGCGCCTACCAAGCGGCTCAGCAACAGCGTTATAACAAATAACCCAAAAAATCGAAAGTGTTTCATGTTTGCTTAACAGAGAAACAGCAAAATAAGATACCGCCGCGCACTTAGTTGGCAGCTTCAATTGCCTCGGCACCAACTCGCCCCCGCAAACTCCGTACTTTTGACCTTATAAAGGCTGCCCGACCGTCCGCGTCTGAGGGGAGCCGACTACATGGGCTTAAAAATACTGCTTACCCTGTTGCTGGTTTTGGTCAACGGGTTTTTCGTCGCCGCCGAGTTTGCCTTGGTCAAGGTGCGGTCTTCTCAAATCGATTTGCGGGCGCAGGAGGGCAATCGGCTGGCCAAGCTAACCCAGACCATGCTGCACAACCTGGACGCCTACCTGTCGGCCACGCAGCTCGGCATCACGCTGGCCTCGCTGGCGCTGGGCTGGATTGGCGAGAGCGTGGTGGCCGAGGTTATTCTGGCCGTTATTCACAAGTTTGGGCTCACGCTTTCGCCGGAGGCGGTGCACAGCACGGCGCTCGTCGTATCGTTTGCCACCATCACTATTCTGCACATCGTCATTGGCGAGCAGGCGCCCAAGGTGCTGGCCATCCAGAAATCGGAGGCTACGACGCTGTTTATCGCGGCGCCGCTGCGGTTCTTCTACGTGGTTACGTTTCCGGCCATCTGGCTGCTCAATAAGCTTTCCAACCTGCTGCTGGGCTTGTTTGGCGTAACCTCGACCCACGGCAACGAGGTGCACACCGCCGAGGAGCTGCGTTTTCTCATCGACCAGGGCAAAGAAACCGGCGAGATTCAAGACTCGGAGCACGAGTTGATTGAAAACGTTTTTCAGTTCAACGACCGCCAGGTGCGTCAGATTATGGTGCCCCGCACTAAGCTCGCCGCCCTCGACGTGCACGCGCCGGAGGACAAGCTGCTCGAAAAGATTTTCAGCGAGGGCTACTCGCGCCTGCCCGTGTACGAGGGCAGCATCGATAACATCGTGGGCGTGCTCAACGTCAAGGACTTGCTGCCCATCGTGCGGCGCGGCGAGGCCATCGAGCTGGCCCGCATCATGCGCCCGGCCTACTTCGTGCCCGAAACCAAGAAAATCAACCGCTTGCTGCGCCAGTTCCAGCGCAAGCACATCGTGATGGCCATCGTGAGCGACGAGTTTGGCGGTGTGGCGGGTATCGTCACCATCGAGGACATTATGGAGGAGCTGGTGGGCGAAATCCAGGATGAGTACGACAACGAGGTGCCAGTGGTGGAGAAGATTTCCGAAACCGAGTACCGCGTCAATACCTCCACCGCCATCCCCGACGCCAACGAGTATCTCCCCTACCCCCTGCCCGAGGGCGACGACTACGAAACGGTGGGTGGCTTGCTCAACGTGCTCTACGGCAACATTCCGGAGGTGGGCGACGTGGCCGTGCTCGAGCCCTACGAGTTTCGGGTGCTGAGCCGCGCCAGCCGCGTGGTGGAGATGGTGCAATTGCGGGTGATTACGCCGAACAACGCGCCCGATGCCGACCCGCTGAGTGCCTAGTCGGTGCGTGGCGGTGAAGTGCTGCCCGCGCCCGGACTGGTTTGGAAAAGCTGCGAGGTGTACTCACCGTTTTTAGGCTTAAGGTCTTTTGTAATTATGCGCACAAGGTCGATTATTTGCCAGACGAACCAGCCTCCCAGCACCGCTAACCCAGTGAGGACCAGCCCCACTAGCGCCGTACCCGAGAAAATGCTACCTAGAAAACCCAGCACTACTAGGTAAGTACCTGTTATCACCAGAGCAATGGCAAGTGCGCCCCGCCCGTAGTAGCCCAGGTAAAAATTGTGCAAGCTGAGCGGCAGATACGTGAGCGAGAGCGCCGCCAGCAAAATAGCAACGCCCCGCGACCGGTAGCGCACGGGCTTGCTAACTGGCCCAGGCTCTTGTGGGCGGCGAGCGGCGCGGGTGGCTGCCCAGGCGGCAGCAGATGGCCGGGCCGCTACCAGAGGAGTTTTCAGCCGCACCTTTAGTGGCCATTTTGCCAGCTGGCGTGGCTGACGGCGCATCGCCTGTTGGCTTTCAATGGGCTGCGTGGCGGGCGGTGCAGCTATCGTTACTACCGCGCTTTCTGGGGCTGGTGCACACGGTAATGGCTGGCAAACAGCCTCCGCAACGGGCTGCAACTGGTAGCTGGCGCGCTGGCAGCCGCCCATCCCGGCAGCTACGAGTAGTACTAGCCATTGGGAAGTAGTAAACCAAAACCGCATATAAAGTAGAGAGTTAGAGCTTTAGGGTAAGATGAGTGCGTATCTGCCTTGTTTAGTTGCACAGCCGCCAGAGCGCTAGGACACAAAAAAGCCTCTCCTACAATAGGAAAGGCTTTTAATTGTATTCCGCAATAAGCAACTCACCGTTGAAAATATGTACTGACTAATTAGTAAGCACACCTTACTGAGAATAGGAGGATACGTTAGAGCTTTTTAGCGTATTCCCCATTTTTCGGCTTTAGGTCACCGATAAGAATCCGGATAAAATCGATAAGCGCCAGGATGCCGAATACACCCAGGGTAAGCAGCTTCAAAATACCAATGCCCGTGTAGCCTAGGTAGAAACGGTCGATGCCTAAGGCACCCAGAAAGAAGGAGAGCAACACCGCCGTGAGCTGGCTTTTACCTTCTGCCTTAGCATTTTGGGGCGCAAGCATTGCTTTTTTCACAAATTCCCGGACGGTTTTACGTTCGGCTTTGGTAGGCGCTGCTTTCACTGAGGTAGCTGCAACTTCTACTTTGGAAGCTACGGGTGCTACAACGGTACGATGCGCCAATGCACGAGCCGCTTCGCGGGCGGGTGCCACTACTTCGGCTGGCGCAGTGGCTTCGGGCGTAGCGGTAGCTGTTACAACAGCCGCATCTTCAGCAGCAATTGCGTAGGAGTGTGTTTGCTCAACGGGCGCCGTAGACTGGAAGGCGTAGTTGGCCTTGCTGCACGACGAGAGCGAAGTGGCTGCTACTCCCAAAGCGAGCAGTAGTTGGTAATGTTTGTTCATAAAAAAGTGAAAATGAGGCGCTTTTTCTTTTAAGCGCAGCAAATCTAGGCTGACTTTCGACAAGCGTCCAAATTTTTTTAAACCTTTTTACATATTAATTGTTTGCAATCAATATTGTCCAGAAATTATATTCTTAACCAGCTAGCGTACAGCTGATAGTTGGCCGCAGTGCGGCGCAAGCCTTCGGCTTGTGCCTCGCTCACGAGCTTGATTTTCTTGGCGGGCACGCCGGCGTAGAGGTAGCCGGGCTCACAAATCGTATTTTCGAGCACCACGGCCCCAGCCGCGATGAGGCAGCCCCGGCCCACCACGGCGTGGTCCATCACGATGGCGCCCATACCGATGAGCACGTCGTCCTCGACAGTGCAGCCGTGCACGAGGGCGCGGTGCCCGATGCTCACGCGCGAGCCGATAGTGAGGGCGGCCTTTTGGTAGGTGCAGTGCAGCACGGCTCCATCCTGAATATTAGTTTCGTCGCCGATGCGGATGCTGTTAACGTCGCCCCGCACGACGGCCGTGAACCAGACCGTGCAGCCGCGCCCCAGCACCACATCGCCGACAATGGTGGCATTGTCGGCCACGAAGCAGTCGGGGCCGATAGTAGGCATGATACCGTGGACAGGAAGCAGAAGCGCGGGCATAAGGTGTAATGAAAAAAGTGGGTTGGCGATAAAGAAAATTGCTTTATCGCCTAAAAGTAGCACGTTCTTTATCGGTCGCCTCCACTTTTTGCCATGCTCTCCTATCCTGCTTCCAACCCAGTATTTACCGAAACGCAGTGGTTTTATCGCCGCTGGTGGTGGCTGATGCTGGGCGCCACCGCTCTGATGCTGGTGCCGCTGCTTTTTGCCTTGGACAAGCCACAGGGCCGGCAAGCCGCCGCCGTGGCGGGGCCGCTGCTGGTGCTCGTGCTGGCGGGGCTGTGGCTCATCCGGCTGCGCGTGCGGGTCGATGCGGCGGGCATTCATTACCAATTCACGCCGTTTCTCAACCGCTGGCGGCACTGGCCCTGGCACGAGTTTCGGCAGGTGCAGCCACGCACCTACTCGCCGCTGGGCGACTACGGCGGCTGGGGCATTAAAGGTTTTCCCGGCAACCTGGCCTACAATGTATGGGGCGAGGCAGGCCTGCAACTGGTTTTTCGGAGCGGCAACCGGCTGCTGCTCGGCACCCAGCAGCCCGCAGAGCTGCGGCGGGTGCTGGCCGCGCTGCACCAAGCCGACCCCACGCTACCTATCAGCTTATCAATCAAGTAGTATTAGAATTTTAATAGCTGCTTCCAGGTGCCTTTTTCGAGGTTGTACTTGAGGGTGCTCGGCAACGCCCGCCAGAAGTATTTGCTGGTTTCGACCGCGAAGCTGGGCTGCATGTAGCAATTGATAGTGCAGCCTTCGCACTGCGGCAGGCGGCCCTCCAGGGCGGCTAGGCGCTGGGTTTCGGGCGCGTGGTAGAGGTCAAAAAGCCGGCCTTCGATAGCGAACTTCTGCTCGCCCAGGTGGTAGCAGGGCAGCACCAGCTCGTTGCTGGGCGAAATGACGAGCGTGGTGCTGGCGGCCCGGCACACGGGCGCGGCCACGTGGTTGCCGCCGTCGCGCCGCAGCGCGATAAAGCCTTCGTTGAGGTACACGCCCCGGCGCTTGCCGAAGGCCGAAAGAAAGTCTAGTTCCGCATCGGTCAGGCTCTCGCCGGTTTCGACCTCGCCGTACTCAAAGGCGGGGTTAATAATGAGCATCAACCCGTTGGGCCGCGTGATGGTATCGTAGACGACTTGCAGGTCGGCTAGGTTGTGGCGGAAAACGGTGAATAGAATATCGGGGCGCTCGCCTAGTTCTTTGGCTACGCGGATGCTTTCGAGCACAAAATCGTAGCAGGCCACGCCCCGGCCCCGGTCATGGGTGGCGCGGTCGGCCGAGTCGAGCGAGAAGTGCAGCATATCGACCAGCCCGCGCAGCTTTTCGGCGTTTTTGGGGTAGAGCAGGCCGTTGGTCGTCACCGTCGTAATGAAGCCCAACTGCTTGGCCAAAGCCAAAAACTCGGGTAGCTGCCGGTGCAGCAGCGGCTCGCCGCCTGTGAAGTCGATGACTTTTACGCCCAGGCGCTTGAGGTCGCGCAGGTTTTGCGCTACGTCTTGCGGGGTGATATAGGGCGACGGCTTCTCCCAAATATCGCAAAATGAGCACTTTGCGTTGCAGCGATACGTGACGTAGTAGTTGCAGAGGACGGGGTGGCGAACGAGGCGCATGGATAAAGGTAGCGTGTGCGGTAAGCTTTAGCTTGCCGGGTAAACCGCGCGCGTGCCCCGATGATTTACTAAAACGGCAAGCTAAAGCTCACCGCACACTAGTGCGGCAGCTTGCCCCACGCGGCCGCGTCCCAGTGCGCTGGCGTGGCGGCTTGCGCCTCGGCCGTGGCTTCGCCAAAATGCTCCTTATAGTAGTCGCAAAACCCCTTGAGTGGGCAGCGCGGGCAATTGGGCCGCTGAAAAAAGCAGACCTGCTGCCCGTGCCAGTAATTGTGCTTATGAAAGTTAAACAGGCCTTCGGGGTCGAGGTGCGGCTTGAGCAGGTCGAGCAGCACCTGGTGGGCCTTCTCCACCGATACCTTCGGGCCGATGACGCCGAGGCGCTGCATCACGCGGTGCACGTGGGCATCGACGGGCAGCACGGGCTTGCGAAAGTTGAAAAGCAGCACCAGCGAGGCGGTTTTCAGGCCGATGCCGGGCATGTCGGTGAGCCAGGCCATGCTGCGCTCGGTGGGCCAGTCGGCCAGGAAATCGAGCGAAAAGCTGCCGCCCGTTTCGGCCTTGATGCGCGCCAAAATCTCCTGAATGCGTGGGGCCTGCGTGGCCGGCCAGCGCGTGGTGCGAATGGCGTGAATCAGGTCGTCGAGCGGGGCGTGCAGCACGCCTTCCCAGTCGCCGTAGGCTTCGAGCATGCGGTCGTAGGCCAGTTCCTCGTCGGCGTGGGTGGTGCGGTGCGAAAGCAGCGTTGAAATCAGCTCGCGCATGGGCGTGCGCCGCGCCGCCGTGGGCACGGGGCCAAAAAAGGTATTCAGCACCTCATGGTTGGCAAGCGCTTTGGCAAGGGGCGGGGCAGTGTAGGTTGTCAGAACCACGGATTCGGCGGATTTTTCGGATTTCACGGATTTTGTAGCCGCCACTCTTAAACGGAAAAAGCCGCCCTGACGGGCGGCCTTTTCTTTTAAATAAACTGCTTGCTCAGTTGCTTGCCTGCATAGCCACGCTGGTGCGCTGGTGAGCCAGCAACCCAATTGCCGACTACAAAATCCGTGAAATCCGAAAAATCCGCCGACTCCGTGGTTCTGACAACCTACAGCGTACCTTTTTTGGCGGCCTTCTGCATCTTCTCGTTGGCAAAAATAGCGACTTCCACGCGGCGGTTGGCGGCTTTGCCGGCTACGCTGGTGTTGTCGGCCACGGGCTGCGACGAGCCGTAGCCCGTGGCGGTAATGCGGCTGGTATCCACGCCTTTCGTGGTCAGCTCGTTGGCCACGGCCTGGGCGCGGCGCTGGCTCAGGGGCTGGTTGATGGCGTCGGTGCCCGAGGCGTCGGTGTGGCCTTCAATCACGATGTTGGTATCGGCGTATTTCTGGAGCGTATTGGCCAGTTCGTCGATGTTGCCAGCGGCGGCCGGGGTCAGGGCCGACGAGTTGGAGGCAAACAAAATGCCCGACGCGAAAGTGATTTTGATGCCTTCACCCACGCGCTCTACCGTCGCGCCTTCGAGGTCACGGCGCAGTTCGGCGGCCTGCTTATCCATCTTGCGGCCGATGAGCGCACCCGCGCCACCGCCCACCACGGCCCCCAAAATGGCGCCTTTGGCCGTGCCCGACTTGCCACCAATCACGCGGCCCAGAATGGCCCCGCCGGCCGCGCCGCCCAGGCCGCCGATAATGCCGCCTTTCACGGTTTTGCTCATGCCTTTGGGCTTAGCGGTCGATACGGTCGAGGTTTGGGCCTGGGCCAGGTGGCCAACTAGCAGCAGCAGCGCCAGCAGGTAAGAGAAAGAAAATCGCAGGGTTTTCATGAAATAAAAAAATAAAGAAGAAAAACTATTCTTTGGGTGCGGGCATCTACGCCGGGCAAGTTCGGCACGTTGCAACCACCTTGCCAAATAGTGAGGCGCCCAGCCCCTATTTTAGCCGAAAGGCACTATTTTTCCTTGGCATAGGCCCAAAAAAACCCGGCGTGGGGCCGGGTTTTTGGTCACAGCAATGCTGGAAAAGAATAGTTCACTACTTGTTTTTATAGTTGTAATAGCGGGCGGGGTCTTTCTTTTTGTCCTGCTTGCGGCCGATGGCCCCGCCGCCCACGGCACCGGCGCCGGCACCTAGCACGGCACCGGTTTTGCCACCAATCAGGCCACCTACTACAGCCCCGCCCACGCCGCCGGCCACGGCGCCTTTAGCCTTGCGGCTCCAGCCTTTAGGCTTGTCCTGGGCCTGGGCGGCGGTGCCGGCCAGCACGATGAAGGTCAGCAACAAAACGAAGATTCGGGTGAGGACTTTCATACTAAAAGGGGAATTTGAAGGATAGAAAACGCCGCCCGGTAATAAGCAGCGACAACAAGGTGTTTAACGAATTAGCAAAAACAGGGTTGCGCTTACTAACCAAAAAAAGCCTGCGGCTGAACGCCGCAGGCTTTTTTACTGCCGAGGTTGGCCGGGTGCTTAGAGCGTGCCTTTTTCGGCAGCTTTCTTCATCTTTTCGTTGGCAAAAATGGCCACTTCTACGCGGCGGTTGGCCTGGCGGCCTTCCACGGTGGTGTTGTCGGCGATGGGGTCGGTCGAGCCGAGGCCTTTAGTGGTCACGCGGCTGCTGGCCACTTCCATCGAGGTGAGGCTGTTGGCCACGGCCTGGGCGCGGCGCTCGCTCAGGGGCTGGTTGATGGCGTCGGTGCCGGTGTTGTCGGTGTGGCCTTCAATCAGCACGTTGGTGTCGTTGTATTTCTGGAGCGTAGCGGCGAGCTTCGAGATATCGGCTTGCGAAGCCGGGCGCAGCGCGCTGCTATTGGTGTCGAACAGGATGCCCGAGTCGAAGGTGATTTTGATGCCTTCGCCCACGCGCTCTACTTTCGCGTTGGCCATATCGCGCTGCAGCTCAGCGGCCTGCTTATCCATGCGGCGGCCAATGATGGCGCCCGTGCCGCCGCCCACGGCCGCCCCCAGAATAGCGCCGGCCGCCGTGCCCCGGCCGCCGCCCAAAAGGCCGCCTACTACGCCGCCCAGCACGGCGCCGCCGCCAGCCCCGATGAGGCCACCCTTGTTGGCCTTAGTCATGCCGGTTTTGCGCTGGCCAGTGCCATTGGCGTCAGATAAGGAGCCATCAGAGGCGGGGCGCGACGAGGCGCACGAGCCGAGCAATAGTACGAAAGCCATCAAGGTGGCCAGGAGAGACTTAGGAGTAGTCATAAAAGTGGATTGGTGATGAGGAGTGTGATTTCGCAACCGGGCCTTATACGCAAAAGCCTGCCCCGGTTGCCGGGGCAGGCTTTTCAAAGGCTGTGCCAGGTTGGTTCGATGAGTGAATGTTTTTGACAAGGTTCGTTCATTCGCGATTCACTCAATGAACCATGCCCAGCAGGTCGGCGAGGCGCTGCTTGAGCTCGCGGCGGTCGACGATGAAATCGAGAAAGCCGTGCTCGAGCACAAATTCGGCACTTTGGAAGCCCTTAGGCAGGTCTTTGCCGATGGTTTCTTTGATGACGCGGGGGCCGGCGAAGCCGATGAGCGCGCCGGGCTCCGAGATGTTGAAATCGCCGAGCATGGCGAAGCTGGCCGTGACGCCACCCGTGGTGGGGTCGGTGAGCAGGCTCACGTAGGGCACGCCGGCCTCGGCGAGCAGGGCCAGCTTGGCCGAGGTTTTGGCCATCTGCATCAGCGAGTAGCCGGCTTCCATCATGCGGGCGCCGCCCGAGCGCGAAATCATGAGGAAGGGCACCTGGTGCTGGCGGGCATAGTCGATGGCGCGGGCTATTTTTTCGCCCACCACCGAGCCCATCGAGCCGCCGATGAAGCGGAAGTCCATGGCCGCCACTACCAGCGGCTGGCCGGCGCTGAGGCCGTGGGCCGTGCGCACGGCGTCTTTCAGGCCCGTGCTGCGCTCGGTGGCCTGCACGCGCTGCGGGTAGGCTTTGGTATCCACGAAGCCGAGCGGGTCGGCCGAAGTCAGGTTGGCGTCGAGCTCCTCAAATTTGCTGTCGTCGAACAGCAGCTCGAAATAAGTTATCGCGTCGATGCGGTCGTGGTAGGCGCAGTTGCCGCACACGTGGCTGAGGCGGCGGTGCTCGGCCATGGTTACCACGGTTTTGCACTCCGGGCACTTGTACCAGAGGCCGTCGGGGGTTTCCTTTTTCTGCTCGGTGGGAGTGATAATGCCCTTTTCTTGTCGCTTAAACCAAGCCATAATGAGGGGAGAACGCTGTGGGCCAACAACCTAGGCTAGCTAAAGCCCGGGCCGCCGGGGCGGGGTACAGATGTAGATATAAGTAAAAAGCAGCCGGCTACCAAACCGGCCGGCCTCGAAAATCAAGTAGGACTTCGGCTTGACGCAATAAGACAAAGGGGGCAAAATGCCGCCCAGGCTCAGCTTTTGGGCAGAAGGGTGG
>Ga0182232_1000168_pt1 | contig 19364 bp, 17 predicted proteins | sample G6R1MG_30_FD_155484 | JGI IMG/M metagenome (GOLD analysis project Ga0182232, IMG submission 155484) | Phyllosphere microbial comminities from miscanthus, Michigan, USA - G6R3_NF_07NOV2016_LD2 MG | ecosystem: Host-associated > Plants > Phyllosphere > Phylloplane/Leaf | place: USA: Michigan... | reverse complement strand
CGGACATCGTGCTGGTCCACTGGCTCGGCGTCACCCACTACCCCCTATCCGGCGACGAGGCGGCCGAAGGCTTCATCGCGGGCGCGCAGGACTTCGCGCGGGTCCTCAAGCAATCGCGCACTGACAAGTATCGGCTCGACGTGTTGCGGTCGATCAAGACCGATGTGAAACCCGTTCGCTGAGACGAGCGATGGTGGCAGGGTTATTGGTGACCGGCTACGCGATCCGGACCCGACGACGTGGCTCACGATCACCGCGGCGGTGGTGCCATGCGGACCTTCCTCCGCTCGTGCGCCGTCACGAGGCGGTACAGAACGAGACCGACCAGCATCAATAGCAGGCCCGCGAGGGACTGGAGCGGCCGGGCGGTGACGAGGTGCACGAGCATGAACAGCGTGACCGCGAGGAAGATCAGCGGTGTGATCGGGTAGCCCCAGGTCCGGAACGGCCGCGGCTGGTCGGGGAACGTGATCCGAAGCTTGATCAGCCCGATCACAGTCAGGAACGAGCACAGGATCAGGCCGAACTGGATGAAGTCGAGCACCGCCTCGAAGCTTTGCGTAAACAGCAAGACAGTCGCGACCCCGGCCTGGAGCAGCAGCGCGGCGACCGGCACGCCGCGCCGTGAGCGCCCGGCGAACAGGCGCAGCGCCGGCACATCCTCCCCCATCGCCACGGTCACCCGCGGGCCGATCCACATCATGGCGCTGATGGTCGGAAGCAGGCCGGCGCAGATCAGCCCGCCGACGATGCGGCCGCCTGCCTCGCCGAAGATGTGACGTCCGGCAATCACCGCGACCTCGATCTGGCCGGCGAGTTCGGCGAGAGGCGTCGTGACGAGGAACACTGCGTTCAACGCGATGGAGAGCACGACGACGATGCTGGTCCCGACGAGAAGCGCTCGCGGCAGGCTGCGCGGCGGGTCGGCGAGTTCACCGACGATGTAGGTCGCGGCGTTCCAGCCCGAATACGCGTACATGACGAAGACCAGGTTGATCGCGAAGCTGGCGCTGACGATCTGCGCCGGATCGAATGCGCCGGGGGCAAAACTGATCGCGGGGCCGCCGCCCCCGGCGAAGCCGACGCCGATGAAAGCTGCGATCAATGCAAGCTTCAGCAGCGTGAACCCGATCTGGAAAACGCTGCTGTGGCGCGTCCCCCGCAGGTGGACGAACGTCACGATCCAGATCGCCGCAAAGCCGAGCAGCAGCGGGGGCGCCCCGGGCAGGACCGCTCTGCCGTACTGGCCGAGGGCCATGGCCGCGAGCGCCACCGGCGCGGCGAAACCCACGGTGGCCGAGAGCCACCCCGCCATGAATCCGATCGCCGGACTGTAGATTCGTGTGAGGAGATTGTACTCGCCGCTGGAACGGGGAAACATCGTGGCAAGCTCGGCGTAGCAGAGCGCGCCGCACAGCGCGACAACACCGCCGACGAGCCACAGCAGCAGCACCGTGAGGCCGGACGGAATGTCCGTCACTTGAAAACCGAGACTCGTGAAGACGCCGATGCCGATCATGTCAGCGACGACAATGGCCGTCGCCGCGAGGGGCGAGACCGCGGGTGCTGGTTCAGCAGTGGGGGATGCGCCGGTCATGACTCCTGTTCGCCATGGCCTGACACTGAAACGCGCGGGTTGACAGGAGCTGATTCAGCGTTGCTCGCCTCCTCTTGGATCGCAGTAATCATGAGGCGCGACTAGGTGACGGCGCGGCGTCCGTTTGCCGCGCACGGGCGGAGCGTTACGCCTTCAAAGCCGTAACTCATCCTCGTGCTGGCAGTCTGCAGCGGCCTGCCCGGCAGTGACCTGACCGGTTGGCTTTGGACCGGGCTGATTGAGAGGATCAGCCTGGACCAGCGGAGTTGGCAATGAAGCGAGGACAGAGGCCGAGCGCGGAGCAGGTCGTGCCGATGCTGCGCCAGATCTGATCCTCCCCCCTTCACGGACAGAGGTTTAGCTCGCGTTACGTTCGGCTTGCTCGGGCGTGATGTAGCCAAATGCCGAGTGGATGCGCTGCCGATTGACGTAGCCTTCGATGTCGGCGAACAAGTCGCGTCGGGCGTCGTCCCAGGAAGCTGTCCGTCGGGGAGTTATCGTGACCCCAAGCCGGTCGGGCACATGGAGGCGATCGCCTTCATGCCGACGAACTGTGCTCTGTAGGCCTCGTCAGCGTATTGGCTGCCGCGATCCGAATGGCAGATGAGGCCAGCCCCCGGTCGTTGCTGTTGGTTGGCCGTCATCAGAGCCGCCGACGTGAGGTCGGTCCGCATGTGCGCGCGCATCGACCAGCCGACGATCTTGCGGGTGGCGAGATCGAGGACGGCGGCCAGGTAGAGCCAACCCTCTCCGGTGGGCAGGGAGGCGATATCTGCCAGCCAGACGGTGTTGGGCAACGCCGCCGAGAACTGTTGCTTCCGAACACGGCGGCCGGACTCAAGGATCTGCGCAAGAAGAAGGGCGAGCCCGACGCGAATCGTCCCTGAACGGACGTGGAGCGCCAAGCCGTCCTGGCCGCTGCGCCGCCGCACATCCTCACGCCGGTTGTGCTGATGATGTTTACGGGGCTCGGGCCGGAGGAAGCCCTGACCCTCCAGGGGGAGGCGTTCCGAGATGGCGAGCTATCGAGCAGCTGGGTCAAGACGGGCGAACGGGTGTTCTGGTCCGTCCCCTTGCCGCTCACGATGATCCTGGCCGTCGCCCCGGAGCACAACGCATCGACGCTGTGCGCGAACTCCGAGGCGAAGCCCTGGACGCTCAGCGGATTCCGCGCGTCATGGTGGCCGATCCGGTTGCGGCTGGAGGAGGCAGGTAAGGTGCAGCCCGCGCTCACGCTGTAGGGGCTCCGCCACACGCCGGCGGTGGTTCTGCGCGAGATCGGCTACGATGAGCGGGCGACCTCGGACGCGCTCGGACAGCGCACGATCGAGATGGCGAGGCACGACACGAAGGAGGCAGATCTGGCGCCGAAGATGCGGGCTCTGCTGGCGACGCTGGACGCAGAATTTGCCCGCCGGAGCGAGAGCCAGCGTCGAACCGATGCCGAGACAGTGTCAACCCGGGAAGTCGGTCAACCGACTGATGCCAATGGAAACAAAGAGTTGGATGGTAGCGAGGGAGGGATTTGAACCCCCGACACAAGGATTATGATTCCTTCTGCCGACTATTTTTATATTATTCGGAGAATCTGGACCTTTACAAAATCGTCAAATGAGTCAATCGATTGTCCGTAACCTGTTCACAGTCGCCCCGGAACGCTCCGAATCGAGCGCGCGACCCAGATGCGACCCAGACTATGACCGAGCTTGTCGCAACTCGCAAGGCGGCCAAGATTACCGTGGACGTGCTCAAGGACGTCCTTCGAAATGTCGGCGCACCGGAGGCCGAGCGGCGCGATCCTGAATGTCCTGGGCTGGTTCTGCGGATTCGCCCGCGCTCGGGCGCTCGATGGTCCTATAAGGGACGCCTTCATGGGCGGGAGAAGCGCTGGGACCTCGGACCGGTGATCGCTACGCGCGACAGCTTGGCCGACGTCCGCGGCCGGGCCGCTCGCATTCGGGAGGCGCTGCGGAAAAACATCGACCCTTTGGCGACTACGGCGGAAGCGCCTCCGATCGTCGATCCGCCTGCTTCTTGGAACTGGGAAGCGGGTGTCGAAGTGTTCCTTGTCCACATTCAACGAACTCGGCGGCCCGATACCCATACCGACTATCGACGCATCCTACGAAACACCGAGGAGTTAAAGGTCTTCCACGGGCGGCGCCTCGCCGACATTGAGCGCGAAGAGATCGCCGGGGCGATCCGGATCATTCACGAGAGAGGCGTCGAGTCCCACGCGGCCCACGTTCTGCGTGTGGTCCGTTCCTTCTGGACGTGGCTGTCCGACGATAGCCAGCGGAAGCGATCCCTGGTCGAACCCAACTTACTCTACCGACTTCGACCGCCTGAGAAGACCCGCCGCGAAATCGGCGACCGTCTGATCTTGCGGCCGACCGTGACAACGTCGCGGCGGAAAACCGCCAAACCGAAGTTGCCAACCGAGAAGAGTCTCGGTCGAACCTTGGCGATCGCCGAATCTGGCGCGATCGACCCGCACGTATCCTGGGCTATCGGGTTGCTGCTCTATACTGCGCAACGCCGTCGGGCGATCATGGGAGCCTACTCGACAGACTTCAGCTGGACCGACCCGGAGGCGCCTACGGGAACCGTCGTCTGGAACCTCCCCCCCTTCTTCCGCAAAACCGGCCGCACACGAGGAGCGTCGATCCCGCATAGGCTCCCATTGACAGGATCGGCGGCCGAACTCGTAGGCCTCATTCAGCGAGAGAACCAAGACAGCGATCGATATTTGATGAGCGAGTTCTGGCTGTTTCCCGCCAGATACCCGAAGCTCAAGGATGTGAAGCGAAAGTCGCCGACGCTCGATCCTGGCGTGCTGAACCACAATCTGCTCGCCTTTCCCGAGGTCGAGATCAATCCTCACGGTATCCGGCGGGCCTTTCTCACCTACGGCAAGAAGCATCTGGGTTTCACGCGGGACGATGCCAAGCTCGTTCTCGATCACAACGAGGGACGTCCGTCCGACGCAACGGCAGCCTACGATTGGGACGAGGAGATGAATCGCAAGCTGACCGTGCTCGCGGCATGGGGCAAATGGCTCGACGGACTTCGCGATGCAGCCCTGTCGGCAGACCCGATGCTTCACAAGGAGAACCGGGAGCAGCTCGCGAAGCGGATCCGAGGGAACCGGTATCGCGAGAGTGGGGTCGTCAAGGACAGGCTGACTGGCTTCGGTAGCCGCATTCCAGCGTACGATGAGGAAGATGATGACGACGGCTACTGGGAGGATTGATCTATCCCCGTGGCCGTGGCGCCTGTGGGTTGAGAGGCATACGCAGGTGTCGGCATCATCCCAAAGCGCATTTACAACCCATGTGTGGATCGGCGTCGAAAAGTGGTTCATCCGCACTTTCGGTGCTGGCGAGCCTCCATACGGCCGAGTTCTACGGGTCGATTTCAGGCGGCATGAAGGACACGCTGGCGCAGAAGATCGAACTTCGCGCGGCCGTACATGCTCCGCTTGATCAGTTTGAGGCGGTTGACCTGTCCCTCGACGGGGCCGTTGCTCCAGGGCTCAACGATGACCGCGCGCACGGCAGCCTCGTCCTGCCGGAGCCCGGTGACGAAGCCGCCGAGATCGGTCTTGCCTGCGGCCTCAAGCCAAGGCGTCAGTCCTGCCGGATCTCCTTTGCGCAGGAGATCGGCGAAGGCCCGCACATTCTCGACGGCTTGCCGGAGCTTCGGGGCAGCGACGCAGAGTGCGTCGGTGAAGGCGCGATCCTCCGGCAGCAGCGTCGCCGGATCGCCGGTCAGCCATCGGGTGATGCGCCGTGTTGAGGGGATCCGAGCGGACGCCGATCTGACCGGCGCCCCTGATCGCTGTCGCCCAACCCAGCGTCGGACGATGTCGTAGCCGCCCGTGAAGCCATGGGCGCTCAGTTCGCGATGGAGAACGGTCGCGCTGCGCTCGCCCTCCTGCCAACGTGTCTCGACGAAGGGGAGATGACGGTCGAGCCGGCTCGGACCTGGGGCTCGGCGGTAGGGCATGAAGCGGCCAGCTCGGACCCAACGGCGCACGGCGTTGCGGGATGCGCCGATACGGCGGGCGATCTCCTTGGTCGGCATCCCTTCGCCGTGGAAGCGCAAGGCTGTCTCGCAGCGGTCGCGCCGCGGGTTATGCACCTCCGACGTCGGCGCGCTCTCCGTCGCATCGTGGCCATCGGAGGAGGCATGCACGAGGCGATGCGCCACGTCCCTGATCTCGGACTGGTGCCGCTCGACGATGCCGCGCACCGCCTCGGAAGCATTGACCAACAGGTGCCAGCGATCGGCGACCTGCGTCGCCGTCGGTGCACCCGTCCGCGCGGCCTCGGCGTAGGGCCCTGAACGGTCGCGGCTGATGACGGTCACGCTCGGATGGGCAGCGAGCCAATCCCGCACCGGTGCCGACGAGCGGCCGGGAAGCAGGTCGATGACGCGCCGCCGTTCCAGGTCGCAGACGATGGTGCCGTAGATGCGGCCGCGCCGCCAAGCCCAGTCATCGATGCCGACCACGCGTGGCGGTGGAGACGGATGGATCCCTCGATGACGAATCAAGCGCAGGACGGTGTCGCCGCTGACCGGCCGTGGGAGATCATGCCATGTTGCCGACCTCAACGAAACTGAACGACCAGCATCCAGACGCCAAGCCGACTGACGCGCTCGCGCGCGCGTTCCTTCGAACCCTGGCGCAGGACGAGCGCAAGAGCACCAAGCTCAACCGCGAATTCGGCTCGGATCCCGACTACGACGAAGCGAGCGACGATCCGATCGAACTCATCCTTGCCCAGACCGAGGGCGAGAGGAAAACTGAGCACGTGCCCATCCCCGCGGACCTCGCCGCGGTGGCCGTACTCGTCGCGCGCGCCATCGAGGCCGAGGACGGCCTCGTTCGTCGTCTGCGGCGCAAGGCACCGGTGGCGGTCATCACCACGCACATGCCCGACCTGGTCGAGCCGGTGCGGGACGTCCTCGAAAAATGCGCCTTCCGACCCGGCGTCTGGGTGATCGATCTGAGCGGCAACAGAGCTGTCGCTCTCAAACCGGCGCAGGCCGCCCTGCTCGTCCGCGACGGCTCGCACAAGGAGCACAGGCCCGATGCCGGAAACCTCATGGTGGCCTCGGCACTCCATGCCCGGGTTCCCATAGTCGGATGCGCGCCCGATCCGACGCGCCAGCTGCCGCGCGATCTCCTGCGCGCTGCCGAGCATCGCATCGCGCTCCCCGGTCTGGATCAGGGCGCGCTCGACCTCGTCATCGAAGCGGTCACCGGGGGATGCCCGACACGGCGGATCGATCCCGAGCTGGTTCGCACCCTCGACATCGCCGACCTGCCGATCGCATTCCGAGGAGCCGCCTCGCCCGATGCCTGTATCGATGCGCTCGCCCGGGTCATGGCAGCCAAGGCCGACTACCTGCAGACGGGTCCCGCACTCGAGGACCTCGATGGGTACGGGGCAGCTAAGGATTGGGGCCTGGCACTCGCTGCCGACCTGCAGGCCTACCGGATCGGCCGCCTCGCGTGGGCCGATATCGACAATCGGGGCTTGCTGCTGTCGGGGCCGCCGGGCGTCGGCAAGACCAGCTTCGCCCGCGCCCTGGCGAAGTCCGCCCGGGTTCCGCTGGTGGCGACCTCGGTCGCGGAGTGGAACACATCGGATTACCTCTCCGGCACCCTGCAGGCGATCCGCAGGGTGTTCGCCCAGGCTCGGACCCAGGCGCCCTGCATCCTGTTCATCGACGAGCTCGACGGCATCTCCGACCGCGCGCGCATTCGCGGCGAGTACGTCCAGTACTGGACCCAGGTGGTGAACCTGTTCCTCGAGTTGCTCGCCGGCGTCGAGGAGCGCCCGGGCGTGGTCGTCGTCGCGGCCTCGAACCACCCGCAGAACATCGATCCAGCCGTGAAGCGGGCGGGACGCCTCGATCGCGAGATCGCGATCGAGCGACCGGACACCGCGAGCTTGGTGAAGATCTTCCGGCGTCATCTCGGCGCCGGGGCGCTGACCGGGGATTCGTTGATGTCGCTCGCGCTCGCCGCGTGCGGCAAGACCGGAGCCGATGTCGAGGCGTTCGTGCGCCGGGCCCGGGGGGCGGCCCGCCGTGCCGGGCGCCAGATTGGCCTCGACGACATCCTGGCGGAGATCCGTCAGGGTCGCCTCGCGATGTCCCCCGAGGCGCGACGACGTTCCGCCATCCACGAGGCGGGGCACGCGATCGTCGGCCGGTCGCTCGGCTGCGGAGCCGTCGTCGACCTGTCGCTTCACGACGGCGGTGGCCAGGCCCAATTCGAGTACCCGATCGACGGTGCTGCGACGCTTCCCAAGCTCGAGGCGACTCTCGCGACGCTGCTCGCCGGACGCGCGGCCGAGGAGATCGAACTCGGCGGCGTATCGATCGGCAGCGGCTTCGGCCCGGGCTCGGATCTCGCCCAGGCGACGGCGCTCGCCCACGGCATCGACCTGCAGTTCGGGCTCGGCGAGCTCGGACCGTACTACGTCGACCCGGCCGAACGGCATCTCTTCCTCGTAGGCGGTGTCGTCGACACCGCCGCCGATCGGCTGCGGGGGGCTTACGCGCGGGCCCGCGCTATCCTTGAGACGCAAACGACGGCGCTGCGGGCGATCGCCTCAGAACTTGCCGAGGTCGGCTACCTCTCGGCTCAGGACATCGACCGGATCATGCTGGATCATCCGGCGCCGGCGAGCCCGGCCGGAACGCCGGTACCGGCGCTCGAGCTGGGGGCGGCGTGATGTTCGCGCTTCCACCCGATGAACCCGATCCCGGCGACCTGCAGCCGCTGGCCGAGGCCATCGATGGCCTGTGCGCGATCGTCGACGGCGACCGTGAGGCTGTCATCGAAGGCTTGGCCGAGATCCTGAGACGACGCACTGCGTTCGAGGCCATGAAGCGCCGCACCCGATCCAGTGGCGATGCTTTGAAAGACCCGCGGGTCTGAGATCGGAGGCGTGTTGCGGCCAGGGCAGTCGTTCCCCCGGCCCGTCCGATCGCGCCTCCGACCGTCGTCCACCACCCCAAGCCGACACCGAATCTCACATCCGAACCGGTCACATCGCGTGCCGGAGCGACGGAGCATGTCCATGTCTGTCCTGAACCAGGGGCCCGGCCCCTTTCCCCATCTCGCCGAGACCGCGCGGAAGTACCGTGCCATCGCCGACGACCTCGATCGCATCGCCCGTGGCCGGCACCCGGGTGAGGGCGAACTGCGCGATGCGCCGAGACTGGGGGAGTGGCGGGTGATCGCGTATCCCGTCCCGCATCTCATCGGCATCGTCCTCGGCCACCCGCTGCTCAGGGACGGCCCGATCTGGACGAGCGAGCTCCTGACCTACGATACCGAAAGAGGCTACGCGCGCACCCTGTCGAGGTTCTATCGGCTGGAGTCTCCATCGCCCGATGGGAGCTGATCCACTTCGGGGTTCTCGAAGCGCTCGCCGTCGAAGCGGATGCCGGTTCGACGGCGAGCGCGTTGGATCGAGGACCGAGGGGTTCTAACGCAGCGCGTACCCGGCATCCTCCCGCTCGATCCTGCCGCGGGCGGCGAGGTGCATACCGGTCACGCTCAAACCCTCCGTCGCCGCACGGTCGAAGATCTGCCGGCGCGTGGCGACCGCCTGCGCCGGGTCGGTGTCCCAGATTACCGTCCAGTCCGGGTGCGGCATCTGCAGCAGCCGCGAGTGGACGATGTCGCCCCAGATCAACAGTTGCTCCGGTCCGTCGGCGATCAGCACGCCCATGTGCCCGGGCGTATGGCCGGGTAGGGGCAGCGCGTGGACACCGGGTGCGAGCTCCACCTCACCGGAGATGCGACGGATCCGATCGGGATAGGCTGCGAGAATTGCCTGAGCGGTATCGAACATCGGGCTCAGGGCGGCGGGTGCGGAGGCGCGTGCGCCTGCATCCGACCAGTACGCCACCTCGCGGTCCTGAAGCACGAGTTCGGCGTTGGCGAAGCGTGCGCGGCGCCTCGGCGTCAGGAGACCGCCGGCATGGTCGGCGTGGAGATGGCTCAGCCAAATCGTGTCGACCTGATCCGGCCGTACGCCTTCCGCCGCCAGCGCCGCGGTCACCCGGTTGAACCCAGGCCCGAGCACGGTGCCGCAGCCCGCATCGAGAAGCCAGTGCCTTTCCCCACGCCGGATCAGGAAGGCGTTGACCGGCTCCGGTGACGGGCCGTTAGCCGGAAGGCCGGCCCCCTTCAGCAGGGCATGCCCGGCCGCGCTGTCGGCCGCCGGGATCATGCTCGGTTCCAGCGGAAACAGCCCGTCCCGCAGCGGCGTCACCGTGAACGCGCCGACCCGGTAGGGGCCGGCGACAGGCGCGGCCGTGGTCGATCGGTGCAGGCCGAGCGGCAGCAGGGCGGAGGCGGCCAGCAGGCTGCGGCGGGAGAGTCGAGGGGACATGGCAGGCTCCGCGCGGAAGAGACGCCGCCATCCTCCGGGCCATGCCGGGATCGGGCCAGGGAAGTCCTCCCGCGGGCACCCGGGCATTCTTCCCGACCTAGCGGACCAGGGCTTGCGCACCCTGGCGTTCCACGTGCCAAATCAGGGCACAGTTCGAGCGCGGCCGTTACCCATGAGCCTGCCAGCCCATCTCGGCCTACGCCTCCTCGCGGTCGCCCTGCTGTGCCTGGCCGGAGCGGTCGTCTGGAGCATCTGGGAGGCGCGCACCGGCCTGCGCCGCGAGGCCGCGACCTCGGCGGATCGGATCGCCGCGCAGCTCGCGCGCCAGCCCGGCCTCGGCAGCGCCGGTCCGGCCACGATGCCCGCCTCGGCGTCACAGCCCACGCCGGCGATCCTCACGCTCCTGCCCGGGATCTGCGCCGACATCCATCTCGGCGCGGAGATGCCCCGACGCTTCTGTGGCGACTGGGACGGCCTCGATGCCGCCCCCGGGTGGCTTCGCACAGCGCTCGGATGGGAGGCTGAAGCCGTACCGACGATCCGGACGATCGTCTATCGCGAGCGCACCATCGGCAGCGTCGCAGCCTGGCCCGACCCGATGGCCGGCGCAGCCCGTATCTGGCATCGCGTGCGCCTCGCGGGCGGTCTCGCTGTCGTGTTGGCCGCGGCGACGGTGCTGCTCAACTGGTTCGCCGTCGCACGCCTCGTCGCGCCCGCTGGCAGGATCGTGCGGGGGCTGGACGACCTTGACGCCGTCCGCATCCCGGCGCCCCTGCCGCGCTTCCCTGCCGCCGAGTTCGACCGGATCGCTATCGCCTGCAACGGCCTGGCCGACCGGCTCGTCCGCGCCGACGCCGAGCGCGCAGACCTGATGCAGCGCCTCGTCACGGTCCAGGAAGAGGAGCGGCAGGCGCTCGCTCGCGACCTGCACGATGTCTTCGGCCAGTGCCTCGCCGCCGCCGGCGCACGCGCCGCCGCGATCGAACTGGCCGCGCCTCCAGACCGCGAGGATCTGCGCGAGGACGCGCGCGGAATCGAGGCGATCGTCGCCACCATGCGCGAGAGCCTGCGCGGGGCGCTGGCCCGCCTCGAACTACCGGACCTCGCCGAAGTCGGATTGGCGTCAGCCCTCCGTGGCCTCGTCGCGGACTGGCGGGCGCAACTCAGAGCCGGCCCCGCGCTCCATCTCGACGTCACCGGCGACCTCGCCGACTTGCCGGCGGACGCGTCGGCGAGCCTCTACCGGGTCGCGCAGGAGCTTTTGACCAACGCTCTGCGCCATGGCCGGCCGAGCCGGATCTTCCTGCGGCTGGACCGGGCGGGGGCCGGTGCGCGGGCGGTTACGCTCACCCTGGACGACGACGGCGGCGGCGACGTAGCCCGCACGGCATCCGCCGCAGGCCGCGGCCTCGTCGGTATCCGGGCCCGACTCGCCGCGCTGGGCGGCAGCCTGTCGCTCACCGGGACAGGAAGCGGCATCCGCGCCTGTGCGACCGTTCCGACCGTTGGTTGAGATCGCCCATGGCCACGACGATCCTCCTCGTCGACGACCACCCCGTCGTACGGGAGGGCTACCGCTGCCTGCTCGAGCGGCAGCCGGGGCTCGTCGTATTGGCCGAGGCGGAGAGCGCGGCCGAGGCCTACCGCCAATACAAGGCGCTCACACCGGATCTCGTGATCCTCGATCTGTCGCTGGCCGGTCCGAGCGGCATCGAGGCCATCCGGCACATCCGCCAGTGGGATGGGGCGGCACGCATCCTGGTGTTCAGCATGCGCACGGGGGCGGTGGTCGTGCGCCAAGCCTTCGCGGCCGGTGCGTGCGGCTATGTCAGCAAAGCCAGTCCGCCGCGTGAACTCTTGGTGGCGGTGGCCGCCGTGCTGCGGGGCGAGCGCGCGATGAGCACAGACATCGCGCGGGCCATCGCGCAGGATGAGGTGGCGGGCGGGCGCGCGGCCGTCGACGACCTCAGCCCGCGGGAACTCGAGATCCTGAGCCTGACGGCGGCGGGCACGACGGCGCAGGCGGTGGCCGAGGCGCTGTGCCTGAGCCTGAAGACGGTGCACAACAACCTCTCGGTGATCCGCGCCAAGCTCGGCGCACGCACCGACGCCCACCTCGTTTGGATCGCCCTCGGGGCCGGGCTGGTATCGCCCTCCGAGGGACTGCCCATCAAAGCGTGACGTCATAGGAGGATTTGTGCAGAACCCTTGCTCGAAAGCAGACAGGTAGCAATCGACCCAACCCAGCCATCCGGGCCGCCGTTGGCGCTTCTCCAAAGCGGCCGTTCGTCAGCTCTCCTGCAACTTCGGCTCGGGGTGGATTTCTGACCGCCCGCTCCCAGGAAGACATGTGTGGAAGCGGACGGGCGCTGGAGCGGTAGTCGGCAGACGTAGGGTATCAGACCTCCAGCGCGACATCACCGTCGGGCTCGGCTTGGCAAGCTAGGATGAAGCCCTCTGCCTTGTCGTCCTCGCCGAGGGCGTCCTCCACCGACATCCGGACGTGGCCGCTCTTAAGCTTCACCATGCACGTCCCGCATGATCCAGAGCGACAGGCACTCTCGATTCGGACATTCGAGCCAGCGGCGACGTCCAGCAATGTCTCGCCTTCCCGAGCCTTGGCCGTCTTGCCCGAACCAAGGAAGCTGACCTCGCCCACGACCTTCGCGGACCGCGCCGCCTTCCTGGTAGGGTCGCGCCGGTCGGTGCCGAAGGCCTCGATCTTGACCTGACCCGCCGGAACGCCCAGGTCGAGCAGGATCTTCTTCGTCGCATCCATCATGGGCGTCGGCCCACAGATATGGGCGCGATGCAGAGCAATGTCGGGAACGGCGGCCGTGATGAATCGGGCATCGATATGGCCCGTGTGCCCCTCCCACCCTGCCTCTTTAGGCGAGCTCATCGCGACGGCGACGCGCAGTCTCGGGTTGCGTCGCTTCAGGCTCTCGATTTCGTTCTGGAAGATGAAGTCCTCTGGGCTTCGGAAGCTCAGGAGCAGGTAGATCGTCCCGGGCCATTCCGTCTCCGTGAGATAGCGGACGCTGCTCATCATCGGCGTGATGCCGACGCCACCGCCGATCAGGACGACGGTCGGCCATTCCGTGCCCGAGAACACGAAGGTGCCGCTCGGTGCCTCGATCTTGATTCGGTCGCCCGGCTGCAGCTCGTCATGCAGCCATCTTGAGACCGTACCCTGCGCCTCGCGCTTGACGGTGATCTCCACGCGGTCCCGCCACGTCGGAGAGGAGGCGATTGTGTACGACCGCCGGACGGGAATGCCTTGGCGAACGCATTCCAACGTCAGGTACTGCCCGGCGACGTGGCGGAACGGGATCTCGCCGCCACGTGGATCGACGAACCGGAACGTGCTGACCTCGTGGGTGTCTCGCTCGACCTCGCCGAGCTGCAACTCACCCGACCACCGGACCTTGCCGGTCATCTCGTCGTTCTTCTCGTAGGCCGTGATGGCGGGCCGCAGAAGCGAGTCCACGGGGATGATCTCGACCTCCTTGCGTCGGATCTCCGGTGACGGAAAGCACTTGCCGAAGGCCAGCAGGAGCCGCGGGTCGCCGGAAACGCGGATCTTCCGCCGGGCGAACGCCCAGACCAGGCTCCGCTCCTTGGCGAGAAACCCGAGCCACGTCTTGGCATCCGCGGTCACCCGGAGGTCGGGCTTGTCGACGAGGCCGTCGCGGACAGCGATCTTGCCATCCCGGACGGTGACGGTCGCCTCGCGGTTCTCGGCGCCGGTGAAAGTGAAGTGATACACGGCATCCAGCCCCTCGGCCTGCGCCGGCTGGAACACGATGGGCATGAAGGTCAAGAGCCCGGAGATGGTGCGCGGCGTCATGCCGTTTCCCACCGGCTTCACCGTCTTGTGCTTCCACTTGCGACGGGCCACCGCCTCGGCATCGGTCCCGGCCACGACGTAGACGGGTTCCGGCCGATCCTGGAGCGGTTTGAGGACGTCCCGGCGATGCGCCGCCTTGTCCTTCAGGTAGTTCCCGATCACGTCCTCGCCAGCCGGGCATACGGCGATGCAGTAGGCGGACTTGTAGTTCGCGCCGTAGGTCAGGCTCTGCCACATGGAGGCCGTCTCGGGCTCGTTCACCCGGCGGCGATAGTCGCGTGCATCCTTTGCATCGGCGATCTGCTCCACCCAGTCGGTGAAGCCGCCCATGAACTCGCGGTAGTTGTGGGTGAAGCAGGCCTGGAAGTCGAACGGGGCATCGACCTTGATCGCACCGACCGGGCAGGCCGCGACGCAGAGCTTGCAATCGAGGCAGGGATTGTAGTCGATGGGCTCGTCCGCGACGTCGACCTCATGGTCGAGCAGGACCGTACCCAGCAGGATGAAGTTCCCGAACTTCGGATGGATGACGTTGCGGTGGATGCCCATGCGACCCATTCCCGCCGCCACCGCCACGGGCTTGTGGGCCACGATCCAGATCGCATTCCCCGGGTGTTGATCCATCTCCATCGGGAAGGCCATGGCGGGGTTCACCGCGCGGATGCCCCGATCCTGGAGGCGCGTGACGATCTTGGCGCAGACCGCGTTGGTATCGTGACTGGCCCGGTGGAATTCGAGGTTGGCGACAGACCGCGGCGTCCCGCGAACCGGTGCCTGGGCCATCTTGACGACGATGCTGAGCAGCGAGCGCGTCCAGGGATAGTGGCGAAGGATCTCGTCGTGCTGGGGTTCGAGTTCGGCCCGGTCGATGCCGATGAACCCGACATCGTCCGCGCCGCACTCCAGGGCGAGGGCCTTCAGCTCTTCGGCACCGATTGGCCTACGCTCGGGGATCGTCCCGGCCCGCTCCATTTCGCGGAAGTGCCTGACGGTCGGATGATCTTCGAGCTTCATTCGGACATGCACCTTTCTCGCGGCTCGACCCGACTGGAGCCGACCGGCGTTGGTCGATGTCCCAGTCCGAGAGCCATTATATATTACGTTTATAATTTATATGGGGGGATCCCTTCGGGGGCAAGCCCCGTCGTCGGACGGCTTGGATTTGTCGCAACAGAAAGGCTGTAAAAAACCTCGGCTGAAATGATCTCAAGGCCCGAACAACGTCTCCAGCCATCTCGTCAGGCGAACGGCAGGTTCCTTCTATCGAGGTCACGACATGACCATGAGGCCGAGCCGTGGTACGATTTCCGGAGCGCATCAGACCCCAAGCTTCAAGGGCTCGGGTCAAGGCCATTTGGTCATATGAATTTGGACCGATGCCGACGGATACGTGGATCAGCGATCCTAACCGGCCTCGGCAAACGCGGCGTACAGACTCATGCCGCCGTCGACGAGGATGGTCTCCCCAACGATGTAGTCGGACATGTCGCTGGCAAGGAACAAGGCAGCCGAGGCGATGTCCTCGACGGTTCCAATGCGACCGTAGGGTATCTGGGCCACGGTCCTCCGAAGGTTCTCCCCCTCCATTTCCTCCGCGTTGATGCCGGTTTTCACGGCTCCCGGGGCGATGGCGTTCACGCGAACCCGTCGCGGGGCGAACTCCTGGGCAAGGCTACGCATCAGCATCGAGGTGCCGCCCTTAGAGGCGGCGTAGTTGACGTGACCGCCCCAAGGAATGCGATCGTGCACCGAACCCATCAGAATGAGGTTCCCGGCGGCACGGGACATGCCGCGATCACCCTGGGCAGCGAACTGTCGGAGAGCGGCGCGCGCGACGAGAAACTGTCCCGTCAGGTTCGTCTTGATGACCGCGTTCCATTGGTCGAGCGTCATGTCGAGGGTCGGACTGTCTTTCTGGACGCCGGCATTCGCCACGACGACATCGATGCCGCCGAACCGCTCTACGGCGGACTTGAACAGTTCGTCGACGGAGCCTTCATCCCCGGTATCCGCCTTAACCGCCAGCCACGGAGATCCCTTGTCATCCAGCTCACGTCCAATCTCGGCCATCGCTTCGTCGTTGCTTCGATAGTTGAGCACGACGGAGGCGCCTGCCCTGGCATAAGCCAAGGCGATGGCCCGTCCGATCCCCGAAGAGGCGCCCGTCACAAGGGCGACCTGACCATTCAATTGCACCTTCAACTCTCCTTGACGTGCCAGTTGATATTGGTTGCGAAGTATTGGCCGCCGCTCGGAAACAATCGGAAGATCATGTCCCGAACGTCGATTCTAGCCATCGTCTCAGGAGGACGGCCGACTTTTCCCAACGATTGCCCGACATGACCATATGGCCTAGTCCCGGCACGAGCTCAGGAATGCATCCGTAATAAAGCCCGGCCCGCCAGACTTCGTCGCTGGGGATGATGGCGTCGTCCATTCCGCCGAGCACAAAGACCTTGGGCGCAAGCCAGGGAGCAGGGGCGAGCGGCGGACACCCTTGAAGCTCTGAACTCAGTCTTGGCGACTCCGGCCCAACGAGCGAGATAAACCAATCGAGCTCGTCGTCCGCCGTATCCGGCGTAAACAGCATCCGCCGCAGGAGACCTTTGTCGGCCGGCGGCCGGCGACCGGAGGACATTTCCATCAGGACGGCCAACATCCGCGGTGACCGAACCGCCATGCGGAAGGCCGACGGCGCCAGGCCCCATGGGGGGACCGATGCCAACAACGCCATGCCGGCGGCCCGCCCCCCACCTTGGACGAACTTCTGGACGACGGCGCCTCCCAGGGAGTGGCCGACTAGGACGACCGGTCCGGGTATCCGGCCGGTCGTCTGGAAGAGATCGTCGACGTAATCGGCTAGGCCCCATTCCCGGATGCGTTCGGAGCCCCAGCTCCTCCCGTGACCGCGAAGGCTGACCGCGTAGGCGTCGAAGCCGGCTTCGGCGAAATGGTCGAGGAACCGCCCACTCCAAACCCAGGCGCCCACGTTGATGCCGTGGACGAAGAGCAGCGATACGGGTCGGCGCTCGCCGGTTGCGGGCCTGGATATGAGTTCGAGGGCCTCAAAGGGCTTGTCGGACGCGTGAGCCTGCGGATCGAGCGTCGGCGAGGCGCTGGGCGGCGTTCGAACTGCGCTCGCGGCAGGGACGGGTCCCATCGAATACCTGTTCCCATGATTCCAGATGGGCGTCCGCCCCGGAGGTGTGGTGGTCACGGATAGTCCATTGTCCACCACGCCCGCGCGAACCCAACATCAGGGTCGGCATCGATCCATCGGCCTTCGTCGGGTCACTTCAGCCTTGGTTGGCACCGATGTTGTCGCCCTCGTCAGGAGCGCCCCGGGCCTTGCTGATCACGCGAGCCATGACCGAGTCCGGCAACAATCCCTGGGCTACTTGCAATAGCTTGTTGTTGGCGCCGACGATGCTCTGCGCGGCGTTCTCCTCAAGGGCGTCGACGGCCGCCTTCGCGACCTCGTCGGGCTGGGAAATGCCCACGACGTCAAGCACCCCACGACGCTCCCCATGGCCATCCCCATCCAGGTTCGTCTCGGTCACGCCCGGGACGATGCAGGCCACCCGGACGCCCGTATCGCGGTTTTCCTCGCGGACCGCCTGGGACCACGACAGCATGAACGCCTTGCTGGCGGCGTACATCGCGGTGAACGGGACGGGGTTGTAGGCCGCCGTCGAGCAGACGTTTAAAATGCCGCCACGACCCCGCTCGACCATCGGGGGAAGGAAGCGGAGAGACAGGTCTACGACCGCCCGTATCATCACGTCGACGGTCAGAAGCGAAACGTCCGTGTCCATGTCCTTGGCGAACAGCTGCTTCCGGGCAAGGCCGGCGTCGTTCACCAGGAAGTCGACCTGCCAGCCCCAGGCCTCGACCTGCCGCTCCACCTCCGCCGGCGCATCGTGCTTCGACAAATCGATGCTGATCTCGCGGACGTCGATGCCAGGCGCCGATTGCCGAAGCTCGGACGCGGCCTTGGCCAGCTTTTCCTTGCCGCGGGCGACGACGACCATCTTCCGGATGCCACGCGCGGCGAGTTCGAAGGCAATGGCGCGACCGATGCCGGAGCTTCCGCCGGTGACCAGGGCCGTCGAGCGAGCGTAGTCGATGTTTTCGAGCTTCATGTTTTACCTCTGCTGGATAGTCTTGCTGACATGGACGGCCCGGCGGGTCCGAGCTCTATCGGATTGCCGTATCGCCAAGTATTCGGTTGTCCGACGGGACGAATCGGCCACGGGCAGGCGGCGCCATTTCACTTCCGAGGTTATGCGAACATACCTCGATGGTTCGGCGTCGGTCAGGCAGGCCCAAGTCTTCAGGACATGGCAGGAAGCTGCATTTCCTTCCGGATGGCCTTGTCGAAGGCATTCGCCGGCACGAACCGGCGCAGCAAGCTGACCTGTCGCGCCTTCGGTCCCGCGGCGTAGCGGCGCTTGGGCGCCACCACGGTCGCCGCCTTCACGATCACCTTCGCCACCACCTCGGGCGCATCGGCGGTCTTCATGACCTCGCTCAGGAACCTGCTGCGCCCGGCACGGTCCGTCGCATAGATGTCGAGGGGCTTGTCGGGCTGGACCAGGTTCTGGTCGAAGGCGGTCCGCGTGAAGGCGGGCTCGACGAGCACGACGCGAATGCCCTGGCCGCGGATCTCGTGGTCGAGCGACTCCGAGTAGCCCTCGACCGCGTGCTTGCTGGCGCCGTAGAGCGCCATGTAGGGGGCGGGAATGAAGCCCTGCACCGAGCTGACGTTGACGATGCGGCCGCCCTTCTGAGCCCGCATCAGGGGGAGGACCGCCTGGGTCGTCCGGATGACGCCGAACAGGTTCACGTCGAACATGGCCTGGGCCTGCGCGACGGAGGTCTCCTCGGCCGGCCCGCTGATGCCGAAGCCGGCGTTGTTCACCAGGAGGTCGACGCGGCCGGTCTCGCCGAAGACCGTCTCCACCATCTCGGCGACGGACGTCTCGTCGGTCACGTCGCATACGAGCATCCTGATCCCGCCGCCCGTATCCGGAACGGGCTTGCGGCTTGTCCCGAACACCCGATAGCCCGCGGCCTGCAAGGCCTTCGCGGCGGATAGGCCGATGCCGGAGGCGGCCCCGGTGACGATTGCGGTCTTTTTGCTTCCCTGGACCATGATGCCCTCCCGTTGACACGAGTTGCCGACTGCGACCCGCTCCAATAGATTATGATCATAATCTTTTAGGACAAGCCCTGGCAAGCATTTTTGTCGTGGCGCCGTCACTTTCGATGGCAGGGCCCGGACGAAGTCCCCACCAGCGGAACGACGTCGTCGTCCCCCGCCGCTTCAGACGGCCGAGGTTTCACCTCGGCGAGGGAAGGCAAGGCCGAACAGGAGTGCTGTCAGCCCAAGAGCCCGAATGGCCATCACGACCGGATCGCCGACACGAGGGTGATCGACGCCCCCGGCCATGGAGGCGGCCAGGAACAGAGCCGCGTAGGCGACGTAGCCTTG
>Ga0182232_1000167_pt1 | contig 19578 bp, 22 predicted proteins | sample G6R1MG_30_FD_155484 | JGI IMG/M metagenome (GOLD analysis project Ga0182232, IMG submission 155484) | Phyllosphere microbial comminities from miscanthus, Michigan, USA - G6R3_NF_07NOV2016_LD2 MG | ecosystem: Host-associated > Plants > Phyllosphere > Phylloplane/Leaf | place: USA: Michigan... | reverse complement strand
AGGATGCCCCGCGACCACAGGCGCGTCGCCGCGCGGATCGGCCCCGTGGGCGAGCCCAGTGCCGCCAGCACCACCAGAGGGACGAGGAAGAGCGCGGTCCAGCCGGCCCAGTACAGGTTGAACAGCGTGGAGCGGATGCGCGACACGGTAACGACAGCCCTTGAATCGCGCGCCCGCCCCCCGATCCCGACGGGGATCGCGAACGGACGCGGCATTTCCCACGGCGACGGCCGGGGCGGTTTCGGTCTAAGGCGAAGCCGCGCCGCCGCGCGCCCGATCCTTTATACGTTTTCCCGATCCAAGCGAGCCGATCGTTGCGCCTCACCGTCACCACCTGGAACATCAATTCGGTGCGCCTGCGCATCGATCTCGTCCTGCGCTTTCTTGCCGAGGCCCGGCCCGACGTCCTGTGCCTGCAGGAGACGAAGTGCCCCGACGACGCGTTTCCCCTCAAGGCCTTGCGCGGCTCGGGCTACGAGAATGTCGTCTTCGCCGGGCAGAAGGGCTACAACGGCGTCGCGATTCTGTCGCGGTTCCCGCTTCTGTCCCGCGACTGCATGGCCTTCTGCGAGCGGGCGGATGCGCGCCACATCTCGGCCGTGCTGGGGCCGGAGGCGGGTCCGGCCGCCGGTCTCGTCCTGCACGATTTCTACGTGCCGGCCGGCGGCGACGTGCCCGACCGGGCCCTCAATCCGAAATTCGGGCACAAGCTCGACTTTCTCGGTGAGCTGCGCGCCTGGGGCGGGCGTCGGCCCTCCGGTCCGGCCATCCTCGTCGGCGATCTCAACGTCGCGCCCCTCGAGCACGATGTCTGGTCGCACAAGCAGCTCCTCGATGTGGTGAGCCATACGCCGATCGAGACGGAGGCCTTCGAGACCCTGCGGGGCGAGGCCGGGTGGGTCGATGCCGCCCGCCTGCTCGTGCCGGAGCCCGAAAAGATCTACACGTGGTGGAGCTACCGCTCGCCCGATTGGGCGGCGGCGAACAAGGGGCGGCGCCTCGACCATGCCTGGGTCTCGCCCGACCTCGCCGGCACCGTGCGCGACGTCACCGTGGCCCGGCACGTGCGCGGCTGGGAGCGCCCCTCCGACCACGCCCCCGTGACCCTGACCCTGGAACTCTGACCGGCGCGGGGCGGAACACGCACGGGGGCCGCCGCATTAGCTCTCCAAGATGCCGCCCCGGGGCGGCCAACCTGGAGTTTCCATGCGCAAGCTGCTCGTCGCCTTCCTCCTGCCGAAGCTCGTGTCCTATTTCCGTCGCCGCTATTCCGGTGCCCCGAGCCGTCGCTCGTACTGAGGGACCGGGTTTCTCGACTTCGGCGACGCCGAAACGACCAGAAGCGACGTGAAACGGGCCCTTTGGGGCCCGTTTTGCTGTGCGGTCCTCGCTCCTTTGCGACGGGAATCCTGGTCTGCTATCCTGCGAACCGCATCAAGAGTCGGGCCGACGCCTGACGCCAACCTGCTCCCGGGCAAGGTGGCACCCTCCGGATCGCGGAGGGGATGTGGCCGGACCGGCAACAAACGGGTTTCGCCACAGATCGTCGGTCCGTCTCCCGTGCAGACCCGGATCGACAGGCGACCCCAGCGATGCTCTTCGAAGACCAGCACCCCACGCCCCAGCAATTCGCGAGCGACAATTACGCCGGCATCTGCCCCGAGGCCTGGGCGGCGACGCAGGCCGCCAATGCTGGCTCGATGTCGGCCTATGGCGAGGACCCGTGGACGGCACGCGCGGCGGACATCTTTCGAGCCCTGTTCGAGAAGCCCGACGCGCAGGTTTTCTTCGCCTTCAACGGCACCGCCGCCAACGCCCTGGCGCTCGCCTCCCTCTGCCAATCCTATCACAGCGTCATCTGCGCGGCCTCGGCCCATGTGGAGACCGACGAGTGCGGGGCGCCGGAGTTCTTCTCCAACGGCTCGAAGCTCCTCGTTGCCCCGACGGAGAACGGCAAGCTCACCCCGGCGGCCGTGCGGGCGCTCGCCACCGGCCGCTCCGACATCCACTTCCCGAAGGTGCGGGCAGTGACGATCACCCAGCCGACGGAGACGGGGCAGGTCTACACGCTGGCTGAAATCCGCGCCCTCTCGGCCACCTGCCGGGACCTCGGCCTGCGCCTCCATATGGACGGGGCGCGCTTCGCCAACGCGTGCGCGAGTCTCGGCTGTGCACCGGCCGACATGACCTGGCGGGCGGGCATCGATCTCCTGTGCTTCGGCGGCACCAAGAACGGCATGGCGGCGGGCGAGGCGATCCTGTTCTTCGATCCCGCCCTGGCGGAGGATTTCGGCTATCGCTGCAAGCAGGCGGGGCAGCTCGCTTCGAAGATGCGGTTCCTCTCCGCCCCTTGGGTCGGAATGCTGGAGGGGGGCGCCTGGCTCGCCCATGCCCGTCACGCCAATGCCTGCGCGCGGCGCCTCGCCGATGCCGTAGCCGACCTGCCCGATTGGTCGGCCCTGTTCCCCGTCGAGGCCAACGCGGTGTTCCTGGCCGCACCCGCCGAAGGACTGGAGGCCCTGCGGGCCAAGGGCTGGCGCTTCTACACCTTCATCGGCGGCGGCGCGCGGTTCATGTTCGCCTGGGATTCGGACCCGGACCGCATCGACGCCCTCGTGGCGGACATCCGGAGCCTGAGCCGCCGGGCGGCTTAGACCATTGTCCCGGAGATCGGATCCGGGGCGATGCTCTCAACCCTTGTGTTCGCATCGTCTTTTTCCGAAAGCCGGACACCACCTTTCGGAACGGGTTTCAGGCGTCGCCAACGAAGAAGGGCCAGCCGCATGGCTGGCCCTTCTCGTATCCGAGTCCGGACGACGGCTTACTCGGCCGCGCTCATCGCGGGGGTGAAGTGGCCACACCAATCGGCGGCGCCCACCACCGGCCACAGGCCGTGGCCCTTGGGTTCGGGCTGGCTCACCGGGGGGTTGAACCGGCACAGGCCTTCGTCGTCGGCGGCGGCCGCGCCGTTGACCTTATGCTCGTCGAAGTACTTGCAGCTCTCACACTTGGCGTTCGCCATGACCGTGACTCCCCATTCTGATCCGGCAGTGACCCTGCCCGCAGTTGCAAATTAGAACAGATCCAATCTAGCAGTCAACGGCGTTGTCGCTCGGGGGTTCCGGTTTCACCAGATGCCGGTTCGAACGGCTGGTCCGTCCGCAGGGGCTACACGCCTCGCCTGGTGCACGGGACGGCGACAGGCGCGCATAAGGGCCGAGAGCCCCTCGACCCGGCGGGGGTGGCGCGGCCCCGGGTTTCGTGTATGGTCCGCGCGCTTCGACCCGTGTGAACGGGGCCGGGGCACAAGCTGCTTGTGGATTGACCGTGCTGGACGACATCCCGGCACCGGCCACTTCCTGGGCGTTCGCGAGATCCCGCATGGCCGGGGCTCGCCTGATCCGAAAACCCCACCGAAAGGGATAGCGATGTCGATCACGGCAGAGCGCAAGACCGCGCTCATCAAGGAATACGCGACGGGCGGCAAGGACACCGGGTCCCCCGAGGTCCAGGTGGCGATCCTCACCGAGCGGATCACCAACCTCACCAGCCACTTCAAGACCCACGGCAAGGACAACCACTCCCGCCGCGGCCTCCTGAAGATGGTTTCGCAGCGCCGCTCGCTGCTCGACTACGTCAAGGGCAAGGATGAGGCCCGCTACCGCGCCCTCATCGAGCGCCTCGGCATCCGCCGCTAAGCGGCGTCTCCCACGCGGTCCCGGGCCCGGCCCGGGACCGCGTTTCCATAGATCGGGCTGCCGGAATGGGTCCGGCCTCCCGAACCCCGGGCGACTTGAAGGCGGCTCGTCGGGGACAGGATCGCGCGCGGTTTGCCGGCTCGCCGGGAACCGCGCGCCATCTTGCCCCTGGCGGCGCCGGGTTCGCCCGACCGCATGATGGCAAGGATCAAAGAATGTTCGACGTACAACGCGAAGAGCTGATGTGGGGCGACCGCAAGCTCGTCCTCGAGACGGGCAAGGTCGCCCGCCAGGCCGACGGCGCCGTGATGGCGACGTACGGCGAGACCTCGGTGCTCGCCACCGTCGTCTCGGGCAAGGAGCCCAAGGCCGGCATCGACTTCCTGCCGCTCACCGTGAATTACCAGGAGCGCGCCTACGCCGCCGGCCGCATCCCCGGCGGCTACTTCAAGCGCGAGGGCCGTCCCTCCGAGAAGGAGACCCTGGTCTCCCGTCTCATCGACCGTCCGATCCGTCCCCTCTTCGTCGACGGATGGCGCAACGACACCCAGGTGGTGGTCACCGTCCTGACCCACGACCTTGAGAACGATCCCGACATCCTCGCCATGGTGGCGGCGTCCGCGGCGCTGACGCTCTCGGGCGTGCCGTTCATGGGCCCCATCGGCGCCGCCCGCGTCGGCTACGCCAACGGCCAGTACACCCTGAACCCGCTGGTCGCCGACCTCGAGGCCTCGACCCTCGACCTCGTCGTCGCCGGCACCACCGACGCCGTGCTGATGGTCGAGTCCGAGGCCAAGGAACTCGGCGAGGAGGTCATGCTCGGCGCCGTGATGTTCGGCCACAAGCATTTCCAGCCGGTGATCGAGGCCATCGTGCGCCTCGCCGAGAAGGCCGCCAAGGAGCCCCGCAACTTCTCCGCGCCCGAGAACGGCGACGTCGAGGCCGCCGTGCTCGGCGTCTGCGAGGCGGAGCTGCGCGAGGCCTACAAGAACACGATCAAGCAGGAGCGTTACGCCGCCGTCGACGCCGTGAAGGCGAAGGTGATCGCGGCCCTGTGCCCGGCCGAGGGCGAGCAGAAGTTCAGCCCCGAGAAGGTCAAGGCCGCGTTCAAGGAAGCGCAGTCGAAGGTCGTGCGCTGGAACATCCTCGACACGGGCTCGCGCATCGACGGACGCGACGTCCGCACCGTGCGTCCCATCGAGTCCCAGGTCGGCGTGCTGCCGCGCGCCCACGGCTCGTCGCTGTTCACCCGCGGCGAGACCCAGGCGCTCGTGGTCGCGACGCTGGGCACCGGCGAGGACGAGCAGTTCATCGACGCGCTCGAAGGCACCTACAAGGAGACCTTCCTGCTGCACTACAACTTCCCTCCCTACTCGGTGGGCGAGACCGGTCGCATGGGTTCCCCGGGCCGTCGCGAGATCGGCCATGGCAAGCTCGCCTGGCGCGCCATCCACCCGATCCTGCCTCCGGCCCACGAGTTCCCGTACACGATCCGCGTCGTGTCCGAGATCACCGAGTCCAACGGCTCGTCCTCCATGGCGAGCGTCTGCGGCGCCTCGCTGTCGCTGATGGATGCGGGCGTGCCGCTCCGCCGTCCCGTGGCCGGCATCGCCATGGGCCTCATCCTCGAGGGTGAGCGCTACGCCGTGCTGTCCGACATCCTCGGCGACGAGGATCACTTGGGCGACATGGACTTCAAGGTGGCGGGCACGGAAGCCGGCATCACCTCGCTGCAGATGGACATCAAGATCGCCGGCATCACCGAGGAGATCATGAAGGTCGCCCTGCATCAGGCGCAGGAAGGCCGCGTCCACATCCTCGGCGAGATGGCGAAAGCCCTCACCGACGCCCGTCCCGAGCTCGGCGAGTACGCGCCCCGCATCGAGACCATGCAGATCCCCACCGACAAGATCCGTGAAGTGATCGGCACCGGCGGCAAGGTGATCCGCGAGATCGTCGAGAAGACCGGCGCCAAGATCAACATCGACGACACCGGCACGGTCAAGATCGCCTCGGCCGACGGCAAGGCGATCAAGGCGGCCTACAACTGGATCCGCTCCATCGTGGCGGAAGCCGAGCCGGGCATGATCTACGACGGCACCGTCGTGAAGACGATGGAGTTCGGCGCCTTCGTGAACTTCTTCGGCGCCAAGGACGGCCTCGTCCACATCTCGGAGCTCGCCGCCGCGCGGGTCGCCAAGGTGACGGACGTGGTCAAGGAAGGCCAGAAGGTGAAGGTGAAGTTCCTCGGTCAGGACGACCGTGGCAAGATCCGCCTGTCCATGAAGGTGGTCGATCAGGAGACCGGTGAAGACCTCACCGAGAAGCTGAAGGCCGAGCGCAACGCCGAGCAGGACCGCGCCCGCGGCCCCCGCCAGGAGGCGTGATCCCGACACGCGACGCGCCCCGCGCGTCGCGGCCTCCGAGCCCCCTGGGGCGTCGCGAGGGGTGAGACGGACAACTTCCGACAATCGAGGCGCGGCCCGTTCCGGGGCGCGCCTTTTTTATTGGCTGCCCCACCTCGTCGAGGGATCGCAATCGCTGGATGTAGTTTGATGACCTAAGAACTTCCAGGAGGTTTCACTCAGGATGTCCCTGAGCCCCACAGGCAATATCATGGTGAAGCAATGTGCGGCCCACGGTCGCCGGGCGACGCAACGGGATTTTGACTTTCCGCATGCGATAAGGGGCATATGTCGATCGCCCTTCATCTTCCCGTTGCCCGGCATGACCGGATCAAGCCTCGCGGAAGACGAGCAGGGCGTAAAAGTCTGCTTTTAAGCCTGATCACAATTTCGTTATCGGCAGGCTCCCACGCCAAGGAGGGCACTCCCGTCTGGGCAACCTACGACGCTCCCCCCTTCATGATTACCGGCGGAGCGGATCGGGATGCGGGTATCTTCGACCGGATCCGCCGCCTCTTGGACGACCGGCTCTTCGGTGCTCCCGGTATGACCCTCCGGGCACCGTTTCCTCGGGTCCTGACGTCCCTCAGGGATGGAGCCGCCCTCTGTTTCGTCGGTGGCGTGAAGACGCCGGATAGGGACTCTTTCGCGGTGTTCTCCCTTCCCGTGGCAATGTTCTATCCCGTGCGGATCGTCGTGCACGCGTCCGAGCGTGAGCGCTTCGCCACAAGGACTCCTTTGTCTCTGTCGCGGTTACTCGCGGATCGAACCCAGCGAACGAGCGTCCTGAGGAGTCGGTCCTTGGGAACTCGGATTGATGCCCTGCTGGCGCAGGCGGCCTCTCCTCACATCCATGCGGAGTTCGACGAGGCCTTCCGGATGCTTCTCGCCAAGAGATTGGATTACCTCGTGGAGTATCCGGCCATCTCCAGCTACGCGGCGAAGCGTTTGGGGCAAGCCGATGCCTTCGTGGCCCTGCCCTTCGCCGAGGCACCCGAACCGGTTTTCGCCCGCGTCATGTGCCCGAAGACGGAGTGGGGCCGCAGCCTCGTCGCGCGTATCGACGCGATCCTGCGGGTCGAACGCCCGACCTCGGCCTACCGGCAGATCGTCGAGGCCTGGGCCGACCCGAGCGACCTTCCGACGATCCGCCAAGTCTACGATCACGCGTTCCTCGAGAGCAGGTAGGTGCGTATGGCTCTTCCCTCGCCCCCGGACCCGCAGCGCTTCGGCGGATCCCTCGCCGTGCGTCTGCTGCGCGTGATCTTCGGCTGCTATTTCGGCGTGGCGGTCCTCGTGACCGGCATCCAGATCCTGACCGAATACAGGAGCGCCCATCGCCGCCTGGAGGCGGACGTCCAGGCCATGGAGCGCACCTTCGGCCCGGGGTTGGCCGATGCTCTCTGGAGCTACAACACCGGCGTCCTCCACGGGATTCTCACCGGTATCGTGCAGATGCCCGTGGTGACGGGCGTCGAGGTCCGTGACGAGCATGGCCGGGTGATCGAGGGGATCGACGCGCCGGAAGCTCGCGTGCAGAGCGGTGGGTTCTTCGACCAGCCCTTCACGCGGGATTTCGTCCTCGTCCATATCGACGAGGCGAAGCGGCCCCACCCGGTCGGCCGCTGGACCGTCCGCTCCAACGACGGCATCGCCCTCGAGCAGGTGAAGGGCACCCTGATCGTCATTCTGGTCAACTCCGTCCTGAAGACACTGGCCCTATGGGCGATCTTCTGGGCGGTGGTGCACGCCATGGTGGGCCGACCCCTTGCGCAGATCGGCCGCTTCGTCGCGGGGCTCGACTCCGAGAATCTCGCTTCGTCGCGGGGCTCGACTCCGAGAATCTTGGGTCTCGTCCGTTGCTGCTGCGGGCACGTGGCGACCACGAACTCCACCTCCTGGCGCAGGCTTTCAACGCCATGGCGACCAAGCTGCGCGGCGCCTTCGACGACAATGCCGCGCTGCTGCGCGATCTGACGGAGGCCAATGCCACGCTTCAGGCCCGTGTCGAGGAGCGCACGCGCGCCCTCGAGCGCCTCGCCCGCACCGACCAACTCACCGGCCTCGGCAACCGCCGCGACCTCGACGAGGGCCTGGAGCGGGCCGTGGGTGCGACCGAGGCGGGGCGGCGGTTCAGCGTCGTTCTGGCGGACATCGATCATTTCAAGTCGATCAACGACCGCTATGGTCATGCGACGGGCGATGCCGTTCTCGTCGCCTGTGCCGACCTCCTGCGCGGAGCCTCTCCGGCCGGCGGGACGCTCGGACGCTGGGGCGGCGAGGAATTCATGCTGCTGTGTCCGGATACCGACGGCACGGCGGCCGGCCTCTTCGCCGAGGCGATGCGCCGGCGCATGGAGGAGACCATGCTGCCGACGGTCGGGGCGCTGACCTGCTCGTTCGGCGTCGCCGAACTGCGCCCGGGCGACAGTGTCGATGCGCTCCTCGCCCGGGTCGATCTCGCCCTCTACGAGGCCAAGCGCGACGGCCGCAACCGGGTGGTGACGGCGGAGGGGGGCCCCTCGGCCGATCGCCGCACCGCCGCCTGAGGCCCGTCGCCTCGCCGGACATGCCGCCGGGTCGCGCGGAACGCCCGCCCTCACCCCGCGTTCGCCTCGCGACGCCTTTCCGGCACGTCGCAGGAGTCCGTTTCAGAATGTCCGACCCGATGATCCCCAGCCTCTTCGAGGGTGAGACCAACCTGACGACCACGGAGCGGGCCGTGTCCGTGGTGCTCGGCCTCGGCATCGCCGCCGCCGCCGCCCAGCCGCGCCCGAACAAATTTCTCAGCCTCGCTGCCCTCGTCATCGGCGCCGGGCTCGCGATTCGGGGGGCGACCGGTCATTGCCCGGTCAAGCAGATCAGCCACACGGCCTGAACGAAAAAGGGGCGCCCGAGGGCGCCCCTGCTCCGGTGCGTGGCGCCGGAATCAGAAGGTGTTGGTGGTGCGGCGACCGGCGATGAAGCCGTAGATGGCGAGGACCACGACAGCACCGACGACGGCGCCGATGAAGCCCGCGCCCTGGTTCGGTCCGTACCAGCCCAGGGCCTGGCCGAGGAAGGTGGCGACGAAGGCGCCGACGATCCCGAGGATCGTCGTCATGATGAAGCCGGCCGGCTCGTTGTTCCCCGGCATGATGAACTTGGCGATGACACCGGCGACGAAGCCGATGATGATGGTCCAGATAATACCCATGGTTCGATCCTCGATACGCGCCGGTCCAGACTTGGCCGTTGAGTGATGATCAAACGCCGCACCGCAACACTGGTTGCGCCGAAGCTGGCGAGATTGTCGCAAGGATGTGATCCGGACGGGATGCCATCCGGGCACTGGCCGGATGTCGCCGCTCCGGTGGGACTCCCGGGCGCATCGCCCCTTTACGGTCGCCCCCACCGCGCGGCACAACGCCAGCCCACGGCCCGTGATGGACGGGTCGCAACAGGCAACGCGTTTCCCATGACGATCCAACGTTTCGAATCCGGCCCGCGCATGAGCCAGGCCGTCACCCATGGCGACATGGTCTACCTCGCCGGCCAAGTGGCCGGGACCACCGTGGGCGCAGGCGTCACGGCGCAGACGCAGGAGATCCTCGCCAACATCGACCGTCTCCTCGCGGCGGCCGGCAGCGACAAGACCCGCATCCTCACGGCCACGATCTATCTGGCCGACATCGCTACCTTCGCCGAGATGAACGCGGCCTGGGACGCCTGGGTGTCGCGCGAGAATCCCCCCGCCCGCGCCACCGTCGAAGCTCGCCTCGCCGGCCCCGAATACCTCGTCGAGATCGTGATCGTCGCCGTCAAGGCCGCCGCGTGAGCCGCGCGCGCACCCGTCATGGCTTCGCCGCCGCGGCTCTCCTGGCCCTGGCGTTCGGCTGGGGCGGTGCTGCGCGCGCGCAAGCGCCCTCCCGGCCGTCTACGCCGGAACGCGTGGTCAGCCTCTACAACTGGGCCGACTACATCGACCCGAAGATGCTCGACGCCTTCACGCGCGAGACGGGCATCAAGGTGGTGTACGACACGTACGACAACAACGAGATCCTGGAAACGAAGCTTCTGGCCGGGCGCTCGGGCTACGATGTCGTGGTGCCGTCGGGGCCGTTCCTGCAGCGTCTGATCCGAGCCGGGGTATTCCAGCCCCTCGACAAGGCGAAGATCCCGAACCTCGTCCATGCCTGGCCCGAGATTGCCGGCCGGCTCGCGATCTACGATCCGGGCAACGCCTACGCCGTCGATTACACCTGGGGCACCACGGGCATCGGGGTGAATCTCGGCCTCGTGCGCGAGCGCCTGGGCGCGGCCCAGCCCCTCAACACCTGGACCCTCGTCCTCAACGCCGCCCTTCTGAACAAGCTCAAGGATTGCGGGGTCATGCTCCTCGATTCCCCCGAGGACCTGATTCCGAGCCTGTTGCCGGCCTATGGCCTGAAGCCCGACACAAGGCGCTGGGACGACATCAGCCAGGTCACCGACGCCCTGTTCAAGGGACGCGGGGCCGTGCGGAAGTTCCACTCCTCGGCCTACATCGAGGGCCTGGCCAATGGCGACATCTGCCTCGCCGTCGGTTCCTCCGGCGACGTGATGCAGGCGAAGAAGCGGGCCGAGGAGGCCCGGAACGACGTCGAGGTCGCCTATTTCGTGCCCCGCGAAGGGGCGCTCATGTGGTTCGACGCCTTCGCGATCCCGAAGGACGCGCCCCACGCCGCCGAGGCCCACGCCTTCATCGACTATATGATGCGACCCGAGGTGGCGGCGGCCAACACCAACTTCACGTCCTACGCCAGCGGCAACGCCGCCGCGAAGCGGTTCGTGAAGGCGGAGATCCTCGCCAATCCGGGCCTCTATCCCGACGACGCGACGATGCAGCGGCTGTTCGTCAACCCCGCCTGGGACGAGCGGACCCAGCGCTTCGTCGCCCGGGTGTGGAGCCGGGTGCGTACGGGCCGCTGAGACCGGCCCTACGCTGCAGCGGGTGGCTCGGGGGCTTCCGGGCCGGACGGCGAGTTCAGGATGTCCTCGAGTTCGTCCACCAGCCGGTCGATCTGGTCCGGGGTCGCCAGCACCTTGACGGTCAGGCCGTCCTGCGTCGCGAAGGCGAGTTCGATGTCTTCGCCCGAATGGGTGGCGAGGATGCGGGCGAGGCGATGGGCGGTGGTCATGAGGGTCGGCTCCTTGATGCGTGCTTAGAGCATCGTCCCGAAAGGTGGCCTCCGGCTTTCGGAAAAAGACGATGCGAAAACAAGGGTTTCTGAGCATCGTCCCGAATACGATCTTCGGGACGATGCTCTAGGCGGCGGCCAGAAGGGCGACGGCCACGGCCGGGCCGCAGGTGGAGGCCCAGTCGGCCCCCGTTCCGGGAAGGGCGTCGGTGATGAGGTCGGTAAGGGCGACGGCCGGACGACCGAGGCGCGCCGCGAGGCGTTCGGCGAGGAAGCGGCCGGCGCCGCAGACCACCAGGGGCGCGTCCGCGGGTAGATCGTCGCGCGAGAGCAGGAGAGCCGCCGCGTCGTGCAGGGGGCGCAGCTGCGCCTCCGCGAAATGGGCGGCCAGGGCCTGCCAATCGGCCGGCGTGCCCTCGCCGTGGTCGCGACCGACAAGGCGCGCGAGGCGGGTCTCGCTTTCGCGGAGGGATTTGCCCTTGCCATCGGCACTGGATTGCTGGTCCGCCCCTTCGGGCAGATCGCCGGTGAGGCGGTGAACGTCCGCCATGGTGGCGCACTGGATTGCTGGTCCGCCCCTTCGGGCAGATCGCCGGTGAGGCGGTGAACGTCCGCCATGGTGGCAAAGGTCTCGGCCATCAGGCGTGTGCGGCGGCCCCGGAACGGGGCGTGGTCGGTGAGCGCGATGGGATGGGAGCGCACCACGCCGGTGTAGACGAGTTCGCCCGTCTCCAGGCGCTCGGCATCGCTGTAGCCCGTGGCCGCCGGCACGCCGTCGACGATGGGGATGAGATCGGCGGTGGTGGAGCCGATATCGACGAGGAGGGCGTGCGACCGGTGGCGCCCGGCGAGGGCCGCCGTGGCGTGCCAGTTCGCCGAGGCGATGTCGGCCGCGGTCGCCCGCGCCTGACCAGGCGCCACGAGTCCGGCCCGGCCGCCGTAGATGCGGACCGAACCGGCGAGCTGCGCGGCCGCCCAGCCGGCGAGCTGCGCCACCCCGTCGGCGCGGTCCGCGAAGCAGTCGGTGAGTTCGCCCGTCATCGTGACGACGTGGTCGGCCGGGGCGTGCGCCCAGTCAGGCATTCCCGAGAAGGTGACATCGAGGGCCGGCAGGCCGCGCCACAGGGGGCACGGGGCCTGAACCACGGCTTCGATCCGGCCGTCCCGCACCAGGGCCGCCTTGACATGGACCCCCCCGAGATCCCAGCCGATCACCGGGACGTGCGTGGAGGCGGTTTCTGCTGTCACGGGGCGAGCCTGGAACGAGAGGGGCCGAATGGCGGACGGATTCGAGATCATCCCGGTGATCGACCTGCGCCACGGGCAGGTGGTGCGGGCGCGCGCCGGGGAACGCGCTTCCTATGCCCCGATCGTGACGCCCTTGGCAAAGGGATCGTCGCCCGGAGCGGTGGCGGAGGGGATGCTCAAGGCGGTGGGGGCCGGCACCCTCTACGTCGCCGACCTCGACGCGATCATGGACGGCGTGCCGCCCGACCGCGCGAGCCTCGCGGCCATCCGGGCCGCCTGCCCCGGGGTGCGCCTGTGGGTCGATGCCGGGTTCTGCGAGGCGGCCGGAGTCGAGGCGTTCCTGGCCACCGGATTCGGCCGGCCGGTGATCGGCAGCGAGAGCCAGCGGGATGCCGGCCTCGTGCGCGCCTTGCGCGACCGGGCCGTGTTCTCCCTCGATACGCGGGGGGCGGAGCGCCTCGGCCCCGCGATCCTGCACGACGAGCCGGCTCATTGGCCGCGCGACGTGATCGTGATGACCCTCGGCCGGGTCGGCGTCGGGGCCGGGCCGGACCTCGACCGGCTTCGCGCTCTCCGTACATCCAGCCCGGCGACGCGTCTCTACGCGGCGGGGGGCGTGCGCGGGCCGGCGGACATGGCGGCCCTGGCGGCGCTCGGCGTCGCCGGCGCCCTCGTGGCCTCGGCGATCCACGACGGCACTCTCGCCGGGTAATTCCGTGGGAGGCCATGATTCCAAAAAGAAAGGGGCGGCCGAAGCCGCCCCGTCCATAAAGTTCATCGTCCGAGGAAGATGGATGCCAGTCGCTGGATCAGGCCCCGCGGTGCGGGCGGAGGCTCGCTCTGCCCAGGACTGCCCCCAATCTAAGCGTTCGAGGCGAAGGGGTGCGAAGCCGAGTTGCGCTGCTGGGTGACGGTGGCAGCGGTGGGCTCGCCCTTCACGGCGCGCTCGCGCTCAATGGACAGCTTGACGGCGTCGTAGTTGTACTTCTGGATCTTGGCGTCGTCGGCCGCTTCCCAGTGGATGAACACGCCGACCAGGATGAACAGGTCGTCGGCCTCGTCGGCGGGGATGATGCCCTCGGCGACGCAATCCTGCACAGCCTTGGCAACGCCGTGCTGGGCGGGGCCGAACATCTGGACGGCCTGACGGGCGTCGTTGATGGTGACCTTGTTGAACATCAGGGTGTTCGGCTTGCAAGGCAGGTTCGGCGCGATGACGGCGAGCAGGCTGGTGAAGCCGTGCTTGTTGTTCACGAGGCCGTTGCAGAAAGCCGTCTCGGCCGGCGAACCGCGCGGTCCGATGATGAGATCGATGTGGGCGACCTCGTTGCCATCGCCGACGAGAGCCTCGCCGACCAGAACCTTGTTGATCTTCGCCATGTGGGGTTTCTCCCAGGAGTCTTGAAAAGACGTGACCGCCCTCGAAGGGGAGCGCGGCCGAAAGCTATCCTTGTTCACGGCGTCCAGCCCCCGAAAGGGCGGACCGGTTAGCCCGGATCGCGGCGCGGACCCTACTCCGGGGGTTTGCTCGGAACAACCCTGCGCGGCGGGTGCTTTTTGGCAAATTATTCATCTCCGCCCGGAACAAATGTTTCGGATGGTTAAACGCGCGGGCCGTCCCGCGCGGGCCGCCTCAGTCCCGGAGTCGGTCGAGGAACAGGGTCGCCACGGTGAAGTCCGCGCTGGTGCCGGGATTGAGGCCGGCCGCCTTCCAGGCCGCGTCCTTCGCCAGAAGGGCATCGATGGGTTGGGTCGCGAGGTCGAGGTCGCGGAGGGCGACGGCCTCGTCGCGCAAGGCTTCGGCGCGGGCGAGGCCGTGCTTACGGGCCACGTGGCTGTCAGGGACACGGCCGAGATAGGCGAGGAACACCGCCGTGGTGGTCCAGGGCTCGGTGAGGCCGGCGGCGCGGGCGGCCGCGAGGGCCGGCAGGCCGATCTCGAACAGAGCGGCGAAGCCGGTCCCATAGGCGTGCGCGATGGCGTCACGCGAGGCGGCTTCCGCCATGGCCGTACGGAGGGCGGGCGGAGCCGCCTCGTCCGTCACGTCGTGGCGGGCCGCCGTGCCGAGCCCGCCCGGATTCGCCATCCGGATCGCAGCGTAGACATCCACCGCATCCTGCCCGTCGAAGGTGTCGAGGACGTCCGTGAGGGTGGCTGCCACGTCGCCCCCCGCTTCCGCCGCCCGGGCCAGGGGCGCGCAGAGGAGGAGGATGCCGAGGTTGGTGTTCTGGCCCACAGCCGCCAGGGTGGCTGCCATGGCCGAGCGCACCCGTGCCCCGACACGCGCCCCGGCGCGGGCGAGATGGGGGGTCGAGACTTTGGCGCTGATGACGAAATCGGCCACTGCCATGCGGTGTCCGGCCGCGAAGGCGTGGACGTTGCCGGGCTTGAGGGCATCGAGTTCGGCGAGGCAGCTTGCCTCGTACGCCGCGCCGATGGCCGCCGGGTCGGTCATCCGAGGGCCGAGACGAGGCGTGGGGGGCGGGCCGCCCGCACGGCGTTGAGGAAGCCGCGCGCGACGGCGAGCGCGATATCGACCTCGGTGACCTTCTGCAGCCCCGACCACGCCGGCATCGAGTTGACTTCGAGGACGAGGAAGCCGCCCTCCCCGTCCTCGACGAGGTCGATTCCGGTGTAGTCGACGCCGACGGCCGCCGCGGCCCGCTCCGCGAGTTCTGCGGCGGCCGGCGGCATGTCCCAGGAGAGGGGGCGGCCCCCGCGATGGACGTTGGTGATCCAGCCGTCGCCCTCGCGGATCATGCCGGCGATGGCGCGGCCCTCGCAGACGAACACCCGGTAGTCGCGCCACAGGCCGTCGCGGCGGGCGATGTAGCGCTGGAGATAATAGACCCGGGACACGGCGTCCTCGCCCGGCAGGTCGTCGGGGGTCTCGATGAGCTGGAGCCCTTCCCCTTGCGAGCCGAACAGGGGCTTGAGCACGAGGGGGCGGCCGGGGCCGGCCTCCCGCGCCACGATCTCGGCCGCCGCCTCGCGCTTGGAGCACACGAAGGTGCCGGGCGTCGGCAGACCGGCGCGGTCGATGAGCAGGCTGGTCATCGCTTTGTCGACGGAACGCTCGATTGCCGCGGGCGAATTCCACACGGTGGTGCCGCAGGCCACGAGGGCATGGAGCACGCCGAGCCGCATGGTGGTGGCCTCGAAGGTGCCGCCCGCCACGGTCCGCAGGAGCACGCCATCCGGCAGGGCGTCGGGAAAGCCCGGCACCCGCAGGGGCTCGGATCCACCCGTGACGATGGCCACGTCGGCCAGCGAGAACAGCACCGGCTCCGCGCCGAGGTGTTCGAGGGCGGCCTTCAAGCGCGCTTTGTGCCAGTTGCCGTTGTCGGCCGCGAGCCCGATCCGCATTGTCTTGCTCTCATACGATGTCCGGATTGATCCGGCCCGGCTGCCGCGCAGTCCCCTCGCCCCGCTCGCGGGGAGAGGGCCGCGCCGACCTTGTCGTCGGCACGGCGAGGCGACAGCGGAGGGTGAGGGGGCGTCGTAGAAGGAGCCTCGTCCGGAGACACCCCCTCACCCTCGGTTCGGCTGGCGCCTTCGCTGGCCGCATGGACGGCAGGGTCCATGCGGCCCTCTCCCTGCCCGGCGGGGAGAAGGGGCGGGCGTCCCGCCCCGGGATCCACGTCAGCTGAACGAGGCTTCCACCAGCTCCGGCATCAGCCGGCCGCCGCGGAAACTCTTGCCCGTGTTGACGGAGGTGACGATCACCTCCGCCGGGCTGAAGAGGGCGCCGTCGATCTTGTAGAAGTCACCGTTCACCCGGCCGAAGATATCGGCGAAGGGTGCGCCGTGGTCGGCCGAGGTGGTGGACGGAAGCTGCTCGGCGAGCTGCTTGGCGTCGGCCTCGTCGGCCTCGACGTAGAGATGCACCCGGCCGCCGTAGATGATGGCGTCGTTGGTGCGGCCCATGGCTTGAATGAAGTCCGGGTGCTGGGGCGAGAGCGGGGCCGAGCCGAGGCCGTCCACGATCTTGTGGAGGTCGAAGCCCACCGTGTGGGCCTTGTGCAGGGCGACCTCCAGCACGCGGGCGACCACCTGGGTCGAGCCGGCCAGACTCTGGGTCGGGGCGTAGATGAAGGTCAGCTGCTCCGGCCGAAGACCCGTGGCCTCGGCCACCTTGGCGATGACGGAGGCCGGCGGCCCGCCGGCGGCTTCCAGCACCAGGGCGGTCTGGGTGGCGGTGTCGCGGTAGCCGAGCTCGGCGTAGAGGTCCTCGACGACGGCGACCGCCCGGCCAGGGCCGGAGCCCAGGGCGAAGAAGCCGGAATCCCCGGTCTCGTCGGCCAGCGACCAGCCGGCATACTGGCTGCCGAGGCAGGCGATGACCGGATCGGCGGCATGGACCACCACGGAGTAGGGCCAGCCCGCGACGGGGCCGGACGGCGCGATGGTGACGGTGCCGAGGCCGCCGAGACAGATCTCGGCGATGCGCCGGCCGGCCTCGATGGAGCCGCGCACGGAGGCGCCGGCATCGATCATGCGGGCGCCGTCCTGCGTCGTCACGGCGAGGCGCAGCACATCAGCGTCGGCGGCCAGGCGCTCGACCAGGGGGGCGGTGAGCGCATTGACGCTCGGATAGGGGCTCTTCGGCGCCGTCGGACTCGTGGTCATGCTTGTCCCTCCGTCAGGTCGAGCCGGGCCTGCAAGCGAGCGGCCTGGCTTCGCAACATCTCTCTCGTGGCGGCCGAATCCGACCCCGTTGCGAACAGGGTGCACAGGGGCGCGTGGCGCGCCACCGTGGTGCCGGATCTTGGGCGGTCGCGAACGAAAGCCGGCCAGTCGACCGGCGGCATCGGCGCGTAGCCGGTGGCCGCGTAACAGATTTCCGTGGCCGCCGCATCCACCGGCGGCGCATCGATCGCGGGCAGGCGGCCGAGACTTGCCGCGATGTGCTGGGCGAGGAGCGGCGTCGGGCGCCTGTCGAGGATATCGAGGGTGGCGCCCGGGCGCGGGTTGATCTCGGTCAGCCACCATTCCGCGCCCGAGACGAGGAGATCGGCGCTGGCGAGGCCGCGCAGGCCGGTCTCGGCGACGAGGCGGGCCACCGCGTCGGCGATGCTTTCGATCATGCGCGGGGCGAGGGCCGGCTCCTCGTGCCGTGCCCGGGCGACGGCGCCGGCATAGCGGAACGGGCGCAGGGGCGAGGGCGCGCTCCATTGTTCGGTCAGCCCGACTACGGCGAGGCCGCGTCCGTCCGCGAGGAAGGCCAGGGCGTGGGCCCTGCCCGGCACCCGTGCCTGGAAATAGGCCCCCGGTGGCGCCCGCCCGGCCGTGGCGGCGCGGATATGGGTGCCGCCCGAGCCGCCGGCCCGTTTCAGGAGCCACCCCGTGCGGTCAGCCACGGAATCGCGGGTGACGGCGGGGTGAGGCACCCCGAGGCGGGCGCAGAGCGCGGCGAAGTCGAAGGGGTCCTTCAGGCGTGCCACGGCTTCGGGCGATGCGCCGAGGAGGCGGAACCGCCCGGCGATGGCCGCCATGAGGTCGGGGGCGCCCTCGAATCCGCTGCCGAGAACGATTCCGAGGGGAGGTCGATCCGCGAGGCCCGCCAGGGCGTCGAGATCCGCCAGAACACCCGCCCCGCCGAGGCGCCCGTCGCCGAAACGGCCGGAGGCCGGGCGGTGATGCTCGGCCAGCGACAGGGTGTCGGCATCGCCGAACAAATCGAGGACCAGAGGGCGCAGGCCCGCCCGGCGCGCCGCCTGCGCGAGGGCGCGGCCGGACTGCGCCGCGATGAGGAGGGTGTCGGCGCCCGCCGTCAGCCCGCCACCTCGACGGCCAGCGTGTAGGCGTCGCGGAAATCGAGGCAGAGGGGCTCTTTCGCCTCGAGCATGCGACGGAACAGGCGGGCCTGGGTCTGATACTTCACGTTGCCCACCGCCAGGGCGCCGATGCCGACCCCCTTGCCGACGGGCAGGGGCACGTCGATGGCGTTGACGTCGATGCCGGCGATGCCGGCCGGCGGCACGGCGTTCACGTCCGAGGCGACGAGGAGGTTCGGTGCCGATTCGAGATCTTCCGCCGTGAGGATCGACACGCCGGCGGGTCCGGCCGAGAGAATTACGTCGGCATTGGTGATGGCCGCGCGCCGCGCCTCGACGGTGGTGCCGTCGACGGCGCCGACCTCGACGCCGAAGCGCCAGCGCATGGTATGGGCGATCTTGCTGACGCGCTCCTCACCGTCATGGCCGACGATGGTGGTCTCGGCACCGTTGAGCGCCCCGATCACCGCCGCCACGTAGGCGACGACGCCGGCGCCGCCGAAGATCACGATGCGCTTGCCGGCCAGCTCCGTGTCGAACTTGGCCTTCAGGGCGCGGGTCACCTCGGCGACCATGGCCGCACCCGTGGTGAACGAGCCGGCCGGGTCGGCGAAGATGTGGTTGGCGAAGGGCGGCACCAGGGCCTTCTTCGCCCTGTCGACCATATCGAGGGCCTCCTCGGCGTTCTTGCCGGCGATGAAGATGCCCGTGCGCACGCCGTCCTGGGGGGAGCGCGAAAAGATCGAATCCTGCACCAGGGAGGTCACGTCGGGGAGCGTGGCGCCCGTGTAGGTGGCGATGGTCTCGAACCCGGCATCCACGGCCATGTTCACGTCGAACGGGCTCATGTGCTTCAGGGGCGTGATCATGTGCAGGATCGAGCGGGCCATGGTCGGTTTCCCTCCGTTCACGCGATCCCCGATCGTGCGCCGGGGCGTGGAAATGTCAAAGCCGGTCGCGGCCGGGTCGAGCGGCCGCACCGTAGCGCCCTACGTCTTAAAGTGGCGTCACCGTTGCGCCGGTGTTGCGCCCGCGCGCGATGAGGAAGCGCAAGGGGCCGGGCCGTTCCAGGGAGGCGACGAGGCGGCGCGCCGCCTCCTCGGACGGCAACAGGGCGAAGCCCGTCGGACCCCACGAGCTCTGGCCGTATCCGGCGATGCCCTGCGCGGCGATGGCGGCGAGCACCTCGGCGACGGCGGGGCTGGCGTAGCGCCCACCCTGGTGCGGGGCGAAATGGTCGCCGATGAGGCGCTGGATCTCGGTGATGCCCGCCCCGAACCCCTCGGGCTCG
>Ga0182232_1000166_pt1 | contig 19619 bp, 27 predicted proteins | sample G6R1MG_30_FD_155484 | JGI IMG/M metagenome (GOLD analysis project Ga0182232, IMG submission 155484) | Phyllosphere microbial comminities from miscanthus, Michigan, USA - G6R3_NF_07NOV2016_LD2 MG | ecosystem: Host-associated > Plants > Phyllosphere > Phylloplane/Leaf | place: USA: Michigan... | reverse complement strand
AGGTCAAGTTATCGTTCACGACCGTAATCGGCGAAAACCAGAACCGTCTCAACACCATTGCCACCGCCGAATATGCCGTGCGCCACGCCGACGCCCTGCAAGCCTGGAGCGCCGACCTCGACCTAAGCCGGATGCAGGCCAGCAGCCGCAGCGGCCCGGCCGCCCTGCTGCTGCGCGGGGCCGCCACCTACCTGCGCTTCTACTCGCCCAAAAAGCGGGTGCAGGCGCGCCTGTTCGGCGGCCGGTTTTTGCAGAGCGGCACGCAGGATGCCTTCGTGCTGGGCCTCAGCGGCAGCCCCGACTATCGCCGCCAAACCTTCTTCCTCGACCGCCAGCAAGTCTCGCCCGCCCTGGCCGCCCAATACCACCAGACCGACAACCGCGACGGCGCATTTCGGGCCTACCTGCCCGTGAGCAGCACCCACTGGCTCAGCACCCTCAACGTGCAGGCCGACGTGCCCGGCCTGCCCCTAGCCGTCTTCGCCGACCTTGGGGCCACTAGCGAGCGCTTCCGCGTGGGCGACCGCCCCGGCAGCCAGCGCCTATACTATGACGCCGGCCTCACGCTGCCGCTGTTCCGCAATTTTCTGGAGTTTTACTTCCCCATCGCCGGCTCGCAGTACGCCGATGGCTTCCCGAGCAGCGGCCGGGAGTTTGGGGATAATATCCGCTTCGTGCTGAATTTTAATACACTGAACCCGTTGCGGGCGCTGGATGAGGTGCTGGGCAAGTAGGGTAGGGGGCTCGTCGGGCGCGGAACCTCACCCCCTAGCCCCCTCTCCAAAAAAGAGGGGGGACTAGTTCTAGTTCTAGGTCTAGTTCTAGCTTTTAGAAGTGAGCGCTAAAGCAAAAAACTAGTCCCCCCTCTTTTTTGGAGAGGGGGCTAGGGGGTGAGGTTCCGCGCCCGACGGGCCATCGCCAGCATAAGCAGCCTAATACCGCAGCTCCGTCCAGTGCAAAAGCTGCCCCCGAAAAGGTAGGGGCTGTGCCGCAAAAAACGCGAACAAGTCGGCGGCCAAAGCAAACCCGTCGGCTTGCGCCAAGGCTAACAACTCGCGCGGACTGAGTAGCCGCTTGTCAATGCGCACCTCATTAGCAGTCAGCTCAATATCCTGAATAGAGACGATGGGTAGCGGCGGCCAAAACTCGTATTGGTCGGGCTGTCCGGCCCGAATCACAAATTGAGCTACCTCGCCTACCCGCCACCGTTGCCCCGCCCGGATAGTGTGGATTTTGATGCCCGCCATAATGGCCGGCACAAAGTCCTCGTTGAAGCCCAGTATCATGCCTCGGCCGGAATGTGCACCGTGCCGGCCCGCTCGCGCAGGGGCCGGCCCTGCCGCCCGCTGTGCTGCGCCTGGATTTCGGCCACGATGGCCAAGGCAATTTCCTCGGGCGTTTCGCTGCCTAGGTCGAGGCCAATGGGGCTGTGCAGCCGCTCGCGCAACTGCTGCACTTGCACGGTAGGAAAGGCATCCAGCTCATCGAGCAGGCGCTGGGCCTTGAGGCGTGGCCCGAGTAGCCCGACGTAAGGCGCGGGCGAAGCCAGCAAGGTTTGCAGCGCGGCAAGGTCGTAGGCGTAGTTGTGGCTGAGCAGCACGTGGTAGGCCAGCGGGTCGGGCGTGGCCGTTTCCAGCTCGCGCACGGGCACGATGCGCACCTCGGCCGCCTCGGGGAAACGTGAGGAAGTAGCCAGGTTGGGCCGGCCATCGACCACCGTGATATGCCAGCCCAGCGAGCCCGCCAAGTGCACCAGCGGCTGGGCGTCGTTGCCGGCCCCGTACACCACTAGGCGCAGCGGCGGCAGCAGCAGCTCCAGCGAGGCCCGCACCGGGCCAGCGTCAGTTCCGATGGTCAGAATCTGCGGTTTTCGTTGTGCCAGGGTGGCGCGGGCAGCCTCGGCCAGCGGGGCAACAAGCAGTGGCGTGCCGCGCACCGCGCCCGTTTCGGTGAGCAGCACGCGCTGCCCCACGGCGGCTTTCAGGCCGCTGGCATCGGTTTCGAAGATGGTAGCCAGCACGGCTGGCACGGGGTGCTGCGCAAAGCCGCGCAGGATTTCCAGCGGGTTGTCGGGATTTGCAAAATCGAGCGGCTCCAGCAGGATGCGCACCACGCCCTGGCAGCCGGGGCCGAGGCCGTGGCGGGGGTCGTCTTCGTCGCGGGTGTCGTAGGTGACGAGCGCCGGCTCGCCCTGAAAAATGGCGCGCCGTGCCCGCTGCCGCGCATCGCCTTCGAGGCAGCCGCCGCTGATGGCGCCGGTCAGCTCGCCGTCTTCGGTGACGAGCATGCGGGCGCCGGGGCGGCGGTAGGCCGAGCCCAGGACTTCGACCACGGTGGCTAGGGCGCAGGGGCGCTGGGCGGCGCGGTGGTGGTCGTAGGCCAGGAAAAGGCGTTGAAGTTCGGTCATTGCAGGAAAAAGTAGCTTGGGCAGTACGCTGGGGGGCGCGGCGTGGTTATTAAACTACCAATCCGCAAAGGCGGTTCTGAGGGTGCTGCGCTAGCTCCATCAGCGGCCTTGGCATTACTTATATGACAGCTGCCATTCCTGTTTTTCAGCTCGGAGCCCTGGCCGCCCCCGCCCAAAAGCCGGCTGCCGTGCTCTTCCTAGGCCCAAACTCAACGGCGCCGCACCTGCCCATCAACTTGCCGTATCGCAGTGATTACTACAAAATCGGCATCGTGCTAAGTGGGAGTGCCCGCCTGCAAGTCAATCTCGAAACCTACGAGCTAGGGCCCAATTCGCTGATGGTGCTCTCGCCCTACGTCATCAAGCAGTGGCCGTATTTCTCAGCCGATTTCGATGGCCTCAGCCTCTTCTTTACCAAGGAGTTTGTCGCAACCAGCGGCTTGAACCTGGATGCGTTCGCGTTTTTTGAGCGTGATGCCCGCCACGTGTTCACCCTGCCGCCAGCCGAAGCGGCGGATATGACAACCCTACTGCGCACTATTGAGCAGAAATACGACGCGCCGCACGCCTACCGCGAAGAGATTTTGCGCAGTCTCATCCACATTCTGCTGCACGAAACGGCCCCGATTTATAGCGCGCAGCACGGGGCGGCCAAAACTGGGCAGACGCGCAGTCAGCTCATTGCCGCCGATTTCAAAAAGCTGGTTAACACCCACTACGCCACCGAGCGCAGCCTGGCTTTCTACGCCGATAAGCTGTGCATCAGCCCCAAGCATCTCGCCGAAACTGTGAAGCAAGCCACGGGCAAGCGCGCCGTAGCCTGGCTGGCCGAGGCCGTGCTGCTCGAAGCGCACGTGCTGCTTCAAAATCCAGCCCTGGCCATCGGCCAGATTGCAGAGGCGCTGCACTTTGCCGACCAGTCCGCTTTCGGCCGGTTTTTCCGAAATAATACGGGTGTGTCGCCGGCCGGCTATCGGCACACTGTTGCGCGGACTTCGTAGTCCGAGTGCGCAAGCGGCCAGCCAGATGTACGCGGACTGCAAAGTCCGCGCAACAGAGCTACTGCCGCCCTTTGGCCCAATCTTCCCGCCCTTTAGCCCTTCCTGCGCCCCCTAGCCGGCCGGAGCTTTGTGGCATGAAAATCATCGTCACTGGTTCCCTCGGGAATATAAACCGTGTAGATGGCGGCCCAAAATTGTTCATCTGTTGCAGGAAGGGGCCGCCAAAATAGCCCGAAAGCAGGTTTTATATGAAATGGGTGGACATTATTACCCTTGCATATTCGTACCTTCATGCCCCGTTTCATGCCCCGAATTCCTTATGGCTACCGTTTCTTTTCACCTGCGAAACCCCAAGGCCGCCGAGCCTACGCCCATTTTTATGCTGCTGTACGCCGATGGCAAGCAGACCAAAATAAAGACGGGTCTGCGCATCCACCCCGCACAGTGGAACGCGCCCGAGCAAAAGGCCAGAACGCGGGGCAAGGGGACGCTCGCCACCAACGGGGCAACCAATGACAACCTGGCCGGCCTGGCCGAGCGGGCGGTGGCGTTCTACGGCCAGCGCCGCGCCGCTGGGCACCTGCCCACGGGGGCCGAGGTGTGGGACGCAATCAAGCCAGCGGTGGGCGGTGCGGTAGCTGTTATAGAGCGCCCGCGCCCGCTGACCGACTTTGAGGAGTACCTGCGCGACGCGGCCGGGCGGCTGAGCGTTGCCACTATCAAATCGAAGCAAACCACCTGCGGGCACCTAGCGGCCTACGCTAAGACGTTGCCCGCGCCCCTTGAATATACCGACCTCACCCGCGAGTTTAAAGACGGGTTTACGGCGTACTTGGCTAATCAAAAAAAACTGGCCGACAGCAGCCTAAATAAGCAGCTTAAAATATTAAGGGAGTTTCTGGCCTACGCCGCCGACCACGGCCGAACTGCGCGCATTGAAACGCGGGGCTGGAGCTGGAAGCACAAGGACGCCGAAATTATTGCCCTGACTGAAAGTGAACTGGCCGCCATTCAGGCGCTAACCGACCTCTCGCCGCGCTTGGAAAACGCGCGCCACCTTTTCCTTCTCATGTGCTTTACGGGCCTGCGCTACTCTGACGCGGCCCGGCTAAAGCCTGAATACCAAAAGGGCGACCTGCTGCAACTGGTGGCAAAGAAAACGGGCGACGCGCTCCAGGTGTACATTCGCAAGGCGCTGCGGCCCATACTGGCAAAGTATTGGGCGGGCGAGTTGCGCTTGATAACGCTGCAATGCTTGGGCAATCACATTAAGGACTTAGGCCGCCTCGCGGGCATAGACACGCCCACGGAGGTTATTAGGTACTACAAGCAAACCAGCCAGCCAGTGCGCGAAACGCACCCCAAATACAGGCTGCTGGGCTGCCACACTGGCCGGCGTACCTTCGTAACGCTCTCAATTGACCGAGGCGTGGCCACCGACGTGGTAATGCAGGCCACGGGCCACAAGAACTACAAAACCCTGCAACGCTACAACAAAACCACGGCCAAGCGGCAGGTGGACGTATCGCGGGCGGCGTGGGGGGAAGAGGAGGGGGCGGGCTAGTTATAAAATCGCTACTGGATGGGCGGAAATACTTGCGTGTCTCCGCCCACCGCCCGCTGTGGGTCGTACACCGCCCCGGTGCGCGTGTCCAGAATACCGCCCGAGCCAAAGGGCACGTAGCGGCCATTGCGCGAAAGCTGATAGAGCAAAGTGCCCACGGCAAAGGCCAAAATAAAGCAGACAGCAAGCAGGATTCGGTTCATACGCCAGCGCTAAGTGCCCGAATATAGTTGCTTTGCAAGAAGTTTAATTTCAATTACTCCCAAGACGCGGATTGTGCCCCATAATAAACTGAAACACGCGCTTCGTTAGCTCCTGCGCCTCGGGGCTGAGCATGTTCCAGGAGGTTATCTCCTCAGCCGCCGCCTCGGCGAATAGTCGCTTCTTTGCGCTGCTGACCGTGCCACTCCCACTGCTACCCCCGAAGGAATCCGGCAACTCGGCAAACTTGCTCTTCAAGTGCTTGGCCAAGTAGATGCTCTTGTACTGGGCCTGCTTGAGTTGGGTGGCATCGAAGTATTCAGCCTGCTTGGGGTAGAGTTTCTTGAGGGCACCCACGATGACCTCGGGCTTAAGTAGGTTCTCAATTTCGCGGGTGGGTGTCACGATGTACTCGAAGCCAGCGTGCTGCTGTGAGGTGAGTCGCTGGTGCTTCTTATCCTTGCCAGCGTCTTGGTCAGCAATAAGCATAATACGGTTGGAAATAGATAGTGCTCGAATGTTTTTCAACGCCTCAGCTGTAATAGTTACCTCCTGTTTCTTCGCGCCGAAGGTATAGTGCGATACGTTAGCCCCAGCGTATTCCAGGAAAGAGTAATGCAGTCCTTCCAGTAGAGAATAGGTCTTGCGTAAGTGGCCGAGGTAAGCCGCTAAATATGCTTTGATATAAATGCGGTCAGTAATACCTTCAACCCAAATGGTACAATTAGAAAGAAAAACCGAAGAGTTTTGAACCCCTAAAGCTGTGAGACAGCCTAAATCATGTGGCGCAGTAACCTGTACCTGATAATTAGCTGTATTATTAGTCAAAGTCTTTCTAAAGGTAAATAGATTAATATTTTCACCTTCATCAAACGCAAAATCAAGCAAATGATTAGAATGCGTCGTCAAAAATATTGTGAGCTTTTTCTCAAGTAGCACTGGATGCGTAGCTATTGTTTGTATAAATAATCGCTGAAAACCAGGGTGTAAGTGCGTTTCAGGCTCTTCAATGAAAAACCATGCTCCCTCAGGGGCGATGAATAGCGGGTATAGCAAGAGTATAATTGCTTGTATTCCATCTCCTAGATGTGGCAAAGCCCTTTCCTCTCTGTCTACTGCGACTAATATATTTATTTTTTTTCTGTTAGGAACAATTCGCACAGGCTTCCCATTAAAGAATGTCTCCGAAATGAATAACTCAAAACGCTCAAACTCTTCTCTATCATCTATTTCTGAATTTTTCTTTTCATCTATAGCTTTATAAAGTGACAGCCCTGTATGCACGCTTATTTTAGCATCAGTAAGTTCGTAATCCACTAACGTAGTAGTATTAAAAATATCGCTTTTTATTGAAGTGTCTCGTGCTTCTATCAGCGTTCTAGCTGTCCGCAGTGTTGGAATATAAGTCCTATTAGAAGTCCTCGGTCGCTCCTGAGTAAAGACTTTTTCCAATAATACAAATACATCAGAGCAAGCAGTTTCTATTCTTTTTATTATAGGTAAAGCAGTTATAGATAATTCCTCCCTAAAAGAAAAATCACGAAAGCTACTACTTATATATGTATTACCTGTTACAAATTCCACACTTGCTTCTGATGAAGCTAATTGAGCCCTATCGTCATTTATAAATAATCTATTCATGCCTTGGAAATCGTCTTTCCGGAGAGTGTCATATATATTGAAAGCGCGTCTTAAATTTAGCATAATTCCCTTCATGGTAATTAAATATTTTTCAACGATACCTTCGCGAATTGAATTAAGCAAAGCTCTTCTATCGCTTGCCAGGCCTTCTATGCCATTAAATATTTTTTCCAATTCGATAGAGTCCTGCTCGATATCAATATAATAGTGGTCGGATTTATGATGGCTACTGCTTTCAAGTATAAAAAATGATAGTATATCGTCATTAGCCTTAGACTTAATTTCTATTTCAATCTTATAAACTTCACTATCATTTGGATTAAGCATTCTGCCACGCGCAATTTTTATTTTCTCACCTAACTCATCTACTATTTCAGTGAAATTCATCATTCGAGTTGGATGACATTTCATAATGCTGCGCATGAATCGGCTCTTGCCTGAATTATTTTCTCCAAGAAAAATATTAATTGGGGCTACATCGCCAAAGTAGTGTGGTAATAGGTTCGAGTCACCTAGTGTATAGGCTGCAAAATCACTTTTCTGAGCATCATCATCCGAAAGCTCAAAAGACAGGTAGCGTTCCATAAAATGTGAGTAGGGTGAGCCGGCAAGTTCAGAAAACTTCTGTTATATCTATCCCTCACATACGGCAAGAGTTAGGAACAGAGCACACTACTTCACCGTCATTAAGTCTTCCAGCCGCGTGGTAAAAGCCCCCGATTGCCATTTAGCCCGCCCCTGCCACGGCGGGCGCACGCCAACCGGCCCCTGCGGCACTGCGCTCCCCAGCCGTACCGTGCCCCGGCCGTAGCGCGCATTCAGCCCGTCAAGTGTTGCCATGAGTTGGGGCCGGTCTGCGCTTACAGTCGCCTGCACCCGGGCAACCGGCGCGGGTGGGGTGAAGAGACCGAGTTGTTGCCCGGTAGTCGGCGGCTCCAGCCCGTCGAGTACCACACCGGCTTTGTGGTAGGTAGTGCCCGGCTCCCAAATCTTGGTCAGCAAATGCGTAGCATATTGCGCCAGTACCCGCGTGTCAGATGATGGCCCACCGGGCAACGTGAGCGTAGCCGAGCACGAGTAGGGTGGGGGCACCCTCGGGTCGAAACGATTCTTCTGTACGTAGACCGTCAGCACGTAGGCTTGGTCGCCTTGCGCCCGTAATTTCTCGGCGGCCCGCGCCAGGAAGGAGGCTATGGCTGCCCCCACATCGGCCAGTTGGCTGAGCGGGCGGCCAAACGTGCGTGAGCAGCTAATGCTCTGCCGGTTCAGCGTACCGTCCTCGCTGGGGTGCAAACCCGCGTAGGGATAGCCTTGCAGCTCGCGCACCAAGCGCGCTCCAACAACCCCGCCGAGTATTTTGCGCGCCCACGCTTCACTGACTTTGGAAAGGTCGGCGGCCGAGTCAATGCCCGCTGCCATGAGCTTCTGGGCGTACTGCCGGCCGACGCCCCACACGTCACCCACGGCCACCTGCCCAAGCGCCCAGGCCCGACGTTCGGCCGAGTCGAGGTAGAGTACGCCGCCCAGCTCAGGGCTTTTCTTGGCTACACGGTTGGCGAGTTTGGCTAGGGTCTTCGTGGGGGCTATGCCTAAGCAAGTAGGAATGCCGGTGCGAGCTTTGACGTTGGTGCGAATCGTGTGTGCGAACTGCTCCAGCCCACCGCCCAGGTGGGGCTGCATGTATTGGTCCAAGCTAGCCAGGTCGAGGAATGCCTCGTCAATGGAGTATATTTCTACCCCCGGCGTGACCTGGCCTAAATACCACATCACACGCCGGCTCATGTCGCCGTAGAGCGTGTAGTTGGAAGAAAACACCTGTACCTGGTGCTGGCGCAGAAAGTCTTTTACTTGGAAGTAGGGCGCGCCCATTTGCAGGCCCAGGGCCTTGGCCTCCGCCGAGCGGGAGATAATGCACCCGTCGTTATTGCTGAGCACGACGACGGGCCGGCCCTCGAAGCGGGGTTGGAATACCCGTTCGCAGCTCACGTAAAAGTTATTGCAATCCAGCAGGCCAAACATAGACTAGTCGCGGCTGAGCAGCAAGGCGTTCAGCTTGCCGGGAATGAGTTCGTGAACGACATGTGTCACTACGCCCCAAATGTGAATCTCCTCCCCCGTGCGGATGCGGTAGGGCTCGAAGGCCGGATTGGCCGGCACCAGCCACCAGTCCTCGCCCCGGCGCTCCAAGCGCTTCACGGTGCAGTCCCCTTCGACCACTGCCACTACAATGTGGCCGTGGTCGGCTGGCAAATGCTTATCGACTGCCAGCAAGTCGCCGGGGTGGATTTCAGCGCCTGCCATGCTTTCACCCGTTACTCGCACTAAGTAGGTGGCGTCGGGGTGTCGAAACAGCAGTTGGTTGAGGTCAAATAGTGCCTCAATGTGGTCGTCGGCTGGCGAGGGAAACCCGGCTGGCACGAGGCAGGCGAACACGGGTAAATAAGCAGGCAGCACCGCCTCGGGGACGGGTATCAGGATAACGTCGTGCATAGGGCGGAACTGAAAGCTGTGCCCTAAAGTAAACGACTGCTAATCAAATTAGTCTACAAATAGCTCAGTTGCTATAAATGTAAGATATTAACTGTCAAGTAAATATTTTAATTTGGCCTTTGTAATTAGTTGCCGATTTTGCAACGGATACGGCTTTTGTACTTAGCCCTGCCGTTTTATGCTAGTGAAATATCTGCTCACCTGCAAGGAATTCTCTTTGCTCCATGCTCAGCGGTTCTATATTAGTCAGCATGAAATGGCTTCTCCTTTTGACTCTCTTAGTAGGTGCAGTTGCCGCCCAAGCGCAAACCACGCCTCCCAGTACGAGTGACCAACTGGCAATGTACCGCTACTGTGTGCTAATTGTAGAAGGCAAGTACTTCAACAGCCCGGAGAGTCCTCGTCTGGATTATGGGCAAAGTCTACCAGGTGCCCCAGCCGATGTGGAAATGCAGCAGCTCCTTGCCTCGATTAAAACCACATCCATTGTGGGCATACTCAACGCGCTAGGTCAGCACCACTGGGAGTTGGTGAATACCCTGATGGTGCCAACTGAGGTGCGCGGTTCCAGCCTCGACCGAGGGACGTATATAGACTTGGAAACGCGCTATGTATTTCGCCGGTGCATGCCCTAACACTCCGGCAGGCGCACCCCATGTGCGTAATCCTCCAGCGGTCCGCTATTCACGAAGCTGCGAAGCACCACGGCCTGCCCGTGTCCGTCCTCGATACCCACTTCGACAAAAAAGCCGCGACCATCGCCCGCACAGTGGTAGAGGTTGACGCCGCTCTCATCCCAGCGCTGGGCCAAGTAGGTACCGTGTTGTATCACTCAGTAGAGTTGCATGACAGGCGAGAACTGTTGGAGGGCGTGAAGCGACATGCAAGCAAGCTAAACAGGAAGTACCTTACAGCGCCATAGGTGCTAACGAGTGAGCAGTTTGAGAAGTAACGTATCCAAAACCGTAAATTAATTCATTGAACATGAATCCAGAACAAAGACTCACACCTATAAACTATGGTGGCTCCGTTCCTCTGCAACAGGTCATATTAGCGTTAGAAAAATTCAATGCGGAACAGCGAGAATTAGCCATTGCCAAACGAAGATTTGCCTCTACGGGTAGCAATCCAGACCAGTGGGCAGTTACAGGACAGGAAAATAAGCTCTCGTCTGTTCGTGAGGAGATAGAGAAGCTCTTATCCGATGCTGAAAAACAGCAACTATTGGAGCCGGGTAATTATATCCTTATTACCGAAACAATAAACAATGAAAGCGCGCCTTTTGGTAGGCCAGAAACCATCATATATGCTTTGTTTTTGATGAGTGGGACCTATAGGCTCGAAATGGGAAGAGGGCACAGTACTCTCGATACAAAAATCAGACTAGCACTAGCCGGGACGCCGTATGATGATGGCATGCCATATGGGGGTACCCGCCCGATACAATAGAGGTAGAATAAAAAAAGCCCCAGCTCAGCGAGCGCGGGGCTTTTTTCACCATGTTTACCACCTTTAAAAATCCACTAGCGGCGTAGCATAGAGTTCTTTATTTTCCCACTTGTTGAATACTGCAAATTGCACTCTGAACCCATTTTTTTGAAATTGTTTTGCTATAGCTTCAAAATAATTAAAATCAGTTTCGAGGCTAAGCAATGAAAATAATTCAATTGCTGCTTTGGTAAGGCTATATACATCAGTAGTTATGCTATATGGACTATAATCTGGTTTAAAAGCTCGGAATATATGCTGTGCCACTCTAATAAGCACCGAAACTTTACCTGATTCTTTTGAAAAAAAATCTATTTTATCTTGCTGAGTGCCCTGAATTAATCCACAATCTATCATTTGTAAAACATCCTGATAGGGAATAATAGGCTCTAATAGCTCATGTGAGTAACCCTCAATCCGCTTTATTATAAACGTTCTTGTACTTGTCTGACACACATAATTACACACCTTTTTGAAGATTGCTGCTTCCTCCTGCGAAAGATTTCGCAACACATCCAGCGTTCTAAGGGAAAAAGAACCTGGCTTTTTTACTTCGCCAGCCAGAATCTTTCCCAATAAAATCTGTGCTTCTTGTTCGGAAACATCCTGCGCGATGTCAAAAAAACGGGTACTCCAATCTGGTTTAACAGCTTCCTCTGAAACCTGTCCCTCAGCGGCAAGTTCTTCAGCGGCTGCACCCACCACGGATTCAAGATTGAGTTGGTGCATAGCGTTCTGATAGATTTGTCTTTGTTCAGCCCTTTGGTGTAAGCTCTGCACCTCTGGGCGTACTCCAGCCAACTGCGCCGCTACAGTTCCATCAGGGTTGACAGTAAGGGATTGCACTTGCGGGGCTTGCCCACTACCTAAAGCGGCCAATGCTGCCGTGCGACGCACCATCTCATCCGTTTTAGCGCCTTCTATCAGCTTAATACGCTCCGCCTCATTACGCGCTTCTTTCTCGGCAAGCAAGTAAGTATGTACTATTTGGCCTGCCCCGTCTAGCGCGCGGCCCAGTACTGCTCCCACTGTTTCCGCTAATTTGGTAAGGGCTGGACTTACACCAGCTAAATCCTTAACGCTTACTAGCGCATTCTTTTCTTGGTCGGCCATAGTTTAATACTGCTACCATCAGTGAAGTTGCCAAGCTACGAAAAAGCCCTGACTATTCGGCTAGGGCACTGGCTAAACTTACCTGCTGCCCACAGTTCGAGCACCGAGGCTTGCCGTGGGTGTCCTTCGTAGCCCAGGCCGCCCGCACGGCGTGGCGTTTACGGTGGTGCCCACAGGTCGAAGTATGGTAGTTAGCCGCGTAGCGGTGGGCGTACTGGCCCGCGCCCGCGTCGAGCTAGGCAGTGGGCAGGCCGGTGCCGACAGAGGGTAGCGGGAGATGCTTAGGCGGTGGGCGGGGTAACGGCGGCCAAAAACAGATGACCGAATGCTTGAGAAGTGATGTATGGGCCAGTAGTCTGTATTATGCCTGATTTCATATCGTAGTTTGGCGGAGAAGAGAACATATTAATAAGCTTTAGCCGCTCTAAATTCTCGAAGCTTAACCCAATTCTCTCTTTCGTCCAACTAAAGTGGCTCATAACCCGCTGGCTGCTTAGTTCAACAGAAAAATCAACAACTTTTAATTCGACTGTCTGGCTGGGAGGAATGTTAGCATACACAAAAGCTAGCACTAGCGCATCATCTGTTGTAAGTTGTTGCAATACAGTAATAAAGCTTGGGTGTGCTACTGCTTGTTGTGCTGGGTCAGCAGCGTTTGCCAGTAGGGCAGCCCACTTCTCGGTCAGGATGGGGTCAGCTTCCAAGCTAGCTGCCTGCACCAGCGGCACGAGCAACTTCGGCTCGACAGGCTGCGGCTCGCGGCCCACGGTGGCGAGCAGGGCCAGTGCCTTGCTACCTACTTGCTGCGCTCGCTCCCACGCGGCCTTGCCCATTGCCTCTGCAGCGGGGCCGACAAACTTGCCCAGGTATGCGCCGCCAGCGGTAGTGAGTAGAGTGGTGAGCGTATCAGACATAGGGCATCGGGTTAATGGGTGCCAAGGTATGAAAAAGCCCCGGCTCCTGGTGGGGAGGCGGGGCTTTTTAGAGGCAAAACCAGGCTGCTTTCACCTCTTAATCTTTAATACTTTCACACTTAGTTTACTTGCATGAGTATGCGCTTGTCTCTGCCTATCAAGCATAGCTTCAACATCTCTATCAGAGAAAGATATAATTTCCAATTCGAAATTTCCTTCTTCAGCTTGTCTGGCAGAACTGTTTAGCCCACCAAAAGCAGGTGTGTTAGCTTCTACAAATGCCGTATCATGACGACTCTTCAAAACAGGTTCTAACGTTTCCATAAGTGTAAGAATTGTTTGAAATACACTATTTTATCTGCTTGATAACATCGAATATTCCTTTGTCAACACCTCGCTTGACAAGGTCAAAGATGCCATCTGCAACACCTTGCAGCATTCCTGGGTCATACTGTACGTTGAAGCCATCCTCCTCGTTGCAGTCAACGCAAAGGTAGCCAATAAATTGCAACTTATTGCCGGAGCCTAATAACGGAGAAAGAGGTACGACAAGTTCACTCCTATAGGGCAGTGGCCACCGCTTCCGACGTTCGTCGTTAGACAAGTTCTTATCTGGCAGGCGGCCATATGCTAGAGCGCTACTATTCGCATAGTATATGTCTATTGGAATCCTATTATTGAAGTAATAACCTCTTCCATATTCCTTTAATTCACGATATACCTCTAAAAAACATGTGTTTGCATACATATGATGTTCACCTTTTGAGTATGCTCGCCTAGCCTCTATACTCTTCTCATCCCTGCAAAGAGTTGCTATCCTTAGTTCTGGCAATAATTGCCTTGACTTAGCTTCAAATACAAACAATTTAATGCATACCGAATACAATTTTACGCTATCTGATTTATTATTATGCTCAAATATTTGCTTTATTTTGTTGCACATATATTCTAGCGTCTCTCTTAATTCTCTTTCTTCAAGCTTTGTCTTTTTCCTAATGGCATGAAATTTTGAAAACATTTCACTCAAGACAATTATAGCATTTCCATATAATTTATAATTATTATCGCTAGCGATATTAGCTAAGTTTCCTTCTAATATAAATAGTTTATTACTTCTATCCTCTAATTCATTTTTTAAAGAATCAATTGATGCATCCTTCTCAGAGGCCTCGGCCTTTAATAAATTGATATAATTCAAATTGTTAGTAGCCTCATCTTTTAATTTTTCTGCTTCCTGAATATATTGCTCATCTATGATGCGCCTATATTTTATCACAGTCATTATCAAGATTGATATAGAACATAATATTAAACCGTAAAGAATGGATTCTGACCATGTTTTGACGCCTACACTTTTTAAAAAGAATGTAAGTACAGTAACCAACCCTCCCACAGAGCTCAAAAACCACTTGTTACCCCAATTGAAAGCCTCTTTTAGTGCTTGATTCCAAATACTCATAAACTAGAAAGCAACTTCAATCATCGGTAATAAATTTGTTTTCGACTCTAGCTCTCTTGAAGTTAAATTCTCAAAAGAGCTAAAGCTATGGGTTACGTTGCTATGCCCCGTAGATTAGTGCTGTACGATGCCACCAATATAGGCATGGCAAACTATTCCATCTTTTTTAAGAAGTGTACAATCCCTCAAAAACGAATGCTTTAACTAAGTTCGCCAAGCAATATAAGCATGCTTGAATAAAATGAGGCATGGCCTAGCGCTTGACACTCTCTGCTAGTGCTGCCAGCCTGGCTACTTAAGACCTAAGCGGCGGGCCTACAATCGAGCAGGAGCGCGCGTAGCAGGGTGCTTATCCTGTGGCTGGACTTTGTACAAGCCATTAGTAGCAGAGTCGAGAGCTGTGGGCTTGTAGTCGGCATGGGCTTGGCTGCTGCCACTGCCGCCACAGCCAACTAGTCCTAGCAGTAGAGCGCTGAGTAGAAGATGCTTCATGTCCGTGAAGGTGTGTGGAACTGGTTTGCCGAAGCAAAATGGGCTAAGGCTTCACCGTGACAGAATCAAAGAAATGGCGACGCTGCTCGTTATGGGCCGTGCTATCAAGTAGCGCCTCATAAGGGACAAAGTTGAAGCTATATACTCGGTTATGCGCCACCAAGATACGGTTGTAAGCTAGGAGAGGCGTGTGGGTTTAGGGCGAGCTGATTCGCATCACAAATTCGGCCCCCTCCCCAGCTGGGGTATGGAAACGGGTGCGGTTTAGTAGTCGATTGCCTTTCTCACGGGCCACTACTTTATTAATACCTATGGTATAGAGCGAGTCTCGACTAGCGTTCGCGGGTATACTATCTGCGCGTGGGGTTGCGTTTATTGCCACCATATAAGCGCCGTTGTCGTCTTCCGCAAGAAAAGCCTGATAAGGTAGCGTCTTATAATTCATTAACTTATTGACGCCCATGCTATCTAGGTTTGTTGCTTTGGGCTTCGCTGGGAGTTCTACCGTCAGGTGGGGGTCAATCGGATAGGTTATCCACGCAGGAGAAGCGCAAGCACTCAACAATAGCGCTAATAGGTAGACGTGCTTCATAGCCGTGAAGATAAAAGGACACTCTACGCCGAGGCGGCGGGCCTACGGCTTTACCGTAATGGAGTTGAAGAAACGTCGGCGCTGCTCGGCTCCAGCAAGGCCCAGGCTGTCATAGGGGTTGGCGGGCAAGAATTGAAACGAGTAGCCAACGGAATCCACCACCAGATAGCGGAGGTACTTGATAATGCGCCGTTGCGTGACGGGGTGACTGCCTTTGTACTTTATTTCACACCCAGCTCCCCCAGCTGTAGGGAAAGACGTTCTGGTTAGCAGTTCGCTCTTGTCACTCTGTAAAGCCGCCTGTATAACAGATGTGTAGAGCGCCTGGCGCTGCGTGGTATTCTGCCGGCCAATACTTTCGCTTGCCCTGCCAGCGGTGCGGATGATGAAGTAAACTCCCTCAGGCGCTTTGGTTGTCCACACTCTTGTTGGGCTGTAGTGGTGAGCGGCTGCCAGCTTATCGATGTTGGCTTCGCTGGGCCGCGTGGGCACCTGCACAGCTATTTGCTTGTCGATGGTGAAAGACTGCCACGTGTCGCTCGGGGCGAAGGCAAATAGCGGTAATAAGAGCAAGTAGTGGGTGGACTTCACACCTGCGGTTTCTTGAATAACAGTACAAGCGCCCAAACGTGGCTCACGACATAGAGTGCATAGCTTAAGACATTCAAAAAGTCTGTCTTGATATTATGAATGTCGGCCACAGTAGCAATAATGGCCCCCACGGAAAGCACCGCAAGTAGAATCTTTGCCCAGCGTTTCCCTCTCCTTATGGCGTAGAAAAATCCTGCTTGCAGCAAACAGAAAAGCACGAGCGCCACGGGTGCTAGGGTAGTGCGTGGCGGGGGTACTATATGCAATAGGGGGCGAAGTATTGAACTTGCGAAGGAGACGATAAGCCAGCCATACAGCAGATTAGAAGCTAGTACTTCTCTCTTTGTTAGTAGGGCGGACTCCATTAAACGAGTAACAGGTATTTCATGCCCGCTAAGGTAATCGGAGCGGCAGGCTGGGCATTTAGGAGAAGCGCGATAGCAAGCTGGCCAAGCGAAAGCACCAGTTTCAAAAAAAAGTTGAGGGTACCTTTTCGATAGATTAGCATAGCTCATGGTATTCGTCCCCGAGAGCATTCTTAATCTTAATGCTATTAGTAATGCCATCTAAATCAGGGAATAGCATATCGTGGCGGATGCCAAGCCTGAACAATGCTCTTTGGATTTCTGAAGCCGTACTAGCATCGAATTCAAGCTTCGTCATGGTAAGTGCGTAACCATCTTCAAAGTCCTGCTCAAATGGCACATCTGGTTGAGGCTGGATTGAGAATAGCCCACCTTGACCAGTAATTCTAGGCGTTATATGCGGTGGAAAGAAAAACCCCGGCTCTTGAATTTTCCACGGGTTATTGTGTAAGCTAGTGTCTAGGTGTTTGCAGAAGTGTGCTACGTAAATAGCGGCACCGTCTGAAGCACATTCCTCAATCCTGCCATTGCCATTTACACAAGGTAGAGTAGCAAAATATGCGGCTACAAGTGGACTAGATGACCAATCTAGAAGTCTTGTTGGTAGTCCATGGTGTTGAGCTACTGCCAACCATTCCCAATCGTTTAATGGCTGATAACCATGCCTATCAATTGCCCTTAGCTTAAAGCTGCGTAACGACTCGCGTTCTGTATACTCCCAGTTGGAGTTTCTACCAACGGACGGAGTCAAGCTGTAATTTTTGTTTTGAACTCCACGAAATACGTGATGGCCGCAGACATAGCTTAGAAAATGCTGGGTAAGCTCTTGAAAGGAATTGATTTGAGTAGTTTCCATAGCCCCCTAAGATACAGCCAAACCTCTGGTGACTGCCAATAAGGGCTTTTTATGCTCTTTAAGCTGTGAATAAATAATTGAAGAACACACCACTAGGCTCAATAAGCAAAAGGCCCCACCTGTGATAACAAGTGGGGCGATGCTAGTTGCGTTATTTGGCGTAGGCCAAGCCAATGAATCGCTGCACCTCCCAAATCTCGTACACTTCGCTATACTCGTGGCGTCGCCCCTGGTCGTCGTCGCCCTCCCACGTCGCGGTGTAGAGTGCTTCGCGCTCCGCGTCGCTCACGCGCACCGTGCCCGCGTGGCTGTACAGTACGGGAATGTCTGAGGTCAGGGGCCGCTCCTCGGCGGTAAAGCTGTACGCCTGAGTGTAGATAACGGCGCATCCGGCTGCAAGCTGGCCCAGCTCGTCCTGCGCTACCGGGCGGCAAACGGCCAGCCGCGAAACGCATTGCCCGGCTGGCGTGCCTTCGGGGTGGTGGTCGCGGCTCAGCACGAATACGTCGCTGCTTTTCTGCTCGGTGGCGGTGAGCGCCAGCGCGCCGAGTGCGTAGCGGGGCAGTGGGCGAAGGGTGCGCTCGTCAAAGCAGCCGTTTACTAGGGTGGTGGCGAGGGCTGCGGCTTCTTCTTTGGCGAGGCTGGCAGCGAGGGCGGCGGTGGGATTAACGCACATAACAGGGGAGGGGAATGTGGCCCAGCGTGTACCTTTGGCACGCTGGGCCGGTTTTGATACTTCCGGTATTGTTTTTTTGAGTGGCCCCACCTATTTGCCGTAGGTGGGGCTTTCTCGTTTAGTTGAGGGTGGCGGCCATTTCGTTGCGAGCTACCCGCTTTTTGAACTCCGACAGGGCAGCGGTGTGCGTCTCGTAAACTTCGGTCGATACTAGGTAACCATCGGGCAGCCGAAACAAAACCTTAAAGCCTGTTCCCGAGGTGAGCGCCAGCGCGGCGATTTGGAACATAGCCGCGTGAGTGGCTACGGCGGCGGCTAGGGCGGCTAGGGCGGTGCGGGTGTTGCGATACTTTTTCATGGTAGTAGGTATCTGAGGTGAGGGAATTAGGCCGCGCTGCATTTGCCGTACAGCGCGGCTTTTTAACTAGGCAGCCCGAAGGGGTTGAATAAGTGCCTTTTTAGTCGTGCGTGCGCCGCGTGGACCTATTCCTATGGCCTCGTAATAGGCAGAAAGGAGTTGTTCGCCGTGGGCAAGGGTGGCTGTCTTAACCGGGCGTAGGTCGTAGTTCGCCAACCCGGCGACTACCTCCTTGCTTAGCTGCTTAGCCGTTTTGCCAGTCGATACGCTAACCCACTCACCGTTCACTAGCTGGGCAAAATCCACCATCGGAAAATCTAGCGGCCGGGGGTTAGCAAGAACAATCATGCGGTACTCAGTGGCGTTTTTCATAACATTAGGGAGTGGTTGGCGGCGCTTCGGTGCGGCGACATGACAAAGAAACGAAACGAATCTTATTTGTGGTTTATAAATGCACCATAATTAGATAAAATAGAAGGCACCTAGTTGTAAGTGCCTGAGATTAAGCTTAATTATTTTTTGGTGCATTACCACACCTAAAGAGCTTTGTAAGGTTTTAGCGCTTGATGGACAGCATCTAATATACCTGCTTGCGGCTGGCGCTCACCCCTAAGGATTGTGCCCAATCGCTGCGGATGTAGACCGGCCGCTTTTGAAATGGTGCCCGGCTTTACGGCGGGGTGCTCCTCAAACCAAGTAGCTAACTCATCCACCTCTTTTACAAGGTCTCGGCCCGCTGGTACAGGCGTAGTAGGGCGGCCCCGGCCGGGGCGGGCAATAGGCTGGTCAGAAGTGCTCATGCTACAAATATAAGACTTATGCAGCACTAATGCACCATGTTTAAGGCATTTGATTAAGAGTGTTTTGTGCTGCGTTTCCTGCCTAATAACACTTCTTGCAGGCCCGCTTACCAATTTGGGTCGCCAGGGCTGCTGACATCGATTTTACCTCATGGGTGCAACGGTTCAACCCGCCACAATCGCTGGAACTGTGATAGGCTATTGAGCCTTTGCTCATGCAGACGTAAACCACTCCTGCCGTGTAAGTGGTGCGAGCGTGGGCGGGCCGGTGGCGGGTGGCAGGAGTAGCTGCCGAGAGGGCTAGCAGCATAGCTAGGCCGGATAATAGACGCTTCATAGCTGGAGAGTAATTAGGGTACGCTAATATATAACTCCGCTTAACTTCGCGCTTCGCTTTTTGCTAGCTATGAAACATTTACTACTGATTTTCGTCCTTGCCAGCGGCTTTTCGTCCCCCATATGCGCCCGTGAGGTGGGTGTGGCTCACGCCTTCTATAAAGCGGCTATGCCACGGCAGCCGGTCAAGTCGAGCGACATTACTTCTATCGGCTACGATGCCAGCACGAGCACGCTAGAGGTGGAATTTAGGACGGGCGCGGTGTACCAATACT
>Ga0182232_1000165_pt1 | contig 19704 bp, 18 predicted proteins | sample G6R1MG_30_FD_155484 | JGI IMG/M metagenome (GOLD analysis project Ga0182232, IMG submission 155484) | Phyllosphere microbial comminities from miscanthus, Michigan, USA - G6R3_NF_07NOV2016_LD2 MG | ecosystem: Host-associated > Plants > Phyllosphere > Phylloplane/Leaf | place: USA: Michigan... | reverse complement strand
GCGCAAATCTCTGCAACGCTCCAACCCATGGCGAGGCTGGCGGCGATGACCGCGCCCATGCTGGTGCCGCCCACGAAGTCCGGCGCGCAGCCCACGTCATCCAGCGCCCGGAGCACGCCGAGATGGGCGAGCGCTCGCGCACCGCCTCCGCCCAGCACGAGCCCGCGCCCCAGGCCGCTGGTGAGCCGGGCCAGCCGGCCGATATCGTCCGGTCGACCGGGGCGAAGCTGGATCCGCATCGCCGTGGGCAGGTCCGCCACGGCTGGATGCAGGGCCCTGGGCCGCAGCGCCTGAAGATCCTGACGCACGACCAAGTCCATACGGATCCAGTCCGACCGCACCCGTTCCAGATAGGCGGTCGCTCCCGGACGCGGCGGTGCCCCGGGCTCGGCCAGCAGCAGGACGTGATCGCCCAGGCGTTGGCTCAGCCGGGACCAGGGGCCCTCGATGTCCCGGGCCACGAACACCGTCCGCGCATGACGGGCCTCGAAGGCATGGACCCAGTCCTCGTCTGCACCCTCCGGCAGCCGACTCAGGCAACCGGTTACCCCAGGCAGGATGGCGTCGAGGGCGGAGGCGAAGGCTAGCGCGAACGGTTCGGGATCCGGGCCGTCGGTGACGGCCATCATCACGAAGGTTCGCGGTGCATGAAATACCGAATGCCCCTCGTAGAGCGTACGCAAGCGCTCGGCGAGCATCCGAGCGAAATACAGGAGCGTGTGCGGATGCTCGGCGATCACGGCCTCGAAGGCCGCGCGGGTGAGGCACAAGATCTGTGAATCGCGCAGGGCCGTCACGGTCGCCGCCCGCGGCGCATCGGAGAGCAACGCCATCTCGCCGAAGATCGCGGGCGGGCGCAGCCGGGCAATCCGACTCTGGACCCCGTGGTGGTCGCGGGTCGAGACGCCAACTGCGCCGGAGACCAGGGTATAGAGCGCGTCTCCGGCGTCGCCCTGCTCGAACAGGGTCCGGCCCCCCGGCACCGTCATGGCGATCATGCGGGCGCGCACTGCTTCGATCGCCGCGGCGTCGAGATCGGCGAGGAACGGGATCTCGGGATGGCTCACGCCCGCCTAGCCCCGGTCACGCCCGCCATCCGGTACGCCCGCATCGCACCCTCTCGGTGCGCATTCGCCGTGTGTCACGATAACGGTTCAGCGGCCGAGACGGTCTGCGAGGGTTCGTACGCATCTGAAACGGTTCGCTCTTCGCGCCGCCACGGCCGTCCGGTACAGGCAGGACAACGTCATAAGTTGGGAGGCAGCGATGTCGAGGGCTGATCGGATCGCGATCGTGACCGGAGCGGGGACGGGAGTCGGCAAGGCTTCGGCCCTGGCACTCGCCGGAGCCGGGTGGAGCGTGGTGCTGTCCGGGCGGCGTCAGGCGCCGCTGGACGAGGTCGCGGCGCAGATCGAGGCGGGGCGCGCCCTCGTGGTCCCCACCGACGTGACCGACCCGGATTCGATCGCCAACCTGTTCGCGCAGACGACGTCCCGCTTCGGCCGCCTCGACCTGCTGTTCAACAATGCCGGCATCGGCGCGCCGCCGGTGCCCTTGGAGGATCTGCCAGTCGAGACCTGGCGCCAGGTGGTCGACACCAACCTGACGGCCCTGTTCATGTGCACCCAGCACGCCTTCCGAATCATGCGCAACCAGACCCCCCGCGGCGGGCGGATCATCAACAACGGCTCGATTTCCGCCCATGCGCCGCGGCCGAACTCGATCGCCTACACGGCGACCAAGCACGCCGTGACCGGCATCACCAAGGCGACCTCCCTCGACGGGCGCGCCTACGACATCGCCTGCGGCCAGATCGATATCGGCAACGCCGACACGCCGATGGGTGGCAAGATGAAGGACGGCGTCGCGCAGGCCGACGGGACGACGCGGGCCGAGGCGGTGATGGACCCGGCCCATGTTGGCGACGCGGTGCTGATGATGGCGAACCTGCCGCTGGAGGCCAACGTTCAGTTCATGACCGTCATGGCGACCAAGATGCCGTTCATCGGTCGCGGTTGATGGCGTGACACGGCGCGCTCCGGGCGCCAACCAGCCGATCTGACGGAGAGCCACTCGGCGCTCCGGCCGAGCGGGACGCCTTCGCTCCACCAACAGCCACGCTTTTCCCGTACGCTCCGCGCGGCCCCGATTGACGCCCGCATTTATAACTCATACAAATCGGTCAACAAGAATGGCTGGGGTCTAATCCCAGTCGCGCACTGGGCGAGGGCCCGCATGACCTGTGCGCCGCCATCGCTGCTTCCGTCGCCGAGTGACCGCAAGTCGTTCGAAGACCAGGCCGCGCCGGTGCTGGAGACTTCTGATCGGTTTGAGCCGGCGCAATCGATGTAAGCAAGTATATCCATCGTCGAACCGGCCGGACTGCGCCGGTCGATCGATACGTGTTGCCAATCAAAAACATTCGCCCAACGCGAAGCGCGCCGATCCGTCGCGCAGGATGATTGAGACCGGGGGGACTTGATGATCACCAGGCAAACATTCTTTAAGCTCGCACTTGGCGCCTCACTGCTGGCGGGCCTCGCCGTGCCCGAAGCGCTCGCCGCCAGCGGCGACCTGATCGGCGTCGCCATGCCGACCAAGTCGTCCCAGCGCTGGATCGACGACGGCAACAACATCGTGAAGCTGCTGGCGGCCAAGGGGTACAAGCCGGACCTACAATACGCCGACGACGATATCCCGAATCAGCTTGCCCAGATCGAGAACATGCTCACCAAGGGGGCGAAGGTTCTGGTGGTCGCCTCAATCGATAGCACGACGCTGAGCGACGTGTTGTCTAAGGCCAAGGATGCCGGCGTCAAGGTCATCGCCTACGATCGCCTGATCAAGGGGACGCCCAACGTCGACTTTTACGCGACGTTCGACAACTTTCAGGTCGGCGTGCAGCAGGCCAGTTCGATCGTCGAGGCGCTGGGACTGAAGGAGGGCAAGGGCCCGTTCAACATCGAGCTGTTCGGCGGCTCGCCCGACGACAACAACGCCTACTTCTTCTACGACGGTGCCCTCTCGGTGCTGCAGCCCTACATCGACGCGAAGAAACTGGTGGTGCGGTCCGGCCAGACCGGCATGGACAAGGTCTCGACCCTGCGCTGGGACCCGGCCACCGCGCAGGCGCGCATGGATAACCTGCTCTCGGCCTATTACGGCAGCGCGAAGCTCGATGCGGTCCTGTCGCCCTACGACGGCATCTCGATCGGCATCATCTCGTCGCTCAAGGGTGTCGGCTACGGCTCCGGCAGCCTGAAAATGCCGGTCGTCAGCGGCCAGGACGCCGAGCTGCAATCGATCAAGTCGATCATCGCCGGCGAGCAGTATTCCACCGTGTTCAAGGATACGCGCGAATTGGCCAAGGTGACGGTCGCGATGATCGACGCCATCGAGACCGGAAAGCAGCCGGAGGTCAACGACAGCAAGACCTACAACAACGGCAAGAAGGTCGTTCCGGCCTACCTGCTGAAGCCCGTGGTCGTCACCAAGACCAACTGGAAGCCGGCCCTGGTGGATACGGGCTACTACACGCTCGATCAGCTCAAGTGAGCCAAGCGGGGCCGGATATGCCGGCCCCGATCGATCTGGCTGATGCCGGCAGGTCCGGCAACGGCGTTCGATCCTTGCAAGACCGATACAAACGACGAGCCGAAAGTGGTCGCATGCAGCCCGTCCTCGAAATGCGGGGGATTACGAAGACATTCCCCGGGGTCAAGGCGCTTTCGGACGTCAACCTGACGGTCCAGCCCGCCGAGATCCACGCTCTGGTCGGCGAGAACGGCGCCGGAAAATCGACGCTGATGAAGGTTCTGAGCGGGGTCTATCCGCACGGCACCTATGAGGGTGAAATCCACTACGAGGGACGGCTCAGCCAGTTCCGGGACATCTCGGACAGTGAGCGCGTGGGTATCGTGATCATTCACCAGGAACTGGCCTTGGTGCCGTTCCTGTCGATTGCCGAGAACATCTTCCTCGGCAACGAGCCGGCCCGGTTCGGCATCATCGACCGGGACCGGATGTTCACCCGGGCCGTCGAGCTCCTCAAGACCGTGGGGCTCGATGAGTATCCCGATACGCTGGTCACCCATCTCGGGGTCGGCAAGCAGCAACTCGTCGAGATCGCCAAGGCGCTCTCGAAGAAGGTCAAGCTGCTCATCCTCGACGAGCCGACCGCGAGCCTGAGCGAGAAGGACAGCGATGCGCTCCTGCGCCTGCTCGTCAGCTTCCGGGAGCAGGGCATCGCCTCGATCCTGATCTCGCACAAGCTCAACGAGATCGCGAAGGTCGCTGACCGGATCACCGTCCTGCGCGACGGCACCACGGTCGAGACCCTCGACTGCCGGGACGGATCGATCGACGAGGATCGCATCATCCGCGGCATGGTTGGCCGTGAGATGGCGAATCGCTATCCGCCCCGCGCTCCGCGGATCGGCGACGTGATGCTGGAAGTGCGTGACTGGACGGTGCACCACGCCGTCCACGCAGATCGCCCGGTGGTGCGCACCGTCAACCTCACCGTCAACAAGGGCGAGATCGTCGGCATTGCCGGATTGATGGGCTCCGGCCGGACCGAACTCGCCATGAGCTTGTTTGGCCGCTCGTACGGCCAGGGCATCTCGGGCCAAGTGCGAATTGAGGGCCGAAATGTCGATGTCTCGTCCATCGGCAAGGCGATCGCGGCGGGCATCGCCTACGTCACCGAGGACCGCAAGCAGCTCGGCCTCGTGCTCGACGAGACGATCACCAAGAACACCACCCTGGCGAACCTGCCGGGCGTGTCCACGGCCGCGGTGATCGACGAGGACAAGGAGCGCCGGGTCGCCAGCGATTACCGGACCAAGATGCGCATCCGCTCCTTCGGCGTCGCGCAGCAGACCGTGAACCTGTCCGGCGGCAACCAGCAGAAGGTCGTGCTCAGCAAGTGGCTGTTCACGCACCCCAAGGTGCTGATCCTGGACGAGCCGACCCGGGGCATCGATGTCGGCGCCAAGTACGAAATCTATTCGATCATCAACGAGTTGGCTGACGGCGGCCGGGGCGTGCTGATGATCTCGTCGGAGATGCCGGAGCTGCTCGGCATGTGCGACCGCATCTACGTGATGAACGAAGGGCGTTTCGTGGGCGAGTTCCAGCGCTCGGAGGCGAGCCAGGAGGCGATCATGCGCGCGATCATGCGCTCGAAGGACCTGAACGGATGACCGACCTCTCTGCGGGCAAGTCGATGACCCCTGGCGCCGCCTCCATTCCCGAAGCCGAGCCAGCCGCCGATGCGCGGGCGAAACGCGGCTTCCTCGGGACCTCGCAGGTCCGGGATTACGGGCTGCTGGTCGCCCTGCTGCTGATCACGCTGTTCTTCGAGTACACGACCAACGGCGTGCTGTTCCAGCCGCTCAACCTCACCAACCTGATCCTGCAGAACAGCTACGTCGTCGTGATGGCGCTGGGCATGCTGCTCGTCATCGTGGCCGGGCATATCGACCTGTCGATCGGCTCGATCGTCGGCTTCGTCGGCGCCTTGGCGGCCCTTCTGATGGTCCGCGTCGGCCTCGATCCGCTCTCCGCGACGATCATCTGCCTCGCGGTCGGCGCCGCCATCGGCGGGCTGCAGGGAGCTTTCGTCGCCTATCTCGGTATTCCCAGCTTCATCGTCACACTAGCCGGCATGCTGGTGTTCCGCGGCCTGACCCTCGCCCTACTTCAGGGCGCCTCGATCGGGCCGTTCCCGGAGGTGTTCCAGCTCCTCGCCAAGGGCTTCCTGTCCAATTTCGCTGGGCCCTGGACCTCGGTGCTGATCGGGGCGGTGCTCGTGCTCATCCTGTTCGGCATGAACTGGCAGCGCCGCGCAGCGCAGGTCCGCCATGGCAGCCAGCCCGATAGCCTGGCCGCATTCGTGGCCCGCAACGGCATCACGACCATCGTGATCCTCGCCTTCGCGTATCAGATGAGCGCGTATCGCGGCCTGCCGAACGTGCTGATCGTGATGTTCGTGCTGGTGATGCTGTACCGGTTCATCACCACGCGCACGACGATCGGGCGGCGGATCTACGCACTCGGCGGCAACATCAAGGCTGCACGCCTGTCCGGCATCAAGACCGAGCGGCTGACCTTCCTGACCTTCGCCAATATGGGCGCCCTGGCCGGGCTCGCCGGCATGATCTTCGCCGCGCGGCTCAACACCGCGACCCCGAAGGCTGGCGTCGGCTTCGAGCTCGACGTGATCGCGGCCTGCTTCATCGGGGGCGCCTCCGCGGCCGGCGGCATCGGCAAGGTCTCAGGGGTCGTCATCGGGGCGTTCATCATCGGCGTGATGAACAACGGCATGTCGATCCTCGGCATCGGCATCGACTACCAGCAGGTGATCAAGGGGATTGTGCTGCTCGCTGCGGTCTGCCTCGACGTCTACAACAAGAAGAACCGCGCCTGACGCCAGAAGACGGCCGGTCCGCCGCCGCCGATCTACGCGGTCGGTTGAAGCTGCCGGTCGTCGCTGCGCTGCCGTTGGCTACCCAACTCGGGGAGCTCGCGGTCGGGTGGCGCGATCGTCGTCATGAGCAGCCGATGCGGCTGCGGTCCCGGCAGGAGCGGCATCGTCTGCGGCTCGGGTGCCGGCGGTGGCGGGATCGGGACGGGTGCCCGATGCTTGGCCGGCTTCGGTGCCGGCATCGCCGAGAAGCCAACACACAGCACCAGGCACGACAGGCCGGTCATGACGCTCTCCACGAACGGATCCGGATGGGTCATCATGTAACCGAGCCCGCCGAGCCCCGAGCCGGCGGCCAGGATGCGGGAGAGGGACGGACAGGAGGGCATGCCCGACAATCGAAGCTGTGCCCTTGCGGGTCGGTCAAACCGACCCGTTCAATTGTCGCGATCCGGCCATGCCCTGCCCTAGGAGCATGGGTCCGAGACGGCCCCGTGTCGCTCAGGTCTTGCGCGCGACCGTGAATCGGGCCGCATCCCGGAGGGTGCGCGCCTTCTCGCCCCAGAGCGCCACCGCGTCCTCACAGACGCCGACCAAGCGGTCGCATTCGGCCCGGGCGCCGTCGAGGCCGAGGCGGTCGACCAGCGTGGCCTTGCCGGCATCCTTGTCCTTGCCGGTGGCCTTGCCCATCGCCTCCGGGGAGGCTTCCCGGTCGAGGATGTCGTCGGCGATCTGGAAGGCCTGGCCGAGCGCCAGCCCGTAGCGCAGCAGCGCCGCCCGCTGCCCCTCGTCGGCGCCGCCGACGATCGCGCCGGCTTCCACCGAGAAGGCCAGGATGGCCCCGGTCTTCATCGCCTGCATCCGCAGGGTGTCATCCACATCCATGTTGGCCGCACCGAATCGCCCCTCGGCGGTGAGGTCGAGGAGCTGACCACCGACCATGCCGCCGAGACCGGAGGCGCGGGCCAGCCCGAGCACCAGGTCGGCCCGGATCCGCGCGTCCGGCTGCCAGGTCGGATCGGCCACGATCTCGAAGGCCAGCGTTTGAAGGGCGTCGCCGACCAGGATCGCGGTCGCCTCGTCATAGGCCTTGTGCACCGTCGGCTTGCCGCGACGCATGTCGTCGTCGTCCATGGCTGGCAGGTCGTCATGCACGAGGCTGTAGCAATGCACGAGCTCGACTCCGGCGCCGGCCGCCAGTGCCGCGGCCTCGGAGCCGCCCAGCATTCGGGCGGTCTCGATGGCGAGGAACGGGCGCAGGCGCTTGCCGCCGCCCAGCACGGCGTGGCGCATCGCTTCCATCAGACGTGGCGGTCGGGCGATCTCGCCGGGGCCGACCTCCGGTCCGAGACGGTCGACCAGGAAGGTCTCGACCGTCTCGGCGACCTGCGCCAGCCTGTGGGAAAACTCGGAGGCGGGTGTGCCAGCCTTGACCGAACCGGTCTGAGCCTGCGTTGAGGAAGTCGAGGTCATCGGGCGCTGCGTCCGGTCTTGGCCTGGCGAAATCAATCGGGCGTCGCTTTGCGCGGAGACGAAATCAAGTTCGACCGAACCGGACCCAGGCGGACCGCGGCGTCCAGCGTGCACCCACGCGACCTGCCGCGCGCTCGCCCGAGGCGCTCCCGCCGTGTGCGCCGGATCGTGGGAGCGCTGCTGTTGCTCCCCGCCGTCGGATTCGTTTTCACGCTCACGCTGGCGCTCGTCTATAGCGCGGTGACGCCGCCGTCGACCCTGATGCTTGGGCGGTGGTTGACGCTTCAGCCTGTGAGCCGGGATCCGGTGCCGCTGGCGTCGATCGCGCCGGTGCTGCCGCAGGCGGTGATCGCCTCGGAGGACCAACGCTTCTGCCTGGATTACGGCGTCGATTTCGGCGCGATCCGCGAAGTCGTGGAAGACGAGGATTCGCCGAGCCGGGGCGCCTCGACCATCGCCATGCAGACCGTGAAGAACGTCTTCCTATGGCCGGGCCGGTCCTACATCCGAAAAGCCTTCGAGATTCCGCTCGCGCTTGCGCTCGACGCTCTCTGGGGCAAGCGGCGGATGATGGAGATTTATCTCAACGTCGCCGAATGGGGCGATGGGATCTACGGCGCGCAGGCGGCGAGCCGCCACTGGTTCGGAAAGGATGCCAGCCGCTTGAGCCGAAGCGAGGCGGCGCTGCTGGCCGCCGTCCTGCCGAACCCAATCACCCGCAGCGCCGGCCGTCCCTCCCCCGGCGTCCGCCGCCGCGCCGCACAGATCCAGGCCATGATGGGCCAGATCGAGGGGCTCACGGGCTGCCTGCGACGGTAATTCTTTTACGTTTGGCTGCGCGCTGTCCGCTCGCTGGCGCTCTTGATTGACGCGAGGGAACGGCGGCGAACGAGGCCGCTGACCGGGCGGATCAGGAGCCAGTAGGGCGTGAATTTCAGGCACGCGGCGCGGCTCGCGCAGGACACGCGCGTCTCGGTGATGAGCCGGGTCCGGCCGTCGGGATCGCGCTGCGCCGTGAAGGCCAGGGCGAGCTTGGCCGCGTGGGGCGCGTCGAACGCCAGGAAAGCGTCGCCGTCATTGATCGGCTCCAGGCCGAAATCCGGGCGCCAGAACCGGCCGATCAAGCCGTAGACGATCTCGGTCTCGCTTCGGTCGAGCACCGTGAACTCGTGGAAGCCGAACGGCGCCCGCGTTGCCTCCGGCTCATGGAGGAGGCGCATCGGAAGTTCCCGCAGGCCGATCATGAACCGGAAGAACCGGTCCGAGTCCGGGCGATAGGCGACGACGCTGTCGAGGATCGAGGCCGGTTCGGCGGCCACCCGGCAGGCATGCGTCTCGCTGAACTGGTAGGTCGGCAGGTATCGGTCCAGGAGGCGCATGCCGGTTTGCTGCAGTGCGGGATTGCGCCGCTCGGGCCGATCGCCCCGCACCGTCATATGACCGAACCAGCCATGGGCGTCCCCGACTCGCGACATCCGGACCCGATACAGGTTGATCGGACCGCACACGGATGCAAGCGGATTGCAGGCGGTAGCAGCCACCGAATCGGCTCTGTAAGAGGGGCGCCAGATCCGCGACACCTGGGACCCACCGATTATGAACGACGCCGTCTATGACCTCACCCTCGAGCGCATCGCCCTGATCCGCCGGATGGTGGTCGCCTGGAACGGCGCCGAGCCCGGCGCGCCGATGATCCACCCGGAGGCGCCTTACGGCAGCCGCGACCGGGATGGCGACATCGCGAACGTGACGGGAGACGATGACGGCGCCGAGGAGGAACATCAGGCGCTGGAGGATGGGATCGCCGTTTTTTCGCAAAACGCTACGTTGAAGCCTGGTCGCTACCAGTACCACAATCCGTTGGCGAAACTGGATTGTGCAGCGATCACCGACGTGTTTCGGGATGCGGCGACCGGTGAGACGCCTGAGCACATCACCTTCGCGGTGACGCAGGATCACCTCGCGCTGATCCCGCGGCTCAACCACGTGTGGGACGACGATCACGGCGTTCCGCGCATTGACCCCGAGCGGCCCTATGGCGGGACGGAAGCGTACACCCTCGACATGGGCCGCCATCTGGATGGGACGGCCGATCCGGACAGCCTGGTCCGGCTTCACCGCGAGATGCAGCCGGCCTTCCAGATTTTCCTGCGCTACGCGGATCTCGGGCCCGGCACCTACCGCCGGAACGCCGCGTCGGTGTGGGAGCCCGCCTGAGCGCGGGCCCCCGGGGGACGCTCAGGCGTCCCGCTTCTTGCGCTGCGCCAGGGTGCGCAGCCGGAGCGCGTTGAGCTTGATGAAGCCCGCCGCGTCGCGGTGGTCGTAGGCGACGGCGCCCTCCTCGAAGGTCACGAGGTCCTGGTCGTAGAGCGAGTGCGGGCTCTCGCGGCCGATCACGTGGACGCCGCCCTTGTAGAGCTTCAGCCGCACCGTGCCGGTGACCTTCTCCTGGCTCTTGTCGATCAGCGCCTGGATCATCTCGCGCTCGGGCGAGAACCAGAAGCCGTTGTAGATCAGCTCCGCGTATTGCGGCATCAGCTGGTCCTTGAGGTGGGCCGCACCCCGGTCCAGCGTGATCGACTCGATCGCCCGGTGGGCCGGCAGCAGGATCGTACCGCCCGGCGTCTCGTACATGCCGCGGCTCTTCATGCCGACGAAGCGGTTCTCGACGAGGTCGAGCCGGCCGATGCCGTTGTCGTGGCCGAGCTGGTTGAGCTTCGCCAGCAGGCTCGCGGGCGAGAGCTTTTCGCCGTCGATCGAGACCGCGTCGCCCTTCTCGAAGCCGATCGTGACGATGGTCGGCGTGTCCGGCGCCTGCTCGGGCGAGATCGTCCGGGAGAAGACGTAATCGGGGACCTCGACGGCCGGATCTTCCAGCACCTTGCCCTCCGAGGAGGCATGCAGGAGGTTGGCGTCCACCGAGAACGGGCTCTCGCCGCGCTTGTCCTTGGCGATCGGGATCTGGTGCTGCTCGGCGAAGGCGATCAGCTGCTCGCGCGAGCGCAGGTCCCACTCGCGCCAGGGGGCGATCACCGTCACGTCGGGCTTGAGCGCGTAATAGCCGAGCTCGAACCGGACCTGGTCGTTGCCCTTGCCTGTGGCGCCGTGGCAGACCGCGTCGGCCCCGAGCCGCTCGGCGATCTCGATCTGCTTCTTGGCGATCAGCGGTCGCGCGATCGAGGTGCCGAGCAGGTACACGCCCTCGTAGACGGCGTTGGCGCGGAACATCGGGAACACGTAGTCCCGCACGAACTCCTCGCGCAGATCCTCGATGAAGATGTTCTCGGGCTTGATCCCCAGCAGCTCGGCCTTGCGGCGGGCCGGCTCCAGCTCTTCACCCTGGCCGAGATCGGCCGTGAAGGTGATGACCTCGCAGCCGTAGGTGGTCTGCAGCCACTTCAGGATGATCGAGGTGTCCAGGCCGCCGGAATAGGCCAGCACCACCTTCTTCACGGGGCTCTTCGCGGGATCGGACATGCTGGTTCCGGAACTGGTGCAGGGTGTCGGCGGCTTATCGCGGGTGTCATCGGCCTGCAACCGGCGTGCCGCTTCGCGCGTAGCCTGTTGCCGGACGATCGACAGCGTTTCGCCTCATGACGGCCTTGCGGCCGTGTCAGGCACGGCGCGGCGCGGGCATTGCCTGATCCCGGCCGCACGAAGAGCATCGGAGAAGCCAAGTCCATGGCGCGCCAGCCAACCCTGGAGTTCTGGTACGAATTCGCCTCCTCGTATTCGTACCTCGCGGCGATGCGGATCGAGGCCGCCGCGGCCGAGGCCGGGGTCGCGGTACGCTGGCGGCCGTTCCTGGTCGGGCCGCTGTTCGCGTCGCAGGGCTGGACCACCTCGCCCTTCAACCTCTACCCGGCCAAGGGCAAGAACATGTGGCGCGACGTGGAGCGCGAGGCCGCCCGGCTCGGGCTGCCGCCGCTGACCCGGCCGGCGCAGTTTCCCCAGAACAGCCTCAGCGCGGTGCGGGCGGCGGTCTACGGCCACGACCAGGATTGGCTGGTGCCGTTCTCGAAGGCGGTCTTTTCCGCGAGCTTCGCCGAGGGCCGCTCCATCGCCGAGCCGACCGCCGTGGTCGAAATCCTCGATTCGCTGGGTCTTGACGGGACCCAGACCGTGCGCGCCGCCGCCGGTGAGGCGAACAAGACCCGGCTGCGGGTCAGCGTCGAGGAGGCGCGCTCCCGCGGCATCTACGGCGCCCCGACCTTCCTGGCCGATGACGGCGAGCTGTTCTGGGGCAACGACCGCCTGGAACAGGCCTTGGCCTGGGCGGTCGGTGACCGGCCGGCCGGGATCCGGTAGGGCGCCGTTCACGGAGCTGCGCCATCACGGCGAGGCGACCCCGCAGGCCAGCTCAGTCTCGGCCGAACCGATTTCTTATCCCGGACGCTTTCCATGACGCTGTCCCGTCGTCACCTCCTCGCGTTCACCGCCGGCGCTTCCCTGGCTGCCGGACCAGGGCGTGCCGCCGCGCAATCCTACGGCCAGCGCGTCGCGGTCACCGGCGACGATGGGAGGCCGGTCGCGAACTCGATCCTGCCGGGGGAGATCACCGGGCAGATCCCGGGCCTGCGCGGCGTCACCTATGCCGGCCCGCGCGAGGGCCAGACCACGCTCTACGAGTTCTTCGACTTCAACTGCCCCTACTGCCGCAAGGCCGCAGCCGACGTCGTCGCCCTCCACGACTCCGATCCGGATCTGCGCATCGGCCTCGTCAACAACCCGATCCTGTCGCCGCAATCCGCTCAGGCGGCCAAGGTGATGCTGGCCGTCCAGCGCAAGCTCGGCTCGGCCGCCGCCTGGAATTTCTACCGGACCCTGTTGAGCAAGCCTGGCCGCATCGATGGGCCCGGCGCTCTGACGGCCGCGGCCGCGCTCGGCATCCCGCAGGCGGAGGTCGAGGAGATCGCCGACAGCGAGGAGGTCCGGCTGGCGCTCAAGAGCCAGATGCGGATGGCGGCCGATCTCGGCCTCTACGCAACGCCGTCCTACGTTCTTGGCAACAGCGGCATCCTCGGCCATCCGGGTGCCAACGCCATGGCGAAGATGATCGCCAGCACCAGGCGATGCGATCGGCTCGCCTGCTGAGGCCGATTGCGTCACACTTCCGCCGCCGTATCGCGCAGAGCCGTGCCGGCCCGTGTTGCGTGCGGCCATGCTGGCATGCTAGGCGGTCGCCGCGCCACAAGGGCTGGTTCTCGACCGTTCCCGTTGCTGGCGCGATCCCACGTCCCGAACGAGATCCGCACCGCGTTCCCGGCCGGAGCGCGCGGATCGGGCGGGCAACAGAGAAGAGAGCGACGGGTGGCGCAGAACGGTTCCGAGGCTGGTCCCCTGGTCGCAGGCGTGGCGGGCCGGTACGCTTCCGCCCTTTTCGAGCTCGCGCGTGACGAGCGCCAGGTCGACGCGGTCGCCGAGGCTCTCAATCAATTCGATGCCCTGCTGAAGGAGAGTGCGGACCTGCGCCGCCTCGTCCGCAGCCCGGCTTTCACCCCCGTCGAGCAGACCGCGGCCATCAGCGCTGTCCTTGAGCGCGCTGGGATCGGTGGTCTGGCCGGCAACTTCATCCGCCTTGCGGCCTCGAATCGGCGTCTGTTCGCCCTGCCGGGCATGATCAGGGCCTTCCGGTCGTTGGTTCAGGACTCGAAGGGCGTCGTGCGCGCCGAGGTGCGGGTGGCCGAACGGCCGTCCGACGCGTTGATCGAGGAGATCAAGGCATCGCTCCGCGACATCGCGAAGGCGGATGTCGATCTCGACCTCGTCGTCGATCCGAGCCTGATCGGCGGTCTCGTCGTTCGGATGGGCTCGCGCATGATCGACGCGTCCCTCAAGACCAAGCTTAATGGTATCCGCCTCGCGATGCGGACCGCGCAGTAAGCGCGCCGCATCCGATCCGAACATGCACTGACGATTTAGCGACAGAGGCCCGAGTATGGACATCCGCGCCGCCGAGATCTCCGCGATCCTGAAGGACCAGATCAAGAACTTCGGTGAAGAGGCCGAGGTTTCCGAGGTTGGTCAGGTCTTGTCCGTCGGTGACGGCATCGCCCGCGCCTATGGTCTCGACAACGTTCAGGCCGGCGAGATGGTCGAGTTCGAGTCGGGGGTGCGCGGCATGGCGCTCAACCTCGAGCAGGACAACGTCGGCATCGTGATCTTCGGCTCCGACCGCGAGATCAAGGAAGGCCAGACCGTCAAGCGCACCGGCGCCATCGTGGACGTGCCGGTCGGCAAGGGTCTGCTCGGCCGTGTGGTCGATGGCCTCGGCAACCCGATCGACGGCAAGGGCCCGATCGCCTCGACCGAGCGTCGCCGCGTCGACGTGAAGGCGCCGGGCATCATCCCGCGCAAGTCGGTGCACGAGCCGATGGCCACGGGCCTGAAGGCGATCGATGCCCTGATCCCGGTCGGCCGCGGCCAGCGCGAGCTGATCATCGGCGATCGCCAGACCGGCAAGACCGCCATCGCTCTCGACACCATCCTCAACCAGAAGCCCGGCCACGCCGCGGGCGGCGACGAGAAGTCGAAGCTTTACTGCATCTACGTCGCCATCGGTCAGAAGCGCTCCACGGTCGCCCAGTTCGTGAAGGTGCTCGAGGACCAGGGCGCCCTGGAATACTCCATCGTCATCGCGGCCACCGCTTCGGACGCCGCGCCGATGCAGTTCATCGCGCCGTTCGCCGGCTGCGCCATGGGCGAGTATTTCCGCGATAACGGCATGCACGCCGTGATCGTGTATGACGACCTGTCCAAGCAGGCCGTTGCTTACCGTCAGATGTCGCTGCTGCTGCGCCGCCCGCCGGGCCGCGAGGCCTATCCGGGTGACGTGTTCTACCTCCACAGCCGCCTGCTGGAGCGCGCCGCCAAGATGGGCGACGCCGCCGGCAACGGCTCGCTGACCGCCCTGCCTGTCATCGAGACCCAGGCCAACGACGTGTCGGCCTATATCCCGACCAACGTGATCTCGATCACCGACGGCCAGATCTTCCTCGAGACCGACTTGTTCTACCAGGGCATCCGCCCGGCGGTGAACGTCGGCCTCTCGGTGTCGCGGGTGGGCTCCTCGGCCCAGACCAAGGCGATGAAAAAGGTCGCCGGCAAGATCAAGGGCGAGCTGGCGCAGTACCGCGAGATGGCGGCCTTCGCGCAGTTCGGCTCCGACCTCGACGCCTCGACCCAGCAGCTCCTGAACCGCGGCTCGCGGCTGACCGAACTCCTGAAGCAGCCGCAATTCTCGCCGCTGAAGATGGAAGAGCAGGTTGCGGTGATCTACGCCGGCGTGAACGGCTACCTGGACAAGCTCCCGGTCAGCAAGATTCGCGCCTTCGAGGACAGCCTGCTCAGCACGCTGCGCACGAAGCATCAGGATCTGCTCAACGCCATCGCCACCTCGAAGGACCTGTCGGACGAGAGCGCCGGCAAGCTGAAGAGCGTGGTTGAGGGCGTGGCCAAGTCGATCGGCAACTGATCGGACGCGTACCCTAGTGACCTCCCTGCCGCCGGTGGGGAGGGTTTGGGGTGGGTCTGGCGTTGATTGCACCGTCGGCGGCCAGACCCGGCACGACCCCCACCTTCGGCTCCTCTCCGCATGGGGGAGGAGAGGCCCTGGAACGGATCTGGACGCGGCCCGATGGCGAGTTTGAAGGACCTGCGCAACCGCATCACCTCGGTGAAGGCGACGCAGAAGATCACCAAGGCCATGCAGATGGTCGCTGCTGCCAAGCTGCGCCGGGCGCAGATGGCCGCCGAGGCCGGGCGTCCGTTCGCCGAGAAGATGGCTCAGGTGCTCGGCAACCTTGCCGGCAATCTGGTCGGCGGCGTCGGCGCCCCGAGGCTGCTGTCAGGCACGGGTGCTGAGCAGACCCACCTCTTGGTCGTCTGCACCGGCGACCGTGGCCTGTGCGGCGCCTTCAACTCCTCGATCGTCCGCTTGGCGGTCCGGGAATACATCTTGAAGCTTACCGCCGAGGGCAAGACCGTCAAGATCATGACGGTTGGCAAGAAGGGCAACGACCAGCTGCGCCGCCTCTACCGCGACCAGATCGTCGAGAGCATGGATATTCGTGGTAACCGCCCGGTCGATTACGAGTTCGCCGCAGAAATCGCCAACAAGATCCTGGTGCGTTTCGAGGCCGGCGAGTTCGACGTCGCGACCCTCTTCTATTCGGAGTTCCGATCAGTGATCTCGCAGGTCCCAACTGCGCAGCGCCTGATCCCGGCGGAGCTTCCGGCGGTCGATACCTCCGCGAAGGCCACGCTCGGCAACGCGGCCCTGGAATTCGAGCCTTCCGAAGAGGCGATCCTCGAGACGCTGCTTCCGAAGAACCTCACGGTGCAGGTCTATCGCGCGCTTTTGGAAAACGCCGCGTCCGAGCAGGGTGCGCGCATGAGCGCCATGGACTCGGCCACCCGCAATGCGGGCGAGATGATCAAGAAGCAGACGCTGATCTACAACCGGACGCGTCAGGCCATGATCACCAAAGAACTCATCGAGATCATCTCGGGCGCGGAAGCTCTCTGAGGCTCCGCGACCTGAACGCACAGCTTGAAGGGTAGGTTTACGATGGCGAACACCGCACTCCCCGGCGCCGGCTCCAACAAGGTCGGTAAGATCACCCAGGTCATCGGCCCCGTGGTCGACGTTCAGTTCGACGGGCATCTGCCCGAAATCTTGAACGCCCTGGAGACCAGGAACAACGGCGCCCGCCTCGTCCTTGAGGTCGCCCAGCAGCTCGGCGAAAGCACCGTGCGCTGCATCGCCATGGACACGTCCGAGGGCCTGACTCGCGGTCAGGAGTGCACGGATACCGGCGAGCCGATCAAGGTGCCGGTGGGCATGAACACCCTGGGCCGGATCATGAACGTCATCGGCGAGCCGATCGACGAGCTCGGCCCGGTGGTGTGCGATACCTACCGCGCCATTCACCAGCCGGCCCCGTCCTACGCCGATCAGTCGACCGAGGCGCAGATCCTCGTCACCGGCATCAAGGTCGTGGACCTGCTGGCCCCCTACTCCAAGGGCGGTAAGGTCGGCCTGTTCGGCGGCGCGGGCGTCGGCAAGACCGTGCTGATCATGGAACTGATCAACAACATCGCCAAGGTGCACTCCGGCTACTCCGTGTTTGCCGGCGTCGGTGAGCGCACCCGCGAGGGCAACGATCTCTATCACGAGATGATCGAGTCCAAGGTGAATGTCGACCCGAAGGAGCATGGCGGCTCGGCCGAGGGCTCCAAGTGCGCCCTGGTCTACGGCCAGATGAACGAGTCCCCCGGCGCCCGGTCGCGTGTGGCGCTCACCGGCCTGACCATCGCGGAGCAGTTCCGCGATGAGGGCCAGGACGTGCTGTTCTTCGTGGACAACATCTTCCGCTTCACCCAGGCGGGCTCCGAGGTGTCGGCGCTGCTCGGCCGCATCCCGTCGGCGGTGGGCTACCAGCCGACGCTCGCCACCGACATGGGCGCCCTCCAGGAGCGCATCACCACCACCACCAAGGGTTCGATCACCTCCGTCCAGGCCATCTACGTGCCGGCCGACGATCTGACCGACCCGGCGCCCGCCGCGTCCTTCGCCCACCTCGACGCCACGACCGTCCTGTCGCGCTCGATCGCCGAGAAGGGCATCTACCCGGCGGTGGATCCGCTGGACTCGACCTCGCGCATGCTGTCGCCGGCGATCCTCGGCGAGGAGCATTACGACGTCGCCCGCCGCGTCCAGCAGACGCTGCAGCGCTACAAGGCCCTTCAGGACATCATCGCGATCCTGGGCATGGACGAGCTGTCCGAGGAGGATAAGCTCACCGTCGCCCGTGCCCGCAAGATCGAGCGCTTCTTCTCGCAGCCCTTCACGGTGGCCGAGGTGTTCACCGGTTCGCCGGGCGTGCAGGTGCCGCTGGAAGACACCATCAAGGGCTTCAAGGGCCTGGTGAACGGCGACTACGACGACCTGCCGGAGGCCGCCTTCTACATGGTCGGCACCATCGAGCAGGCCCAGGAGAAGGCCAAGAAGCTGAAGGCGGCGTAAGCTGCTCCCTCCCCTCCCCCTTGCGGGGAGGGGCCGGGGGCGGGGGCGGTTCAGGATTGAGCGTTTCGGTGCCGTCTGCACCACCCCCACCTTCACCTTCTCCCCGCAAAGGGGAGGAGCGCACGTTGCGGGTTCGGGAAGCTAGAGACCGATGGCCACCTTCCACTTCGATTTCGTCGGCCCTGAGCGGACGCTGTATTCCGGCGAGGTGACCGCCGTTCAGCTGCCTGGGACCGAGGGCGAGATGACCGTGATGCCGGGCCATGCCCCGGTCCTGACCTCCCTGCGGGTCGGTGTCATCGTGATCACCGAGAGCCAGGGCAGCGGCAAGCGGATCTACGTCCGCGGCGGCTTCGCTGATATCGGCCCGACCGCCGTCACCGTCCTCGCCGAGCGCGCCGCGCCGATCGAGGAGCTGACCCACGAATCGCTCGACCGGGATATCGAAGCGGCCGAATTGCAGCGCGACGCCACCGAGGATCTGCAGAAGCGGGAAGATCTGAACGGTCAGATCGTCCAGCTCCAAGAGACCAAGGCGCTCCTCAAGCTTTAAGTTATCGTCTAGCGAGCGCCGTCCAGCGCGCGCCTGAGCAGCTCGGCCCGCGCCTCCGCGCCGGTCGGGCATCCGCGCTCGAGCCAGAAAGCCCGAGCTGCGGCCAGGCCCCGGCCGATCGCCGGCCCGGCTGGCAGGCCCGCCGCCACCAGATCCGCTCCCGCCAGCGGAAAGCGCGGTGCTCCCCCTTCCCCGCCTAGCGTCGCGAGCGCCTGCCGAGCCTCATCATCCAGAACGGGCCTCGGCTCGCCGGCTAGGATCGCCAGCGTCTCGGTGATCAACGACAGGCCATGCACGGCCGCGAGGGCTCGCGCCGCCGCCGAACTGATCGCCGCGCGTCCGTGAAGGTCCGCGAGCGCGTCGGCGTAGCCAGTCAGCGTGGCATGTTCCGGGTTCGACAGGCGCAGTCGGTCGCGCAGGCGGTCGGCATCGTGCCGACCACCGACCGAAAGCGCCGCGAGTCGCATCACGGGCGCGAGCGAAGCGGTCATCGCTCGATCCAGCCGCCCGAACTCGGCGACGCCGCCTGTGATCTGCTGAAGCAGACCGGTGGCACTCAGGGTACGGACCATCGCGAGACCGCCCTGGGCGTCCAGCAGCTTGAGAAATTCCGACCGGACTCGCTCGCGGGACAGTTGGTCCAGCGCGTCCCGGGCGGCGACGCAGGCGATGAGCGCCGCCTCATCCGGCTGCCCGGCGCCGAAACGTGCGTGGAAGCGGAAGAAGCGCAGAATCCGCAAGGCATCCTCGCGGATACGGGTGGCCGGATCCCCGATGAACCGGATCCGCCCCACTTCGAGATCGGCGAGGCCCCCGACCGTGTCATGCAGGCGCCCGTCGGCCCCAAGCGAGAGCGCGTTGACGGTAAAGTCGCGCCGCTCTGCATCCCTGGCGAAATCGGTACCGAAGCGCACGACGGCATGGCGCCCGTCGGTCTCGACATCTTCGCGGAGGGTGGTGACCTCGATCGGCCCTTGCTCGGTGATGAGGGTGATCGTGCCGTGCTCGATCCCCGTGGGCACCGCCTTCAGGCCTGGCACCGCGCGGGCGGCGGCCATCACTGCCTCTGGTAGGAGCGTGGTCGCGAGGTCGATATCGGCGGATGGCTTGCCCAGAAGCGCATCCCGCACGCAGCCACCGACAAGGCGGGTTTCCGCGTTCGATGCATCCAGGGCCGCGAGCGCGTGATGTACGCCGGGTTGCGCAAGCAAGGCCGTCAAAGCG
>Ga0182232_1000164_pt1 | contig 19748 bp, 19 predicted proteins | sample G6R1MG_30_FD_155484 | JGI IMG/M metagenome (GOLD analysis project Ga0182232, IMG submission 155484) | Phyllosphere microbial comminities from miscanthus, Michigan, USA - G6R3_NF_07NOV2016_LD2 MG | ecosystem: Host-associated > Plants > Phyllosphere > Phylloplane/Leaf | place: USA: Michigan... | reverse complement strand
AGGCGAAGGTCGGCTGACCTTCATCCGCCCTGCAGGCTCTCGGCGAAGTCGTCGAGGATCTCGCCCCACTGCCCGAGGATCGTGACGCCTTCCAGCTCGGCAGTCTCGTCGTCAGCTACCACCTTCAGCGCCGCCGCCCCGGGCATACGGTTGGCTAGGTTTTCAGCCTTCTTCAGGACGCCGCTCTCAGTCTGAGCGGCCTCCTGGCGGGCAGGACGCAAGCGCTTGCGGTGGATTTCGAACGGCTGCACCACGTAGCTGGTTTTCATCGCTATTGCGTCTCTCCCGTCTGCTACGCCTACTCGCAGGCCACCTTCACCAAAGTGAACGCCCGCATCAGCACGGACCGGCCTGCGGCGTCTCGCACATCGACGATCCACGCAGTCCAGTCCTGGCTGCCGCCACCCGCCATCAGGTCTATCGCTACCCGATCCGCTTGCTGTCGGACCTCGCGGCTGCTCGATAGCCATCGCCCGTTCAAATCGAACACGGCGTCGCCCCCACCCAGGCAATGGAAGCGGTAAAGCCTCCGCGGCATTGGCCTTTTCCCGACCTTTCCACACTCGCCCACTGCGATCTCGGCGGGGCCCGACACAGCCATTGAACTACGCTCACGCGCCGTGTTTGTTCATGGTGTGTTCTATTCGATATGGAGGTCGCGATGCACGCCCGGTGGTACGAACCAGCTGTGGACGCCGGAACTCGCTGAGTCTCATGCCAGCTCACCGGATCGACGAGTTGCTCGTCGGCAGTCCCGACGCCGTGCGGGTCCCGCTGATCGGGCAGGCCCTATGCGCTGGCTTCCCCAGCCCAGCCGACGACTTCCTAGAGGGCGCGCTAGAGCTGCCGCGCTGGCTCGTGCCGAACCCGCCCGCCACGTTCCTATGGCGCATCTCCGGATCGTCCATGGAGGGGGCCGGGATCTACGACCGGGATCTCGCCTGCGTCGACCGCAGCCTCAAGTCGTCCCATGGTAGCATCGTCGTTGCGGCGGTCGACGGGCAGATGAGCTGCAAGCGCCTGGTGATCGACGGCAACGTCGCCCGGTTGGCGTTCTGCAATCCAGCCTTGCCGGCCTTCGCGGTCGACGAACTCGGCGAGGGCGTGATCTGGGGCGTGGTCCGCTTCTCGATCCGCTGGCACGTCGCCCGCGGGCAGCTGTCGTGAGTGCGCCGGCCCCGCGCCAACGCGACCGCATCGGTGGCGGCCGCGCCGTGGCCTTGATCGACGGCAACAGCTTCTACTGCTCGTGCGAGCGCGTGTTCGATCCGAAGCTCGCCCTGGTGCCGGTGATCGTCCTCTCGAACAACGACGGCTGCGCCATCGCCCGCACGGCCGAGGCCAAGGCGCTCGGTATTCGGATGGGCGAGCCGTACTTCAAGATCCGCGACCTGTGCCGGCGGCAGGGCGTGCGCGTCTTCTCGTCGAACTACACCCTCTACGGTGATATGTCGGGGCGCACCAACGCCGTGTACCGGCAGTTCAGCCCGCAGGTGGAGATCTACTCCATAGACGAGAGCTTCCTGAACCTCTCGGACGTGGCGCCGGGTCTACGGGAGGAACTCGCCCGGGATCTGCGCGCCACGGTGCGGGCCTGGACTGGCATCCCGACCTGTGTCGGCATCGGCCCGACCAAGACACTGGCGAAGCTGGCCAACCACATCGCCAAGACCGTGCACGAGCTGCAGGGTGTATGCGATCTGACTGACCCGGTCGCCTACGAGCATTGGCTCTGCCGGATCGATGTCGCCGAGGTCTGGGGTATCGGCCGGGCCTCGCTGGCGAAGCTGGAAGCGATGGGCGTAGAGAGCGTAGCGGACCTGCGCGACCTCGACTCGCGGCCGGTGCGCAAGGGCCTAACGGTAGTGGGCGAGCGCATCATCCACGAGCTGCGCGGGCTCGCCTGTCTGCCCTTGGAGATGGTGCCGGCCCGACGGAAGGGCTGCGCGGTCACGCGGTCGTTTAGCAGCCGCATCACCGAACGGGCGGTACTCGAGGAGGCGGTGGCCGCACATGCTACCCGACTGGGCGAGAAGCTGCGGCGGGAGGGGCTGGCCACCAACCACGTGTCGATCTTCTACCATACCAGCGAGCACGATCGGGATGCTCCGATGCGCTCGGTCTCCACCACCATCACCCTTCCCGAGCACACCAACGACACGCTGGCGCTGATTAAGGCAGCACGGCTCGGGGTGGCCAAGACCTGGCGCGAGCCCGGCCAGCGGTCGTGGCGGTACTCCAAGGCCGGCATCATCACCAACGACCTAGTGCCGTTGTCGCACAGCCCGCGGGCCTTGATCGACGCCATGGACCGGGAGCGGTCAGGGCCGCTCATGGCGGCGATGGACGCCTGCAACGCGCGCTGGGGCCGCGGGGCCGTAGTGCCCGCCCGCTCGGGGCTGGTGGCCAAGCGGAGGTGGAACACGAAGTTCGAGATGCGGACGCCGCGCTACACGACGCAGGTGGGCGAGCTGCCGGTGGCGCACGCCTGATGATCGCAGGTCGCATCCAGCCATGGTGTGGAAGCGCACCTGAGAGCTGAAACAACGCCACTTATGCGCGGGCTACAACCTATGGGCGGTTGTTCGCTGCACTGAAGGTGCATAGGTCGATGCTGTGGGACGGCGATGACATCGTGGTCCTGCAGCCCTCCCAAGGGCGTTTCCTCCCAAGACTTCGGGCCGCTCCTTCGGGGGTGGCCTTTTTTCTGCCCAGGCCTGATCGGGGTCGCCGAAATCACAGGTCCAAGGCGTCGTTACCCGGCCTCGGCCAACTCCTCGACACTTGAAGCCACTGTGAAGCCTTCGCGATCGAACACGCTGTAGATCACCGCCGCCGGTTTGAGGTTGAGGCTGGCGATGTGCACGGCAGCAGCCTCCCTAGCGCTTGCTACCGTTTCGTAGGGATCGGGCAGTTGGTACATGCGCGTCTCTACCTCCTCATCGGTTGAAGCAGGCTCGGCGATCGTGATTTCGACCGTATAGGACATGTTTGTGCGCACCCTAGCTCGGTGAAAGACACCAAATAACCATAGAAATAGGATGATATGCAGCGGTTTTTAGATTAGCCATAGCAATCCGCCGCGTAGCATTTCTGCCTCCGTACGCTCGCCTAACTCGCTCCGTTCTGAGCGATTGCCAATAAGAAACGCACGAAGACGATAAAGCGATGCGTGTCCCCAGAATGAAAGCTGGGAGTTCGCTGAGTGCTACTCGCCCACCCTCCCGCACCTCTTCCTAACTGCAAGCCCTAGGAGCCCGTCCGAGTAACAGGTTTGCGGATCGAGATCAGGGTTGAGATCAGGGCGAGCTAGCAGCCTGCGTCATGCTCAGTGCCCGGCCTTGGCCAGCTTGAGGAGGTTGTGGGCGGTGCAGATCATCGCCCATTCGCCGCGGACCTGATCGAGGCCGCGTAGCAGGAACTGTCGGAAGCCCCGGGCCTGCTTGACCTGCCCGAACACCGGCTCGACGATCTGCTTCCTGAGGCGGTAGCGGCTCCGGCGGCCAGCCCGCTTCAGCCGCGCGGCCATCGCACGCATTAGGGGCGTCTTCGTCAGCCTTCGACGACCGGTCGCATCGCCCTCACCGTGACGCGCCCGCCCCGGAGCGAGATAGGGGGTGATCCGCCGCTGCTTCAGCGCGGCCAGGTTCGCCTCGTTGGCAAAGCCTGCATCGCCCGAGACCTCGCACGGTTTGCGCCCGAGATGAGCGCGGACGTCATCGATGAGTGGCACGAGGGCGCGGGCGTCGGCGGCGTTTGTCACGAGGCGGTGCGCCACGATGATCTGATGCGCGGCATCGACGGCGATCTGCCTATTGTAGCCCTGTACGAGCCCGTCGCGGGTCGGCAGGATCCGGCTGTCTGGGTCAGTGAAGTTGCGCTGCGCCCGGTCCGGTCGTCCGCCGTCCTCGGCACGTAGGGGCCGACCCTGCCAGCGCATGCCCGAGGATGCACCCGGCCCGCTCTCGTCCTTGGGGTTGGGCGGATCGATTGCTTCCGCTCCCAGGGCAGCCTTGGCGGCACGGATCGTCTCCAGCCGTCGCTGCTTGTCGGCCATCCAGTCCGGCGTCTCGTCGCCCCGTCGGTTCGCGCCCTGCACCGCGTCCGCCTCGCCCGCTTGCTCCAGCCAGGCGTCGACTTCGGCGGCCAGCGCCGGCTCAGCCGTCTTCATGCGTCCGTAGCTCATCGCCTTGTGGCGGGAGGCATTGGCTTTCACCTTGGTCCCGTCCACTGCCACGTGGGCGAACTGGACCAGACCAGCCGCGCGGCACAGGCGCAGTACCTGCACGAACAGGTCCGACAGGGCCACGAGGTGGCGCTTGCGGAAGTCGGCGATGGTGCGGAAGTCCGGCCGGTTCAGCCCGGTCACCGCCATGACGTCGACCCGTTCCTCGCAGGCCCGGGCGAGCTGACGCGTCGAGTACAAGCCGCGGCTGTAGCCGTAGAGCAGCAGCGCCACCATCATCCCCGGATGGTAGGGTGGGTAGCCTCGCTCTTCGGTGTAGGTGTCGAGGATGGCCGAGAGGTCGAGCGCTTCCCGCACCGTGTCGCGAACGAAGTGCGCCACGTGCCCGGGCGGCACGAACTCGTGCAGCGAGGGCGGTAGCAACCAGCCCTGATCCACATCCCAGGAGCGAAACACCTTAGCCATGAGCCGAGGGAATCACCCTCTAACCTCGCCGTCGAGAGGATTACTTGGACGGGCTCCTAGCGCTTCGGCGAAGGCAAGTGACATTCTGGCCCCGCCTCTCCAGTCTCGACGCGGAGTTCCGGCGCGCTCGCAATCTGCACGGTGGTCGAAGGCTCGGCAGTCCACTAGGCGGCTAAACCACCTCAGCGTGACCGCATTAGCGCCCTGCCCCGAGAAGGCGCATAGGGTGTCATCTCTCCGCGCAATCCCGTGCACTGGGCCACCAACTGAAGGCCACGATGGCGCGCGAACTGACGACGGACAGGACCGCCTTGAACTTCGAGCCCGTCGATTGCGACGCGCGTCCCCGTCAGAAGGCCGATCTCGCGACACAACGCGATGAAGCCGGCACAGACGCGTCCGATGGCCGGTCCGTTCTGCCGGCGGAACTCGGCAATGGTCTTGTGATCGGGCGACAGCTGGCCTGTCAGCCACATGACCTCGACGTTGCGGCCCGCTTCACGCTCCAGACGCCGGCTCGACGGGACCCGGTTGAGATAGCCGTAGACGTAGAGTTTTAGGAGAGCGGCCGGATGGTAACCCGGTCGTCCCGTCCGTGCCGCATCGACGCCCGCGAAGCCGAGCGCGCCGAGATCCAGCGCGTCCACGAAGGCATCGACCACGCGGACCGGGTTGTCCTCGGTGATCCAGTCTTCAAGACAAGGCGGAAACAGCGTCGTCCGATCGCGCTCGGCACCGACAACAAACCGTCCCATGCCATCCTCCGGTCGATCCGGAAAAGATACCATCAGCAAGGTTTTGACACAGCCAGGACCTTTTTCCGAAGTTCAGAAAGTCTGCTTACGGTAAGTCTGATCCTCATCCGTGACCAATCTTGGTCGGAAGCTGTCCGGCAGGTGTAGCTCGTTCGACGCAGCGAAGCAGATGCCTGCATCAAGTTGCCAAGCCGGGGCCGCCGGCGGCCAGCGAAAGCGCCGTGTTGTCCGGTTGCAGAGGAGCCTGTCCCAGTCGCAACAGCAAGTGAAGTTGCACCGCGCGGAGGCCTGGAACGTCGGTCATGGAGGCTATCGTCAGTTCGCTGAGGCGGTACGCGGCGCAGTCTCTTCCCCGGCGACGCGGACGACGTCTCCGCTGGCCAGGAACTCCTGAGGGTTGTCGATAAGCCGATCGGTAATGCCCACGCCAGCGCGCACCTCGACCTCGTTGCCGAGGTTCCGCCCGAGCGTCACAGGCTTAAGTGCGACCCGGTGATCGTCGCCCACCTGCGCCACCTGCGTGCCGTTGCGGTCGAAAACCAGCGCGGTGGCGGACACGCGCAGCGTCCCCGGGTCTGAAGGCACGTGGAACCGCACCTCCACGAACGCCCCCGGCCAGAGTTTGCCTTCCGGATTGTCAGCCTGGAGCTCCACCAGACCCTTGCGGGAGTCTTCCGCGATGGCATTTGCAGTCGAGGTCACCTCTGCGTCGAACGATGCCTCCTGCCCTGGCACGTGCAAGGAAGCCTTCAGCCCCGGCCTCATCACGGCGAGGAAGGCCTGCGGCACGTTCACGTAGGCACGCACCCGGTGGAGGTCCGAGACCCGATAGAGCGGCCGACCCGAGGTTCCCCCTGCGGTGAGCAGGTCGCCGATGTCAACGTTGCGCGCGGTTACGACGCCGTCGAAGGGTGCTCGGACCTCCTTGAATCGTGTCAGTTCCTCCAAACGCCCGACGTTTGCCTGCTGGGCGACGATGTTTGCTTTGGCCACAGATAGGGCCGCCGTACGCGAGGCCGCGGTGAAGCGGTCGGTGTCGCCGCGCTCCTCGCTAGACCAGCCCTGCGTTACCAGGCGGGCGGTGCGCTTGTTGGTGGCCGCACTGAGATCGGCGTTCGCTTGGGCTTGGTCGACCGCAGCCTGGAGCTGAACGAGGGTAGCGCGCGCCTCGGCGAGTTGCTGGTCGAGGTCGGGCGCCGAGATCTCGGCCAGGACCTCGTCCTTGCGCACGCGTGCGCCGATGTCCCGGTGCCAAGCCGTGACGTAGCCGCTAGCGCGGGCATACAACGTACCAGTGTAGAAGGCGCTCAGCGAGCCGGGCAGGGTCAGGTCTTCGTCCATGGGCCCGCGCCGCGCGTGCACTACACGGACGGTGGGTACTGCTTGCTGTTCGGTCCAGCTCGCGACCTCCTGCATCCCCTTCGCCCGGTCGTTGATGCCGACCCAGGCGAGCGCCGCGGCGCCGATTGCCACGCTGGCCAGCAGCAGGCCGACCCGGCGCCCCGATGGAAGGCGAGGCGATGCGACAGCTGGCTCGGCGCCCGCGTGCGCGGCGTCCTCGGATTTGACGTGTTGGGTGGGGTGCATGCGAGATCTGGGGTTAGGCTGATGGGGATGAGAGGGCTTGGGGGGAAGCGTCTTCGCGTCGGGCCCCGGCGCGGCGGGGCCGTCCATGCACGATGCCGAAGACCACCGGCACGAAGAACAACGTCGCAAGCGTGGCGAACAGCAGTCCGCCGATCACGGCGCGGCCGAGCGGCGCGTTCTGACCCGGCTCGATCGCCATCGGCGCCATGCCGATCATCATCGCCAGCGCGGTCATCAACACAGGCCGCAGACGCGTCGCCCCGGCCGCCAGGGCAGCCTCGATCGCCGTGCGTCCCGCGTCGAGCTGTTCGCGGGCGAAGCTGATGACTAGAATCGAGTTGGCGGTCGCGACACCCATGCACATGATCGCCCCCGTCAACGCCGGCACAGAGACGTGGGTGTGCGTGGCGAACAGCATCCACACGATGCCGGCGAGCGCCGCTGGCAGCGCCGTCACGATGACGAACGGGTCGACCCAGGACTGGAAGTTGACGACGATGAGCAGGTAGATGAGCACGATCGCGAAGGCGAGGCCCACGAGCAGTTGCTGGTAGGCTTGCGCCATGGTCACCGCCTGCCCGCGCACCGTGACGGTCGCCCCCTTCGGTAGGTCGGCCCGCGTCTCGTCGATCGCCCGCTGGATGTCCGCGGTGACGCCGCCGAGATCTCGGTCCTGCGTCGTGGCCAGGATGTTGACGGTGGGGGCGATGTTGTAGTCGGTCGCCACCGCGCTGAGCGGCTCCGGGCGGATCGTCGCCAAGCCCCCCAGGAGCTGCTCCGAGCGGGCGGCGGTGATCGGCAGGTTGTTGAGCGCGCCCAGCGTGTCGATCGAATATTGCGGCGTCTGGACTGAGACAGGGTAAGACACGCCGTTGCGCGGGTCGAGCCAATAGGTCGGGGCGGTCTGCGTACTGCCCGACAGCGTCGCTTGGAGGCTCGCGGCCGCGTCGCCCTCGGTCAGGCCGACGACCCCGGCAAGCGCACGGTCGAAATCGACCCGCAGCGCGGGGTTGCGCGCCTGCTCCTGGATGCGGGCGTCCGCCACGCCGGCCACGCGGCGAACCCGGGCCAGGAGCGTGTTGGCGTAGGCGCGGCCCCCCGCCACGTCGCGGCTGGCGACCTGCACGTCCAGCGCGGCGGGGGAGCCGAAGTTCAGGATCTGGCTGACGATGTCGGCGGGCAGGAACGCGAAGGTCACGCCGGGAAAATCCTGCGGCAGACGCTCGCGCAGCTGTCGGGTCAGGGCCGCGGTCGATCGCCCGCCCTCCCCGCCGCCTCCGGCCTCGTCGAGGGTCACAAGCATGTCGGCGTCGAAGGTGCCGATGGTGCCGCTGTTGCCGTAGGAAATGTTGATGCCACTGATCGGAAGGCCGATGTTGTTGACAACGCTAGCCACGCGTCCCAGCGGGATCAGCGTGCGCAGTCTTCCCTCGACCCGCCCGGTCAACGCCGTCATCTCCTCGATGCGCGTGCCCGTGGGAGCCCGCAGGTGGATGCGTAGCGCCCCCGCATCCATGTCCGGAAAGAAGTCCCGCCCGAGATAGGGGACGAGGCCGAACGACAGGCCGACCACCGCGAGGAAGCCGACCGCGAAGGACTTCCGGAGCGACAGCGCCAAGCCGAGCAGCCCGAGATAAGCCTGCCGCAGGGCCTCGAAGCGGCGCTCGAAGCCCCGCTGAAACCGGGCGAAGAAGCTGGGCTTGCCGGCCGAATCCTGTCCGTGTGCATGCTCGGTCAGCAGGTAGCGCGCCAGCGTCGGCACCAGGGTGTAGGTAAGCGCGTAGGACGCGATCATCGCGAACACCACCGCCATCGCCAGCGGCCGGAACAGGAAGCCTGCCACGCCGCCTAGCGCCAGAAGCGGCACGAAGGCGATGCAGATGCAAAACAGGGCGACGGTGGCCGGCGGCATGATCTCCTGCGCCCCGCGGGTGATAGCGGTGACGATGTCCTCGCCGAACTCCTCCATGTGTCGATTGATGTTCTCGATGGTCACGGTGGCGTCATCCACCAGGATGCCGACCGCCAGGGCGAGCCCGCCAAGCGTCATCACGTTGATGGTCTGCCCGAGCGCCGAGAGCGCGATCAGCGAGCACAGCACGGCGAGCGGGATCGACACGGTGATGATCAGGGTCGAGCGCCAGCTGCCCAGGAAGACCAGGATCATCAGGCCGGTCAGCGCCGCGGCTATGACCCCCTCGCGAACCACCGCCACAACGGACTCGCGCACGAAGCCCGACTGGTCGGCCACGTACTTGAGGTCGACGCCCGTCGGCAGCCCCGCCTGGATGGCGGGCAGGCGCGCCTTGACGTCGGCGATGATGTCCAAGGTCGAGGCGTTGCCGATCTTGAGGATCGACATCAGCACGCCCTTCTTGCCGTCGAGCTGGACGACGTTGGTCTGGGGCGGCGAGCCGTTGCGCACGTGGGCGACGTCCCGCATGAAAACCACGGCGCTGTCCACGACCTTGACCGGCAGGTCGTTGAACGCCTCGATGGTCTTGGGTGAGTCGTTGAGGTCGACGATCCACTCGAAGGTCCCGATCTTCTGGGTGCCTACCGGGTTGATCAGGTTCTGCCGGGCCAAGGCTGCGCCGACGTCGGCCGCCGACAGGCCGTGGGCGTGCAGCGCCGACTGGTCGAGATCGATCTGCACTTGGCGCGCGGCGCCGCCGTAGGCGTAGGGCAACTGCGCCCCGGGGATCGTGGTGAGTTGAGGCCGGATGAAGTTCTGCGCGAGGTCGTTGAGCGCCGTCTGCGAGAGGCTGTCGCTGGACAGGGCGAGCTGGATGATCGGCACGCTCGACGCGTTGTAGGCGAGCATCAGGGGCGGCGTGACGCCCGGCGGCAGCTGCTTGAGCTGCGTCTGCGAGATGGATGTGACCTGCGCCTGGGCTGCAGTGATGTCGACGCCGGGCTGGAAGTAGATCTTCACGATCCCGTAGCCCGGGACCGACTGGGATTCGATGTGCTCGATGTCGTTGACTGTGGTGGTCAGCGAGCGCTCGAACACCGAGACGATGCGCCCCGCCATGTCGTCGGGCTGCAACCCGGTGTACTGCCAGACGACGCTGATCACCGGGATGCCGATCCGGGGGAAGATGTCGGTCGGGGTGCGCACGATCGCCATGACCCCGAAGATCAGGATCAGGATCGACATCACGACGAATGTGTAGGGCCGCAGCAGGGCCAGTCGGACGATCGCCGCCATACCTTGAATTCGCCTTGATCAATCCGGTCGACGGGTCCTAACGGACGCGTACAGAAGCATATCGTATTATGCATTCATCGGGCCAGTGCGGCAATTTGATGATGTTGTTCCCGAGAATGGCCAGAAACATGGAGATACAATTCACCATATGCGCTCATTTTATTTACCTTTGCTGTCCTCGACGGTTCTGAACAGCCTTCAATGCGTAATTTTGCGGCATGCCGAGCGCTCACTGCGCCTTGACAATTTGGACCACCGTTGCGGAAAACTGAGCTACCGACTAAATGAGGGCGGGGTGGAACTGGCCCATCCGCGCTTTGAATCAACAGCTGATCTCGGACGACACGGGGCGCTTCGCCGGCGGCTCATCGTTCGTTGAGGTAGACGCCGATGCCCCGAGTGAGACCGTGCCGACCTTCATTGGCCGAGGCGCGTTAACCAGGGTTTGCGGATGGTGAACGCATTTCCCACCATGAGGATTGATGGATCGTACCGAGGTCCGCTTCAATCAAGACGAAGGCCTCGGACGTCCCTGGACGGGCGCAACTCCAAAGGTTCCCTTCTGAGCTTTGACATAACTTCCGCTCCCTACCCTTCTCCGAAATACAGAGGGTCCGCTTGCGGTTCGCTTGATCCAACTCTGTGATTGATACTGCCTAGCTCAGCGAGTTCCCCACGGTCTTGTCGAGTCCCCATGTTATCGTCGCCCTAAACCCTCCGAACTATGCCAATCCGACGCCAATCTCTGGCTGGAGCGGCCTCCTCCCATTCACGATCCTGGTCCGCCAGCAATGCGGCACGACGGGCCTCGGTTGTCTCCATTTCCGCTGACAGCGCTTCCCTTGCCCCGTCGCCGGGGTAACGAGCGGACGTCCTGCACGCTCCCAGAAAACGGGCGAGCGTCATGACGAAACAGTCTACGTCGATGGGCGTCACAAGTCCTGTACCGAGGAGGTTGAGGCGCGAACGGCCGGCCATATCCGCACAAGAGCTGCCAGCGAACCCGAGCGCTGCGATCTTGTCGGCGTCCAGTGCCAGACGTTTGATTTGCGTTTCGCGCAGCAGCTCGAGCCTTCGTTCCCTGGTAGCCGCGACTGCGTGCGTCTGACGTGCGCTCGGCAGCCAATGTGCAATCTCATCGAGGATGAAAGTTCGAATAAGCTCGACCCGGACCGGTCCGAATTTCCTGATGCGAGCGATCTCTTCGGGAGAAGACTGAGCCAAATGAGATAGGTCGCGAAATCCTGCTTTGCGCAGGCGGGCTCGGAGGGAGGCTGTCAGGAAGCCGCGACCGAATCCCAAGGCTGAGAGATGCTGAATGTTGTCGCCAGAGAGGCCCTCGAACAGAGGGAGGCGCAAGCTGACCTCGTCAAAGAGGCTATCGTACCGGATGGTGCGCGTTGATCGCCTGGGCATCGCCGTCGCGCATACGGCGGTTTGCAGATGCACACAATGGGCGGTCGCCGCGGGTATTCGGAAGGTCTGCTTGTCTGGGATCTGATCGGGCTGGAAAGGACCAGATTGGCCGATAGCTGCCGGTCCGCTTCGGAGCTGTGCGGCGAGAAAGCAGACGGCTTCCTACCGACCCAACTCGATTGCCTGGGGCGCCATCGGCGCTTCCCGAAAGCGGCCATTGGTCCGCCATCAAGCAACTTCGGCTTGGAGTGCGGGCTGCGTGAAAACTTAGGTCCAAGCCGAAATTGTGGAACAATCTCCTACGCTGCTGCCATTTGAGCATCCTGTATGGCGGCGGTGATGCCGTCGGAATGCCTGCGCTGGCTGCGACCCGGGGCGCACCAGGGAAATTCTTCAACAAGCCATGAGTTTTCACACATGAGGTAATCGCTTGAGCGTTCCCCTCAGGGCCGGAGTGAGGCGGTCTACAATGGAAGAGATGGTTGTTCCCGGCAGGATGAAGGTGCGGGCTCACAACTGGACGCCGGGCCTATACATTGAGCGGAGAACGACCATGAGCGAGTATATCGGTCCCGATGTGTCGTTGAAAGACATTGCGATCTGTGTGCGGCGCGACGGCCAGCGGATTTGGCCGGGTAAGTGCGCCTTCGATCCCGTCGTCATTGCCGGGGCTGTGCGCAGGCACGCCCCCGAAGCTCGACAGATCGTGTTCGAGACGGGGTCCTTGTCGATCTGGTTCTTCTATGCCCTCACGGCGGAAGGTCTTCCGGCGATCTATATCGACGCTCGCCATGGCAAAGCTGCCCTCGACATGGCCGCCAACAAGACCGGCGCCAACGATGCCGATGGTTTGGCTCATCTGGCCGAGGTCGGCTTCTTTCGCGAAGTCTGTGTGAAGGGATACGACAGCATGCTTGTGCGGACGCTGGTCGCCGGGCGGGACAAGCTCGTGCGGATGACGACCGAACTCTCCAATCAGATCTGCGGTCTGATAAAGACGTTCGGCTTGATCGTGCCGGGCGCAAAGGGCAGATCGTTCGAGGCGGAGGTTCGACGTCTGTTCTCGGACTAGGACGGTCTCGCTCGCGTCATCCTCCCGCTGCTGGAGGCCTGGGGTGCGGTTCGCCGGCGGGCGGCGGAACTCGGGCGCCAGCTCCTGGCCAGTGCCTGGCAAAGCCAAGCCTGCCAGCGTCTGATGGCGATCTCCGGGATCGGGGAGATCACCGCACCCGCCTTCGTGACCGCGATCGAGGGTCCTGCGAACTTCAGATCGTCACGTTCCGTCGCCGCCTGGTTCGGGCTGACGACGCGACGTTATCAGTCGGGCGAGATCGACTATGACGGCCACATCTTCCGGAGAGGAGACGCGCTTATGCGGGGGCTCTTCTACGAAGCCGCAACCGTTCTACTGACGCGAAGCCGAGTGGACAGCGACCTGCACGCCTGGGGGCTGAAGCTGCGCGAGCGGCTGGGCTTCAAGCGTGCCGCCGTAGCCGTCGCGCGCAAACTGGCTGTCGTCATGCATGCCATGTTGCGGTCCGGCCAGCCCTGCCTGGCGAAGGCTGCCGTGGCGCCTGATCCCAGAACCCCCGAGCTTGCCACGCGTCAAAGCGCGTCAAGGCGTCCCTGCCGGGACGTGAGCGAACCATTCCGCCGAGGCTGTTGCACCCTGAGATCCTCACCGGTCCATCGAGCGCGTCACACATCGGAAGGTTCATCCTGCGAAGCCCCATCATGCGGCGGCTCATGCCGACCGCAAAGACGACCGTGCTCCCGGCAAACGACAGCCAGACTATCCAAAGAGGAATTGCTTTATGCCGGGCGATTAGACGACAGCCTCGACCCATGTCGGTCGTTGGGACAGCTATCGGCGCTTCCCTTAGCGGTCATTCGCCGACCGTCCGACGACTCGGGCCCAGGATGGATCTCGCCCGGCCAGCTTTCGAACGGCAGCACAATAGATGGGCGCTGTCATCCCACCTGCTGATGGCGATTTACCGGGGTTAAATATGCACGCCGATTATGATGGGATATAAACTATACAAAAATCTATCATCCTGAGCTGCTGGTTCGTGTACTAGCCAAACCAGCAGCTCAGTAGTTATTCAGTTGCCCCACATTCTCCGATGCTCGAAACGACGACGAGCCATCCGATGCCGCATGTGAGAACTGGTCATGCGACGCTGCATGCGTACGTTAGTGATCATACTGGAAGGAGCCGAGGCGATACCTGAATTGATTACGGCGGCAGAGGCTGGTGTTGCAAGTGAAGCAACACTAAGTGCCATGAATGCCGCGACCGAGACGAATGATATGCGCAAAACGAAACCTTTCTGCTTGACAGTGAAGTTTCAAAACAAAACCTCACAATGGTGATCCATCGCCCTAACTCCCGAATTGCAAATTGGCTCTCAATTACAACAACAAATTTCCGTTACCTGGCGTCCGGTGGACGTTCCGGAGCTCGCAAGAAATTGCGCTTCACACGAAGGAGTAATTACGACTAAGCCTTACCGTCCAGTGGACCTTGACGAAGCCAGTCGGCGGTCTGTCGCGGGTCGGGAGGGGCCCCTGTGGCTGTGGTCTACTTTGATTTTCATGCATCCGCTGCTGTGAAGCAGACCGTTAGAAACCCACTAACCCAGCCGTTCAGAGGCGTCCGCCAAAACCACCGAAGCTGGCCTAAAACCGCTGGTTTGCTTCGAAGTAGATCGGCTGGATAAGCAGACAGGCTCACTCAGGTCCGACCCGCACGAAGGAAGCGGATGTCAACGATCTCGTCTTTCATCGATCGTTCCGGATGGCTGTGCTCACCCGACCCAGGGACTGCCTTGCGCCAACAACTCTTTCTGCAACGTGGCGCCCTACAGGAGGGTCAGTCCAGATCGATGCATCTTCCGCCGCCTCATTTCAGGCCCGCTGACCAAAGCAGCGCAGGGTATGACGGTAGGGGAATAAGGCGCACCCCGGTGAGCCGATACCTTCCTACACAAATCTGTGTCTCCGAATTCCAGGAACGGCATCAGTGCGGCCACGGTTAGTGCGCGGCGGGTGCATGGCCACGCTTCGCGTGACGCACTTCGTTCAGGATCGATGCGGGCAGGGTCGATGCAGGTAGGACCAATCAGAAGCATCGGGGAGCAGTCGACGCGCGACGCTGTGGCGATCTGGATTGCTCTCGCCCTTACCTACCTCGTTTTTGCCGGTACGGTGAGCGTCAACGAGGGCTTGGCCGCGATCGTTTGCGCCACGCTCGGTACGGCCTGGTGGTGGGGCGTCGGGCGGCGTAGCGGCTTGCGGTTCCGCTTCGATCGAGCGGCGCTTCGCCCGCTCGGGGCCGCGATCCTCAACCTGCCCCGACAAACCGCCCAAGCGGGGCGTCACCTGATAGAGGCCGTGCGCACGTGTGGTGCGGGCGGAAAAATCTGCGAGCGCAGCGTGGCCGGCCTGGGCTGGGCGACGCCGGACGGGCCGACAGCTCGGGCCGCGCGAGCCGTCGGTCTGCTCGCTGCGTCCCTGGCTCCGGACAGCTTCGTGCTCAACCTGGACCGCGCTCACGGGACAGTGACGACGCACGCCCTGAGGAGCGAGGCGCCGTGACGATCTGGACGGCCGCCATCCTGGCGCTGATGCCGCCCTTCACCCTCGCGGTGATGCTGGCGTGGCGCGGCAGCCCCAGCCAGCGTTTCGCCGCCTACCAGTTCGCCGGCACCGTCACGGTGCTGATCCTGACACTGATGGCCTTCGCCACAGATCAGGCGTCGATCACCGATCTCGCCTTGACACTCGTGCTGCTCAGTCTGCCCGGCACGATGCTTCTAGCGGTTTTCCTGGAGCGCTGGATATGACCCTCGCGATCGGCTTACTGCTGAGCCTCACCATAGCCATTACGTGGCTGGCGTCTCTCGCCTTGTGGCGCCTGCCCCAAGCACTCGAACGGCTGCACGTCCTCGCCTTCCTCAACGTCACGACCTCCGTCCTCGTAACGGCGGCGGCCTTCCTGGCGGACGGCGTCTCAGGGCGTTCGGTGAAGATCCTGCTGATAATGGTCGTCTTCCTCGCTTGGGCGGCGGTGCTATCGCATGTGTCCGGCCGGGCCATGCTGATGCGCGAAGGGCGCTCGGCATGAGCGCGATCCTGCCCCTGCTCTTCCTGCTCACTGCCCTCTCGGGAACCGCCGTGGTGCTCGTCCGGGATCCCACCCGACAGGTCTTCGTCATCGCGGTCAACGGGCTCGTCCTGACGATCCTTTTCGACGCGCTGCAGGCCCCGGATGTCGCTCTATCGGAGCTGGCAGTCGGCTCGGCGGCGGTGCCGCTCCTCTACCTCGTGGCGCTCATGGCGGTACGCAATCAGCTACCCGGGAAGGAGTCGTGACACCGCGTATTCGCGTCGCATTGCTCGCCCTGGCCGGCGTAGTCCTGCTCCCGGGCGCCGCAGCGGTGATCACCGGACTGCCGCCCTTCGGTGCCACGATCGCCCAGTACGGCGAACGCATCAACGCAATCACGCCAGAGGCGCGGCACGTCGCCAACATGGTCAGCGCGATCAACTTCGATCTGCGCGGGCTCGACACTCTGGGCGAGGAGTTCATGCTGCTCGCCGCCATCACCGGGACGGTGGTGCTGTTGCGTGGCCGCCGCGGCGAGGGCAACACCGAGCGTGCCCTGCGCCGGCCTGGACGTGCGGTAATACCGCGCTCCGAGGCCGTGGTGCTCGTGTGCCGGATCGCGGGCCCGCTCACGGCCCTGTTCGGCTTGTATGTGGTAGTGCACGCGACCGTTACCCCAGGCGGGGGCTTCCAGGGCGGCGTGATCCTCGCATCCGGGACGCTGATAATCTACCTCGGCGAGGGCTATGCTGGCTGGCGCGACGCGGTGCGCAGCCACTGGCTCGATGGGCTGGAGGGCGGGGGCGCCCTGCTCTTCACCCTGTGTGGGTTGGCACCGATGCTGACCGGTGCCGCCTTCATGCAGAACATACTGCCGCTCGGTACCTTCCGCGACCTGATGTCGGGCGGCCTGATGCTCGTCGAGAATCTCGGCGTCGCCTTAGCGGTGGCGGGGGGCTTCACTCAGCTCTTCCTGGAATTCATGGAAGAGACCCGCGAAGCGGACGAGCTCGACGAGCCCGGAGAGGAATCCGCGTGAGTGTGGTCTCGAACATCCTGCCTTATGCCGTCGCTGTGTGGCTGTTCGGCGCAGGCCTCTATGGCATCGCCACGAGCCGGAACTTAATCCACCTCGTGGGCTGCCTCGGCGTCTGCCAGTCGGCGACCTACGTGCTGCTGCTCGGCCTCGGCTACCGCTGGGGCAGCATCGCGCCGATCTTCTACGATCACCCTCCGGGCACGCCAGCCGTCGATCCGGTCATGCAGGCGCTGGTGCTCACCGACATCGTGGTCGGCGCGACCCTAACAGCCCTGCTCCTCGTGCTGACGATCCAAGTGTACAAGCGTAGCGGTAGCCTCGACCCAGAGAAGCTCCGCCCCATGCGCGCCCGGCAGGGCTCCGACCGCGCCGAGGGATCGGACCGCGGACACGACGGTAAGCGGACAGTCTTGTGACCCTCGGGCCCTCCGCGCTTCTCCCCCTGCCGGTCGCCATCCCGCTGGTCTTCTGCGCGGTGATGCTGGCGACCGCCCACCTGCTGCCCGGCCGGCTGCCCGACATCCTGGCGACGCTCGCCGCGCTCAGCGTCGCGATTCTGTCCGGCATGATCGCTGTTCACGCTGCCGACGGTCCCCTGGTCTACTGGTTCGGCGGCTGGGAGCCGCGTGACGGCGTCCATCTCGGAATTGGCTTCGGCGTGGACGCGGCTAGCGGCTGGATCGCGGCCTTCATCGGCGTGCTCTACGTATTAACCTTCATCTTCGCGTGGGGCTTTTTCGACCGGACCCACGGACACTTTCACATCCTGATGCTGCTGTTCCTGGCCGCCATGATCGGGTTCTGTTTCACCCGCGACATGTTCAACCTGTTCGTGTGGTTCGAGGTGATGAGCGTCGCTGCCTTTGCACTCACCGCCTACCATCTGGAGAAATCCGCCCTCTCGGGTGCGATCAATTTCACCGTCATCAACAGCCTCGCCGGCTTCTTGATGCTCGGCGGCATCGGGTTGATTTACGCCCAGACCGGCAGCCTTGACTTTGAAGGCATCGCATCTGCGGTGGGACGCGGCGGTCGGGATCCGGTAGTGGCCGGGGCTTTCTGCCTAGTGGCGACCGCTCTGATGATCAAAGGCGCGATCGTACCGTTCCAGTTCTGGCTTGCGGACGCTCACGCGGTGGCGCCGAGCCCGGTTTCAGTGATCTTCTCTGGCGCGATGGTGTCATTAGGACTCTTCGGCCTCGCGAAGGTGAGCGCCGTTGTTTTCGCCGGCTCCGACCAAGTCCAGCATGCTCTACCAACTCTTCTCGAGGGGTTAGGCAGCATCACCGCCATCCTCGGCGGCTGGATGGCGCTGCTGCAACGCCACATGAAGCGAATGCTCGCCTTTTCGACGATCTCGCATGCCGGGATCATGCTCACCGCCCTGGGAGCCCTTTCGCCGGCTGGCACAGGAGGGATGCTGGTCTACGTCGTGGGTCACGGTCTGGTAAAAGGCGCGTTGTTCATGATTGCCGGCATCCTGCTGGCAACCCGGGCCAGTATCGACGAGATTGCTCTGCGGGGCCTCGGACGTGGGATCGGGCCAGCCGGATTCGCGATGACTCTGGCCGGCCTCCTGCTATGCGGCCTGCCGATCGGCGTCCTCGACCAAGGTACGCGTCTCGTCCAGGGCGCGCTTTGGCACCAAGAGCGCTGGATCGCGCTCGCCGCTGGCGCCATCGGCGCGGGGCTGACGGGGGCAGCCGTTCTACGGGCGACAGGCCGCATCTTTCTCGGACTCGGGCCCGATCCCGGCGACGAGGGCGGGGCGCCGAGCGAGGACGAGCGCGAGAAGGCCAACCGTCCGCTGTGGGTGATGCTAGGACCGTGCTGCGTCCTGTTAGCCTTTGATGTCGGATTGCCGGCAAGCCTGATCGCCAACGCGACGCCGGAAGCTGCCTCGGCCTTCATGCATCAGCCTTCCGTGTCAGCGAAGGCCGAGGGGCCGGCATGGCTGCCTTGGATCTCCGTTGCGCTGGCCCTGGCGGGGGCCGGCTACGGCCTGTTTCGGACGCGGTTGCCGAAGCTCGTCATCCGCCCGCTCCGCGCCACACAATCGGTGCCAACGCGCGCTCTCGAGCTGCTGCACAGCGGACTGATCGGCGACTATGCGGCCTGGCTCGCGATCGGCGTGGCGTTGATAGCGAGCATCCTCGCTGTGTCATGAGCGTCTCATTCAGTTATCCCGTGCGTGAGGCAGGCGCGAAAGACTTAGAGTAGTCGATGACCGCCAAGGCAATCCCGCGAGGCGGGACTGGCTCATTCGTACCCCGGAACCCGACGCGATGGCGAGCTACCGGTCCGTCCGCGAATAGCTTGGTCAGATGAGCACCGATAACCGACTGCTCCGTTCTACGAGGTATTGAGCGGCAGCCCCGGGGCGAGACACTCGCCCCCAAAGCACCCATCGACCTATCCAGCCGCGTCTGCTTGAAGGATGATGATTGCTCAGATTAAATGGCTCGGTTGTGTCGTCGATCACCAAGCAGCATCGGATCCGCAGACCAGCCGGTCCGCGGAGCGGCCCAACTCCGTTCAGAACAGGTTGTCGTCTCAGAGTCCGTCCGAGAAGTCATGGTGATCGGGCGAGACGTCTGACGAAATCATGACGGCTGCGGCGTAGAGGAAGGCTTTGGCAGAGGCGAGGGTCGCTTCCGAGTCCTTCCAGAGGCGCCGGTTGCGACTGATCCAGGCGAAGAACCGCTCAACGACCCACCGGCGCGGATGCACAGCGAAGCCGACCAGATCCGGCGGCTTGCGCACGATCTCGACGGCGATGATCGTGGCGGTCGCGGGCTTGTCGCCGGCATAGCCGGCATCGGCGGAGGCCTTGACGATGAACGGGAAGTTCCGGCGTGACAGGCGCAGGACCGGCACGGCTCCGTCCCGGTCCTGCACGTCGGCAGGCTGCGGATCGAGGACGAGCGCACGCCCGTCCGTATCGACCAGCGCTTGGCGCTTGCGGCCTTTGACCTTCT
>Ga0182232_1000163_pt1 | contig 19769 bp, 9 predicted proteins | sample G6R1MG_30_FD_155484 | JGI IMG/M metagenome (GOLD analysis project Ga0182232, IMG submission 155484) | Phyllosphere microbial comminities from miscanthus, Michigan, USA - G6R3_NF_07NOV2016_LD2 MG | ecosystem: Host-associated > Plants > Phyllosphere > Phylloplane/Leaf | place: USA: Michigan... | reverse complement strand
CCCTCGGCCGCCGGGGCAGCTTCCGGGGCGAGGTTTTCGGTGGGGGGCAGCCCCGGCATTTCGGCGGGGGCCAGGTCGTCGGGGCCCAGGTGGGCCTGGCCCAGCGGCAGGCGCACCTCGAAGGTGCTGCCTACGCCCAAGGTGCTGGCTACCAGCAGCCGGCCGCCGTGCCGCTCGGCAAACTGCCGGGCCAAGGTCAGCCCGATGCCGGTGCCCGCCTGCCGCAGCGCGGGCGTGTGTACGGCCTGGTAGTATGGGTCAAAAATGCGCTCCAAATCGGCCGGGGCGATGCCCGCGCCCGTGTCCGAAACGGTGATTTTTAAGTAATTGCTCACTAGTTGGCCGGCTTCGTACCCGGCTTCGCCGGTGGGCTGGCCCACTACCGTGGCCGTTAGCTCGACGCGGCCCTGCTCGCCCACGTACTTAAAGGCGTTGGCCAGCAGGTTGGTGATGATGATTTCCAGCTTGCTGCGGTCGAAGTAGAGGCGCACCGGCTCGGCCGGCAAATCGAGCACGTAGCGGGCGCCCCGCTCCTGCGCCTTGTGGCGGAAGCTGGCGTACTGCTCGGTTAGGAAGGGCGTGGCATCGGCCAGGGCGGCCCGCAGCGGCACGTGCCCGCTTTCCACCTTCCGAAAATCGAGGAGCTGGTTTACCAAATCCAGCAGCTTCTGGGCCTGGCGCTGCATGAGTTGCAGCTTGTCGGGCAGGTCGGGCACGGTAGGCCGGCGAATTATCTCCTCCATCGGCCCCAGAATGAGGGTGAGCGGCGTGCGCAGCTCGTGCGATAGGTCGGTGAAAAAGCCCAGCCGCAGGTTGGTGAGCTCTTTTTCTTTTTTAGTCTGAAAATTCTTTAGCGTCAAGCAGTTGCGTAGTTCCTGCTGGCGCATTTCCACGCGGCGGTACAGGGCCACGGCCCCCACGGCCAGCAGCGCGTAGAGGGCGTAGGCCCAGGGCGTGCGGTACCAGGGCGCGCGCACCTCAAACTGCAAGGTGGCGGCCGGGGCGCTCCAGGCGCCCTCGCCGTTGCTGGCTTTCACGCGCAGGGTGTAGTGGCCGGGCGGTAGGTTGGCGAAGCTGGCCGTGCGCTGGCCGGGCGGCGTAGTTAAGCCCCACAAAATCGACCGCGAAGTCATTTTCTGAGGGCTTGATAACCACCGTCTGCGGCGCGTTCAGGGGCCGGGGCAGCAGCACGCGCCCGTGCAGCAGCTGGCCCACGGCCACCGGCTGGTTGGCCACGCGCAGGCCCGTGAGCTGCACCACCGGCGCGTAGGGATTGGGCTGAATGAGGGCCGGCTGGAAGTACGTGACCCCGTTGATGCCGCCGAAATAGAGCGTGCCATCGGCGCCGCGGTCGGCGGCCCCAATCTTTAAGGAGCTGCTGGTCAGGCCGTCGGCCACGTCGTAGCGCAAATACTGGCGGCGGGCCGGCTGGTAGCGGTAGAGGCCGGTGCCGCCCAGCCACAGCTGGCCCGCATCGTCGGCCAGAATGCTTTCTACGTCGCTCTCAGGCACATATTTGCGCAGGCTGCGCACGGTTTCGTGGCCGCTGGCGTCGGCATCGAGCCGGTGCAGGCCGCCCCCGATGGTGCCAATCCAGAGCGTGCCTCGGCGGTCGAGCAGCAGCGGCCACAAAAAGTCGCTTTGCAGCCCCTCGGCCCGGCCCGGCACCTGCCGAAACTGCCGCAGCAAGCGGGGCGTGCCGGTGCTGATGTCGAGCTTGAGCAAGCCCTGGCCGATGGTGCTGGCCCAAAGTACCCGCTGGCGCGGGTCGGCCAGTAAAAAGGAGAAGCTGCTGGATGGTAATGCATTATGCGGTAGGCCATAGCAGCCTAGCACCCGGCCATCCGGCCCCAGGTGCAGCAAGCCGACCGACGAAGTCGCCGCCCACAGGGTGCCGTCGGCCGGGTCTTCTACTAGCCGCTCCACGCTGCTTTCGCGCAGGTGCTGGCCGCCGGGCAGCTCGTCCAAGGTGGTGAACTGCTCGCGCCCGCCCTGGCGGCGCAGGCGCAGCAGCCCGTGCCCGCGCGTGCCAAACCACAGGGTGCCATCGCGGGTGTGCTCGATGCAGGCCACGTCCACGCCCCGCGCCGATAAGCTGCTCTGGCTCAAGTACTGCCGGAAGGTGCAGCGCACCTGGTCGTAGGCCGCCACGCCATTGCGGGTGCCCAGCCACAGCGTGTGGGTGGTGGGCTCGGCGTAGAGCGCATTGATGTAATTATTGGCCAGCAGCGTTTGCCCGGCCCGGCGCTGCCGCAGCTGCCCAAACGGCTTCTGGCGCAGGTTCACCCGGTTCAGCCCCCCCGACGACGCGCACAGCCACATCACCTGCGTGCGGTCTTCAAACAGGCGCTGCACCCGCTCGGAGCTGAGGCTAAAGGGCTGCCCGTCAAGGGGCAGCAACAGCGTGGGCGCGCCGGCCAGGGGCGGCGCGAGCCCGGTAGCCGGGCCGGCCACCCACACGTACAGCCCCGACAGCGTGCCCACCCAGAGGCGGTGAAAGGAATCGAGGCGCAGGGCCTGAATGTCGGGAAAAGTAACCGGCAGCGGGGTCGTGGCCAGGTCGCGCCCATTGCGGCGGCGGGCGGCGCTCACCCACAGCACGCGCTGGCCCAGGCCCACCCACAAGTCGCCCCGCTGGTCGAGGCAAAGGGCTTGCACCGGGTCGGCTACGGCCGTGGCCTCGGCCGCCAGGCTGCCCGGCCGCACCACCTGCAAGCCGTGGTGCAAGGTGCCCACCCACACGGTATGCTCGGCATCAACCACCAGGCTGCCAATGGCATAGTCGCCCGCCGCCCGGCCGGGCTGGGCCGGCAGCAGGTGCTGCACCGAGCGCAGGCGCTGGCCCAGCCCAAATGCCAGCGCAAACACGCCATCCTGCCGGGTGCCTACCCACAGGCGGCCGGGCCCGTCGGCCGCCAGGGCCGTGACGGTGGTCGTGGCCAGCCACTCCAGGAGCGCGCGGGCCGCCACCGGCCCGTTGCCGGGGTCGAAAGTCCGGATGCTGTCAATGGCCGGGTCGTAGTAGCTGAGGCCGGCCCGCTCGGTGCCTATCCAGACCCGCCCGCCGGGCCCCGGCAGCAGCGCCCGGATGCGGTTGCTGACTATCCCCCTGGGCGTGGGCGGCACCATGTACTGGCGCAGGCTGAGGCCATCGTAGCGGTTGAGCCCCCGGTTGGTGCCGACCCAGATAAAGCCGGCCGAATCCTGGGTGACGGCCTCGGCGTCGCTGTGCGACAGGCCCTCATCCACCGTCAGGTGCTCGAAGCGAAATTCGGTGGGCGCGGGCACCTGGGCCGCCAGCCGGGCGGCCGGCCACCCCGCCAGCAAGGCGAAAAGCAGGCAAAAGCAACGAGCCAGCGGCATACTGCAGAACGGGTGGGAAGAGGGGAGGAGCGCCAGGCCCGCGGGCCAGAAGACTTTCCTGCGAAAGTAACCGGCTAACTGCCCAGCTAAACCCACGCCGCCGAATTATTGGGCGCTTTCCGCCGAAATTTTGGTGGCTTCAGGCAGCTGCTGCCGAGGGGCTTGTGCAAAGGCCGGCCGCTGGTAGCGTGCAGCCGGGCCGCATGCTGGTGGTTTTGCCATAGGCTGGCGGGAATGCTGAAAATCCTGGTTTCTTTCGCTGAAAAAGGCCCCCAGCTGCCGCCCTGGGCAGTCGGTACTTTACACCAGCAAAGCGTGCTGCTTCTTTCAAGCTAGTCCGCTTTTCGCAGCCCCAGGGCCGAGGGCTGCCAGGCGGCTGCGCCGCCGGAACCCTGCTTGTGAGCCGGCGACTTTATCATGCTCATTGCTTTCATCAATTTATCAAGTAACTACCCTTCCCCATGCCCACCCCCAAGCTTTACCTGCTCGGCCTGCTGCTCGCCGGCCCGGCCGCGCTAGCTCAGCAGCTCGATTACCCCATTCAGCCCGTACCGTTTACCCAGGTCAAGTTGACGGATAATTTCTGGCTGCCGCGCCTCAAAACCAACACGAACACCACTATTCCGGCCTCTTTTGCCCGCTGCGAAAGCACCAACCGGGTCAAGAACTTCGAGATGGCCGCGGCCAAGGAAGGTAAGTTTGCCACCACCTTCCCCTTCGACGACACCGACATCTACAAGACCATCGAGGGGGCCTCGTACTCGCTGGCGCTGGAGCCCGACCAAAAGCTGGCCGAGTACGTGGACGGGCTGATTAAGAAAGTGGGGGCCGCCCAGGAGCCCGACGGCTACCTCTACACCGCCCGCACCATCGACCCCGCCCACCCGCACCCCTGGGCCGGCCAGGAGCGTTGGGAAAAAGAGCGCGAGCTGAGCCACGAACTCTACAACTCGGGCCACCTCTACGAGGCGGCCGTGGCCCACTACCAGGCCACCGGCAAGCGCACGCTGCTCGACATCGCCCTCAAAAACGCGGACCTCGTGTGCTCCGTTTTTGGCCCCGGCAAGCGCCTGGTGGCCCCCGGCCACGAGATAGTGGAAATGGGCTTGGTGAAGCTATACCGCGTCACGGGCCAGCGCAAGTACCTCACCACGGCCAAGTTCTTCCTCGACGCCCGCGGCCAGTACAAAGGCTACGACCCTAAGAGCCCCGACGCCTGGAAAAATGGCTCGTACTGGCAAGACGACAAACCCGTAGTGGCCCAAACCGAAGCCGAGGGCCACGCCGTGCGCGCCGAATACCTCTACTCGGCCATGGCCGACGTGGCCGCCCTGACTGGCGACAAGCCCCTGCTGACTGCCGTGGACAGTATTTGGAATAATATGGTAGCCAAGAAGATGTACGTGACCGGCGGCACCGGCGCGGTGCCCAGCGGCGAGCGCTTCGGGGCCGATTATGAGCTGCCCAACACCACGGCCTACAACGAAACCTGTGCCTCGGTGGCCGACGTGTACTGGCAGCAGCGCATGTTTCAGCTGCACGGCCAGAGCAAGTACGTGGACGTGCTGGAGAAGGTGCTCTATAATGGCCTGCTTTCGGGCGTGGGCCTCGATGGCAAGTCGTTCTTCTACTCGAACGCCATGCAGATTTCCAACAGCATCGGCTTCCCGCAGACCGAGCCGGCGCGGGCGGGCTGGTTCGACTGCTCGTGCTGCCCCACCAACCTGGCCCGGCTCTTCCCGAGCCTGCCTGGCTACCTCTACGCTCAGCGCGGGCGCGACCTGTTCGTGAACCTCTTCGTGAGCAGCCGCAGCAACCTGACCGTGAATAAGCAGCGCGTGGAGCTGGTGCAGCAAAATAACTACCCTTGGGATGGCGGCCTGCACTTCACGGTGAACCCGGCCCGCGCCGCCGCCTTTGCCCTGCGCCTGCGCGTGCCGGGCTGGGCCCAGGGCGAGGCCATTCCCTCGGACCTCTACCACTTTGCCCAGCCCTCGGCCGATAAGGTGCAACTGACGCTTAATGGCCAGCCCGTGGCGTACCAGCTGCGCGACGGCTACGCCGTGCTCGACCGCACCTGGCACCGGGGCGACGTGGTGACGATGACCCTGCCCATGGCCGTGCGCCGGGTAGTGGCCAACCCGCTCGTGAAAAACGACCAGGGCAAGGTGGCCTTGCAGCGCGGCCCGCTCATGTACTGCGCCGAGTGGGCCGACAACCAGGGCCGGGCCAACAACCTGCTGCTGCCGCCGACTGCCACGTTTACCGCCACCTACCGCCCCGAGCTGCTGAACGGCGTGACGACGCTCACTGCCACCGTGCCCGCCGTGCGCGTCGATGCGACCGCCAACACTATTCAGACTACTCCCCAAACGCTGACTGCCATTCCGTACTACGCCTGGGCCAACCGCGGCAAGGGCGAGATGACCGTCTGGTTTCCGGCCCGCGTGGTCGATGTGGAACTGCTGACCCGCTCGGAGCTGCAAGCCGAGCAGAAAAAATAGTAAAAACAACTTGGCTTGGCAGTGCACGCAGATGCGCTGGCAGCGGAAGCCCAGGCTTCCGCTGCCAGCGCATCTGCGTGTTCACGCAGGAATGGTTGCTCAGTGGCCGCGCGCAACTTGGCGTGGGTATGTAGCTCAGGTGGAGGCTGTGCCAAAGGCGCAGCTTTGCCGACGCGTCGCATTTGAGCTTGGCGCTGCTAGCGGCCAGGCAAGGCGCGTGGCAGGCCCACAAGGCTCGTTAGCTTGCCGTAGCCTGCCCGGCGCTTAGCGCCCGCAGGCGGCTTTAAAAGCTAGTGGGTGCTGCGGGGCAGCAACGAGCCACCCGCAAGCGTCTGGCCAATCATTAGCCGTGGGAGGTACTAGTTGCCACGGCCTGTGTTAGCAAGACCACCTCACTTTGCCAGAAGCGTAAGAAGTAGGGGTAGGGGGCTGGCACGAGCTGCTTGCCTCGGCCTACGGCCAAGCTTGCCTAATTTTAGGCAATTTTTCGCAATATGTTGCACTCGGCCGGCTACTTCGCGGCGATTTTTATTGGCCTCACCCTCGGTATTATGGGGGGCGGGGGCTCCATCCTCACCGTGCCCGTGCTGGTGTACCTGATGGGTGTGAGCCCGGTGCTGAGCACGGCCTACTCGCTATTTGTAGTGGGCTCGACGGCCGTGGTGGGCGCGGCGAGCTATTTGCGGCGCGGGCTGGTGTCGCTGCGCACGGCGGCGGTATTTTTGCTGCCTTCCTTGCTGGCCGTGTTTGGGGTGCGCAAGGTGTTGCTGCCAGCCATTCCGCACGAGCTGTTTGTGATAGGCAGTATGTTGGTTACGAAGGATTTACTGGTATTAATCGCCTTTGCTGGCCTGATGGTAGCGGCCGCCACCTCCATGATAAGCGGGCCCCGCGCGGCCACTTTGCCAGCCAATGAGCCGCCCGCCGTGGTCGCCTGCAACTACCCGCTCGTGCTGGGCATCGGGCTGGTGGTGGGTGCGCTCACGGGCTTCGTGGGCGCGGGCGGCGGCTTCCTCATCATTCCGGCGCTGGTGCTGGGGGCGCGGCTGCCCATGAAGCAAGCCGTGGGTACCTCCCTGGCCATTATTGCCCTCAACTCGCTCATCGGCTTCAGTGGTGACCTCGTTGCGGGTACGCCGGTTGCGTGGCCGTTTTTGCTGGGTTTTTGGGCCTTCGCCCTGGCGGGGATTGCGCTGGGCACCTACCTGGCGCGCTTCATTCCGGGGGCGCGGCTCAAGCCGGCATTTGGCTGGTTTACGCTGGCGATGGGCACCTTTATCCTGGTAAAGGAATTAATGCTACGGTAGCGCGTTGGCGGTCAGGCAATGTCGGAAATCGAAAGTGGTCCACGGTCGTCAGGCTGAGCGCGGCGAAGTACCTCTACCGCGCAGTTTGGGCGCTCAACGAAACGGCAGGGATACTTCGCTGGGCTCAGCCTGACAGTTACTTGCAAAGGAGCCAGTGGCTAAACAGGTTCAGTATTAGGCCCTGTCCGCTTACCTTTAAGGGTAGTAAAAAGGAGCCCGATTTTGTTTGAAACGTATTACGCCCGCCTCGCCGCGCTAGCCAGCGCGCCCGCCGCCACGCCCGCCGACCAGCTACCCAAGCTGCGCCAGCTGCTGGAAAAAGTGCTGCGCGACGAGTGCAAGCGCCGCGAAGCGCCCTTTGCCGACCTCAGCCAGGCCATCGGCCTCGTGGCTTACGACCACAATCTGCCGCCGCTGCTGCGCCGCCAGCTCCAAAACCTGCGCCTCGTGGCCAACCTGGTGCTGCACGAAAGCTACCCCGGCACGGCGGCCGAAGCCGCCAGCGGCTTCGTGGCCGTGGCCGAATTGGTGCGCCACCTCACGGGCGCGGCCTACACTGGCCCGCTGCCGCCCGGCATCGGCCTGAGCGCCGAAGAGCAGGCGCAAGCCCTTATCGAGGCCGAAGCGCCGGTGCCCGCCGCCAGCCCCGTGTGGCGGGTGCAGGTGCTGCACGCCGACTTGGCCACCGGCCAGCTCACGGCCGAACTGTGCGTGCCCGCCGACAACCGGCCCAGCGGCCCGTTTGCCGTGAGCCTGCCCGCCGCCTACGAGGGCCTGCTGCCGCTGGCCGCCGCCCTGCACCCGGTGCTGCACCTCGTAAATCCCGTGGCGCAGCCCGATGGCCACATCCGGCCGCGCCGCGTAGTGCTGGAGCCCGATTACCTGGTGAGCGTCACTACGATAGCCGAGTGCGCGCAGGCGGGCGGTACTCTGCCCGATTGGGCGCTGCTCAAGGCGTTTCAGCCCGACGAAACCTCGCGCCCGCTGGTAGTCGGCAACCTGGTAAACATGCTGCTCGACGAGGAAGTAAGCCACGCCGCCCGCCAGGAGGAGTGGGCCAGCCTACCCCCGGCCGCCGTGCTGGCCGAGGTAAACGAGGCTACCGGCAAAATTGAGTTTGCCGAGGAGCCGGTGAGTAAAGCCACGGAGTTTGACCTGGAAGGCTTTTTTAAGAAAAAACTTTTTCGCTCGAACCCGCTCACCATTAGCGCGCTGCCCGAGTTTCAGACGCGTAACGGCGTGCCCGAGCTGCTCAACGACCTGCGCCGCCAGTACCAGACGCTGCGCAATACGCGCGTGCAGGGCTTCATCGCGGGCAGCCGCACCGGCTACCAGCAGCAGCCCCTGCGGGTGGCCGACTGCTTTCTGGAACCCGCGTTTTTGTCGGCTACCTACGGCTTGCAGGGCCGCCTCGACCTGCTGCACGAAAGCCCCACCGGCTACGACATCGTGGAGCTGAAAAGCTCGACCAAAGTGCCCCACGCCGAGCCCTGGAGCAACCACGCCGCCCAGGCGCAGCTCTACCGCCTGCTACTGGAGTCGGTATTTGGGGCCGATGGCGAAACGGCCGGCCGCGGGCGCACCAGCATTCTGTATTCCAATGCGACGCTCGACCAGTCGGCCGTGCGCCGCGTAGACCAGGACGCCGAGCTGGTCGACCGCCTGCTCATGGCCCGCAACCAGCTTGTGGGCATCGAGTTGCAGCTGGCCCGCGCCACCTCGCCCCGCCAGGTCGAGCGGCTGCTGAGCCCGGTGCTACACCCCAACCTCGCCGCGCTGCCCACCTTCGGTCGCACCAAGGCCGAGAAAATCGCCAATGCCTGGGCCGCCGCCGACCCCGTAGAGCGCGCCTACTGCCTCGAGATGACGCGTTTCGTGGCCCGCGAAATGCGCCTGACCCTGCTCGGCGACGACTCGCGCCCCGGCGATGCGGGCGGCCAAGCCGGCCTCTGGCGGCTGCCCGCCGCCCGCAAGCAGCAGAACTTTAGCCTGCTCGATGAACTAGAGCTGCTCGAAGACCACAGCAGCGCCGATGATACCGCCCGCGACGGCCTGGGGCCGCACCTTATCTTCCGCCGCCCGATGGGCGGCAAGGAAGTGAACTTCCGGGCCGGCGACACGCTCATTCTCTACCCGAGGCGCAAAGCGGCGGCCTCATTAGCTGTTCGCTCCGAGCAGGGTAACGGCGAGGAAGCTAACAGCCAGCAGCCAATAGCTAACAGCCAAAATCTAACCGTGCTCGACGCCCAGGTAGTCAAAGTAACCCTGGCCGAAGACCTCACCGCCGACGGCCTCGTGGTGCTGAGCGTGCGCAACCGCCGCCTGGCCCCGCGCTACCTGGCCGGCCACTCGCACTGGGCCCTAGAGCCCGATACTTACGATACCTTCCGGCGCGAGTGGGCGGGCTTGTCCAATTTTCTCAGCCTCGCGCCCGAGCGCCGCCAGCGCCTGATGGCCCGCACCGGCCCGCGCCCGCCCGAGGGCTGGGATGCCACCGCGCCGCCCGCCATTACGGCGCCCGAAGTAGTCGCCCGCGCCCTGGCCGCGCCCGATTGGTTTGTGCTCTGCGGCCCGCCCGGCACCGGCAAAACCCGCGCCGTGCTGCGCGAACTGGCCGAGCGCCTCTACAAAGACGACAAGCAGGCGCTGCTGGCCGCCTACACCAACCGCGCCGTCGATGAAATCTGCGAGCAGCTGGTGGCGGCCGGGCTGCCGTTTATCCGGGTGGGCTCGCGGCTGGGCACCTCGGCGCAGTACCGGCCCTACCTGCTCGACAACATGATACGCGACTGCCCCAACCGCCAAACGGTGCGCGCGCGCCTCACCGGCTGCCCGTTCTACGTGGGCACCGTGGCCAGTCTTTTGGGCAAGCCCGAGCTGTTCTTGCTCAAGCAGTTCGACCTGGCCGTGGTCGATGAGGCCAGCCAGGTGCTCGAAGGCCCCATGCTGGCCTTGCTAGCCAAAGTGCCCAAGTTCATCCTCATCGGCGACCACCGCCAGCTGCCCGCCGTGGTCACCCAGGAGCCCGAAGTCAGCGCCATTGCCCCCGAAGCCGCCGGCCTGCTGCGCCAAGAGCTAGGCCTCAGCAACCTGCGCAACTCGTATTTCGAGCGCCTCTTCAAGCGAGCCGAAGCGCACTGGCCCCACGCCCACGGCACGCTGGCCGACCACTACCGCATGCACTCCGAGCTAGTAGCGCTGGTAAACGACGACTTCTACGAAGGCCTGCTGCGCTGCCCCATGCTCTGGCAGCACGAGCCCCTAAGCCGGCCGACCTGGCCCACGCCCGCCGACGCGTTTCAGCAACGCCTTCAAAGCGAGCGCCTCATCTTCGTGCCCACCCGCCGCCAGCCCGAAGACCTGTCGATGAAGGAATCGGCCCAGGAAGCCGAGCTAGCCGCCCGCGCCGCCGTCTACGTGGCCCAGGGCTACGGCCGCAACTTCAACCCCGAAAGCACCCTAGGTATCATCGCCAGCTACCGCAACCAGGCCGCCCGCATCCGCGCCCGCCTCGCCCAACTCGCGATAGAATTGGACTTGCCCGGCCTGCTGCACATCAGCGTCGATACCGTGGAGCGCTACCAGGGCTCGCAGCGCGAGGTGATTATCGTGAGCTTCTGCTGCCACCAGGAGCACCAGCTAGAACTCATGGTCTCGCCCGACGAAACCGGGCAGGTCGACCGCAAGCTCAACGTTGCCCTCACGCGGGCGCGCCAGCAGCTCATTTTACTGGGTAATGAAGAGATATTGCGCCGGGCGCCGCACCACGCGGCGCTGTTGCGGCGCTGCGGGGTGTAGCTCAATGTATGAGAGAGGGCTAGCGAAAAGGTAGGCCGTTTAATATAATCTGAGATACTGTAATAATGCGTTTGGTCTGCGGGTGTCCTAACCGTAACCAACACGAGTTTACCTTTGCCAAACTCGTGTTGGGGTTATGCCCCACGACCTGAAAACCGGCATTTGCTAAAAATGTGAAAGCCCGGCTGCTGGACACAGACCGGGCTTTCTGAAGTGTGGGGTTATGGTACAACCTCAACTTCGTTGGCAAATGAAGAAGAACACGAGAAAACTGCTTAGCAAATGGGGTTTGCCCCTCTTGCTGGAGTTGTTGAAAGGGATTGCAAAAGGTGTAGGCCTGCTGCTACTCTCTCACTTCCTCCACTAGCTTAGTGGTTTGGGATTGGCAGTCGGGCTGGATGCTCGGCTGCCTTTCTTTTTTAATCTGAAAAGTATGGGCAGGAAAATTGCCGAAACGACCGGCTTTTGCTACCCGTCACAAATATACATTTCTTAGCCGGAAAATGTTACTCGACCCATTCCGTGGTTGTGGAGGTATCGTCAGCAAGTTGCTGTGTGGTGCGCCTTTATTCAAGAATGCTTGACCTGGCTGTAATAGTATCGCAGCTCAGCCATCTTGTAGGCACCTGCTGTCCCTAATCAATGCACATAAGTAGCTGGGAGTGAAGACTACTTGGTCAACATACGGCTGCCTTCTTTAATACGGCCGCCCGTGAGTCAGCTTCAGGATAATATCCGTCATAAACGGCAGCCGCCGCAGCACGTGGATGCCGGCCGTGGTGACCGCCGGCGCGCCAAAAACCTGGTGTAACAGCCGGCCCGCCGTGATGCGCAAGCTCAGCAGGCTGCGCCAGGCGCGGGTGTAGCGCTGCTCTAGCTCGGCGCGGGAGAGGCGGCCTTCGAAAAACTCCAGTAGCAGGCCGTGCAGCAAAAAGCTGGCATTCATACCCATGCTCATGCCATTGCCAGCCAGCGGAGCGATGGTGCCGGCCGCGTCGCCGAGCATCAGCACGTGGTTCTCGACGGTGGAGCGCTCGCGGAACGTGATTTGCGAAATGACGATGGGCGGCGTGGCCTGGCGGTGGGCGGCCTCTAGGTAGGGGCGCAGCAAGGGATTCTGCATCAGCACCTGACGCTCCATTTCGGCCACGCTGTTGCCGTGGGCGCGCAGGTTGCGCACGTCCGAGATGTAGCTGCAATTGGTGAGGCCGCCGGGCACCGGCGAGAGGCCGCAGTAGCCGTCTTTGAAGTTGTGCATTTCCACCATCGCCTCGGGGAAATCGACGTTTTCGAGGTGGCGCTTCACGGCCACGAACTGGCGGGCGTGGCGGCTGGGCTCGAGGTAGGCGCGATGCAGCTTGCTGTCGAGGTTGGCGTGCTTGCCCCAGGCCCCGCAGGCCACGCGCGCCCGGTACGTATCGCCTGCGGCCGTGGTCAGCGCAAACTGGTCGTCAGCAAACGTCACGTCCGTAACCCGCGTGCCTTCCTTAATAAGCGCGCCCTGCTGCGTAGCCAGCCGGGCCAGCAGCTCATCGAGTACGTAGCGCGTGATGCCGATTCCGCCAATATCGAGCGGGTGGTGCAGCGCCACGCCGCTCGGCGACGACACCGTGAAGCGCGTCATGCGCGGCAAATCCATCTCGGCCAGCGGCACCCCAATGCGGCACAGAAAATCGTAGTTTTCCATCGAAATGTACTCGCCGCACACGCGGTGAAACGGGTAGGTTTCTTTCTCAAACAGCACTACCCGCCGCCCCGCCTGGGCAAGCTGCAAGGCCAGCGTGAGGCCCGCCACGCCGCCCCCGATAATGGCGCAGTCGTAGAGAAGGTCGGTAGGGGTTGGCATGGGTTTGAAGCTTATTTTGGGATTAAGAAAACCTGAAAAACGACTGTCATGCTGAACGCAGTGAAGCATCTCTACCGCTTCGTCGAACGGTTTGGGTGAAGCGGTAGAGATGCTTCACTGCGTTCAGCATGACGCCCGTAAAAATTACCCAACTCGCTTGCGCAGCACCCGCGCCCCGAACAACACCCCCGCCGCCAGCAAGCTGGTATAAGCCGTAGCCATGAGCCACTTGGGTATCAGGTGGCCGCTTTCCTTGATGGTGGCGGTGGCGGCTACCTCGTCCTGGGCCGCGATGTCGAAGTTGACTTTTTCGTAGCCCTGGGCAATGTACGCCACCGCCCCGGCCAGCGGCAGCAGGGCCAGATAGGCCGTTTTGGGCAGCTTTTCGGCCTTGAATAAATAGCCAAAGCTGCCCAGCGCCAGCAGGCCCGCGCCGCCCGTGAGGGCTTGGGCCACGCGCATGCCACGGTGCAGACCTAGGGCCACGATGGCGGTGCGCAGGCCGGCGGCGCGGTCTTCGGTGTAGTCCTCGGCGTTGTTGAGCATCAGCACGCCCACTTGCAGTAGGCCGTAGGCAGCGGCCAGCGTGAGCACCGCCGGCCGCGGAAAGCGCGTGACGAGGCTGCCCGTATACGCCATCGGCCCAAAGAAAATAACGGCCCACTGCGCCGCCAACTGCCACACCCCGCGCGACTTGAGGTGCAGCGGCTGCCACGAATACTGGAAGCCCAGCGCCCAGCCAATGACCGTGAGCGGCACAAACTGCCAGCGCCCGGTGTGGCGCGTCAGCCAGAGGCTGATGGCCACCGTGCCGGCCACCGAGGCGCGCATCTGCCAGCGCACGCCCTGGTCGCCGAGCTCGAAGATGGCGTTGGATAAGTGGCTCTTGTACACGGCATCTACGCCGCGGTCGGCGTAGGTATTTACCATGTCGCCGAAGTTGAAGAGCAGGTAAATACCCGCCAGGCCCACGTACAGCCCGGGCTTTTTCAGGAAGCTACCATCCTCGGCGCTGAGCAGGATGGGGATGAAAAAAATGGGAATCTCGGCCGGCAAAAACTCGGGGCGGCGCAGGATTTTGCTGTTTTTCAAAAACCGCCGCAGCCCGCCGCGCGCGGGGCGCGCCAGCAGGTTGATGCGCTGAATGTGGCGCTCGTTGGGGTTCAGGAAGGCGTCGCGGCCGTGCAGCAGCATGTGGTTGTCGGCCAGCACAATGTCGTGGTCGTGCCAAGTGTGGGTGTAGAAAACCTCCGGCGCGTAGAGCGCCGTTTGTAGCTCGGCAATAAGGTCGGCCTGCGCCTCGGGCGTGGCGTCCAGCACCTCTACGCGCACGGGGTTGAGGTCGTGCACGGGCTCGGCAAAGCGCAGCGTGGCCTCGCCCGTGACGGGGTGCGGCTGCACCAGCCGCTGGGTGATGGTGCCGCCGTAGTGCACTATTTTTTCGGTGCTGTAGCGCAGCGTGGCCTGCGCCCAGCGCTGGCGCTGGGCCTCCGTAGCGCGAGCCAGCGTGCGGCTGGTATCGGCGAAGGTGGTGCCGCCCCGGTCTTCGGCGCGGGGCGCTTTCAGGCACTGAAAAAAGATGAGGTAGGGAATGCGGCCGATAAAGGCGCCATCCCAGTGCAGCGGCACGGCGCTGGGCGTGTAGAGGTAGTTCTTGGCATCGGGCTTCACTACCAGCTCGTTGATGGCCCCGAATGCCCATTGCAGCGGCTCGCCCAGCTGCTGCGCGTACAAGGCAAACTGCGTTTTATCGAACAGCTCGAACCCCCGAAAAACGAGCAGGCGGTGCGCCCGCACCCAGTCCATAATCTGCGCGGCCGGGATGCCGGCGATGGTTTGGCCGGGGTGGTCGGCCCGCACGAGCAGGCCGAAAGGCATTTGGGGTTCGAGGGTATAGGTAGGCATGAGATAATCTAGCGTTAAGATTAAGAGCTTATTTGCTTAGTGAGAATATTGCAGTGATAGCACCACAAATAGCGTTCACCCTCCCGATGCAAAACGATGCCGCTCATGTTGGTGCAATTCAGACAACTGGTTGTAATGGGTTCTTGCTGATACTCGCCAGCCAGATAACGCTCGTATTCAATTGCATGAAAGCCGCATCCGCAGCCCCATTCGGTGACTTCTTGGCCAGCTTCGTCTTCCGTCATAGACCATGTGAAATCGTCTTCCTGACAGTTCGGGCAAAGTTGCGTCGCCATTGCAGCGTTATTAGTTAAGAATTCAGCGTATTTAGTTCAGCATTCGGCCCCGCCACGAAGTGGCTCGGCTGGCCGTCCTTTTCGACCAGCATCGCGCCCAGCGCTTCAGCCTGGTAGCGCTTGAGCAGTACATAGTCATTAGCGCGTAACAGCACCACGCCGTGCCAGGGCGTGAGCCAGTCGTCGGCGGCGCGGGTGATGCGGAGGCCGATTTTATCGGAGTGCGGGTGCTGGGGGTGGATGCTCAGGCGCAGCGCGTGCGGAAACTCCTGGGCCAGCAGGCGCGTCCAGGCATTGCTGCGCTGAATGACTTCGTAGGCCACGGCTTTGCTTTCCTCTTTCACGCGGCTTTTGCTTTTGTCGGGGGCCAGGGCCTGCCCGTCTTCCGCCACGAAACGGTGGATGCCGTTGAACATGGCGCGGGTGTGGTCGGTGTCGCGCACGCGGGCCTTAAGCTCTTCCAGCGGCTCGCCGTACTGGGTTACTATCCAGGCGCGGGCCGCGTCGAAAGAATCGGTAGTCAGCAGGTCTTCGAGGTTCACCACGTCGAGGTCGGTAGTGCCCAGCCGTGCCAGCAACTCCTTGAGGGCGTCGTTGTAGGCCGAAACTTCGGCGTCGCTTACCTGCACGAGGTCGGCAAACACGCGGCCATCGGCGCAGATGCTGAGGCGCGCGCCCGGCGGGTACACCTGCCGGATGTCGTCGCAGAGGCTTTGCAAAAACGTGAGGGCGATTTCCTCGCCCAGGTCGGGCAGGGCACCGAGCACCTTCTGCCGGTTGGGCGACTTGGCTGGGAAGGCCGGTAAAATGAGGTGCACCGGCTGGCCCTGGCTGATGTAGTAATGCAGCTTGGGCAGCTGCAAGGCAATGCTTTGCTCGTCGGGTACGGTAGTGTCGTCGGGGCCGGTGCGCAGCACCTTGCGGTGCAGTAAAACGAGCTTGGCCACGCGCCGCGCCACCTCAAAATCGACCGCTGGCTGCACCTGCAAAAACTGCCCCACCGCGTCGCCCACCTGCCCCAGCAGCAGCGGCCCCAGCAGCGTCGAGAGCTGCGGGGTGGCCAGCGCCAGGCCGGCACTCAGCACTTCCAGCAGCTCTGCGGTAGCCCGGCCATCGGCCGAACGGTCGAGCAGGCGCAGGCCCAGCACGCCCCAGTGGGCGGCGTAGAGCGTCTGCGTGAGTTGAGGTACCATTGATTCGGCTGGGGCGTCGATGGCGCCGCGCACCACCAACTCTAGCAGCGCCAGCCCGCGTAGGCGGATGCTCTCCGTTTCGGGGCTGAGGACGCCGGTGGGCGCGTCTTCCGCCAGCAGCGCCGCCATTTGCGAGCGCAGCAGGCGGCGGTGCGGAGCTAGCAGGGCTAGCTTGGTTTGCATAAAGGCCTGAAAGCGCAAGGCCAGCGGGCCGGCAGGCAGGTCAGGCGCGCCGGCCTCCAGGTCGTCGTGGATGCGCTGGTAGAGGCCGAGGATGAAGTCGTTTTTGGAGCCAAAATGCCGATACACCTCGGCCACCGGCTGCTCCCCGGCCTGGGCGATATCTCCTATCGAAACGGCCTCGAAGCCCTGCGTTTCGAGTAGGTGCAGGCCCACATCTAGCAGGTGGCGGCGGGTGGAAAAGAGGGGAGGAGCAGTATCCATAAAACGGGCAGGCGCACGGCCTGCTGGCCCTGCTGAATAAAGGTAGTTAAGCCCGGCTGTGGGAGCCGCTTGCGAGCCGGTAGCTTCTGCTGAAGGGTACTAATGGGAGGTCGCCCGCGAGCTAGAGGTGGCGCGTTACCTTCCCAGCCCACTCACCTGCTCCACCAGCACCGGCACGCTCAGCCCGCCCATAATAACGACCACGATCCAGCCGGCGGCCAGCATCCAGCGGGGGTGGCGGTAGGTGCCCATGAGGCGGCGGCTGGTGGCGGCGATGAGCACCACGGCCAGCGCGATGGGCAGTATCAGTCCATTGATGGCCCCGGCAAAAACCAGTAGCTGCGTCGGCTTGCCCACAAGCACGAAGATGCTGGTGGATAAGATAATAAATACCGAAATGCACACCGGCTCGTAGCGTGCGAACACCGGGTGAAAGGTCTTAAAAAACGACACCGACGTGTAGGCCGCGCCCACCACCGACGAGATGGCCGCGCTCCACAGAATGACGCCGAACACCCGGAAGCCGACCTCGCCGGCCGCGGCCCGGAATACGCCCGCCGCCGGGTTGTCCTTATCCAATACCGCGCCGTGGGTGAGCACGCCCACGATGGCCAAAAACAGCACAAACCGCATGATGGTCGAAATGACGATGCCGCTCACGGCGCTGCGGTTGACTTCGGCCACGCTGCTGGGGCCTTTGATGCCCGCATCGAGCAGCCGGTGCGCTCCCGAAAACGTGATATAGCCGCCCACCGTGCCGCCCACGATGGTGACGATGGCCGCCGCGCTCAGCCGGGCCGGCAGCAGCGTGTGGTGCAATGCCTCGGCCAGGGGCGGGTGCGCGCTGATGGCGATACCCAGGGTCAGTAAAATCTTGACGGTGCCCAAAACCTTGGTGAAGCCGTCGAGCATCTTGCCCACCTCCTGCACCCAAAACAGCACCAGCGCCACCGCGCAGCTAATCACCGCGCCCTGCTCAAACGACAGGCCCGTGAGCACGTTCAGGCCCAGCCCGCAGCCCGCGATGTTGCCGATATTGAAGGCAAAGCCACCCAGGATAACCAGCGCCGCCAGCGCGTAGCCGAGGCCCGGTAGCAGCTTATTGGCCAAGTCCTGCGCCCGCAACTCGCTCACCGTGAGAATGCGCCAGGTATTGAGCTGCGCGCCCACATCGAGCACTACCGACACCAGAATGACGAACCCAAAGCTGGTGAGCAACTGCTGGGTAAAAACGGTTGTTTGCGTGAGAAAGCCCGGCCCGATAGACGAATTGGCCATCAAAAACGCGGCCCCCAGGCTGGCCCCGCCAAACCACCTTGCCTTGAACTGCTTCATCGGGTGAAGGCCGGGCGGGCCAGGGTTACGCCCGCCGCGCGCAGCGCCTGGCTGAGCTGCTGGGCAAACTCCAGGGCGTGCGCGCCGTCGCCGTGCAGGCATACGGTATCGGCTTGGATGGCGATTTCTGAGCCCTGCTGGGTGCGGATGTGGCCCTCCTGCACCATGCGCAGCACTTGCGTAATAGCCGCCTCGGCGCTGGTAATCAGCGCGTCGGGCTGGCGGCGGGGCGTGAGCGTGCCGTTGGCCTGGTAGGTGCGGTCGGCAAAAACCTCGTGGGCGGTGCGCAGGCCGAGGCGCTCGCCGGCCTTGGTCAGCTCGGAGCCGGCCAGGCCGTAGAGCACCAGCTCGGGTTGCACCTTATACGCGGCCTCGGCAATGGCCTGGGCCAGCGCGGCATTGGTGGCGGCCATGTTGTAGAGCGCGCCGTGGGGCTTGAGGTGGTGCAGCGCGCCGCCCTCGGCCCGCGCCACGGCGTGCAGCGCGCCGAGCTGGTACACGGTCATTTCAAACGCTTCATCGGCCGAAATATCCAGATTGCGCCGCCCAAAACCCGCCAAATCGGGCAGGCCCGGATGCGCGCCGATGGCCACGCCGTGCCGCAGCGCCAGGCGCACGGTCTGGCGCATCACGGCCGGGTCGCCGGCGTGGAAGCCGCAGGCGATGTTGGCCGAGGTGAGGTAGGGCATCAGGGCGGCGTCGTGGCCCAGGGTCCAGGCGCCGAAGCTTTCGCCCATGTCGCAGTTCAGGTCAACGGTAGGGGTTGGGGTCATGCAAGGAGTTTAAGAAAAATAGCCCGCCGCAGTGCCCGCAGCCGGCGTTCCTGCGCAAGGTACAGCCCCTGCGCCTCGGCCAGTGATACTTCCTGAAACCGCAGCGCCTGCCCCGGCCGCGCCTGTGCCAGCGTCCCAAAATCGGCCGTGATAACCTGGGCCAGCCGGGGGTAGCCGCCCGTAGTTTGGGCATCGGCCAGCAGCGCGATAGGCTGGCCGCCCGGCGGCACCTGCACCGTGCCGAAGGTCACGGCGCTCGACAGTAGCTCGGCGTCGGTTTTGCGCCGTAGTTCCGGCCCGCGCAGGCGGTAGCCCATGCGGTCGGCGGCAGGCGTGATGATGAATGGCTCGCGCCAAAAAGCCTGCTGGCTGGCCCCGGCGAACTGCTCGTATTCCGGCCCCCGCACCGCCCGAATAATCGGCTGTGGGCGCGGCACCCGGCACAAGCCGGGGCTGGGCGTCCAGCGGGCGGCGGCCCAGCCGGGAGCAGCGCAACCAGTAGCCAAAGACGCGGCAACTACTGCCTGCCGCAGTTGCTGCCCCGCCGCCGTGGGCGCGCCTACCGGCAGCTCGTCGCCCGCCCGCAGCGCGCGGCCGTGCCAGCCGCCCAGGCCGGCGCGCAGGTAGGTGCTGCGGCTGCCCAGCACTGGCGGCACGGCCAGGCCGCCCGCCACGGCCAGGTAGGCGCGGCAGCCCGCCCGCGTCGCCCCAAACGCCAACACCGTGCCTGCCCGCACCGCCACCGGCCGGTGTAGCGGCAGAGGCTGGCCCGCGAGGGTAGGCGAGAGGTCGGCCCCGGTGAGGGCAATGAGGTGGTCGGCCTCAAAGCGGATGGTAGGACCGAGGAGCGTGATTTCCAGTCCGGCTACTGTCTCAGCATTGCCCACCAGCACGTTGGCCACGCGCAGGGCCACAGCATCGAGCGCGCCGCCCACTACCACGCCCAGGTGTTGGTAGCCGGGGCGGCCCAGGTCTTGCACCGTGGTCAGCAGGCCGGGGCGAATG
>Ga0182232_1000162_pt1 | contig 19805 bp, 18 predicted proteins | sample G6R1MG_30_FD_155484 | JGI IMG/M metagenome (GOLD analysis project Ga0182232, IMG submission 155484) | Phyllosphere microbial comminities from miscanthus, Michigan, USA - G6R3_NF_07NOV2016_LD2 MG | ecosystem: Host-associated > Plants > Phyllosphere > Phylloplane/Leaf | place: USA: Michigan... | reverse complement strand
GCCCGGGACCAAGACCGGCACCGCGAAGCCGAAATACGGGTCGCGGCGGAACTCGGCCTGGGCCAATGAGCCGTCCAGCGCCGCGGCCAGAAGCCGGCGGGTGACCCGGATCGGCATGCGACGGCCGGTCCCGACGCCGCCGCCGGTCCAGCCGGTATTGACCAGCCAGCAATCGACGCTGTGCTTGGCGATCAGGTCGCGGAGCAGATTGCCGTAGGCGCTCGGGTGCCGGGGCATGAACGGCGCGCCGAAGCAGGTCGAGAAGGTCGCCTCAGGCCCGGTCAGGCCCCGCTCGGTGCCGGCCACCTTGGCGGTGTAGCCCGACAGGAAGTGGTACATCGCCTCGGCGCCGGTTAGCTTGGCGATCGGCGGCATCACCCCGAAGGCGTCACAGGTCAGCATCACGATGTTCTTCGGATGCCCGGCGCGGCCCGTGGCGCTGGCATTGGCGATGAAGTCGAGCGGGTAGGCGCAGCGGGTGTTCTCGGTGAGCGAGCCGTCGTCGAAATCCGGCACCCGGGTCACCGGGTCGATCACCACGTTCTCCATCACCGTGCCGAAGCGCTCGGTGGTGGCGTAGATTTCGGGCTCGGCGTTGCGCGAGAGGCGGATCGTCTTGGCGTAGCAGCCGCCCTCGAAGTTGAAGATGCCGGCGTCCGACCAGCCATGCTCGTCGTCGCCGAGGAGCTGACGGGAGCTATCGTTCGACAGCGTCGTCTTGCCGGTACCGGACAGGCCGAAGAAGATCGCCGAGCCGCCCTCGGCATCGAGCGCCGCGTTGGCCGAGCAATGCATCGGCATCACGTTCTGGCCGGGCAGGATGTAGTTCAGGTAGGTGAAGACCGACTTCTTCATCTCGCCCGCGTAGGCCGAGCCGCCGATCAGCACGAGCTTCTTGGAAAAGTCGATGGCGATCACGGTCTTGGACCGGCAGCCGTGCCGGGCGGGATCCGCCTGGAAGCTCGGCAGGTCGATGATCGTCAGGTCCGGCACGTAGGACGCGAGCTCGGCGCGGTCCGGCCGGATCAGCAGGTTGCGGATGAACAGCGAGTGCCAGGCGAATTCGGTGAACACCCGGGCCTTCACCCGGTGGGCCGGATCGGCACCGCCATAGAGGTCCTGGGCGAACAGCTCCTTGCCCTCGGCATGCTTGAGGAAATCCTCGTGCAGGACCGCGAACTGCTCGGGCGTGATCGCCCCGTTATTCTCCCACCAGACCTCGTTCTCGGTGGTAGCATCGCGCACCACGAACTTGTCCTTGGGCGAGCGGCCGGTATGGCTGCCGGTGGTCGCCACGAAGGCGCCACCGCGCGCGAGCTGGCCCTCCGTGCGGGCGAGCGCCTCCTCGTAGAGGCGCGGCGCCTCGAAATTCCAGTGGACGGCCTTCAGCGCACGAAAGCCGGCGGCCTCCGCATCGTGGGCCGCGTTGTGATCACCGATGTTGGTCAAGAGCGTATCTCCCGAGGCCCCTGTTCGTGCCGTCGACGCGACAAGACCGGACGCCTCCGGCATCCGGGATTGCACCAGGGTCCGTCCGTGCAGTCGGACAGGACCGCCGCACGCTGGATCACCGTTCCCCGGTCGCTCGCCCCCATACTGGATAGGCGGCCAAGCGTTGCTGTCTTACGGGGTGTGCCCGGGCGTCTGCAACGTGGTCCAGCGGGCTTGACCACTGTGCTGACCTCAAGAGGCTGCAGCTGTAACCAGTTGGAACCGGGTATTCATAATTCCGGCTTCGGCAAAGTCGGCTGGAAATACCCATCTCGGAGGTGGGCGGAGATGCGCCCTTGCGCAGCGCCCCCCGGCCGCTATGCCCAGCCGGACGTTTCGCAGATCCTCGCCCCCGCCCAAGAGGCACGATGCCCCAAGCCGTCGCCGGCCCCGAAATCGAGCGCCTGATTCAGCTCCTCTCCCGGATGCCGGGCCTCGGACCGCGTTCGGCGCGGCGGGCCGCGCTCCAGCTGATCAAGAAGCGCGAGACGCTGCTGGCCCCCCTGGCCGATGCCATGCGGGTGGCGGCCGAGCGCATCGTGGTCTGCACCAGTTGCGGCAACGTCGATACGTCCGAGCCGTGCACGATCTGCCGCGATCCCGAGCGCGATCCCTCGACCCTCGTTGTGGTGGAGGACGTGTCGGACCTTTGGGCCCTGGAGCGCTCCGGCGCGGTCAAGTCGCGCTACCATGTGCTCGGCGGCGTTCTCTCGGCGCTGGACGGGGTGCGGCCCGAGCACCTCAACCTCGCCAGCCTGGTCGAGCGCGCGGCCGATCCGGCGGTGAAGGAGATCATCCTGGCGCTGAACGCCACCGTCGACGGCCAGACCACCGCCCATTACGTCACCGAGTCGATCCGCCACCTCGACCGCAAGGTGACGCGCCTCGCGCACGGCGTCCCGGTCGGCGGCGAGCTCGACTACCTCGACGAGGGCACGCTCACCGCGGCGATCCGCAGCCGCACGGCCTTCTGAGGTATTTGACCGGCCCCGACCCACGCCATATTGCCTCGGAATCCTCGGAGTCCGCGTCTGTGGCGCTCCCCTCGCCGGTTTCCGCCATGACCATTCGTCCGCTCGTCATCCTCCCCGACGCCGTCCTGCGCCGCGTCTCCGATCCGGTCGGGCCGATCACGCCCGAGATCCGTACCCTTGTGGCCGACATGTTCGAGACGATGTACGACGCCCCGGGCGTCGGGCTCGCGGCGATCCAGGTCGGCGTCGCCAAGCGGGTCGTGACCATCGACACCTCGAAGGAAGAGGGCGTGCGGGAGCCGCGGGTCTTCATCGATCCCGAGGTCGTCTGGACCTCGGACGAGAAGCGGGTCTACGACGAGGGCTGCCTGTCGATCCCGGAATATTACGCCGAGGTCGAGCGGCCGGACCGGGTCCGGGTGAAGTTCCGCGATCTCGAGGGCACCGAGCAGGAGATCGAGGCCGACGGCCTGCTGGCGACCTGCATCCAGCACGAGATCGACCACCTCAACGGCGTGCTGTTCATCGACCACATCTCGAAGTTGAAGCGCGACCGTGTGATCAAGCGCTTCACCAAGGCTGCCAAGCGCGACGCGGCCTGATCCCGATGCGCGTCGTCTTCATGGGCACGCCGGATTTCGCGGTGCCGACGCTGGCGCGGCTCGCGCAGGACGGCCACACCATCGTGGCCGTGTATACCCGCGCGCCCGCCAAGGCCGGCCGCGGCATGAGCCTGCGGCCCTCTCCGGTCCACATTCTGGCCGACACGCTCGGGATCCCGGTCCTGACGCCGGCCACCTTGCGGTCGCCCGAGGCGGCCGAGGCCTTCGCAGCGCATCGGGCCGATATCGGCGTCGTCGTGGCCTACGGGATGCTGCTGCCGCCGGCGATCCTCGACGCGCCGAAGCACGGCTGCCTCAATCTGCACGGGTCGCTGCTGCCGCGCTGGCGCGGTGCCGCGCCGATCCAGCGCGCCGTGATGGCGGGCGATGCCGAGAGCGGCGTCGGAATCATGCGCATGGAGGCGGGCCTCGATACCGGCCCCGTCGCCCTGGAAGGGCGCGTCCCGATCGCTTCGGGCATGACCGCAGGCGCGCTCCACGACGCTTTGATGCCGGTCGGCGCCGAACTGATGTCCCAGGCTCTCGAACGTCTGGACCGCGGCGACCTGACCTTCACGTCGCAAGCACAGGAAGGTGTCGTCTACGCGCACAAGATCGACAACGCGGAGGCGCGGATCGACTGGTCGCTCCCGGCTGCGCAGGTCGCGAACCGGATCAACGGCCTGTCGCCGTTCCCGGGAGCGTTCTTCGAGGTGGATCTCGGCAAGGGGCCGGAGCGGGTGAAGGTGCTGCGCGCCTCCGCTAGCGATGTCGCGGGTACGCCGGGAACCCTCCTCGATGCCGAGGGCCTCGTCGCCTGCGGCGCGGGGGCGGTCCGCCTGTTGGAACTGCGCCGCGCCGGCAAGGGCGGCAGCGCCAGCGGAGCCGAGTTCGTGCGCGGCGCGCGCATCGCGCCCGGCGCAAGCCTCGGCTGATGCCACGCTATAAGCTCGTCATCGAGTATGATGGAGGCCCATTCTCCGGCTGGCAGCGTCAGGCCGATCAACCCACGGTGCAGGGGGCGATCGAAGCGGCGGTGACGCGCTTCTCCGGCGAGGATGCCCGGCTGACCTGCGCGGGCCGGACCGATACCGGCGTCCACGCCATCCATCAGGTCGCCCATCTCGACCTCACGAAGGACTGGCGGACCGACACGGTGCGAGACGCCATCAACGCGCATCTGCGGCCGCATCCCGTGGCGCTACTCTCCGCCGAGATCGTCCCGACGAGCTTCAACGCCCGACACTCGGCGATCCGCCGGCACTACCGCTACCGCATCCTGAACCGCCGCAGCCCGGCCGCGCTGACCCGCGCGCATGTCTGGCAGGTGCACTGGCCGCTCGATCCAGAGGCGATGCATCGCGCCGCCCAGCGCCTCGTCGGCCTGCACGACTTCTCCGCGTTCCGGGCCGCCGAGTGCCAGGCCAACAGCCCCGTGCGGACGCTGGAACGGCTCGACGTGGCGCGCGCCACGATGGCGCTGCACGAGGAGATCGTCGTGACGACCTGCGCGCGCTCCTTCCTGCATCACCAGGTGCGGGCCATGGTCGGGACGCTGATGCTCGCCGGCTGCGGCCGCCTCTCGGCCGACGACGTCGCCGACATCCTGGCCTCAGGCGAGAAGCGCCGGTGCGGGCCGCTGGCGCCGGCGGCTGGGCTGACCTTCGTCGGGGTGGATTACTGATATTGTGAATTTTTTGTCGCATTTGACAGTCTAAGGTTTACTGGCCGCTCAATTCATGCCTATTTGTCTCTGAAACGGATTTTATACTGATATTTGAGGGGTTACAAAATGGAGCTGCCTTTCCAATTTGCGGTTGGTTTGACAACTTCTTTTGCAGTCCTGTCGCCGGGGATTTTCATTGCCATCCGCGAAGCAGTGAAGCGCCAGCGTCAAGAAATAATAACTGATTTAACGACAGTATTTGATGTTGGAGAAGAAAATAAACCTAATTTGATACCATCATTCGAGTTCGTTAAATATAAGTACTTCGTTGGATCTAGACGAAAAACTGACCCGGAATTTGGTCATGTCGACGGGAATCGTAAACTTACAGGTCCATTCGACTCACATCGCAAACGCGAAGATTATTCGACGATTTCGTGGCTGATAAGTTGCAGCGCTTTCAGTGCAGCAGCCGGACTGGGTGTATTCTATATTCTATCGTTGTTGCTGTATCTTCTGGCTTCTGAGTCAAACAATCAAAGCGCGTTCAAGTGGCCAGGAGTAACCTATCCACAGGTCGAAAGCTTCGGCATGATTTGGTTGCTAGCGATGTGTGCAGCTTTCGCGGGAAGCTATCTTATGGCTCTTCGCAGCCTCTATCGTGCGATCAAGAATTTCGATCTCAGTCCAGGAACAATCGTTTCGGAGACTATTAAGATTTTGATCAGTATCGTGCTTGCACCAGTGATCGCAATCTCTCTCTTGTTGCTCGGCAGCGAAGTCGTCCGCCCCTTAGTAAATATTGGCTCCCTGCATCCTGGCTCTATCGGCACAGTTGTGGTGATCACAGCCTGCTTTGTGGCGGGAATTATGCCTGATGTCGCGCTCCGATTTATTATTCAGCGCGATCAACTCAAAAATTTCAAGCAAGAGGAAAACGAGATTTTTCAGGCCTTCAAGATTACGCCTGTCGAAATTATTGATGGCATTGATAGCGATATCCGCACGCGTCTCGAAGATCACCACATACATTCAACCCAGAATTTGGCCGCAGCAAACCCGCTAATGCTTTTTGTAGAGACGCCTTATGGGGTTTATCAGATTATGGACTGGGTGGCGCAGGCGCAGCTCTGCTGTTCTGTCGGAAGAGATAAGATTATAAGATTGTGGCCTCTTGGCGTACGCACGTTATTTGATTTAGAACGTCTTGCAGAGAGAAGTGATGCCAGAAATCAGGAATTGCTACTTGAGGTGGGGCGCATCATTCTTGGTCCGACGCTTATTCCTAACGATGTAGTGGACCCGGCCGTCGCGGCATCCCTCGTTAAAACCAGTATAGAATTGCGTTTAGATGATCCGCACGTGCAGCGTCTTAGACAAATCTACATTGCTGTTGGGGATCGACTCGGTTCAAAGAGCCGACGCTTCCGAGCAAGCGGTTATCGGATTTTGTGCCGAAGCCAAGTACGTGGTGTATGGACCTGCAAAGGTTATAGGTCGCAATACGCTTGAAGCACAGCCGGAAATAAGTCAGCGAATTGCACCGTTCAGTCGGCTTTATTCCGAAAAATAGGACGACAGCACCCGCTCATAAATCGCCGTCAGCCGATCGAGATCCGCCACGGCCACGCATTCATCGACCTGGTGCATGGTCTCGCCCACCAAGCCGAACTCGATCACCGGACAGGCATCCTTGATGAACCGGGCATCCGAGGTGCCGCCGGTGGTGGACAAAGTCGGCGTCAGCCCGGTCTCGGCCTCGATCGCCCGGGAGACGAGATCCACGAAGGCGTCCGGCTGGGTCAGGAAGGCCGGGGCGTTCGACGGCTGAAGGTCGAGGCTGAAGCGCACGGCGTTGCCGGCCGCCCGTTCCAGCCGCTCTTGGAGTTCGGCCCCGAGACTGGCGGCGGTCCAATCGTCGTTGAAGCGGACGTTGAAGGTCGCCCGGGCGGTGGCCGGGATCACGTTGGTGGCGGGATTGCCGACATCGATCGTCGTGAATTCGAGGTTCGAGGCGTCGAAATGCGCGGTGCCGCCGTCGAGCGGCTCGGCCACCAGCGCCGAGGCGAGCCGCAGCAGCCCGGGGATCGGGTTCTCGGCCTTGTGTGGATAGGCGACGTGGCCCTGGCGCCCCAGCACCGTGAGCTTGCCGGTGAGCGAGCCGCGGCGGCCGATCTTGATCATCTCGCCGAGCCGCCCCGGATTGGTCGGCTCGCCCAGCAGGCAATGATCGAAGCGTTCACCCCGGGCGCGGGCCCAGTCGAGCAGCTTGACGGTGCCGTTGACGGCCGGCCCCTCCTCATCGCCGGTGATCAGGAAGGCGATGGAGCCCGGAAACGCGTCGCCCCGGCGTTGGACGAAGGCCAGGGTCGCCGCCAGCATGCAGGCGATGCCGCCCTTCATGTCGGCGGCGCCGCGCCCGTAGAGCAGGCCATCCGCGACCGCCGCCTCGAACGGGCCATGGCGCCAGGCGCCATCGCCTTCGGGCACCACGTCGGTATGGCCGGCGAAGACCAGGCAGGGCCCGCGCGCGCCGAGCCGGGCGTAGAGGTTCGGCGTATCGGGATAGCCGGGCTCGGTGAAGATTGGCCGCTCGATCGCGAAACCCGCCTCGGCCAGCGCCTGCGCCACCACGTCGAGGGCGCCGCGATCCTCCGGCGTGACCGAGGGGCAGCGGATCAGCTCTTGGGCGAGCGACAGGGCGGAATGGTCGGCCGGCATGCACGGGTCCCAGGACGGAGAATCTTGCGTTGCCCCTTACACCAAGTCGGCGGGATCCGAGGATGGTGCGCCGTTCCTCCACTGCGCTCGACCGTCCCCCCTGCAGCCGGGTCGGCATACCGAGCTCCCGGCGCCACACGCTCACCGCTCGCACGAATGCGTGAAGACCGATGTGCAAGGCGGCGCAGTCAGACTTTGTCAGTCGTTTCCGCCGCATCCTGCGCGCAATCAAGTAGAGCGCAATGGGATGGCGCAGATGAGGGGCAACGGGTCCGGCTTCCCAGTCGATGCGGCGGCCAACAGGCGCGACGGCGATCGGCGGGAGGTCCTAATTCCGGCGACGATCCGGTGCCCCGACGGCGAATCCATCAGCTGCATCCTGCGGGACATGTCACCGGGCGGCGCCAAGCTGTCGGTCTCCCGTCGGCATCGTCTGCCGCCGACCTTCACGCTCTCGGTGACGGGCCACGAAACGCGCTATCCCGTCCGCCGCGTCTGGCAGCGCGCCGACGCCGCCGGTGTCGTCCTCGACCTGCCCGAAGTGACCGGGTCCTGACAGCCGGACGTTCGCCGCCGCAGCCTGATCGTAAGGCTGCGGCGGGGTCGTGGGTCTATTTCGTCACGACGACCTGCACGTCGCCGTGGCGGCGGATCACCGACACCGTGACGTCGTCGTCGTAGCGCTGGAAGCGGATGTCGAGTCGCGAGGATCCCAGCTTGACGTTGTAGAGCGTCACGCCGTCGAGGAAGCCCGGCAGGATCGGGTTCTTGAGCCGGACGCTGTTGCGGTCGTGGTCGAGTTCGAGGCCGAGACAGGCGGCCAGGAACGCGAACGGTGCCGCCGCCGCCCAGGCCTGCGGGCTGCAGGCCACCGGATAGGCCACGGGACCGCGCTGCTTGCGGCGCATGAAGCCGCAGAACAGCTCGGGCAGGCGCTTCTGGTCCTGGTAGAGCGAGGTGTCGAACATCCCCTGGAAGATGCGCGCGGCCTCGTGCTTCCGGTCGTAGCGGGCGAGACCCATCGCGACGAGGGCGTTGTCGTGCGGCCAGATCGAGCCGTTGTGGTAGGACATCGGGTTGTAGCGCGCCTCGCCCTTGGCGATGGTGCGCACGCCCCAGCCGTTGAAGCCGTCCTTGCCCAGCAGGGTCTCGGCGACCCGGGCCGCCCGCTCGGGCTTGGCGATGCCGGTGAACAGGGCGTGCCCGGCATTCGAGGAGCGCACCGCGCATTGCTTCTTGGCGCCGTCCAGCGCCAGCGCGTAGGTGCCGATCTCCTCGTTCCAGAAGGCCGCATCGAAGCGCTCGCGCAGGGCGGTGGCCTCCTGCGAGAGCCGCTCGGCCATCGGGTCGTGCCCGAGCAGGGCCGCGAGCTTGGCCATGCCTTTCTTGGCGGCATAGACGTAGCCCTGGACCTCACAGAGCGCGATCGGGCCCTTGGCGAGCTGGCCGTCGGCGTGGAAGATCGAATCGTGGCTGTCCTTCCAGCCCTGGTTCTCCAGGCCCTTGTCGGTGTCGCGGGCGTATTCGACGAAGCCGTCGCCGTCCCGGTCGCCGTAGCGGTCCATCCATTCCAGTGCGAGCTCGAGGGACGGCCAGATCGCCCGGATCGTCTCCAGGTCGCCCGTGACGGCGTAGTATTCCCAGGCCAGCATCACGAAGAGCGGCGTGCCGTCGATGGTGCCGTAATAGTGGCGGAACGGCACCTCGCCGAGCATGGCCATCTCGCCCCGGCGGGTCTCGTGCAGCACCTTGCCGGGCTGGGCATCCGCCGCGGGATCGACCGCCTTGGCCTGGGTCGCCGCGAGATAGCGCAGGACGCCGCGACCGAATTTCGGGTCGATCCACAGCGCCATCAGGGCGGTGATGATGCCGTCCCGGCCGAAGACCGTGGAGTACCAGGGTATGCCGGCGAACGGGTAGATCCCCTCGGGCGTCCGGCTCGCCAGCATGTAGAGGTCGGCGGTGGCCCGGCAGAGGCCCTCGTTGAACTGGTCGTTCGACGAGATGATCGTGGTGATGCCGGCGGTCATCTCGCGCAGGTCGCGGCGCGAATCGCGGTAGGCACGGGCGAAGATCGTACCCTCGGCGAGATCCTTCGCCTCTCGCCGGGCGCCGCCGACATTGGCGGCCAGGGTCAGCTTCGCGGCGGCATCCTCACCTACCATCTCGCCGCTCGGCGGCTTCGTGAAGGCCCGGTGCGCTTCGAAGGACACGCGAATGAACAGCGACGCGCGGCCTTCGGGCGGCAGGGATACGTCGAAGACGACGCGGCCGGGCTCGATCTGGTCCGGCTTCGGGCCGAAGTGAAGCGAGGTCGTGCGCACGATCTCGTCGAGGCCGACGTAGCGGAACTGCACCTCCCGGTCACTCGCCACCAGGACGCCGCGCTTGCCGCGCTCTTTGCGGTCGGTGCCGCGCACCTCGAACAGGTCGCGGTAATCTGCGTCGAAGGTCACGGCGATGCGCAGGCGGCGGTGCTTCGAATCGAAGGAGCGCAGGCCGATCCGGTCGTAGCAGGCGCCCCGGAACAGGAACTTGGTGCGCTCGATCGCGATCGTCTCACGCGGGATCGAGGTCTCGTCATGGGCCTCGAGGCGGATGTCGGGCGTCGTCATGTCGACGCTGAGCGCGCCGTTGTCATCCTGCATCACGGAGGACAGCATCAGCGGGCGCTGGCCCTCGACAGTCAGTTCGAGCCGGGAGAGATAGCGGGTATCCTGGAAATACAGGCCCTCCGGCCCAGGCTGGACGCCGATATCACCGTAGGAATCCAAAACCCCGAAGGCCTCACCGAACTTCAGCGCGCGCAGGGGCCGCTCGACCAAGGAGGTATGGGCCTCGATGTGGTAGGTCGGCAGCACATCGTCAGCGTCCTGGAAGCCGGGCGCCACCGTGACGTTGCTGGCCTGTGTCCGCGCGGTCGCGTCGTGTGCCGCCGTATTCTCCGCCGCCATGCAGAACGTCTCCGAGTGCGTGTGTGGGGTACGAATCGAGAGGGCCGCCGCATCGGCTCGGATGCGGCGGCCCCTGGTGACCATTCAGATGAGGCGCCTTTACGACGCTAGGCCGGGCCGGCGATCGCTCGCAAGCCCGAGGCCAGAGATTACGCCGGCATCGCCGCGACCGAGATCGACGGCCGCGCCGAGCCGTTGACGTCGCCGTATTGCGGCGTGAAGCCGGATTTCGGCAGCTGGATCACGTCGGCGCCGCGCGCAAGCAACGCTTCGTAGGCGGCGACGTATTTCTTGACCATGCACTCGGCGGTGAACTGGCTCTCGAAGTGCTTGCGCACCCCCTCGCGGCTCATGACCTTGACCTTGGCCACCGCCGCGACGGCGTCGTCCATGGTCTCGCAGAGCACGCCGCTCACGCCGTCCTTGATCACTTCCGGCACGGAGCCGTTGCGGAACGCGATCACCGGGGTTCCGGCCGACATCGCCTCGATCATGACCAGGCCGAAGGGCTCCGGCCAGTCGATCGGGAAGGCGAGCGCCAGGGCGTTGCCCAGGAAGGCCTTCTTCTGCTCCTCGTTGATCTCGCCGATGTATTCGACCAGCGGATGATGCGTCATCGGCTCGATGACCTCGTCCCAATAATCCTGGTCCGCCTTGTCGACCTTAGCGGCGATCTTCAGCGGCGTGCCCGAACGGATCGCCATTTCGATGGCCCGGTCGGGACGCTTCTCAGGCGAAATACGACCGAGGAACGCCAGGTAACCACCCTTGGCCTCGGGGCTGTAGGGGCAATTCTGGGACGGCAGACCGTGATGGATCGTCGACAGCCAGTTGACGTTTGGCGGCATCGGCTCGCGCTGGTTGTCGGAGATCGACACGAGCGGCATGCCGGTGAAGGTCCGGTAGACCGGCATGAAATCCGGCACATCGAGCCGACCATGCATCGTGGTGATGCACTTGTGATTCAGATCCTCGAACATGGGATACTGAAGCAGGTCGATGTGGAAGTGCAGGATGTCGAATTCGTGAGCCCGGCGATGCACCTGATGCAGCATGGCCAAGTGGCTGGCCGTGTGATCGCGGTAGCCCAGCAGCCGCAGCCCCTCCGGCGTGCAAGCCGCCAGCTTCGCCGACGTCTCCGAGTCGCCGCTGGCGAACAGGGTGACGTCGTGGCCCTGGCGAACCAGTTCCTCTGTGATCCAGCTGACGACGCGCTCGGTGCCGCCGTAGAACTTCGGAGGAACGGCCTCCGACAACGGAGCGATCTGGGCAATGCGCACGAAGTGTCTCCTGGTTGGCCGAATTTGACGGGGGGTCTAACCCTGCCGGCCTGAGCGGGACATGAATGAAACCGACGGCCAAGGTTATGGTTCCTGCGCCCGCAGGTTGTCTCGACAAGTTTTGTGCAGCGCGGAAGCTGTCCCCGCATTCCCCGATGCGCGCCTGCCCCCGGCCGTGGCCGCACCTTGGCGGTGCGGGGCCTTGCTGCGGCGGAAGCCGTTGCCGTGGCTGCGCGTTTCTGTCATAAGCCGCACCGCGTCGAACCGCCCGGCCGATAGGGCTGCCGTGGCGGCTCGTGCTGCTCCACCAGAAGCATCATCGCGCACACCTCAACCGACCCTCGCGGGTCGGCTCAGAGGAATTTTCGCGCAACGGAGAGCCAAATGCCCAAGCTGAAGACCAAATCAGGCGCCAAGAAGCGCTTCAAGATCACCGGCACCGGTAAGGTTATGTACGCCCAGGCCGGCAAGCGCCACGGGATGATCAAGCGGACGACCAAGCAGATCCGCAACCTGCGCGGCACCACGACCCTGTTCGAGGGCGATGCCGCCAACGTGAAGAAGTACTTCCTGCCGAACGCGCGGTAAGCCTTCTGCACCCGTTGCCACTGTCTTTCGTCGAAACCAGGAGATAACCGATGGCCCGCGTCAAACGCGGCGTGACCAGTCACGCGAAGCACAAGAAAGTTCTGAAGGCCGCCAAGGGCTATTACGGCCGGCGCAAGAATACGATCCGGATCGCCAAGCAGGCGGTCGAGAAGGGCATGCAGTATGCCTACCGCGACCGTAAGAATAAGAAGCGTACGTTCCGCGCTCTCTGGATCCAGCGCCTCAACGCAGCCGTGCGCGAGCATGGCCTGACCTATTCGCGCTTCATCAACGGCCTCGCCAAGTCCGGCATCGTCGTCGACCGCAAGGCGCTGTCCGAACTGGCGATCCACGAGCCGGCGAGCTTTGCCGCCGTGGTCGAGAAGGCCAAGGCCGCCCTCCCCGAGACCACCGCCAAGGCCGCCTGACCCCAGGCCCGCGGCGAGACATCCGAAGGCGCGGCTCTCCCCCGAGAGTCGCGCCTTCGTCGTTCTCACGCCGCAGTTGGACGCACGCGCTTGCGTGACGGCGAACAACGCGCGAGAGCACGCCGCGACGGCGGCTCCGACAACCCTGCTCGAAGACAGCGATGACCGATCTCGACACCCTCGAACGCGACCTCCTGGCCCAGGTGACGGCTGCGTCCGACGAGGCCGCCCTCGACGCGGTGCGCGTGGCCGCGCTCGGCAAGAAGGGCAGCGTCTCCGATCTGCTCAAGACCCTGGGCTCCATGACGCCCGAGGAGCGCAAGGAACGCGGCCCGCTGATCAACGGCCTGCGCGACAGGATCCAGGGCGCCGTCACGGAGCGCAAGACCGCCCTGGCCGAGGCGGCGCTCGAGGCCCGCCTCGCCTCCGAGCGGGTCGACGTGACGCTGCCCGTGCGCGAGGCGCCGGAGGTGCGCGGCCGGATCCATCCGATCACGCAGGTGATCGATGAGATCACCGCGATCTTCGCCGATATGGGCTTCGCGGTCGCCGAGGGCCCGGATATCGAGACCGACGAGCTGAACTTCACCGCACTCAACTTCCCGCCCGGCCATCCGGCCCGCGAGATGCACGACACGTTCTTCCTGGCACCGGACGAAACCGGGAAGCGGAAGGTGCTGCGCACCCACACGTCACCCGTCCAGATTCGCACGATGCGTGCGCAGACGCCGCCGATCCGCGTCATCATCCCCGGCCGGACCTACCGGCACGATTCCGACCAGACCCACACGCCGATGTTCCATCAGGTCGAGGGGCTGGTGATCGACACGGCCACCAATATCGCCAACCTGAAATGGGTGCTGGAGGAATTTTGTAAGGCATTCTTCGAGGTCGACGGCGTGAAGATGCGCTTTCGCCCGTCGTTCTTCCCGTTCACCGAGCCGTCGGCCGAGGTCGACATCCAGTGCTCCCGCAAGGGCGGTGAGATCCGCTTCGGCGAGGGCACCGACTGGCTGGAAATCCTGGGCTGCGGAATGGTGCACCCGAACGTCCTGCGCAATTGCGGCCTCGATCCGGATGCGGTGCAGGGCTTCGCCTTCGGGGTCGGCATCGACCGCATCGCCATGCTGAAATACGGCATGCCGGACCTGCGCCCGTTCTTCGAGGCGGATGTGCGCTGGCTCGATCATTACGGCTTCCGGCCGCTGGATGTGCCGAGCCTGATCGGGGGTTTGACGGGGTAAGGCCACGGAGGTTGTCATGACCGACCAGGAAATCAGTCTGATCGTTGATCGCGTCCTGCGCGACCGGCTTCCAGCGGCCGGGTTCAGAAGTGCGGACGTTTGGTCGGACACCGATTTTGACGGAGATCCGATCATACGCGTGACCGCGCGCTACGATCATCGGCCGAGCATGAGACCGGATCCCCTGATCACGGCCGTTCACGATCTCCGTTCCGCCCTCATCGAGCGCGGAGAGAGTCGATTGGTGTTCTTGGACAACGAAGTTGCCGATGAGCGCCGTGTCGAGGAAGATGTCGAATAGCCTATGACCGCAATGGTCTTACAGATGCTCGACCAAGCAACGGAGTTGATCGAGCGGAACCCGGGCAGTTCGGCAGCGAAGCGACGTGCGGTCAGTGGAGCCTATTACGCGGCGTTCCACGCCGTCATGCAACTTTGCGCAGACGAAATCCTGCCTGGTTCGGACGCTGCGTCCGCCGAGTTTGAGCGCGTCTATCGTCAAATCGATCACGGGCCGCTCAAACAGGCTTTCGTGAGCGACGGCCCCTTGAAGCGAAACACTGCGCTGAGGCAGATCGGCGACGATATCATTCGGTTACAGGATGCCCGAAAACTCGCGGATTATGCGCCGCCCCGGCCGAACGTAGTCACGCTGGCGAAAGCGCGGGAGCATGTCGAGCGGGCTCGCGAAATCCTCTCCCGCCTTGCGAGCTTGACTGCTCAGGATCGCCGAACCCTGGCCTTGAACCTCCTCTTTCCCCCAAGAAAAAAATGAAATTCACCCTCTCCTGGCTCAAGGATCACCTCGACACCGAGGCGTCCCTCGACACCATCGCCGAGACGCTGACGCGGATCGGCCTCGAGGTCGAAGGCGTCGAGGACAAGGCGGCCGCCCTCAAGCCCTACGTCGTCGCCCGGATCCTGACGGCCGAGCAGCATCCCAACGCCGACCGGCTCCGGGTCTGCACCGTCGAGACCGGCGCCGGCGCGCCGGTGCAGGTGGTCTGCGGCGCGCCGAACGCGCGGGCCGGCCTGGTCACGGTGTTCGCGCCGCCCGGCACCTACGTGCCCGGCAAGGCGATCACGCTCTCGGTCGGCACGATCCGCGGCGTCGAGAGCCACGGCATGCTGTGCTCGGGTTCTGAGCTCGGGCTCGGCGAGGACCATGACGGCATCCTCGAACTTCCGGCTGAAGCGCCGGTCGGCCAGGGCTACGCGCTCTATGCCGGGCTCGACGATCCGGTCATCGAAATCAACCTGACGCCGAACCGGCCGGACTGCACCTCGGTGCACGGCATCGCGCGCGACCTCGCGGCGACCGGGATCGGCACGCTCAAGCACGAGGCCCAGCCGGGCGTGCGCGGCGAAGGCCCCTGCCCCGTCGAGATCGATCTGTCCTTCGCGCCGGAGGACCGGCACCTCTGCCCGCTCTTCGCCCTCCGGCTGGTGCGCGGCGTCAAGAACGGCCCGTCACCGGCCTGGATGCAGGCCCGCCTGCGGGCGATCGGCCTGCGCCCGATCAACGCGCTGGTGGACATCACCAACTACGTCACCTTCGATCGCGGCCGACCGCTGCACGTGTTCGACGCCGCCAAGGTCTCGGGCAGCGTGACGGTTCGACGGGCGCGGGACGGCGAGAGCCTGCTGGCGCTGGACGGGCGCACCTACACCCTCACCGACGACACCGTGGTGATCGCCGACCAGGCCGGCGTCGAATCAATCGCCGGCATCATGGGCGGGCAGGCCTCCGGCTGCGACGCGACAACCACGGACGTGCTGATCGAATCGGCCCTGTGGGATCCAACCAACATCGCCCAATCCGGGCGGCGTCTCGGCATCATCACCGATGCCCGGTACCGGTTCGAGCGCGGCGTCGATCCGGCCTTCACGCTGCCGGGCCTCGAGCTGGCGACGCGCCTCGTGATCGACCTGTGCGGCGGCACGCCTTCCGAGGCGAAGATCGCCGGCGAACCGCCGGACTCCGAACGGATCATCGATTTCCCGTGGACCGAGGTGCGGCGGCTGGCCGGCATCGAGCTGCCGCAGATCGAGATCAAGCTGATCCTCGAGACGCTGGGCTTCCACGTCTCCGGCACCGGCGACCGGGTGAAGGTGTCGACGCCGTCCTGGCGGCCGGACGTGGAGGGCAAGGCCGACCTTGTCGAGGAGGTCATCCGCATCGCCGGTCTCGACCGGATCGAACCGAAGCCTCTGCCGCGGCTCGCCGGGATCGGCCGGCCGCTGCTCACCGTGATGCAGAAGCGCACCCGCATCGCCAAGCGCGCCCTGGCGAGCCGTGGCCTGATGGAGGCGGTGACCTGGTCTTTCGTTCCGCACGCAGATGCCGAACTGTTCGGCGGCGGTGGTGCCGATCTGGTGCTGGCCAACCCGATCGCCTCGGAACTGTCGGACATGCGTCCGAGCCTGGTGCCGGGGCTTCTGCGGGCGGCGCAGCGCAATGCCGACCGGGGCTACCCGGACGCGGCCCTGTTCGAGGTCGGCCAGTGCTTTGCCACGGACGAACCGGAGGGCCAGAGCATCCGCGCGGCGGCGGTGCGGCGGGGCAGTGCCATCCTGGCGGGCGCCGGGCGTCACTGGGACGGAGCGACCAAGAATGTGGACGTCTTCGACGCCAAGGCCGATGCCCTTGCGCTGCTGGGTGTCCTCGGCGTGCCGACCGGCGGCCTGCAGGTGACCGCGGGCGGGCCGTCCTGGCTCCATCCGGGCCGCTCGGGCACTCTGCGCTTCGGACCGAAATCCGAGATCGGCTGGTTCGGCGAGGTCCATCCGAGGACCCTGCAGGCCCTCGACCTCAAGGGCAGCCTCGTGGCGTTCGAAATCGTGCTCGACGCGCTGCCTCTGCCCAAGCACAAGCCGACCAAGGCCAAACCGGCCTTGGCGTTGTCCGAGTTCCAGCCCCTGTCCCGGGATTTCGCGTTCGTGGTGGGCCGTGACGTGCCGGCGGGCGACATCGTCAAGGCGGCCCAGGGGGCAGAGCGCAAGCTCGTCACCGGCGTCGAGGTGTTCGACCTCTACGAGGGCCCCGGCGTGCCGGAGGGCTCGAAATCGGTGGCGATCGCCGTGCGTCTGCAACCGCTGGAGCGCACCCTGACCGATGCCGAGATCGAGGCGGTGAGCGCCAAGATCGTGGCCGAGGTCTCGCGCCGGACCGGCGCGACCCTGCGGGCTTGAGGAGGATGGCATGAGCCGAATCGCAGCGCTGATCGAAGACCTAGCGGCCTCCGAGTACCGGCCGACCAAGGCCCTGCGCGAGGCGCTGGCGCATCCGGCCGAGATCGCCGAGGCGACACTGCCGCTGATCGAAGCCGCGGCCAGGGGCGACGAGCTCACCCCGGAGCAGGAGAACCTCCTGTTCTGGGGCCTGCACGTCATGGCGCAGGCCCGCGATACCCGTGCCCTGCCCCCCCTCCTCACGCTGCTTCGGCAGGACGAAGAGACGCTCGACGCGGTGCTGGGCGACGCCGTGACCGCGACCCTGTCCAAGGTCGTCAGCAGCCTATTCGACGGGGATCACCAGCCCCTGTTCCGGCTGATCCTCGACAGCACCGTCGATGACCTCACCCGCATGGCGCTGCTGTCGGCCTGCACCTTCCTGACCCTGGAGGGGCGGATCGACCGCGACGCGATGCATGCGCTGCTGGTCCGGTTCGACGACGCGAAGGCGGCGGTCGAGGAGGGGCCGGCCTGGGTCGGCTGGGAGGAGGCGATCGCGCATCTGGGCTTCCGCGATCTCGCGCCCCGCGCCGCCGCGGCACGAGCCGACGGGCGGATCACCGATGAGATCAGCGACGCCGACTGGTTCAAGGAGGCCCTACGCAAGGCCGAGACCAAGCCCGACGACCGGGACCGGCTCGGCCCCTACCAGTACGGCTATCTCGACGATCCGGTCGACGCGCTCGACTGGACCGTGGAGGGCGCAGGCGAGCCGCAGCGCAACCCGTTCAAGGATGTCGGGCGCAACGATCCCTGCCCGTGCGGCTCGGGCAAGAAGTTCAAGAAGTGCTGCCTCGGCAAGGCGGAGGCGGACGGTCCCTGGATGCCGCCGGGTGCCTCACTGGGCTGACGCCCCGGCGCCGCTGAGCGGGTTGTCCGGATCCCAGCCGTAGCTCAGGGTCTCGAACCGCATCGAGCGGGCATCGACCATCAGCAGGCGCCCGACCAGTGGCTCGCCGAAATCCGCGACGGCGCGGATCACCTCCATCGCCATCAGCGAGCCCATGACACCGGCCAGCGCCCCGAGCACCCCGGCCTCGGCGCAGGCGGGGACGCTGCCCGGCGGCGGCGGGTTCGGGAACAGGCAGCGATAGGTCGGGTTTGGCGTTCCGTCGGGTCCGGTCTCGTGCGCCCGGATGGTGGTGAGCGTCCCGTCGAACCGGCCGAGCGCCGCCGTCACCAGCGGGCGCCGCGCGTGGAAGCAGGCATCCGAGACGGCGTAGCGCGTGGCGAAGTTGTCGGAGCCGTCGGCGACGAGGTCGTAGCCGGCGATCAGGTCGACCGCGTTGTCCGGCGCGATGCGGAAAAGGTGCGGGACCACCGCCACGTGCGGGTTGAGCCGGGCCACCGCCTCGGCCGCGCTCTCGACCTTGGGGCGCCCGAGATCCGGCGTACCGTGGATCACTTGGCGCTGGAGGTTCGAGAGCGAGACCGTGTCGTCGTCGACGATGCCGATCGTGCCGATGCCGGCCGCCGCGAGGTACTGGATCAGCGGCGCGCCGAGCCCCCCTGCCCCGATGACCAGCACTCGGGCGGCCTTGAGGCGCGCCTGTCCTGGACCTCCGACCTCGGCCAGAACGAGGTGGCGGGCGTAGCGTTCGATCTCGTCGGGAGCCAGGGCCATGGACAGGAGATAGTCGCCCACGCTTCGCGACGGAAGCGTCACAAATGCGAACGCCGCCCCGGTCAGGAGGCGGCGTGAACAGCAATTCGGAGATCGATCAGCGCGGCGCGAGGATCATGATCATCTGGCGGCCTTCGAGCATCGGCTCGCTCTCCACCTTGGCGATCTCGGCCGTCTCGGTCTTCACGCGCTCCAGGAGGCGCAGGCCGATATCCTGGTGAGCCATCTCACGACCACGGAAGCGCAGGGTCACCTTGACCTTGTCGCCTTCCTCGAAGAAGCGGTGCACCGACTTCATCTTGGTGTCGTAATCGTGCTTGTCGATGCCGGGGCGGAGCTTGATCTCCTTGACCTCGACCGTCTTCTGACGCTTGCGCGCCTCGTTCTGCTTCTTCTGCTCGTTGAAGCGGAAGCGCCCGTAATCGAGCAACTTGCAGACGGGCGGCACCGAGTTCGGCGCAATCTCCACGAGATCGAGGCCGGCTTCCTCAGCGAGGGTCAGCGCGTCGAAGAAGGGGACGACGCCGCGGTTCTGCCCGGTATCGTCGATCAGCTGCACTTCCCGCACCCCGCGGATGTCGCGGTTGGCGCGCGGCCCGTCCTTCTGCGGGGCCGGCATGGCTCTCATCGGTCTACGAATGGCTTCGGTCTCCTGCTGCAACGACGAAACGGCGGATCGGACGACCCGTTCCCAGGATCTCCTGACCGCCAGCCGCTCCGGTCTCTTCCGGACATACTACGTTGGAGGAAGCCCGGCCAGAGTCAACGGGGTGTCGGGGCGAGGCGCGAAATAATCAGCCGCGCGTTGAAACGCTGACTCACGTCCCGGGTATCAGTCCCCTGCTGCCCGCACAGCGATCAGGAGTTTCGGCCGAGCAACTGGGCGTAGACCGCCAGTGTATCACCGGCCATGCGCTCCAGCGAAAAGTTCGCCTCGACATGGGCGCGGCCGCGCCGCACCAGCGCGTCCCGGGCACTCGCGCCGAGCGACAGGGCCTC
>Ga0182232_1000161_pt1 | contig 20180 bp, 15 predicted proteins | sample G6R1MG_30_FD_155484 | JGI IMG/M metagenome (GOLD analysis project Ga0182232, IMG submission 155484) | Phyllosphere microbial comminities from miscanthus, Michigan, USA - G6R3_NF_07NOV2016_LD2 MG | ecosystem: Host-associated > Plants > Phyllosphere > Phylloplane/Leaf | place: USA: Michigan... | reverse complement strand
TTCGCACCTCGTCCATGGTAGCCCCGAAGCGCAGCGGGCCCATGCCCGTGCCCAGGATAATCTCGTTTTCTTCGATGCTGTTGGGGGTATTTTGGGGATTCATACAAGTGGGGGTTAGGTAAAGACAAAGGTAGCTTGTAGGGTAAGCTTTAGCTTGCCATGCGGGCAGCCGGCCAAGCGTGTGGAAAAGGCGCACCAGATATGTGGAAAACCAGGCGCGGGAAAGGCAAGCCAAAGCTTACCCTACCTCATTTCCCATACTTCGCCTCAAAGGCGGCTTTTTGGCGCTGGTACTCGGGTAGGGCGCGGGCCTCGTCCCACTTCTGCTTGAAAATGCGGGCGGCTTCCACTTTATCCACATCGGGGTGTGCGTTGCGCGGCAGTTCGGCGCGGCCGTGGGCCCCGCTCTGGCCCTTTTTGTCGGCGGGCACGGGGCCGGCGTATTTCTTGCCGCCCGCGTGGTTGGCGTAGCGCCGGGCGCGGGTGTAGCCCATCTGCAAGAATTTGCGCGCCATGTCAGCCCCCACAAAGTCGTCGGCCTTCAGATAAGCCTCCAGCAGGCCCCAGATGGCCGCCGACGACTCCTGGGCCGCCGCCGCGTCCTTGAAGCGCCAGTGGGGCAGGATTTCGGCCTTGTAGGGCTGCACCAGCAGCACGCCCTGCTCGCCCTTGCCTACGCGGTAGAGTTCGGGATGCTGGCGAAAATCAACGGTGGCAAAATCGATGGTGTAGTCGAAAGGCATGGCGCGGGCGGGCTTTCGGCCTTGTTCGTGTGGATAAGCCCTGGGGTTTTCCACCAACCGGCCTACTAGGGCCGGGTTTTCAACCGCGCCCCGGCCCCACCCCGTGGAAAAGCCCCGGCCCGACCGAAGTTTTCCACAAGCTAATAAGTTTAATTAAATTCTTTTTTAAAAATCTTCTTTTATCTCCATCCATTAGGGCAGTGGATAAGTTCATAACTCCGAAACGTTATCCACAGCGTGGATAACGGGTGGACAAGTATGGGCTTATGCACCGGCTATCAACAGGCAATGTGAATATCATTGCACTATTTCACAAGTATTTAGCCGAGTTATCCACTATTCACAGGGGTTATCCACTTATCCACTATTCACAGGTCGGGGCCAGTGTGGATAGGGCCGCTGGCGGCGGATAGTTATCCACCGTTATCCACAGCCTGCGGCTACTGTGCTGGTAGCTGCGCGGGCAAAAAAAGTTACCCCCAACTTATCCACGGGTTATTCACGGTTATCAGCCGAGTTATCCACCGTTTTGCCCACAGCGGTTGATAACCGTGGAAAATTACGTGGATAACCCGTGGAAAACGTGTAAAAACTGCCCTCAGTAACTGGAAATGGGGATAAGTTATCCACTTTCGGCTGCGCGCTGGTGAAAAATGGCCCGTTTTGCCCGGTTTTGAGCCCAAATCGTGGATAACCTCTGGCAGTAACCTTGCAGTAGCTTTTTTGAGGGGCGATTTTGATGCCTTTCAGAATCGGCAATGACCCGGTGCCCGCCGCGCCGGGCGCCCAATTGCTGGGCCTTATCCACCGCCCAAATTCTGCCTGTGGATAACTATGGCCCTTTAAGCTATACTAGTAGCGTTTTTGGCCGAAGGCTGTGGAAAACTCCCTAAAAAAAGGCCGCCGGAGCAACACGACACCTCGCGCTACTCCGGCGGCCCGGCAACGGTAAAATAGCTTAAAACGTCAGGTCTTCTCCCAGCTCAAAATTAGCCCGCAGCTTTATCAGCTTGGGTATGACAACTACCGGCTCGGGCGGGCGGCGCAGCTCGGGGTCGCCGCCGCGCCACTGCCCATCGCCATCCTGGTCCACAAGCACCCGAAAGCGGTAGCTGCCCGGTGGCAGGCGGTCGAAGCGGTAGCGGCCCTTGGGCGAGCGCAGCGTGCGCACGACCTTATACTGCTCGTCGAGCAGCTGCAAATCGAACTGCGTCACTTTGGTTTGAATCGGCCCAAAAAGCACGCCGTTGGGGTCGATGTCGGTGACGGTGAGGCGCAGCGGCCGCCGCAGCCCCAGCGACTGCCCCGTGATGGCCTCGATGCTGGTGCTGTCGAGGCTGATGTCCACCATTTTTTGAGCCTTGGTATCCAGGTTGATGGTGAGCGTGCTGCGGTCGGAGCTCAGCGAGCCGTCGGCCGGCAGGCGTAGCGGGCGGCGCTTGATGGAGTCTTCGGCCAGCGTGCCCACCGGCTTGCCCGGCACCAGGCGCACCGGCACCGGAAACTTAAACTTGACCTGGCCCTGCCGAAATACGCTGCGCGGGCTGCCCTCCACGCTGGTGCCGGCCACGGGGGCGGCCTTTTTGGAGGTGGCCGTGGGCACCGGAAACCGGATGTTCAGGGTGTCGCGGGCGGTGTTGCCGGCGCTGTCGGTGGCGGCCAGCAGGTAGCGGCCATCCACCAGGGCGGAGGTTTTGTAGAGCGTGGCCGAGGTGCCGTTGTCGCCCAGGTCCACGGCTTCCTGCACGGCGGCCAGCGTGGCGGGCGGGGCGCTGGCCACCGGCACCACGCGCAGCGTGCGTAGGCCCTCGTTGAAGCGCAGGTTGACGCGGGTGGCGCTGGGCTCGACGCCGGTGCGGCGCGGGGGCTGGCGGTCGGGCCGCACCAGCAGCAGGGTTTGGGCCCGCGTGGTATCGGTGAGGGTAATCGGAGCCGGCTGGTAGGCTATTTTCTCGCCGTCGTCGTAGCGGCCGTTGTTGTTTTTATCGCCCCAGGCGTAGAGGTTGTACTGCCCGCTTTTGATGAAATTGAGCGCAAAAGCGCCCTTGCTATCGGTGCGGGTGAGGTAGTAAGGCTGGCCTTTGCGCACGCCCACGGTGTCGGCCACGCGGTAGAGGCCCACGCTGGCATCGGCCACGGGGCGATTGGTGAGCAGGTCGGCCACGGTGCCTTGCACTTTGGCCGAGTCGAGGTTGGGGCCGGTGCTGAAGCTCAAGGCCTGGTACTTGGCCGGCGTGCTCTCGGTGATGTCCACAATGGCCTTGCGGAAATTAAACGAGTAGGTAGTATTGGGCTCCAGCGGCTTTGGGAAAAGCAAACTCACGCTATTGCGGTCTTCGCGCAGCTGGTACTGGTTGTCGGGCGCGAGCTGCGGGGTGATGAGTAGGTTTTTAGGCAAGTCCTTGACCTGCACCGCCTCCGAAAACGTGAGCCGGATGTACTGCTGCTTTACGTTGCGGGCCGCGCTGTCGGGCGAGGTCGCTACCAGGCGCGGGGCCACCAGGTCGCGCGGGCCGCCCTGCGGCGAGCTCACGGCCGCACAGCTGCCCAGCGCCGCCAGGCCGGCCACGGCCGCCAGCGGGCGCAGCCCGCGCATCACGAAAAAAGAAGAAGGAAGCAAGTCGAAAAAAGGCTATCGCAAAACGGCCGCTACCCAGCCGCCGCACAAAGATGGCCGCGCCCAAGCGGTTTTGGGAGCAACTTAAGCCGGCCGCTCAGCTACGTAGAGTACGCTCGAATATTGCCCATCGTGCTGCCCAGCGTAGCTATTCGACTTAAAGCCGGCCCGCAGCACGCTCAGCAGCCCACCTGCTTGCTCCGCCGGCCGGTGCCGCTCCGAGAGCATGCTCACGTAGTAGGCATCGAGGGCCAGCGGTAATTTTTGCTTGATAACCAAACCGTGGCGGGCCAGCAGCTCGCGCATGGTGGCCGGCGCGAAGTGGTAGAGGTGGCGCGGCACGTCGTAGGCGGCCCAGTCCTGGCGGTAGTGCTGGGCGTCGAGGCTGTCCACGTTGGGCACCGCGATGAGTAGCTGACCACCCGGCTTCAACGCTCTAATAAGCTGGTCGAGCGTTTCATTCAGGGTGTGCACGTGCTCCAGCACGTGCCACAGGGTTATCACCTCGAAGCTGCCGGCGGGTAGCGTAGCCAGCGCCTCGGGCTGCTGAATGGCCTGGCCCACGCGCTCGGTAGCATCCTGGCGAGCACGGTCGCTGGGCTCCAGGCCGGTCACTTGCCAGCCCGCCTTTTTGGCCCCGGCCAAAAAGTGCCCCGTACCGCAGCCGTAGTCGAGCAAATTGCCCGGCCGGCCGCCATTCAGCTTGGTTATCAGCGCCACCTTGCGCCGCACCGTAAAGTGGCGCGCCACCTTATACACTTGGTTTATCAGCCCCTGCGCCCCGCTGTTGTGCGATACGTAGGCGTCCGACTCGTAGTATTTGCCAATGCTCGCCGCGCCGGGCCGGGGGTTGGTAAACTGAAACCCGCACGCCTGGCACTGCTGAATGGTAAACGTTTCCTGGCTCACCGATTTATCCTGCACGTGCAGCTTGTCGGCCAGGGCCGGGCTGCCGCACACCGGGCAATTAATTAGTACTTCGTTAGCCACAAGCCGATAAGCAGTTGAAATACCAAAAAGGTATCAGACAACTGAGTGCGTTTATGATGGAAAATAAGGTGCAAAAGCCCAACGCAATAAGTCGCTAAGCGCTGGGTCGTCGGGCGAAAGCGGAAGTTGCATAGCCTCCGTGCCAATTCGATAATTTACCCACCAGCCGGTAAAATTAAAGCCTGCCAATAGCAACCAAGCTCCTGCACGCCGCCACTGCCGATACCAGAGGTTTTTGAGGCACAAAATGCTAGCGAATATCCCAAGGGCTAATAGCAAAGCCAGTAGCCCCATCGCCAGAAAAATCAGCAAATCAGAATTGTACAACGAAGGCGCAGCAACTACCAGAAAGCTGATAATTGATGCTGTCGTCGCATAGTTTTTGCTCAGCGACCGACGCCGCGGTAGCCGAGCAGTAGTTACCACCGCCTCCATCTACCGATTGAGGTAGACCATCAGCACCGACACGTCGGCCGGACTCACGCCGCTGATGCGGCTGGCCTGCCCCAAGGTTTCGGGCTGAATCTTGAGCAGCTTTTCGCGGGCTTCGTGGCTGAGAGCCGGCATGGCGCCGTAGTTGAGCCGGCCGCGAATCTGGAAGTCTTCCAACTCGCGCATGCGCTGGGCCTGATGTTGCTCTTTCTGCAAATACGTCTCGTATTTGGTTTGGATGATGGCTTGTTCCTGGGCTTCGGCGCTGTACGGGGCCAGCTTTTCGGCTAGCTCGGGCAGCGCGGCAGTTAGGTCGGTCAACTCAATATTGGGCCGGCGCAGCAGGTTGAGGGCGCGGGTTTTTTCGTGAATCTCGGCCGAACCGTGCTCCGCCAAAAAGCCGTTTATCGTGGCCGGCTCGATGCCGAAGCTGGCCAGCACGTGCAGCACGGCGGTGGTATCGGCTTCCTTTTGGCGCACGCGGGCCAGGCGCTCGTCCGAGGCCAAACCCAAGGCGTGGGCCATAGGCGTCAGGCGCAGGTCGGCGTTGTCCTGGCGCAGCAAAATGCGGTGCTCGGCGCGGCTCGTAAACATGCGGTAGGGCTCCTCGGTGCCCTTGTTGATAAGGTCGTCGATGAGCACGCCGATGTAGGCCTCGTCGCGTTTGAGCGTGAAGGCGGGCCGGTCGTGGGCACGCTGGTGGGCATTGATGCCGGCCATGAGGCCCTGGCAGGCCGCCTCTTCGTAGCCGGTGGTACCGTTTATCTGGCCCGCCAGCCAGAGGTTGCGCACGGGCTTGGTTTCGAGCGTATTGGTGAGCTGCGTGGGCGGGAAAAAGTCGTACTCAATCGCGTAGCCCGGCCGGAACATCTTAGCCTTTTCAAAGCCCGCGATTTCGCGCAGGGCGCGGTACTGCACGTCCTCGGGCAGCGAGCTGCTGAAGCCGTTGATGTAGCACTCTACGGTGTTCCAGCCCTCAGGCTCCACGAATATCTGGTGCCGGTCCTTATCCGCGAAGCGGTTGATTTTGTCTTCCACGCTCGGGCAGTAGCGCGGCCCCAGCCCCTTGATGCGCCCCTGAAACATGGGCGACTTCTCGAAGCCTTCCTTCAAAATCTCGTGCACCCGTTCGTTGGTGTACGTGATGTAGCACGGCCGCTGGCGCACGAGGGCCGGCGTGTCGAGGTACGAAAAGCGGCTGGGCTGAGCGTCGCCGTCCTGCACTTCCATTTTGGAGTAGTCGAGCGAGCGGCCATCCACGCGGGGCGGCGTACCGGTTTTCATGCGCCCGGCCTCAAAGCCCAACTCAATAAGCTGCTCGGTGATGCCGCGGCTGTTTTTCTCGGCCGCCCGGCCGCCGCCGAAGTTCTTTTCGCCGATGTGAATCAGGCCGTTCAGGAACGTGCCGTTGGTCAAAACCACCGTTTTGCTGCGAAACTCGACGCCCAGCGCCGTAGTGATGCCCACGCACGTATCGTTTTCAATGAGCAAGCCGGTTACGGCTTCTTGCCAGAAATCCACGTTTGGAATCTGCTCCAAAGTCAGGCGCCACTCTTCGGCAAAGCGCATGCGGTCGCTTTGGGCGCGCGGGCTCCACATGGCGGGGCCCTTCGAGCGGTTCAGCATCCGAAACTGAATCATGGTGCGGTCGGTGATGAGGCCCGACTGCCCGCCCAGCGCGTCTATCTCGCGCACTATCTGGCCTTTAGCCACGCCGCCCATGGCGGGGTTGCACGACATCTGGGCGATGGTATTCATGTTCATCGTCACCAGCAGCACCTTCGAGCCGAGGTTAGCGGCGGCGGCGGCGGCTTCGCAGCCGGCGTGGCCCGCGCCTACTACGATGAGGTCGTATTCTTCTTGCTGAAACATAGTAGCGTAAGCTTTTGCTTGCCGTAAATAGTTCGGCGGCGCAGCCGCTAAGCCTATTTTGGGCTGCAAAATTACTTCTATTTCAGCCAACTACCGCCGTATATGGTGGCAAGCTAAAGCTTACCCTACAAGCTGCTTCCGCATACACACGCTGTTTTCGACGCCCACGTACTGCCCATAATTGGGTGTGAGGGCGTAGCCGCTGCGCTGGTATAGAGCAATGGCCTCGGGCTGACGCTTGCCGGTTTCGAGCATGGCCATAGCGTAGCCTAGCTCAGCGGCCCACGTTTCCAATTCGCCCAGCACGGCCCGCGCCACACCCTGCTGGCGGCGTTCGGGCCGCACGTACATGCGCTTGATTTCGACCGCACCCGGCTCAAACTCCTTGAACGCGCCGCAGCCTGCGGGCTGGTCGTCGAGGTAAGCTACTACCGCGTGGCGGATAAGGTCAAGCTTGTTGTACTGCGCGTAAAAGCCGTGTTCGGCCCCGTCGCGCTCGGCCAAATCCCGGTCGAGCAATTGTACCAGAGCGCAGAAATCGGCATTTTCAGAAGTCGTGCGGACGAGGCGAAGCATAGCGCAAGTATACAGCTGGCGCTACCCGTCGCGCAACCAATCGGCCAGTATCGCCGCCGACTGCCGCTCAACCTCTGCCCACGAAAACGGTAGCCACCGGCTATTCAGCGCATCAAACATCTCGGTAGCGGCCTGGCAGGCAAATAGCTTATAGTCAAACTTCGGGTCGCCGTGCACCAAGTAGCCGGGGTAATAGTAAGCTTTTTGCTGCTGGCGGGCGTACTCGGTTTTCAGCAGCAGCAGGTACTTGCCCAGGCTGTGCTTGCGATAATCGGGGTCGTAAAAATTGACGATGCCCGCGATACTGTCCGCGCCCGCATCCAGAATGCCGGCCGCAATGAGCTGGCCCTGGTCGCGCACCTCCACGATTTCGGTGCGGAAAACCGTGTGCGTGGCGCCATCCAGCAGCAGGGCTTCCAGCGAGGCTGAGGTGTCAAAATCCAGGTTTTGGCGGTAGCGGGCGTAGAGCGCCTCATATTCGGTAGTAAGCCTAAGCGGCTTCACCGACACCGAAAACCGCTCATTCAGGCGCAGCAGGCGGCGCTGCTTGGGGCCGTACTGCACCTGCGGCAGCACGAGGCGCAGCCAATGCACGGTATTGAGCTGGCCCTCGCGGGGCAAAAACCGGCAGGTAAACAGGTCCTGCTGCATCCGGTAGTAGCCCTGGCTGAGGTAGTAGTCCAGCATTTCGCCGGGGATGACGGGCAGGCCAGCAGCCATAGCGGCAAAAAAGCGGGCCGGCACGGCCCGCTACTTAATGAAGTAGCGCGGACTTTTAGTCCGCAAATTGATGCGTTGCTAGCCGCGGGCTGAAAGCCCACGCTATACCGCTAAAACGTGCGCAGCGACAGGCAGTAATCCTCCTTGCGGCGCATAGCCGTTTGGCTCAGCAGGTCTTTGTCGTGGTAGCCCAGCAAGTGCAGCACGCCGTGAATCATGACGCGGTGCAGCTCGTCGCGGAAGCTGACGCCCAGGTCTTTGGCGTTGTCGGCTACGCGCTCGACGCTGATAAAGATGTCGCCTTCCAGCACCTCCGCATCGTCGGCATTATCGAAGGTGATAATGTCGGTGAGCGTGTCGTGGTTGAGGTATTCTACGTTGAGCTTGTGCAGGTAGTCGTCGGTGCAGAAAATGAACGTGAGCTGCGCAATGCGGTACTCGTGCACCGCCGCGATGCGCTCAATCCAAGCCACTAGGTCTTCGGCATCGTGCAGGCTGAAAGCCGGCACGTCTTCGACAATAAACTCGATGCCGGGCGCCTCGAAGTAGCGCACGCCAGTGGTGGCTACGTTGCTCATGCAGCGGCGGCTTCGGGCGTGGGGCTGGTGGTGGCGTCGTCGCCGGGCGAAAGGGCAAACGTCAGCTCCAGGCGGCGGCCGTCTTTGCTGAACTCGACCTCATCGGCCAGGTGGCGAATGAGGAAGATGCCGCGCCCACCAGGGTTTTCGAGGTTTTCGGGGGCCGTGGGGTCGTCGAGGTTGTTGTAGTCGAAGCCCGTGCCCTCGTCCTCAATCTCGAACTTGAGCTGGTTCTCGTTCACAAACAGCGACAAATACACGTTTTTGTCTTTGTCGAATTTATTGCCGTGGCGAATGGCGTTGTTTACCGCCTCCGTGACGGCCACCATGATGTTGCCGTAGATATCGTCCTCGATGTGGAACGTGTCCTTGGAGTTATCAATGAAGCTTTCCACAACGCGGATATTTTCCACGAGCGACGGAATCTGAATTTTAACCTGCTTCATAGGGAGCGGCGAAGGGATAGAAAAAGCAGCGCTACGATAATGTAAAGAGTGGCAAAAGTAGCGCAGCACCTGCAAAATTCAGGCAGGGCCCAGCCGTGGCTGTTAACCATTGCGGCAAGACCCTGCCCAAACCCTGGTATTTTGATTTTGCTACCTACGCCCGGCCGGCCGGAATGTTGCGGCTGAATTACTTATTTTTTTGCAAATAGTCGCTGATTTTTTGCTGATAGTAGGGCGTGTACGTAGGCTGGGCCCGGCGCAGCAAGTCGGTTTGCTGGTCTTTGGCGGCGGGCTTGTATTTGTCGAAGGCGGGCGGGAAAACCGGCGCGTGGTACTGCGCCGTCTGGGCTTCGCGCTTGGTGTCTTGGTCGCGCTCGCGGGCCGATTTTTCGGCTTCCAGCATACGGGTCAGGATTTGCTGCTGGCGCTGAATGGTTTGCTCGGTGAGGCGCTTGTTCACGAGGTCGGTTTCGGTTTGCTCCATCAGCTTCTTCATTTCGCCGGTGCCGCCGCCCTGGCCATCCTTGCCCTCTTTTCCGTCCTTACCGTCTTTGCCCTCCTTACCGTCTTTGCCCTCCTTACCGCCCTTGCCGTCTTTGCCACCGGGCTGGCCGCCGCCCGGCTGGCCGCGGTCGAGCTGCTGCATGGCCTGGCGCAGCATCTGCTGCTGGCCGGCCAGCTTGGCGAGCTCCTGCGAGAGGGCGCGGCCGCTTTTGCCACTTTGCGAAAGTTGCTGAATCTGCTGGTTGAGCTGCTGCTGCATCTTGCTGAGGCTGCCCATGCCGGGCGAGCCGCCCTTGCCTTTTTTGCCGGGCTTACCCTGGCCGCTGCCGGGTTTGGCGGGGCCTTTCATCTGCTGCATCTCGCTCTGCATCTGCTGCAAGGCATCGGATAGCATCAGGGCCAGGTTATTCATGCTGGTCATGGCCTGCTGCTGGGTAGTGGTGGCGCGGGGCACGTCGCGCTGCTTGATGTTGGTCATCGACTCCTCCATGCGGCCGTTCATCTCGCTCACCTCGCGGGTCACGAAGGTCTGGATGCGCGGCTCCTTCTTGGCCAGCGCATACAGCGAATCCTGGATAATCTGCGAGTCGTCGCGCAGCTTGCGCTGGGTCTGGCCGAGCTGCACAAAGCGCGGGTCGGTCTGGTCCACCACCCGGAAGTCCTTCATCAACTTCTCCTGGTCGAAGCTGAGCGTGACCAGGTTATCTAGAATGTCGCGCAGGCCATCGATGTTCTTCTGCGCTTGCTCTTCGGCGTCGTCGCTCATCTGGTCCTTCATTTTCTGGGCCATCTTCTTCATGCGCTGCGCGGCCGATTTCTGGCTCTGGCTGGCTTTCTGATTCTGGTTTTTACTTAGCTGCTGCTCGCCCTGCTCCATGTCCTGGTCGGTTTGCTGCTGGTCGGGCTTTTGCTCGTCCATCCCGTTCTGGTCGCCCAGTTCCTTGTCCTGCTGCTTGAGGTCAGCGAGGTCTTTTTTCAGGTCTTCGAAGTCCTGGCGCTTGTTGGCTTGCTCCTGGGCCAGCTTCTGGTTTTCGGCTTTTTGCTGCTCGTTGGTTTTCTGGTTGTCGGGGTTGTTCTTGTCGTTCTGGGCGGTTTTATCGGCTAGCTTTTCTTCCTCCTTGGCCAGCTGTTCGAGGCGGTCGGCGGTTTGCTCGGCCTTCTGCTCAAACTGCATTTGCTTGAACATTTCGAGCGCCCGGTCCAGCTCTTTTTGCAGGGTATTTTCCTTGTTTTCGAGCTGAGCCAGCAGCTTTTGCATCTCGGCGTCGGGCTGCTTTTGCTGCTCCAGCAGCTTTTGTAGCTTGTCGTAGAGCTTCTTGGTTTCGGGGTCGAGCAGGTCGTTCATGAGCTTTTTGAGCTCCTCGGCTTTCTTGGCTAGCTCCTCGCTTTTGGGGCTAAGCTGGTTTTGCTGCTGCTGCAATTGCTCAAATTTCTGCTGCATGGCCTGCACCTGCTGGTCGAGCTGCTGCTTCTGGTCGAGCATGTTTTCGAGCTGCTTGCGGTCCTGAAAGCTCATCTCGCGCTTGGTTTTAAGCTTGTTCTGGCTCTGGGCCAGCTCGCGCTCCAGCTGCTTGCTTTGCTTGGCCGCCGAACTCAGCTCGCTGGCCACCGAATTGGCCTGCGTGGCCAACTGCTTATCGAGCTCGCGCCGGCTGGGCAGCCGGAACTCCAGCGGCCGCGAGCGCGTGCTCTTCGGCCCGTGAATGCCGTCGTTATCAGTAGCTTCCACGAAATACATCACCCGGTCGCCGGGCTGTAAATTCAGCGGGGTCAGGTTCCAAGTGTAGCTGTAGGTGCCGCCCGCGCCGCCGGGCAGGCCCAGCGGCCGGCTGACATACGCGCCGCCCTTGCCGCCGCGCTGCACCTGGTAGTGTAGGCGCAGGGCGGTCAGGCCGTAGTCGTCCTGCGCGGTGCCGCCGAGGGCCAGGAAGCGCAGCGAAGTCGTGTCCGAAAACGCCTCCACCGTGAGCGTGGGCGGCGCGTCGGGCACCACCGTGAGCTGGTAGCTGATGGGGTCGCGGTTGACGCTGGCCGCGTTTTGCAGGCGCACCGCGTAGGGCTGTGAACGCAGCGCCCGGCGCTCCACGGCGAAGGTTTCGCCGGCGCGGGTGCCGGCCACGGTTTCGGTGGGCTGGCCAAAAACCAGGCTCAGCGCCTCGGTGGCGGCCGTGCTGAATTCCCAGCGCAGCTGGCTGCCCTCGGGCACCGTGAGGTTGCCGCCGTTGCGGATGGTTTCGGCCGGCCGGCCGGTGTAGGCCGGGTAGGTCACGCGCACCGCGAAGTCGCGCAAATCGGGCCGCTCCACCACCATCAGGTGGTACTCTTGCGACACGAAGCCCGCCCCGCTGAGCTGAAACGTGACATCCTGCGTGGGCTGCTCGAAGGTGTAGCGGAAGGTGTCGTTGCGGCCGTTTACCTTGTTTAGCGGCTGCTCGGTGCCGCCGCTAAACAAGCTGAGGCTGGCCGGCAGCGCCTTGCCGGCCACGGCCACGTCGAGCGTGAAATTCTCGCCCTTAAATACGCGCAGCTCCTTGTTTTTAATAATAAAATCGAACGGCGCGGGCCGCGAGTAATGCCGCTGAAAGTGCCAGATGTGGCTGGTGCTCTGCGTGATGAACGCCGGAAAAAACGTCAGCGCCAGCAGCAGCACGGCCAGCGGCGGCAGCACGTACTTCCAGAGCGGGCGGCTTTGCTGCGGAATGTCGATGCCCTGGGCAAACGACACGCCTTGCAGCTGCGCGGCGCGCTGCTCCAAGCTGGCGAGTAGTAGCTCGTTGTCGCGGGCTTGGCCTTGCAGCTGGAGGGCGTTCAGCAGCCGGTCCTGTACTTGCGGAAATAGCTCGCCCACCTGGCGGGCGGCCTGCTCGTCGCTCAGCAGGCGGCGCAGGTTGACCAGGGCGGCCAGCGGCTGCCACAGCCAGCGCCCCACCGCGTACACGGCCAAGGCTAAGAAGCTGAATAGCAGTCCCGCCCGCACCGCCGTGGGCAGGTACAGGAAGTATTCGAGCGCATTGAACACCACAAACAAGCTCAGCAGCAGGGCCGCCGCCACCAGGCTGCCGCGCACCAGCAGGCTCAGGTAAAACTTGCGCTTGTAGGCTTCCAGCTCGGCCCGCACCTGGGCCAGGGCCGGAAAATGCTGGGTTGAAGTCCCCGCCGCTGGGGGCGTCGCTACCATGGTCATAAGCAAAAAGGCGGGCGCAACTCGGGCGGCCCGCGCCGCAACAAGTTACACCCGCCAAGCTAACGGCGCGAAGCGGCCGGCTAGTTCACGAGCCGCGCCCGCGCCCCACCCGGCCGCCATTGGCGCATTAAGGCCGCTGGTTGGCAAGGCTGCCAACCAGCGGTTTTACTCGCTCAAAAACTCCTGCTTTTGCGAGAAGTAGATAAAAAAGGGCCGCTTGCCATTGATAAGCTGCACCTGGTATTTCACCGTGCCGGTGGTTTTTTGCTTCAGCTCGTGCACCTCCCCGAGCCGGGCATTGGGGTAATGGCTCGTGATGTAAGCCAGCGTGCTGGCTCCCAGAAAGTAGGTAGCTACCGGCCGCGACGTGTAGGCCGAGGCCAAATCGGCTTGGTCGGCGAAGGCGCGCACGGCGGGCGCGTCGGCATTAGCTTTAGTCGTAATCAGAATGACCGAGGTAGCCGGGCTATCGGCCAAGCCCGGTATGCGATGAATGCGGGCCGATTCTTTTACCATATCGACGTTGGCGATGCTGGCTTGGTCTAGCTGCTCGATAGCCTGCTTGGTGCTGGGCTGCCCGTCGAGGTAGTAGAGGGCATCGGCGGGCAGGGCAAAAGCCACCAGCGGTTTGCTCGCCTCGGCTTGCAGCGGGGCATAGCGCTGCACCCGCTGGTTGAATTCCAGCACCGCCGCGCTGTTTTTGTTGGCTTCCGTCGTAATCACCAGGATACCGTCGCCGCCTTTGTCGCCGGCCATCTGGCGGGCATGCTCGCCTTTCAGAATCTGAATGCTGGCAATATCGGCGGGTTTCAGTGCCCTGAATTGCGCTTCGGTTATTGCCTGCCCGTCGAGGTAGTAGAGCGGCGCGGGGCTATTGTGAACTGAGGTACTCGCTGCGGGTGTGCTTGTGGCCGGGCTGACATTTACCTGTTTGGTGGGGCTAGTGGGGGTGCGCAGAGTGAAAGAGCCCGTTGGGCCATAAAGCCGATAACGCTTTTGCTCCCCCGTAAACCGCCCAGCCGCATCAAACGATAGGTTTAGCGTTTGCTGTTGCTGCCTCACAGCTATTACGTAGGCAATGGGACCATTGGGAGTGAAGCTGCCTTTCACTATCTCAATTATTTTGGCCTGTGGATAAGTGCTGGCCAGATAAGCACGAGCGGCCTGCGGCAGCCCAAAAGCTGACTTTTGGGGCTTTTTGGCAGGGTTTTCAGCGGCAGCAGTCGGCGCGCTGGCTGCCGCAGTGGCTGGGGCTACCGACGCACCAGGTGCCGGGACAAGCATGCCGGCCAAGTCGGCCGCACCAGCCACCGCTGGCCCAGCCTCGCGGGCGTGGGCGGCCGAGTAGCCTAGGGCCGCCAGCATCACCAGCGGCCCGGCCAGGAAATAGCGGGCGAGCTGCCCACGGGAAGAAAGCGGTGTGTTCATCATAGCGACGCGGTTTTTGAGGGTGAAAAAAGTGAAGGGTAAGGCCAGCGCCGGCCCCGCCGCCCCGCGGCTGAGCTGCAGCAGGCAGTACTGGTAGGCGCGGCGGTCGAGGCCGGTGCGCAGGGTGGCCTGGTCGGCCAGGTATTCGAGGTTGTCGAGCACGGCCCGGCGCAGCAGCCACGCCGCTGGGCTGGGCCAAAAAAGCGCCGTGCCAAGGTGCGCCAGCAGTACATCCAGGGTGTGGCCCTGGTGCACGTGGGCCTGCTCGTGGGCCAGCACCACCGCCAGCTCGGCTGCCGAATGCTGCGCCGGGTGCAGGTAGATGGTGCGCCCAAACGAAAACGGGTCGCCGGGGGCCGGCAGCTCGCGGTAGGGCACGCCACCAGCCGTGCGGGCGCGGCGCGCGGCGCGCCCCACCCGCGCCAGGGCCAGCAGTTGCACCAGCAGGCGGGCCAGCAGCAGCCCCGTGCCCGCCGCGTACACCAGCAGCCCAGTGGCCGCCCAGTCGAGGTGGCTCTCCACCGGCAAAGCCGCCGCCGGGGCACTGGTAGCCGGCATTTCGGGCAGTACCCACGCAACTGGCAGCCCGGCGGGCATGGGCGCTTCGGCGGGCAGCAAGCCCGGCATGGGCAGGGCCGGGTACACGGCCGCAAACAGCAGCGCCAGCAGCAAGTAGGCCCGGTTCAGCCCAAAAAACGTGAGCCGGCGCAGCAGCCCGTAGTAGGCGGCCACGAACAAGGCCAGCACCGCGTGGGCCTTCAGGAGGTAGAGCAGGGCGGCTTCCATGGCTACTCGGGCTTCTGGCTTTCGATGAGCCGGATGATTTCCTGCAAGTCCTCGGCGCTCACTTTTTCCTCTTTCGCAAAAAAGGAAACCAGCTCTTTGTAAGAGTTTTGGAAGTGCTCGCGCACCAGCGTGCCCAGCGAGCGGCGCTGGTAGTCCTCGGCGCTCACCAGGGCCGAGTAGCGGAAGGAATTGCCCAGTTTTTCGGCCGTCAGGTACTGCTTGCGTTCGAGGTTGCGCAGCGTGCTGGCCAGGGTAGTGTAGGGCGGGCGCGGCTCGGGCAGCTGGTCGAGCACGTCTTTGACAAAGGCGGGGCCGGTGTGCCAGAGCGCGCGCAGGGCGTCTTCTTCGGGTTGGGTGAGGCGTTCCATAAAGGCTTTTACGAATTTTTCGTAATACTACGAATATTTCGTAAAAAGTGCTCGCCCATCCAAGAAGGTTTTAACTAGCTGGCAAGCAAAAGGCCCTTTTTCCGTCGAAAAAGGGCCTTTTGGGCTGGCAAAAAATAATAATCAACTGCTGCTAATGACTGGGCACCTCGGCCACGGCGGGTGGGGCAGCCGTGGCCGGCAGCCGCCGCAGCGGCCCGGCCGCCACCAGCAGGGCCAGCAGCGTGAGCACCGCCCCGGCCAGAAAAGGCATCCCCGGAAAGTAAAGCGGCGCGGCCGGCCGCGTAAACCAGGCAAACAGGCTCGTCATTATCAGCGGCCCCACCACGCCCGTGGCGCTCACGAGCGAGGTGAGCGCGCCTTGCAGCTCGCCCTGCTCGGAGGGCGGCACCTGCCCCGAAATGCTGCCCTGCAAGGCCGGCCCCGCCAGCCCGCCCAGCGAGTAGATGGCCGTGATGGCAAACATCATCCAGCCCTGGCTGGCAAAGGCAAATAAAACAAAACCAGTAAGGTAGCACAGCATACCCGCCGCTATGGCGCGGGCCGTGCCGAGCTTCGGAATAAGTACCCGCACCAGCCCGCCCTGCACTACCAGCGCCCCCACGCCCACGGCGGCCAGCGAGTAGCCGATGAGCTTTTCGGACCATTTGAACTTGAGAATGGTGTAGAACGTCCAGACCGACTGCGTGGCCGAGCCCGCCAGGTACAGCAGCACCAGCGCCAGTACCAGCCCCAGTATCTGCGGGTACTTGCCCAGGCGCAGCAGCGAGGCCACGGCATTGGCCCGCGCCCACTCGAAGGGCCGGCGCTGGCCGGCGGGCAGCGACTCGGGCACCATAAACAGCCCGTACAGGAAGTTGAGCAGGCTCAGCCCCGCCGCTGCCACGAAGGGCACCCGCGCCCCGTAGCTGCCCAGCAGCCCGCCCAGCATGGGCCCAATGATGAAGCCCACCCCAAAAGCCGCCCCCACTAGCCCAAAGTTCTGGGCCCGCTTTTCGGGCGGGCTCACATCGGCGATGTAGGCCGTGGCCGTGGTGAAGCTGGCCCCCGTGATGCCCGCGATGATGCGCCCCACAAACAGCCAGGCAATGGTAGGCGCCAGCGCCAGAAAAATGTAGTCGCAGCCCAGCCCCAGCAGCGAGGCCAGCAGCACCGGCCGCCGCCCGTAGCGGTCGGAGAGCCCGCCCACCACCGGCGCAAACACGAACTGCACCGCCGCGTAGGCAAACGAAAGCCAGCCCGCGTACTGCGAGGCCCGGCTCACGCCTTCGCCCGTGAGCTGTTCTATCAGCTTGGGCAGCACCGGGATAATGAGCCCTAGCCCAATAACATCGAGCAGAATCGTGACGAAAATAAAAGCCAGCGCGGCCGGGCGTTTAGGAGACATAGCGCAAAAGGCTTAGTAGCGACTGCTAATTATACTAGCCGCCAGGTGCAAATTTTAGTAGTAAAGCTACTGCCGCTGCCGGCTAGTTGGCACTCGCCCGGCGCGGCCCTGGGGCCAAGCGGCGGCCTTAGCCCCGGTGGTTGGTACCCCCAACGCATACTTGCCGGGGCTTTTCCCGTATAAGGCTCAAAGCTCCGCTTTGGGCAGCTCTTTTGCTTCTCCCTCATCACCTTCTACCTTTCTTTCGCATGAACCAGAAACGCACTTTCGGCACTATTCTCACCATTTTAGGTATTATTGGCATCATCATGGGCGCCATGGGCTTCCTTGGGGTGGGCGGCCTGCACCTCGGTAAAATGAACTCGGTGGTGCCGTTTATCGTGGGCCTTATCTTCTTTTTTGCCGGCATCAACCTGGTAAAGACGACCAGCGACCGTGCTTAGAGCAGGGTTGAGCAATGAGTTAGCCCGCCTGTTGCTAAATTATTATGCCTGATAAACAGCCTGCTGAGTCTCGCGACGGGGATTTTTAGCCGAAACGCTTGGCTCGTCAACTTCTTTTCTTACCTTTGTACTACCAAACAGTGCGGGGTGGAGCAGTTGGTAGCTCGTTGGGCTCATAACCCAAAGGTCACTGGTTCGAGTCCAGTCCCCGCTACCAAAAAGGCCGTTTTCTTAACTGAAAACGGCCTTTTCTTTTAACTACGGGTAGGCCTGCATCAGTTGCCCTGCCTGGGCACACGAAACGGCTTACGATAAAGGGCCACCCCCCTAGCGGCGGATGGCCCTCGTGCGTTTCATAGCGTAAGTGAGCAGAAGGAGTTACTTGGATTTGTTGGCGGCCGGCTTGCGGCGGCTAATGAGGCCGCCTTTACGGCCGGCTTCCCGCGCCTCTTCGGCCGTCCACTTGTGGCCCCGGCCACTGATGTGCGATGCCTTGCCGCCTTCTACCGCTAGGCGGCGCTGCAGCGCGGGGTCCATGCTGGCAAAGCCCCGGCGGCGGTTGCCATCGCCCACGCGGGCGGCGGGGCGGGTTTTGGTTTCTGTTTTGGCCGGGGCAGCGGTAGTGGCCGGCGATTGACGCGGCGTTAGCTGATTAGATTCCATAAAGAAGCAGGTAGAAAAAGACAGGAGTAATTATTCAGCCAATCTAACGGCTTAACTAGCTGCTTGACTTGCTTTTCCCTGCGCAAGTGCCCACTTTAGGTCATAATTACCAACTTATACGGGTTCTTCGTGCGGTAAATACGTAGGTGGTTTCCTCGTTTTCGCGCCGCTCTAGTAAGTTCTACTGACTTTGCAAGTAGCTCATTGGTAATTAAGCAATAAGCAATTAGGTTTTCCGAGTGCGCACTGGTGGTCCGGCCGCCGCTATCCCCTGCGCTTTGGCCTAAAAAAGCTCCCGCGCCAGGCATCTCACCGGGGCTGCTCCGGGCGGCGGGGCTCGTAGTGTGCGGTAGCCGCCGCGCTTTTCGCAAGTGTCAAAATGTGATAAACCATACGCAAGCACAACCTTAGAAAATATAAGTTGTTGTAAGCCAATATAAATTATTTATATTAAATAAAAAAGTGCAATTAATTTTGTATTTCTACAACTAGAATACTTAGTTTTGCAACGGATTCAGCCACCAAATTTATTGTATTATTTAGAAGTGGAAGACAAAAAAAGAAGATGTGGGGACATCAAATTTGGACAATAGCAAGATATTCTTGCTTCTGTTTGTGACAATACTATTTTAAAATTATCATAAAAATTATCCTATTTCGGGTGAAAAGGCCGCCGGAACGTGCTGCCAGCCAACTATGGGAAGCTGAATTCAGAAAGCCGCCAGCATTGCTGGCGGCTTTTTTTGTGGGTATTTGGGCCGAAACGCAGTTTCTCGCCAAAATCGCGGGCTAGCTTCGCTCTTTTACCGTAGTGTTACCCATGAGGCATTTTCTTACCCGTTTTGCCGCGCCAGCCGCGCATTCGCGGTGCGTAGTTGGGGGGCTGGTCCTGGGCTTGTGGCTGGGCATGGTGCCTGCTGCCTACGCCCAAGTACCGCTAAACCCTACCGCGCCGGCCGCCGCCGATACTACCCACAAGTACGAAAACCCGGCCGGCGTGCCGGCCCCAACCAAAAAGCCGTTCTTCCAAAGCAAAGCCTTTAAGGCGCTGGCCGTGCCGGCGGTGCTCATCGGCTACGGGGCCTATACCTTCAACGGAGGTGGCTTTTACACCAACCAGGAAGCCCGGCGCGACATTCACCGGCTATTTCCCAAAAACGATAGCCGCGTCGCCGACTACCTCATTTTCGCGCCTTACCTGGAGCTGGGGGCCGTGGCGCTGGCGGGCGTGCAATCGCGCAACGACCGCGTCAACGTACTGCTCATCATCGCCAAGAGCGAGGCTATTATGCTCAGCAGCACCTTTATCGTGAAGGCGCTCAGCCACGAAGAGCGGCCCGACGGGTCGGATAATCTGTCGTTTCCGTCGGGGCACACGGCGCAGGCGTTTTTGGCGGCCAGCATCGTGCATACCGAGCTGCGCGATAAAAGCCAGTGGTACGGCGTGGGGGCCTATGCCGTGGCTACCAGCGTGGGCGTGCTGCGCATGGTGGTAGACAAGCACTGGCAGAGCGACGTGGTGGCGGGCGCGGGCTTCGGCATCTTGTCGGCCCACCTGGGCTACCTTACCCACCGCAACCGCTGGGGCCGCAAGGCCATCGGCCGCGATGTGGGCGTGATGCCCACCTTCTACGGCAATACGCCGGGCCTTACGCTGACGTGGCGGCCCAAATAGCGGCTTGGAGCCATCAAACTACTGGCCGGCCGGCAAGCCCAATTCAGCTTGCCGGCCGGCCAGTGATAAGTTCAAGGCAGGCCGCGTTTGGGCTAGTGCCGCACGCTAGTGCGCTTTCAGCCAGTTGTCGCCGGTTCCTACTTCCACTTCCAAGGGCACGCCGTGCGGCAAAAGCAGCGCGGTGGTCATCAATTCGCGGATTTTGGGCGTTACGTACTCCACTTCCTCGCGCACGGCGTCGAACACGAGTTCGTCGTGCACTTGCAGTATCATCTTGGTGCCCAGCTTCTCGGCGCGCAGCCAGTCGTGGATGTTAATCATGGCCATCTTGATGATGTCGGCGGCCGTGCCCTGGATGGGGGCGTTAATGGCGTTGCGCTCGGTGTAGCCGCGCAGCGTGGCGTTGCGCGAGTTGATGTCGCGCAGGTAGCGGCGGCGCTTGAGCAGCGTTTCGGCGTACTCCAGCTCGCGGGCGCGGTTGATGCTGTCGTCCATGAACTGCTTCACGCTCGGAAACTCCTGGAAGTAGGTCTCGATAATATCAGTCGCTTCCTTGCGGCTGATGCCGATGCGCTGGGCCAGGCCGAAGGCCGAAATGCCGTAAATAATGCCAAAATTGACGGTTTTGGCCTTGCGGCGCATCTCGCCATCTACCTCGCTCAAGGGCACCTTAAATACCTTGCTGGCGGTGCTGGTGTGCACGTCTTGCCCCAGCCGGAAGGCCTCAATCATGGTTTTATCGCCCTCAAC
>Ga0182232_1000160_pt1 | contig 20351 bp, 23 predicted proteins | sample G6R1MG_30_FD_155484 | JGI IMG/M metagenome (GOLD analysis project Ga0182232, IMG submission 155484) | Phyllosphere microbial comminities from miscanthus, Michigan, USA - G6R3_NF_07NOV2016_LD2 MG | ecosystem: Host-associated > Plants > Phyllosphere > Phylloplane/Leaf | place: USA: Michigan... | reverse complement strand
ATGACGGGCGGCACCACCGGGACGAGCAAGGACGACGGTGACATGAAGCCGGTCTCGGTGTCGAGCCTGGTCGGCAAGAACCTCTACAACCTCAAGGGCGACGTGCTCGGCGACATCGAGCACGTGGTCGATGGCGCCAACGGCCAGACCAGCGTGGTCATCGGTCACGGTGGCTTCCTCGGCATGGGCGAGAAGCAGGTCGCCGTGGCACTCGACAAGATCTCCATGAACCGCGACCGACTGGTTACCCGCGGCCTCTCCGATGACCAGATCCGGGCGATGCCGGCCTGGAAGAAGGGCGACGCCAAGGAACTGGGCGGTAGTCACATGGTCAAGGTCGACACCAAGGGCTGATCCTCGTCGGGGCGTCGGTCTGGTTTTTAATCCGACGCCCTGTCGTTGAGGGAATTATTTCGTAGGCGCCGAACCTAACGAAGGTCCAATCTACGACACTGATCTTCACTTTGTCAGGAAATAACTCTGTCTATGTTAAAATTATCCCTCCTGTTTTTCGTCGTATCACTGATCGCCGGATTTTTCGGATTTTCAGGTGTGTCGGCTGCGACGGCAGGGATCGCGAAAATACTATTCTTTGTCGCAATCGCAATCTTCGTCGTACTTCTAATCGCCGCCGTGGTGACAGGAAGCATGGTCTTTTAGTATCAACACTTGTCTTTGCTGACGGCTTCCTGATTTAGCGGCCTACAGCAATTGAGGGCACCCAAAATGATCCGGCAATTTTCGACATCTCTCGTTCTTGTATTGGGACTGCTTGCGACGACTGCGATGTCTCCGGTCTCGGCGCAGACACCGGCGACGATGGTCCCGGAAGCCGGCGCTCGGGCCGCGCCGCAAGCCCCGGTGGCCTCCTCTCCTTCGTCATCCGTCGGGAGCGTCGCCGGCACACCTGCGAAACCGCAGACGGATACGGCCCGGAGCGATAAGGACACCTCTCACGCGTCTGATCGCGTCGCCTTCTTCGAGGCCGATCTCGCGGCACTTCACGCTGGTCTGATGCTGACATCCGACCAGGAGAAGCTTTGGCCTGCGGCCGAGCAGTCGATCCGGACCATGTCGACCATCAAGGCGGATACACGCGAAGCCGTCAAAAACGTCTTCGATCCGCAGGACGATAAGGGCGAGAACAATCGATCCCGCAGGACGTCCGATCCCTCGCTCGAAACGGACCCGTTCCTTGCCATCAAGGCCACCAGCGTTCTGCTTCTGGAACGCGGCAAAGCCTTGCAGGCGCTCGCCGATGCGTCCGGGCCGCTCTACGCCAGCTTGTCGTCCGAACAAAAAGGCCGACTGCCGGTTTTGGTCCGGAGCCTGGCCCCGAACAACGTCCGGCTTCGACATTTCATCGCCCTCCTGACATGGGACGCTGCGGCCGAGAAGCGTGAGGGTCTCACGACGAGAAACGATCAGGCGAAGCAGGCCGAAGACAGGGGAGGATCGCGTGATCCGAATTCGAGTGACAGTCGGCACGATGGAGGCGCGACGCGTCATGGCGAATACCGAAGCTGGTCCGGTCGTCGGCAAGCGGGTCGGGACCAGACGTATGGGCAGACCGAGCAAGGTCAGACGTCAGGCGGATCGGGCTCGTGGCGCGGCTATGGCATGAGGCAGTCCCAACAGTACGATGACATGCCGTACGACACGGACGACTGATCACCATCACCGGTTTTGCCGAATAGAGCGTCCGAAGCGAACCAGAAAATTGGATAAGGATGATTTTTTCTGAAGCTCTCGGGCGCCTGGAGGGACTCGGTCATTCGGCGGCAGCCTTGGTACCCGGACTTCTCATCGCCCTCGTCCTGTTCGGTCTGGGCCTGCTCATCGCCCGTGGCGTTCGCGCCGCCGTCCGTAGGGCCGCGGAACTTAGAAACGCATCACCAGGATCCGCGGCGGTCGTCGGCCGCATCGCTGGCGGCGTTACGATCCTCGTCTCCTTCCTGGTTGCCGCGGCCGTGGCATTCCCGTCGGTGTCGGCCTCGGATCTCTTCAACCTCCTCGGGATCGGCGGCGTCGCCATCGGCTTCGCGTTTCGCGATGTGCTGCAGAACCTCCTCGCCGGCATCCTGATCCTTCTGACGCGGCCCTTCATCATCGGGGACCAGATCCGCGCCGGGTCCTTCGAGGGAACCGTCGAAGACGTCTGGGTTCGAGCGACAGTCCTGCGTACCTACGACAACCAGCGGGTGCTGATCCCCAATGCCACGCTGTTCGTCGACAAGATCACGGTCATCACCGCGCACGACAAGCGCCGGCTCGCCTTTCCCGTCACCATCGGCAACGGCGACGACATCGGGCTTGCGCGCCGTGTCATCGCCGAAGCGCTTCTGGGCACGGAAGGCGTCCTCGCGGACCCGCCGCCGGAAGCGCTTGTGACGGGCCTGGGCGCCGCCGGCGTCGACATGACGGCGCGCTTCTGGATCGACCCGCCTCGTCGGCGCGACGCCCTCGATGCCCTCGACCATGCGATCTCCCACGTGAAGGACGCGTTGACCGCCGCCGGCATCGACATGCCGTACCCAACCTCACAGATGCTGTTCCACGACCAGACCGAGGAGACCGATGGCGACCGGATGCGCCAGCGCGAGGGCTGGCCCGCCGGGCGGAACCCGCCGGGCTCTCGGTGGAAGCGCGACCGTGAGCGGCAGGACGACCAGGGGGGCGAGACATCATGAGGTCGCGTGTTCAAGCCTGGATCGAGTCGTTGGGCGATCAGTTCTGGCTCCGTCCGGGCCTCATCGTCCTGCTCTGCCTCGGCCTCGGCCAGACCGCGTATGGCTGGAGACGGCTCGCATCGCCGGGTACGATGCATCGTCGCCGAATGCCAACTGGGGCTATTCCGGCGGGGCCGAGGGTGCGCGTGCCCTGCTGAGCGCGGTCGCCTCCTCGAACATCGGGGTCGCCGGCACGACCTTCTCGATCACCATCGCCGCGCTGACCCTCGCTTCGGGCCAGATGGGTCCACGGCTGCTGCGCAACTTCACCCGCGACGCCCGCAACCAGATCGTCCTTGGCATCTTCCTCGGCACGTTCGCCTACGCGCTGATCGTGCTGCGCACGGTTCGCACGGTCGAGGAGAGCACCTTCGTTCCCCATCTCGCGATCAGCGGCGCCATCGTGCTCGCGATGCTTTCCATCGGGACCCTGGTCTGGTTCGTCCATCACATCGCCACCAGCATCAACGTCGAGACCGTGGTCGAGACCGTGCACGGCGACCTTTGCGAGGCCGTTCGAACGCGAACCCTGGACGCCGCCGACATCACGCGCCCATCGCAGATCCCTGACGGGGCGGGCATCGCGGTTGCGGGGAGCGGATACCTCCAAGCTCTCGACCTAGATGGTCTCGCGGACTGGGCGCGTGAGCATGGTGTCGTCGTTGCCTTGCGCGTGCGGCCCGGCGACTACGTCCCATCCGGCTTTCCCGTGGCACACCTCTCCGCGGGTGTGGACGAGGCCGCTGAAGCACTCGGTGCGGCGATGACGTTCGGACCCCGGCCGGCAGCGATGCAGGACCTCGAATACACGATCCGGCAGCTCTGCGAGATCGCGGTCCGCGCGCTCTCGCCCGGCATCAACGACCCCTTCACGGCCGGCAGCGTGGTCGACCATTTCGGGGACGTCCTCTGCCGGATCGCCCCGCGTTACCTGCCGACCGGTGCCATCGAGCGGGACGGTCGCATCGTACTCGTCCATCCGGTGACGGACTACGACGGCCTGTGCGATTCCATGCTTCACATGATCCGGCAGAATGCGGCCGGCTCCGTCCATGTGCTGGTCCGATTGTTGGACGTCCTGACCCGGGTCGCTGAGGTCGAACGGTTCACGAACCGGCAGAAAGACCTGCGTCGGCATGCCGACCTGGTCATCGCAGCGGCCCGGCGAGATGTCGCCGACCCATCCGACCTTGCCGATCTCGAAAAGCGCTATCGCCGCTTCGAGGTGGTGGTCCAGCCCGGCGAACGTCTCGCATGAGCCGGTCCGTTCATGGACCATTGGTTCCGGGGCGCGCCTTCGACCATTCAGCGGGAACAAGACCCATCGCCGGATCGGCGGAGATGACGTGCCCCGTCACACGGTTACCCCGGGCCCGAGAGCGCCTGATCGCACCGACGGCCGACTGCCAGAGACATCGGGTCCGTCGGGATCTATCGCTTGTTTGAGGCCCGCTTCGGGCGGGGCGTGAGGGCGGAAGGGGCACATGCACGAGATCCTCGATAAGGTTGGTCAGGCGCTGCTCATCGCGTTCGGCATGTTCTGGCAGACCGGCTGGACGCTCGTGCTCGGGTTCACGATCTCGGCGCTGCTGCAGTCGGTGGTCTCGACCGAGCAGATGAAGCGCGCATTCGGGCGTAATGGCGTGCGGGAGATCGCGCTGGCCTCGCTCGCCGGCGCGGCCTCCTCCTCGTGCTCCTACGCCTCGGCGGCGATCATGCGCACCCTGTTCAAGAAAGGCGCCGCGTTGACGACGTCGCTGGCCTTCCTGTTCGCCTCGACCAATCTCGTGCTGGAGCTCGGCATCATCCTCTATCTCCTCCTGGGGTGGCCCTTCATGGCCGGGGAGTGGATCGGCGGCCTGGTCCTCATCGCGATCATGAGCGTGATCGTTACCGTGACCTACCCGAAGCGCCTCGCCGAGCAGGCCAGGACCCACGAGGAGGCGAGCGCCGGGCACCAGCACATGTCGATGATCGTGAAGGGGGAGACGCTGGGGCAAAAGCTTGCCGACCCGGAGACCCGCGTTCGCGTCGCCCAGAATTTCGCGATGGAATGGTCGATGCTGTGGAAGGACCTCGCCATCGGGTTCCTCGTTGGCGGCTTCCTCTCGGCCTTCGTCCCCGACGCATTGTGGAAGGCCCTGTTCCTCACCGACGCATCGCCCTGGATCAGGGGACCGCTGAACGCGTTGCTCGGCCCGCTGACCGCGATGCTGACCTTCGTCTGCTCCATCGGCAACGTTCCCCTGGCGGCGGTCCTTTGGGGAGGGGGCGCGAGTTTTGGAGGCGTGCTCGCCTTCCTCTATGCGGACCTGATCGTGCTGCCGTTGCTCGACGCGTACAGGCGCTACTTCGGCTGGCGCATGGCGGCCTACATCGGAGGCGTTCTCTACGCGACGATGGTCCTCGCCGCGCTGGTGATGGATCTTGCCTTCACCGGGTTTGGTTTGGTCCCGGACCACGCGACCGATGTCCGCGCGCATCTGACCCGATTCAGTCTCAACTATACCTTTTGGCTCAACGTCCTCTTCGGTGCGCTGGCCGTCTACTTGTTCTGGATGGCGAGGAGGCATCCCATGACGCACGATCACGCGGTGCATGACGATGCAAACGGACATCACGCCCCGGGGGACCCGAGTGTCCATGCTGCAAACGAACCTTGAACACGAAATGCGGAGAAATACGGGATGACTAAGCACGGTTTCGTCGAAGAAAACTATCGCCTTAAAGAATGATAACTTTCCCGGAAATATCATCGTATCTAGCGCAAATATGATGGTATATTTTGAAACCAATCGGTCTTCCGAGCCGTTTATTATACTGAGACGCAAGTAAGCGGTCCTCGACCTTTGCGACAAACCGATAGGTATTTATTAATGCGTTCGATCTTGAAGTATGCCGTCGTTGCCACGGCTTTGACCGTCACGTTCCCGGCCTTTGCTGAAACCTCTCCGATGGTCGGCGGCTCGCCGATGATGGCGAGCAAGACCATCGTCGAGAATGCTTCCAAGGCAAGCAACCTCACGACCCTGGTCGCTGCCGTGAAGGCAGCCGGTCTTACCGATACGCTGAGCGGCAAGGGGCCGTTCACGGTCTTCGCGCCGACGAACGATGCCTTCAAGAAGCTGCCGGCCGGCACGGTCGACAAACTCCTGAAGCCGGACATGAAGGCCGACCTCACCAAGGTGCTGACCTACCACGTCGTGCCGGGCAAGCTGGAGGCCAAGGAGCTGATGGCCAAGGCGAAGATGGGCGGCGCGGACGCCAACCTGAAGACCGTCCAGGGCGAAGTTCTTACCTTGAAGATGGATGGCGATAAGCTTGCGCTGATCGACCAGAAGGGTGGCGGCGCCCTGGTCGAGCAGGCCGACGTCAATCAGTCGAACGGCGTCGTGCACGTCATCGACAGTGTCCTGATGCCAAAGTAAGCGGCATCTCAAGCTTCGACCGGCCGCTGCTCTCACGGGGGCGGCGGCCTCTCCCATTCGAGGCTCATGATCACGGATGAATCGTCGACTGAGTGATCACCAGGATACGCCAAATCGTAACGAAGCGGTCTCTGCACGCTCTTCATGGGCGGGGCCTATTTTGGCCGGCGGCCATACCCACCTTCCTCGGGAACCGCTCGGGAGCGCGACGGACGGTAGTCCAGGGGTATCCTGGGTCGCGGAGGAACCGGCCACGATGTCAAGCTTCGACGCCGGTATGGCAGTCGATGACGGCGTCGTCGTTTCAGGATCGAAAAGAGCCCAGGTTCTCACGTGGCCATTATGGCCGTATCTGGCCCCTGAACCACCGCGTCGCTTCGTCGAGGGTGATAAAGGTCGGCGTGCGAAGGCCCTTGAGCCGCCCCAACCCTACCTCCATGAACCATTGCCCAAACTGTTCGTGCTCAGGGGTATCGAGGCGGACCAGCAAGGCGATGAGAAGCCCGTTGGCAAGGACCAACATGCCCTCGCGGTCAGGGCTGTCCGTGTCGACAGCAATGGGCTGAAGCACGACCAACGTCTCGACGTTGCGTCGCTCGGCCATCCGCTATCCTACCGCCGTCTGCCCGGGCCACGCGACGTCGCGGCGCTCACCCCAGCGCGTGTTCCGAAGGTGCAGGTAGTTCGGAGTGAACCGGCAATAGTCCTTCAAGCGCTCGACGTCCAGGATGGTGAGCACGCGCCCCTTGATTCGGATCAGGTTCAGCGCCTTGAGTTCACGGATCGTGCGGTTCACGTGCACGTTGGACAGGCCCATCGTCTCCGCGATTTCGGTCTGCGTGAACGGGAAGGCGTAACTGTCGTCGGCGACGCGTCCCACCACTTCCAGGCGGCTGTGAAGCTCGCAGAACAGGTGGGCGATGCGCTGATTCGGTGGCCGCACGCCCATGTTGACAAGCCATTCGCGCAGGACGGCACCGTCGACGAGGGCGCACCACAGGAACGCACGGGTTACGCTCGGATGGCGCGTCGATATCTCGTCGATGGCCTTTCGCGGGATATCGACCACCTGGCACTGGGAAATCGTTCCGATGTTGTGGTCCATCTGGTCGAGGATGAAGACGTTCAGGTCGCAGAAATCTCCGGGTACGAGATAGGCCATGATCTGACGCTGGCCATCGGGCAGCACTTTGTAGCGGCAGGCGAAGCCATCGAGGATAAGGAGCACGTTTTCGGGCTCGTCCCCTTCTCGTATCAGGTCCACACGGGCGCCGACCTGCCTGACTTTGGGAACGAGCGCATCCAACGCGTGCCGGTCCTCTGGGGAGAGCGGCTCGTAACTTTCAAGTTTTCGCGTCAGCGCGTTGCTCATGATCCTAGTCCCGACGGCCATGCTTACATGTGGACGCACCGGCATACTCTGCACCGTGGATTGCCGCTCTTTCACGATAAGCCCTCGACCATCCCTTCGTCACATCTCCGCTCCCGATAGATGTTTTTTGGAAGGACGGACCTCAGCTCCGTCGTCGGTACGGATGCGCCATGGAACATCCGAGATGTCACGGGAGGCGGCTAGAAAGCCGAGCAACGTGGATTGCTCATCGATGATGGGCGACAGCGCGACATCCCACCACCGGTTCCCCCCATCGGCCACCCTGCGACAGCCCGTGAAACGGACCGCCCCACCCACCCTGGCGGCCGCCAACGCGGCGGAGATCGTGATGCGTGCGTCAGCGGGCCATGTCTCGACCCAATCGGCTTCCGAATGCCCAACGGAGTTTACGGGTCCGAACGTGCGCGTCGCCTCCCGGTTCATGAACCGGAGCCGACCCTGAAGATCGAGGACCTCCACGCAATCGGACGACGCCTCCACGATGCCGCGACTGACCGTCTCTAGGCTCCAGATGCCGCGCTTGAGAGCCTCGATGGCCGCTTCTGCGAATAAGGTTTCCGCCGGACGCGCACGATGGGCCAAGGGTGGCGGACCGTCGGACCAGAGTTGAAGCACTTCAGTCGGCCTCGTCGCGTCGCCGGCATGCCGCATATCGCTTTTCCAGGTCTCGCTACGGTGCAGATGCGCCGTCTTGACGACTGTAACTAGCGAGATTGTTGCCGCGCGAACGCGTCATTTGATGGGTATGTCGATTGTTGGCGCCTATTTATCCCTCGGGCAAATATATCGGGCAACGCTTGAACTTTTGCGAGCCTCGTTCCTTTTCTTGTGTGACATGAGCGAGCATCTCAATGGGGCGCTCATGAGCCGTCCGATACCCCGCAATCACGTAGTCATAACGCACACCCGAGGCGCGAGCTTCGTGGCCGGCCCGATTGAATGATCCGCATTCCCGTATTCCGTGTCGCGGGTCTCCCGTCAGGACGCCGTCATTGCGGCACCACTGAATTAGTCCCTCCGCGGACAAGCTCGTCTCGAACTTCACACAAGAAAACATATATTATGATTGATACGATTGGTGAACTCAAGACCACGTCGGCGCGAGACATTTCTCGCCATTGCGCATTTTATCGTGAGCCGCTTCTCCGCAGCGCCATGATCCAGATCGCGAATACCCTGCTGCCGTACCTGGTCCTTTGTACTGTCATGATCGTCGCTGCGACGAACGCCATCTGGTGGATCGTAGCGCTCCTGACCGTGCCGGCGGGTGGCCTGCTCATCCGCCTCTTCATCATCCAGCACGATTGCGGGCACGGATCGTTCTGAACCGCTCCGGGTTTTCCGGAGGCCCCAACTCTTGCGAGGATGGAGCCATGACGAAGCGAACCCCACCGTTTTCCCCTGAGGTCCGTGAGCGCGCTGTGCGGATGGTGCTGGAGCACCAGGGCGATCACGCCTCTCAGTACGGAGCGATCCGCTCGATTGCCGCTCGATTGCCGCCAAGACCGGCTGTTCGGGCGAGACACTGAGAAACTGGGTACGACAGGCCGAGCGCGACCAGGGTGTGCGAGCCGGACCGACGACGGACGAGCGCGAGCGGATCAAGGCCCTGGAGCGAGAGAACCGGGAGCTCCGGCAGGCCAACGAGATCCTGAGGAAGGCGTCAGCGTATTTTGCACAGGCGGAGCTCGACCGCCCGTTCAAGCGATGATTGCGTTCATCGACGAGCACCGCGCCACCTACGGGGTCGAGCCGATCTGCCGCGTGCTGCCGATCGCCCCGTCGACGTACCACGCCCATGCCGCGCGGCGGACCGATCCCGAGAAGCTGCCGGCCCGATCCAAGCGGGACGCGGCGCTTATGGCCGAGATCCGGCGCGTGTACGAGGCGAACTTCCGGGTCTACGGCGTGCGCAAGGTCTGGCGGCAACTCGCCCGCGAGGGGATCGTAGCCGCCCGCTGCACGGTGGCTTGGTTGATGCGGGTGATGGGCTTGGCTGGCGTCGTCCGGGGACGCAGGATCCGCACGACCATTCCCGATCCGGCGGCGGCCTGTCCGCTCGACCGGGTCAACCGGCAGTTCAAGGCCGCGTGCCCGAACAGATTGTGGGTCGCGGACTTCACCTACGTGGCGACCTGGCGTGGCTTCGTTTACGCCGCCTTCGTGATCGACGTCTTCGCGCGCCGGATCGTAGGCTGGCGTGTGTCGCGCTCCGCCCGGGCTGACTTCGTGCTCGATGCCCTGGAGCAGGCCCTGCACGAGCGCCGCCCTTTCGCCGGCGGCGGTCTCGTCTGTCACTCCGACCGCGGGTCGCAATACGTCAGCATCCGCTACACCGAGCGTCTCGCCGAGGCAGGTATCGAACCCTCCGTCGGTAGCGTTGGAGATTCCTACGATAATGCGCTCGCCGAGACGGTGATTGGCCTGTTCAAGGCCGAGGTGATCCATCGGCGCGGCCCGTGGCGAGGCTTCGAAGCCGTGGAATACGCCACGCTCGAATGGGTCGATTGGTTCAACAACCGCCGACTGCTCGAACCAATCGGGAATATCCCTCCCGCCGAGGCCGAAGCGCGTTACTATGCCCAGGCCGAGGTACAAGCCTTGGCCGCCTGATCCAAACCGAATGGCCTCCGGAAAACCCGGAGCGGTTCACGCCACCGCAACCTTCAACCGTGCACAGCGTGCCAAAAGGCCCTGTATCCACGGATTGGCTTTGGCTGCCTTCGAGCGCAGCAGAACCGTTTGCGCACCGACGATGAGTAATCGCCGCAGATATTGATCGCCCCTCTTGGTAATCCGCCCAAGGCGCTGCTTTCCGCCTGTCGACTTCTGACGTGGCGTCAATCCCAGCCACGCTGCAAATTCCCGCCCGCTGCGGAAGGCAGCTGCGTCGGCGACCGTGGCGGTGATCGCCGAAGCGATGAGGGGCCCGATGCCAGGTATCGTCGCCAGGCGCTGGCTTGTCGGATTCGCCCTGTGCCACGCGCCGATCTTCGCCTCTACGGCATCGATTTGAGCGTCCACGGCATCAAGGGCTGAAGCAAGGCAATCGAGGGTCACGCGCGCCAGATCTGGAACGGCCTTGTCCGTGCGCATGGTCTCCAACAGGCGACGGACATGCGAGGGACCTTGTGCTTCGATCAGGCCAAACTCGGCCAGATGTCCGCGCAGGGTATTGATCAGCTGGGTCCGCTGACGCACGAGCAACTCCCGAGCCCGATGCAGCACGAGCACCGCCTGCTGTTCCTCGCTCTTGATTGGCACGAACCGCATCGAAGGCCGCGTCACGGCCTCGCGAATGGCTGCGGCGTCTGCCGCATCGTTCTTGCCTCGCTTGAGGTAGGCTTTGACGTACTGGGGAGGAATGAGGAGCACTTCGTGTCCCAATCGGCGCAGCTCCCGCGCCCAGAAGTGAGCGGTGGCACAGGCCTCCATCCCAACCCGGCATGGTGGTAGTTTTGCGAAATAGGTCAGGACCTGACCACGACGGAGGCGCCGCTTCTCGACGACGACTTCGTTCGCATCGACGCCGTGAACCTGGAAAACATGCTTGGCTAGATCGAGACCAATCGTTGTGATCTGCATGACGGATGTCTCCTGTCTTGTGACCTTCGACGACACCAGTTTGGTACAGTAAGGCCGGTAGCGGGGGCCATCCACCCCATCATATTCCTCAGCGTGTGTAACGCGTTATCCTCAGCCGACGGCGCTCGGACGCCAACTCTCCTGCGGCATCCGCCAGTCGATGCCCGAGAGCAGGTAGCCGAGTTGCGCCGTCGAGATCGTCACGGCTCCGTCCGCCACCGAGGGCCAGAGGAAACGGCCGCGGTCGAGCCGCTTGGTGTACAGGCACGCCCCCTGGCCATCGTGCCAGATCACCTTAATTAGGTCGCCGCGCCGGCCGCGGAACACGAACAGGTGCCCGCAATGAGGGTCGCGCCTCAGCGTCTCCTGGACGATCATCCCCAGGCTGGAAAAGCCCTTGCGCATGTCGGTGTGGCCGGTCGCCAGCCAGACCCGGACGTTGGCCGGCAGCGGGATCATCGACCCTCCAGGGCATCGAGCACCCGACGCAGCGCCGCGGCATCGACGTCCCGGTCGACCTCGAGACGCCGACCGCCACCGAGATCGATCTCCATGACGCCGGTCTTGCGCCGCGCTCGACGGGGCTGGGCCGCAGCATCAAGATCATCCGACCGCAGAACTGGAACCGCCGGCGACGGCTCCGGGGTGATCGCGACGGGCACGAAGACCGGGGCCTGCTCGTCCCCGCCCAAACGGCCTTCCCGAGCCTGGCGTCGCCACGTGAACAGCAGGCCCTCGGCAATCCCGTGCCGGCGCGCCACCGAACACACCAACACCCCGGCCTCGTACGAGGCTTCGACGATCCGCACCTTGTCCTCGAACGACCAGCACCGCCGTCGTTCGGCCCCCTCAAGCACCTCGACCCGCATCGCCCCGACCCGCTCACCTTAACGCCAGCATTAAGGTCAGGCATCAGCCGAGCGCGCGATGCCGTCGACCGCGGCCATCACCGGACGCGTACAGTCATTCTCAGCCAACCTACCGCGAAGCCTACCTTCCGAGAGTTAGAGAAGCGTCGTTAGCTACCTTAACGATTTGTCGTGAAACCGATCGAGTATCCAACAGGCTTTGTTTAAGCTGACGGAGATGACTTAGGCTACGGCGATTTTGGTATCGGTGATTGCTCAATATACAGATTGCAAAATTCTGCACTCGTCGTGCACTTCCCGCAGGAGCTCTGGTACACGCGCCCAGGGCTCTGTTGGGCGCCCAAAGACTGTCTCACGCCTTGTAACCGCAATGGCGCTGACGGCAACGATATCGGTCCAGCGCGAGACAAAAGCTGCAATGCAATCTGGATCGAAATGCCGCCCGCTTTCTGCTCGAAGACAGCGCAAGGCCTCCTCCCGCGGCATCGCCTCCTTGTAGGGGCGCACGGTCGTGAGTGCATCGAACACGTCGGCTACGGCGACGATCCGGGCTGAGAGCGGAATGGCCATACCCGCAAGGCCATTGGGATAGCCGCTGCCATCCCACTTCTCATGGTGGGCGTCCGCAATCTCAGCTGCGAGTTGGATCAACTCCGAGGCACTGTCCCCCAGGATACGCCGGCCGACCTCGGTATGCGTGCGCACCACCGCGAACTCTTCCGCCGTCAAGGACCCCTTCTTGAGCAGGATGCCATCCGGCACGGCGACTTTGCCGACGTCGTGCAGGGGCGCCGCGAGGTAGAGGCGGCGGCACATCTCCGGAGGGAGACCGAGAGCCTCGGCAATGATCTGGCTGTAACGCGCCACCCGCCAGGTGTGATCACCGGTGTCGTTGTCCCGGTACTCCACGGCGAGTGCGAGGCGGAAGATGATCTCCTCCTCGCGTTCACGCAGATGGCGTACCGCCGTCTCGACCTCACCCGCCAACCAGGCCGCCTGATCGTCAAGTCGGCGCACGGCGGCGGCGAGCTTGATCTGGTTGCGCAAGCGGACACTCAGCTCGATGCCCTTCGTCCGTTTATCGAGGAAGTCCGATGCACCGGCTTCGAGAGCGGCCAGCCTGACGGCGTCGCATACGTCACTGGTAATCATGACGATCGGCACCTGCGCGTAGTGCGGAATGTCGCGCATGCGCTGTACGAAGGTGGTGCCATCCATGTCCGGCATGTGGTGGTCGACCAGGATAAGGTCGAAGGCTCGCATCTGCGCCTCGACGAGCGCGCTGCCCGGGCTGGTCAGCGTGGTGACATTCACCCCATGCTCCTGCTCAAGGATCTTACGCAGCCGCAGCAGCATGGTCGGGCTGTCGTCAACGAGAAGTGCGTCCATGGCTCAGCTCCTCTCAGGCCTTCGATAGGCAGAGGCCCAGTGTGGGTTGTCAGATGACGCTGTGTGCCGTCGGCTGATCAGGTCCGACTGCTCATGTCTCAGGATCGGTAGGTGCTCGCGACGGTAGCAAGCTGTCCGATGGCTTGGGCGAAGCGATCGAGTTCTGCACGCATGTCCGGATCAAACGGGAAGGCTTCTACGGCGCGTTGCACCTCCAGGTTCAACTGCGCCAAGTTCAGCCCAACGGCACGGATGTGGTGGCCACGTGGGCCGAGATCCTGCCCGTCCAACAAAGCTCTGGTGAGAGTCTGAACGAGCCGACGCGTGTCGAGCGGGCTCATCTCGTGATTGAGGATATGGACCCCTGCATCAGACATCTATGCCGCTCGAACCGTTGCAAGGAAGCGGCCAACCTCGGCGGAGAGATGCTCGGACTGACGTGAGAGTTCGGAGGCTGCCCCGAGCACCTGGGTTGCCGCAGCACCCGTCTCCTCGGCCGCCTGTGCCACTCCGGAGATGTTGGAGGTCACCTCGCCCGTGCCCATTGCTGCCTGGGACACGTTCCGCACGATCTCCTGCGTCGCCGCCCCCTGCTCCTCGACCGCCGCCGCGATGGAAGCGGACACGCCGCTGATTTCCTGGATGCGGCTTGTGATGTTGCTGATCGCTTGCACGGCCTGATCCGTCGAGCCCTGGATACGTCCGATTTGGCCCGAGATTTCTTGAGTGGCTCGGGCCGTCTGGTTGGCAAGCTCTTTCACCTCGGCCGCAACCACAGCAAAACCGCGTCCTGCTTCACCAGCCCGAGCCGCCTCGATGGTGGCGTTGAGCGCCAGGAGGTTGGTCTGGCCAGCAATGGTGGAAATCATCGTCACGACATCGCCGATCTTGATCACGGCTTCGCTGAGATCCTGCACGAGATCGGCTGTCTGCGCGGCTTCAGCAACCGCGACCTGTGCGAGGCTGGCCGATCCATCCACCTGGCGGCCGATCTCCTGTACTGACGAGCCCAGCTCCTCTGCGGCCGCAGCGACCGTGCCGACGTTGGAGGCCGCTTCCTCCGCAGCAGCGGCAACAGTCGTGGACTGGCTCGCGGTCTGCGTGGCCGTTGCCGTCATGGTCTGGGCTGTCGCCTGCAGCTCGGTCGCCGAGGAGGAGACCATGCCGATGATGCCTCCAACCGCATTCTCGAAGCTATTGGCCAGCTCGCGCATCGCCATCTTCCGCTGCTCCTCGGCCGAAGCACGGGCGAGCGCCGCCTCCTCCTCCAGAGCGCGGGTGCGGATGAAGTTGTCCTTGAACACCTGCACGGCAGCGGCCATTGCGCCGATCTCGTCCTGCCGCTCACGATAGGGGACTTCGGACTGTGCGTCGCCGGCTGCCAGAACGCCCATGGCCGCAGTCATCCGAGTAATCGGACGCGCGATGCGCAAGGAGCTGAATATCATCGCGCAGAGTGCCGCAACGACGGCGATGGCCACGGCAACGTAGGACGCAAACGCTGCAGCAGCGGCGTCGCTTACGCTCGCATCCGCATCACGCTGCGCTCCCTGTTCGTTGAGGTCGACATCCTGCGCGAGCGCCTCACTCATATCGGTGTAGAGCTTCAGGGTCTCGGGATGAGCGAGCTCAGCGAGGGCATCCTGCTGCCGACCCGCCTCCATCAGGCCGAGCATGTGCCGGCTGGTCTGCTGGTAGGCGTCCCAGAGCTTGGAGAACCGCTCGTAGAGCGCGCGCTCCTCGGGCGAGGAGATCATCGGCTCGTAGCGCTTACGGACCTGCGCCATGCTGTCCAGCGCAGCCTCGTACTGTTGCCGGTGCATGGCAAGCTTTTGAGCGTCGGTTGAGGTCGTCACGAGCCGATACTGCTTGATGCGAACCTCGGCTGCCTTGGCACGGATCTGGTTGACGACGACAACGGACGGCAACCAGTTTTTAGCAACTTCAGTGATGCTAGCCCGGATGCCGCCAAGCTTCCAAACTGTAAGACTACCCTGGACCGCTGCGACGAAAGCAAGCAGACAGAACAAGGCAGTCAGCGTTGATTTGAGGGAAAGCGTCAGACGAGGTGAGGCAGCGGCAGAAAGGGACATGAGGCAAATTCCAGGTCGAGCAGGACCAGGTCCATGAGCAGATTAAGAGACGTATGTCTCGCTGCGCAGAGGGATGCATCCTTGCGAAAGCGAAGTTGAATAAGGTCCTTTGGCAAGGGTCCGTCTAGCGCAGACTCCATTCGCTTTAGGTGCGTTAACGTACAGAAAAAATAGTTAATATAAAATTTATTGCAAAATAGGATGGAGTTCAAAAATCACATAAAATAACAATTTTTGCTGAAATTTATAGAATTCACGTCATTTGATCAGTTTCATTTGAGTGAAACACGTTCATTGACCGCAGCGCGTCCGTTAACAAGGCGTTACTAACGTGCGCTGGGACGTAGCGTCCCGCTCTGCTCAATGCGGGACGCCCAAGGCGCCTCACCACCTCGCGCTCGAAAGCAATGAAGTGCTCGACTTTGCCGCTCGCGCTTAAAAGCGGTCGGCAATCGATCTCGACCCGGTACCGGGTGCCATCAGGGCGATAGTTCGAAAGGAAACCATGGAAAGGCTTGTTTGCTGCGAGAGCCTGATGAAACGCGTCCAGTGTTGCACGACGTGTTTCGCGTCCTTGCATAAAGCGAGGCGTAAGTCCGACGATCGTTGTGCAATCCCGCCCCGTTAGCGCGCCAAATGCCGGGTTGGCATAGAGGATCGTGGGGCCCGGTGATTCAAGGACTGTGTCCGTAATGACAACAGCGACAGGGGTGTCGTCCGCGAACGCCCGTATGAACTCAATGATCGTCATGTGGGATACATGTCTACCCGTACCCAGCGCATCAACATGCAGCATAAGCCCATGGTAACCCTGCTCCTGAGTGCGCGTTCCGATTGATCTTGCGTGAAGAGAAAATCCAGAAAATGTTCGACATCGTTTGAACGAAAAACGATCGTTTTCCCGACGATCAACGCGAGCACGATTCAAACCACCCCAAACAGCTCCTTTTCTGTCGGGAAAATATGACTGGTTTTCTATTGCGGATTAAACGTGATTGAATCACTATCCCGACATGCTCGTTGGATATGCCCGCGTCTCCACCCTCGATCAGAACTTGAACCTCCAGCGTGATGCGCTGACGAAGGCTGGCTGCGATCGCCTGTTCGAGGAGAAGAAGTCCGGCAAGGCCGGGACCAAGCGGCCCGAGTTTGAGGCGGCCCTCGCCTACCTGCGTCCGACGGACGTGCTGGTAGTGTGGAAGCTCGACCGGCTCGGCCGCTCGCTCGTCGAGATGATGCGCACCATCGACAGCCTGCGCACGAAGGAAATCCATTTCCGGAGCCTGACAGAGCAATTCGACTCCGACACCGCCCATGGCCGCTTCGCCCTGCAAATGCACGGCGCCATGGCCGAGTACTTCCTCGACCTCAACCGTGAGCGCACGATGGAGGGGCTCAAGGCGGCGCTGGCTCGGGGACGCAAGGGCGGCCGGCCGAAGAAGCTCACGGAGGCCGACATCGAAGTGGGGCGGGCCCTACTCCAGTCGGGTACGATCTCGATCGCGGCCATCGCGAAGCGCCTCGGGGTGAGCCGAGACACCTTCTACAGCTACTTCCCGCAGGCCCGGGCCCGCAGTCAGGCGGCTGTCGCGGCAGCAGCTCGGCACGCTTGAGATCAATGCCAATCCGGCGTGAGCATCGCTACTTCTACCCCATCGACTGGCCGCAACTCTCTGCCGTGATCCGCTTTCGTCGGGTCGGGGGCGCCTGCGAGGGCTGTGGCCGACCGCATGGTCGAACGATCTATCACCTCGGCGATGGCCGCTGGTGGGACGCGACCACCGGTTCATGGCGTGATGGCGCCGGCCACGCCGTTCGGACCCTGCCAAGCTTTGAGGAGCTCGGACGTTTACGTCCGACCAGGGTGGTGCTGGCGACCGCGCATCGCGATCACAACACCGCCAACAACGCCGACAGGAACCTCGCGGCCTACTGCCAGCGCTGCCACATGAACCACGACCGCCCCGAGCATCAACGCCGCCGGTGGCGAACGCTGTTTCGACGAAAGGCCTCCGGCGATCTGTTTCGAGGGCCGTATCAGCCGGTGTGAGGAACGCACTCAACCGTGAGGATCTGGCGGGTGCATGACCTGAGACGCGTCCATCCCCAGAAGCCCACGATGCCATCTGAACCCGTTCGACTAGCCATGCTGGGCAAGAGCGAAGAGATCGAGCTGCTGGCGAGGCGCTGGGTTCGAGCGTCGTCGAGTACGGGACCGGGGCAGGCACTCGATAACCGGGAGCGCCGTTCCGCTCCGGCCATGAAGAACCGCCCCAACGATCTGGCAGCCATCGCCGGGGTGGTAGACGTATGCTCGGTAGGGGCCGGACCGAAAGATCTCCTGCGCCAGCGGTTCATTCCCCGAGAGCAAGCCAAGGGCCTTCAACAGGCAGGCGAGACCGAGGGATGCGGTCTGGGATGACCGGAATTCGAAGCTTTGCCCCGCCCAGATATGGCTTTGAGCGCCCACCGAGGTGAGTGGGAATGGGTTTGGGCTCACCTCCGTTGCTGCATTTTGGAGAAAGGCCGCAATCACCTCGCGATCAGCGACATGATCAGCAATGCGAAGAGAGGCTACGAGTTGGCGTCTTCCGATCGCTGTCAAAGATAAACCCAGCCCATAAAAAATCCTAAAATATAGACTACCCGCGGTACGAATTATGATAGTCTTGACTTGTTGCGTTTTATCTACTATAATACTGCTATCGATTGGTCGAGCCGGCGTGTTGCGTTGGTGCCATTCGATGCTGAACGGAGTAAGACGCAATGTACGCGCGGTTTGAGCCACCACTGCCGCGACCGCGAGCGTGCCAGCCACGGCGCCCTTCCATCAGCACCTCTCCAGAAGGCCCCCATCACGGGGGCCTTCTTCGTTTCAGGAGTAGTTTCATGGCCATACGCTATCTCCCCGCCCCCACCGAGGAAACACCCCCCTCCCCCCAACCGCCGGCCCTCGTCGTGTTTGGCCGAAACCGGTCCGGTCGACCGCGTGCGGCCTGGTTCGATGCCAGCCAGGTGGAGGCCGCGACCAAGGCGGCCGGCCTGATGGAGCTGCGCATTTTGTCGCTTGCCGGCGATGAGCAGCAGGCCGTCGCCGCCCAACTCATCCAAGGTCGGGTTCTCTCGAACGGCAAAGCCCATGTGCCAGGGGCTCGGCGTGACCTCTATGGCCGCCTTGTCGCTTTCGCCGGGGAAAGTGCCGGCCTTACGATCGCGGAACCTCACACGGCCGAGCGGAAGCCCGAGGATCCAGCCCTCGCCCAGGAGGCTGCGCCGACCACCTCTGAGGGGGAAGACGGTGCAGTCGAAGCCGCTGAAAGCCCCATGGTGGCCAGCGAGCCGGTTGCTGCAGCCCCTCTCGAGGACGGTCCAGCCAAGCCAAAGCACGGCGACCACAACTTCATCGGAAGCCCCATTCCGCGCGAGCGTGACGAGATCGGGCTCGGCAGTGTCGTCCTCGCCCATGAGGGCGCCGAGGACGGGTGGTGGGAGGCCGAAATCATCGGAATGAATGGCCGGGTCTTCTCGCTGCGTTTCCGTGACTACGAACAGCCGACGATCCTCCGGAAACCTGACGAGCTAGCCCTGCTGCCCCCCAGCGTCGGCTGAGCGCCCATCGCGCCCGGGCCCAGGTTGCCGAGCCCGGGCGTGCCAGCGGCGCCCCCTGCAGGCCCGCACCACCGGCCATCCCCCTTCACCCCCCGAGGCTCCCATGACCGTCCTCATCGACGTGGCGCGCGTTCGTGCGCTCAATGACATCCTGCGCCGAACCCTGTGTGGCGGCACCCTGATGCTGACCCCCGGCATCGTCGCGCTTGGTCGCGAGCGCCAAACCGCCATCCTGGCGGCCATCGCGACGTTTGAGAGCTTCGACGCCGACGACGACCCCTACGCTGAGCACGATTTCGGCGTGCTCACAGTCACGGGGGAGCGGATCTATTTCAAGATCGACTACTACGACCAGTGGCTCATGTTTGTCTCCCAAAACCCAGCCGACAGCCAAGTCACCGCCCGTGTACTCACCGTCATTTTGGCTCATTAATACTAATACTCAGGTGCCACCACCTCAAAGCCGCATTGGAGGGCCGCGTAATGCGTCGCGAGAGAAATGTTCGCCGGACGAAGCTGCAAGCCATTATTCAATATATCCCGGGGTTTGCAGACCCAGCGATCCCCGTTGGGGAGTGGATGTACCCCGATACTAAACTGGGAAGCTTTTCGGCACCCTGGTTCGCCCTCAGCGAAACGGCCGAGCAGTTCGTCGCCGACTGCTATGCGCATGGATGGGTGCTCAAAGGGTTCGATTGGGCTGCATGGGCCCAAACAAGGCGGACGCAGGCGTTGCGTGACGATCTCGCCATGGTCGCATCCGCAACGGAACACGAACTCGCTCAGCTGCTGACCGTCGTCATCCGGCAGAGCCGCTTCGTCGAGGGGGCGCTTGCGGGAGCGTTCGAGAACGGCCTGATCCTCGGCATCCTCAAACGCGCTGAGCAGCTGGCCGGTGATGGAGGCTCAACGCGTTGATCGCGAGCCGGGGCCAACTTAGATCAGTGACGGCACGATGCAGATGGACAAGACCCCCTACAATTGCAGGCTGTCGCAGCCGAGGACCGAGCGCCATTACGCATGTCGGAAAGTTCTGCCCATTGTTCAAAATTCACGCATTGATAGGATACCTATTGCGAATTTGTAATGGCCGTGGGTGGGCGAGGGCAGCCTGAACCGCCCCCGCCTCTTGTGCCAAGCCCGTCGCCTAGTGCAATGACGCGGACGGAGGATTCACGCAGACGGTGAAGCGTGCGAGTCTGGGCAATGGCTCAGACGGTATGCGTGCTCCTCGATGCGACCGACACGGCACGGCT
>Ga0182232_1000159_pt1 | contig 20370 bp, 19 predicted proteins | sample G6R1MG_30_FD_155484 | JGI IMG/M metagenome (GOLD analysis project Ga0182232, IMG submission 155484) | Phyllosphere microbial comminities from miscanthus, Michigan, USA - G6R3_NF_07NOV2016_LD2 MG | ecosystem: Host-associated > Plants > Phyllosphere > Phylloplane/Leaf | place: USA: Michigan... | reverse complement strand
TGGCTATGCACCTGCCCCCCGCCGCGGCCGCCGCCCGCACCTATACCAACCCCGTCGTGGCCCGCGATTTTCCCGACCCGTTTGTGCTGCGCCACGGCGGCAACTACTACGCCTTTGGCACCACCGGCGAGGGGCGCGCCGCCGATGGTCGCATTTTCAACCTGCTGCTCTCCGAGAACTTGGTAGACTGGCGGCCCATTGGCGGGGCGCTCACGCCGCCGCCCGGCGCCGAAAAAGCCCAGTTTTGGGCGCCCGAAGTGGTGCTGCACAATGGCACGTTTTACATGTATTACTCGCGGGGCGGCGGGGCCATTGCCTCCAGCGTGGGGCACCAGCTGCACGTGGCCACCAGCCCCCGGCCCGAAGGGCCGTATACCGAACTAGCCGCGCTGCCAGTGCCCGACAGCAAATTCACCATCGACGCGCACCCGTTTCAGGATGCTGATGGCCAGTGGTATCTGTTCTACGCCCGCGATTTTATCGATACCGCCGACGGCTACTACCCCGGTACCGGCCTGGTAGTAGACCGCCTCCCCAGCATGACGCAGCTGGCGGGCGAGCCGCGCACCGTGCTGCGCGCCCGCCATAGCTGGACGCTCTTCGAGGCCAACCGCCAGATGCCGCTGTACGGCAACCAGACCTTTGCGCAGTGGCACACGCTGGAGGGGCCTTTCGTGCGCCGGCACGCCGGCCAGTACTACTGCTTTTTCAGCGGGGCCAATTTTCTCACCGAGCGCTACGGCGTCGATTACTGCGTGGCCGAGCACGTGCTTGGCCCCTACCTCGACTCGGGCTCCGATGCCGGGGCGCGGGTGCTGCACGCGGTGCCCGGCCACGTGCGCGGCCCCGGCCACCACTCGCACACCTTCAGCCCCGATGGCAAAACGGAGTACCTGGTGTACCACGCCTGGAACCCGGCCATGACCGAGCGCCAACTCTGCATCGACCCCCTGGCCTGGACTGCCCAGGGCCCCCGCTGCCTGGGGCCGACCTACACGCCGCAGCCGCGGCCTCGGTAGGAGCAGGCTTTTGCGCGCTTTGGGGTTGTTGTACAGTCGCTGAACGGGGTAGGAACGCAAAATTTTGCGGCTTGCGTTGCTGGGCGCGTACCCTGACGCAAGCCGCAAAATTTTGGGTCTCTACCTCTTATCCAACTCTAAAACCGTCCCGTTGTGTGCTTGCGCGAGCTAGCCGCATGTACCGGCGGCTTTTTGCTGATGTGCCGGGCGGTGGGGTTGCTTTTGTGCAAAAAGCCAAACAGACCATGCCGCTCGCGGCTATGGTAGCGGTAGGTGGCGTACACGGGCACGAAGCTGGCCTGGCTGGGGCGGCGGTGCCGGAAGCCCCAGCCGCGCCAGTGGGCCGAGGTATTTTTGGTGGGGGCGGCCACGGCGGCCGAGGCCAGCAGGCCCATCAGACCCGTAATGAAAAGGGCAGTCCGCAACATAGAAAAGCAGAATGAAAGGAGAGAAAAGCAGCTGGCGGGGCCAGCGGTAGCGCCCTGCTACCGTCCCACTAACTCTAACTTCGGGCCAATTCGTGTGCGGCGGGCGCGGCGGGTCGGCGATTGGGGCGGTAGCATCGACGGAAAGTGGGGCAGAGTCTATGGCCCCGCTGTACGGTGTGGGTTGGCGTTATACTTGCGCGCATTTTACTAGCTCGCTTTCTATTTATATGAAACAATCCTACTACTTATGGCTCGCCGCGGCGGTAGTGCTGGCTGGCTGCCGCAAGGACGAAGAGCGCATTTCCTACAACCTGAGCGGCACGTACACCGCCGAAAACACGTTGCGGGCGGCCAATCCCATCGCCATGTACACCGCCGCCGGGCAAGTGACCAATACGGCGGTAATAACCCGCTTTTTGGCCAGGCGGCAAGGGTTGGCGTCTTACTTTTCGGCAACCGATGTGCCCGTGCCGAGCAACACGAGCCTGCGCCTAACCTTTCGGGCTAATAACCGGGCTACCTTGGTTTCGACCGCGCCAAACTACGTGGACAGCATTCGCACCGAAGTAACGGACCAGCAACTTGCTTCCCTGCGCCTGCAAAACCTGGATTCCATCACGACCCTCTCAAACGCCTCGTATTCGTGCAAAAAGGTCTCAGAGCTGGCTGGCTACATCAAGGAGGTGTATCCCGGCCAGCGGTGCCAAGCCATGCCTCCCGTTACGGGCTACTCGCAAATCTGCAAGCAGCGGCCCGTGCGGATGGTGGGCGCGCACGGTAGCCAGCTCTACGTGCCGTATTTCAGTTGGCTGGTCTTGGCCGACGGGTGCTATATCGCCTATAGTGGCGAGTGGAACCTGTTCAACCGCGCCGTGCTGAGCCACTTGGCCGCCGGCGACACGGTGGTGGTGCAAGAGCGCGAAATAGCCCTGCGCAAGTAGCCCCAAAAAGCGGGTTGGCGGCGCTAAAGAATCAGTTTGCCGATAACCCCAGGCGATAGCCATGCGTGTAACCGCTGGGTGGGCCGGGTTTTGGCTGGCCTGGCGGTTACCCCTTCACGCTATCCCTGCCCATGAGCCTTTGGCAAATTATCCAGCGCCTGCTGCCCTTCGTGCGGCCCTACCGCTCGCTGGTCGTCAGCACGCTGCTGCTCACGCTGGTGGGCTCGCTGGCCGCGCAGGTCAACCCCTTTGTGCTGCGCTACACCGTCGATACCGTGCAGGGCCTGCTGAACCGGGGCCAGGGCCTGGCCGAAGGCTGGCACCTGCTGCTGTGGGTGAGTGGTTTGCTGCTGGGTAAGGAATTACTAAACACAGCTATAACGTTCGGCCAGAAGTACTACGGCGAGAAAATCCGCATCAGCGTGTCGGGCGCGCTGGCCGAGGCGGCCGTCACTAAAATTCTGGGCTACGAGCTGGGTTTTTTCTCGGAAGGCGGCAACCAGACCGGCAAGCTGCAAACCCGCATCGACCGGGGCGCGGAGAGTCTGATGAAGCTGGTGCAAAACTTTTTCATCGACATTCTGCCGCTCTTCGCCAATGCCATCGTGGCGCTGGTGGTCATGTTTTTTGCCAATAAATGGGTGGGGCTGGTGGCGCTGGCCGTGCTGCCCATCTACTTCTGGCTCAGCTACCGGCAGGCCGACCGCCTCAATGGCACCCGCCGCAATTTGCGCAGCCTGCGCGAAGAGAAAAACCACGGCCTCATCAGCATCATCGACAGCATCGTGGTGATAAAGAGCTTCGTGCGCGAAGCCTACGAGGGCGACAAGCAGCTCGCCGTGCAAGACCGCCTGGAGGCCGCCCAACTCTCGACCCGCCGTACCAACTTCCGCTACGACGGCCTCAAAACCTTCGTGGAGCAAATCGGGGTGGTGGCAATCATCGTGCTTACCGCTTACCTGGTGCTGGCCGGGCAGATTAGCATCGGGGCCATCATGTTCCATATCCTGCTGTTCAACAACGTGTCGGCGCCCATCCGGCAGCTGCACCGCATCTACGACGAGATGAATGAGGCCCTCACCTACGCCGAGGGTTTCTTCGCCATCCTCGACGCCGACGACCAGACCGAGCGCCCCGGCCCGCTGCGCCCCGCGCACCTCTACGGCCGCTTCGAGCTGCGCCACGTCGATTTCACTTACCCCAGCGGCACGGCCGCTTTGCACGATGTCAGCCTGACCATCGAAGCCGGCAAAACCACTGCGCTCGTGGGCCTTAGCGGCGCGGGCAAAAGCACGATTATTAACCTGCTCTGCGAGTTTTACCGCCCCAACGGCGGTACCGTGCTGCTCGACGGCCAGCCCCTGAGCGAGTATGACACCCATGCCCTGCGCCAGCAAATCGGGCTGGTGCTCCAGAAAAACCACATTTTCAAGGGCTCTATCGCGGAGAATATCCGCTACGGCAATTTCGCCGCCACCCAGGCCGAGCTGGAGGCCGCCGCCCGCCAGGCCTACCTCCACGACCAGATTCTGGACCTGCCCAAAGGCTACCAGAGCGACGCCCAGCAACTCAGCGGCGGGCAGCAGCAGCGCATTGCCATCGCCCGGCTCTTCCTCAAAAACCCGCCCATCATCTTCCTCGACGAGCCCACCGCCAGCCTCGACGCCATCGCCACCGAGCAAATCAAAAACAGCCTCGATGCCATCAAGCAGGGCCGCACCGTGGTCATCATCTCCCACAGCCTCGCCCAAATCGTGGATGCGGACTGCATCTACGTGATGAAAAAAGGCGAGATGGTGGAAAGCGGCACCCACGGTCAGCTTTACGAAAAACGCGGCACCTACCGCGAGATTTTCGACGCCTCGGCCCGCAGCCTCAACATCGAGAAGCTAGCCAAAACGATGGCCGACGACGGCGATGAGGTGCTGGATACGGCGCTGTAAGCTGGCCTGCTAAGCGGCCGGCGTGGCCCGTCGGCGAGCGATTTGCGCCGGCCATTCGCCCAGCTAATCGGCGAATGAAATAAAATTTTTCAGACAGAATAGCCGCTGTTTCGGCAGAAGCTTTAGCGGCCAAAGGCGCACGGTTGAAACTTGTCGATTTCGCTACTGATTCTTCTGGTAAATAACTTGCAATCAGAGCTATGTTTCAAAACAAAGTAGTCTGTCTATGGGTGTTGTCAGCCGACTACTATGAGAGAAAATGGCCGGTATTTTGGGGCGGTGGGCGTGGGATTATTGCACTCAGGTTCGGCGTGCGGCGGAACCTAATCAGCCTAAGCTGGGCTTTTACGGCGACAATTCACCAACGTTTCATCTCCTAGACACCCCTTATGATGAAGTCTATTTTGAGCCGCAAAGTAGTAGGATTGCACAAGGCCCTGGGCCTGGCCGCCGGCGCGGCGCTGCTGTTTTCGTGCGAGTCAAAAAGCAAGGAAGAAATTGCGCCGGCCGTGCCCGTGGCGGAGCTAAAGACCTTTCTGGCTACCTCTACTGGCGTGAAAGCCAGTGATATCGTGTACAACGAGGCGCAAAAAAGCTTCGTGCTCGAAGGCGACGTGCTGATTACGGTGGCCGATGCCCAGGAGCGCATGGCGGCCGGCACCGGCCGCGCCGCGCAGGGCGAGCAGTGGCGCTGGAACTACCTGGTTTCGAACACCTACGTCACCAACATCGACTACTTCATCAATGCCGACGTGCCCGCCGACTGGAAAACGGCCACCCGCGCCAGCATCACCAACTGGAACGCCGTGAACGGCACCAAGCTCTTCCTGCGCGAAGTAACCAGCAGCAGCGCCGCCGACGTGGTAGTGAACTTGGGCTACGCCGACGAAAACTGGATTGCCCGCGCCTACCTGCCGTACTCCAACGGCCGCCCCGGCAACACCGTAACCATCAATACTAAATACAACTACTTGAGCGCAAGCTACAAGGAGTTCACCATGACCCACGAGATGGGCCACATCCACGGCCTCACCCACACCAACCAGACGCAGGGTGTCTTCATCACCGGCACGCCCACCAGCGACCCCAACTCGGTAATGAACGCGACGGTGCTGCCGTGGCAGGGCTTCACGGCCGGCGACATCACGGCCGTGCAGACGATTTATCCGCAGTAGGTAGTGGTTTTGCATAAAAAAGGCCGGCTTCTCTGTGTGAGAGGCCGGCCTTTTTTGCTATTCAGGCGTAGCATAATTCTAACTTACAGCTCCGTAAGGTTTTCGACGCTTCGGCTAGCAGCCTCAGCATCGAAAAACCAGCCCAGACGACGGCCGACGATGGCGACGAGGTGCTGAATACGGCGCTATGAAAACAATTATATTTTACCTGTTTTTATATTGACAGTTGACCCATTAATATCTGTTAATGAAACGTTGTGGTTGCCATTCAATTGAACATTATTCTGGTGCCTAGTTGAGTCGCCGAACTTTTCAACGAGGTTAGCTAATTCCTTCAATAATTCTGGATTATTATCCAAAGACTTTTCGAGCACATATTCCGCTTTTGCTATTGCTTTAGAATCGCTAGGCTGAGTGACTAAACCAGTTAGAGCTTTTTCATCATTAGAGTCAGTAAAAATATTTTTGACTTTATTCCATAGGTCTGAAGCAGCTGAAGAAACCAGTTGCTCTCCACCTTTGACAAGGTAAGGGGTAAGCGCTGCAACAGTCGCAGTAGAAAGGGTGATGGGGTCAATCATAAAATTAAGCGTTATTAATCGCGTGATAATATTCGACAAGCTTCTTGATTTCGAGTGCGTTAGATTCGTAAACTTCGCCTAAGCTTGTTACTGAATATGCCTTCATATAGGCATTTCCTTCTTTTTGAAGAAGCTCTTCATACATATAGAACCCTTCTGGTTTAATCGCAAATGTTATTGAGATTGGTTCACCGTACTCCAGCCGCTTTGGGTAAATATTGCTCTGCTCTGGTACCATAGAAAAGGTGTCGTGTTCCACTGTTCCTCCTTCTAAAGTAAATCCGGGGCTTACTACAAAATAAGAATTAACGAAATATCTATGCTCCTTATGAAGATTTGTGATAGTTATGCTAAATTTTAGCTGTGAATTGGCTAAGCTATAGCCACTGGTTGCTACTAAAACGGTTAAATAAATTTTAGCTTCGCCTTCTGAAACCTCTGCTTTGCTAGGCATGCCCTCCATCAATCTTAAAAATTTTTGAGGAATATCTCTTAAGTCACTACCAACTTTATGAATTAACTCTTTGAGCTCCTCTCCGTTGTCTAGATTAACAGAAATGGTAGAGCCGTTGGCCTCCTGGATTATGACATTCCCTGAGCCGATGGGATTTGCTGAGTTTGACATGTATGTTGAGTGTATTTTAGTGCAATATAATGAATCGTTCCCCAATGATATCTACCCTTTCTGTCATACTCCTCCGCGCCCGCATCATACGCGACCTTGATTCCATCAACGATAAACAGTTGCTACGTCAAATGCTTGGCTACATGCAGATAATAAAACGTACGCCCTACAAAATAGCTTCCAACCGGGAGGCAGTATTAAGCTTCGCTGGGACACTCACATATGCAGAAGCGGCTAATCTATGTCACACCTTGAGCCAGGAATTTGGGTAATTAGAGGGCGAGTGGTAAATTTTAGAAGCCGGTAATACAAAGAGCGCAATGCCGAACAACACCGTAACAATCGACCTAACCGGCATTAACAGCAAAGTCGCCATTCACCAGGCATTCAAGCAGCACCTGGGCTTTCCCGACTGGTACGGCCCCAGCTGGGATGCGCTATGGGACGCCATTATCGCGGTGGTGGAAATGCCGGATGAAGTGGTGCTGCGCAATTGGCAGGAATTTGCCGAAGCCTGCCCCAAGGACATGCAGATACTGCGGCAGATTATCGCCGACTACCACGAAGAACTACATAGCAAGCGGCTGGTGCTAGCGGAGTAACTACCCCTGCACCAGCTCTGCCACGGCGGCCTCGAAGGTGGCGCGGCGGGCGGCTTGCTGCACCTGAGTGGGCGGGGCGGCGCGCACGGTGCAGTCGGCCAGCGGGCAGCGCTCGCAGGTTTCGTTGACGATAGTGAGCGGTAGGGCGGGGTCGGGGAGGAAGGCCACTTGCTGGCGCAGGCTATCGTCGCAGCGCAGGCCGATGGTAACGCTCATGGCGGGCTCGGTGGCAGTGCCCAGGCGGGCCAGCGAAAAGCACAGGTACTCGTCGGCGGTGCCCATGTACTGCGAGCGCTGGGCGGCGGCCAGGCGCCGGGTGGTGCCGGTGGGCGGCAGGGCGCGGCCCTCGGCCAGCAGCTGGAGGCTCACCCAGCGGCGGCAGAGGTGCTCCTGTAGCTCGTTGCCGGGGGGGTGGTGCTGGCGCGCGAGGTGCAGCTTTTTGGTGAGGTGGTAGGGCGCGTCGGCCTGGTCCTGGTCGAAGCGCAGGAAGAATAAGCTGCTGAGACCAAAGCGCTTGGGTAGCAGCGTGGCAATGCGCTGCATCAGCATTTCGGGGCTTACGTCGTAGCGCGTGAGCAGGGCCAGCAGGGCGGCGGGCTGCCAGGTAGGGGCGGCAAAAAGCTGGCGCAGGTCGTGGACCAGGCTGTCTTCCTCCATCAGGAGCGCGCTGGCGAAGTAGGAGGCCCGGAAATTATTGAGCACCTCCTCAAACGAGCGGGGCTCTAGTGGGTTGGGGCTGGCGTAGTGCCGCTCTTTTAGTTTTAAATAGTTGAAGCCCAGCTCGCGGCCCAGCACGAAGGCCTGCTGGCCTCGGCTCAGGGTGGGTATCATGAGCAGGGTTTTGGTGGCGGGCCGGAACACCGAGCGCAGCCGCCCGGCCACTACCACCGGGTTGCCGGCCAGCGTGGCGCGGTCGATGGTGTAGCCGTAGTGCTGCGTCAGCAGGGTTTCGAGCTGGGTGAGGTCGAAGGGTGGGGCGGCGGCAAGCTGGTGGCTCGCCACGAAGGCCTGCGCCTCCAGCTCCAGGTCTTCAAAATAGTTGTCGTGCATCTCGCGGTACGAGCGCAGCGCGGCCACGAAAAAATGCTCCTGCCGCAGCTCATAATCGCGCGCAATCTCGAAGAGCGTGCTAATGAAGGCGTTCATCTTGGCCGGCGCGTTGGCGATGAGCTCAAACAGCTGCATGGGCTCCAGGCCATACAGCTCCAGCGGAAACTCCTGCAGCGCTTGCGATTGCAGCAAATCGGCGATGGGTTCGAGGCGGCGCGGCAGGGTAGTGGAAGTCAGCTGGTCGTAGCGTACTTCCAGCACTTTGCTCAGGCTCAATATTTTATCAGCCTTGGGATACTTCTTGCCTTTCTCAATCTCGTTGAGGTAGCTCACGCTCAGGTCGCAGGCCCGCGCCAGCTCGGCCGGCGAAAGGCCGCGCTCTTGCCGCAACTCGCGCAGTTTCAAACCAAAAATGAGGCGAACGACTTGGCCGTGGTTTAGCATAAGGTAAAAGTAGGGCTGATAGGCGTGAACCGCTTTTGTTGGTGCAAAATGAGCGGTCAAGAATGCGAATTTTATTTTTTAGCGAATTTTCGCTAAAAAATAAAATTCGCTTACGTATATTTGTATCACATTCCCACCCGCCGCTTTTGCCGCGCAGAAGAGAAGTGTCCCTCTTCTGCGCGGCATTATTACCAAGCTCCTCCTTTCTTATCCACTTATTTTCTACATATGTCAGCTACCGCCAACATCCTGAGCCGCTTGCAGCCCCTGGGCTTCCGCCGCCTGACCAACGCCCACCTCAATCTGCCGCCCGCCGCGCTGGTCGAGGCCGCCGTGTGCCGCAAAGAAGGCGTGCTCACCGACACGGGCGCGCTGATGGCCGATACCGGGCAGTTTACGGGCCGCTCGCCCAAGGACCGCTTCATCGTGCGCGACGAAAAAACGGCCAATACGGTGTGGTGGGGCGACATCAACATCCCGTTTGAGGCCGATAAATTTGACCAGCTGCACCAGAAAATGGTGGCCTACCTGGAGGATAAGGAGCTGTACGTGCGCGAAGGCTACGCCGGGGCGCACCCCGCCTCGCAGCTCAAGCTGCGCATCGTGAACGAGCTGGCCTGGCACAACCTGTTCTGCCACAACCTGTTCCTGCGCCCCGAGGAAGGCGCGGATACCAGTTGGGCGGCCGATTTCAGCATCATCAACGCGCCCGGCTTCGAGGCCGACCCTGCCGTGGACGGCACCCGCCAGAAGAACTTCGCCATCCTCAACTTCACCAAGAAGCTGATTCTCATTGGCGGCACGGCCTACGCCGGCGAGATGAAGAAGGGCATTTTTGGGGTGCTCAACTACCTGCTGCCCCAGGAGCAGAACACGTTGCCCATGCACTGCTCGGCCAACATCGGCTCGCACGGCGATGCGGCGGTGTTTTTCGGCCTTTCGGGCACCGGCAAAACGACCCTCTCTACCGACCCTAACCGCCACCTCGTGGGCGACGACGAGCACGGCTGGCTGCCCGGCCAGGGCGGCATTTTTAATTTCGAGGGCGGCTGCTACGCCAAGGTTATCGACCTGAGCGCCGAGAAGGAGCCCGAAATCTGGAACGCCATTAAGTTCGGCTCCATCGTGGAGAATACGCGCTTCGTACCCGGCACTACCACCGTTGATTACGCCAATAAGTCGGTGACCGAAAACACCCGCACGGCGTACCCCATCGACTACATCCCCAACATCGCGGTGCCGAGCATCGGGCCGGTGCCGACCAATATCTTCTTCCTCACCGCCGACGCCACCGGCGTGCTGCCGCCCCTGAGCAAGCTCGATAAGAGCCACGCCATGTACCACTTCCTGAGCGGCTACACGGCCAAGGTGGCGGGCACAGAAATGGGCATCGTGGAGCCGCAGGCCACGTTCTCGGCCTGCTTCGGGGCGGTATTCCTGCCGCTGCACCCCACCAAATACGCCGAGATGCTGGGCCAGAAAATGGACGAGCACCCCGTGAATGTGTGGCTGGTAAACACCGGCTGGTCGGGCGGCGGCTACGGCGTGGGCAGCCGCATGAAGCTGAGCTACACCCGCGCGCTCATCACGGCCGCCCTCACCGGGCAGCTCGACGACGTGAAATTCCGACCGCACCCCGTGTTCGGGGTAGAGGTACCCGGCGCGGTGCCCGGAATCCCCACCGAGCTGCTCGACCCGCGCCGCACTTGGGCCGATAAGGAAGCTTATGACCACGCTGCTAATCAGCTAGCTGGCAAGTTTGTCACCAACTTCGAAAAGTACGCGGCGGCGGCGAATGACGAGATTTTGGCCGGCGCGCCGGTAGTGGCGCAGGCGGCTGAGGCGAAGGTTGACGTGCCGGTGCTGGTGGCGGCTTAGGTTGCTCGTCAGGCGTGTCGCCTCACCCCGGCCCCCTCTCCGAAAAGGAGAGGGGGAGTCGGACGACTCTTGGAAAAACAGAAACGGCTTTCAGCAGATGCTGAAAGCCGTTTCTGTTTTTATGTTGCTTTTGGAAAAAGACATTTCGTGCTCGCCGCCCGTGTAACCTCACCCCCCGGCCCCCTCTCCAAAAAAGAGGGGGCCGGGGGGTGAGGTTACACGGGCGGCGAGCACAGCTTACACCTTCAACAGCGCCGCTTCCTTATGCCCCGCCAACTGCTGCCACAGCAAAATCAGCACCGCCTGCGCCGTGTACTCAATATTTGTCTGCCGGCCGCGGTCAATATTAATCTGTCGGCTTACGGTGCCGCTGGGCGTGGCGCAGGCAAGGCAGATGGTACCCACCGGCTTGAGCGGCGTGCCGCCGCCGGGGCCGGCGATGCCGCTGGTGGCCAGGGCTACATCGCAGCCCAGGCGGGCGCGGGCGCCTTCGGCCATTTCGCGCACGGTGGCTTCGCTCACCGCGCCGTGCTGGGCCAGGGTTTCGGCGTTCACGCCTAATAAGCTCTCTTTTATATCGTTGTCATAAGCCACTACGCTGCCCCGGAAGTAGGCCGAGCTGCCGGGCACGCTCGTGATGCGGGCGGCCACCGCGCCGCCGGTGCAGCTTTCGGCGGTGCCGAGCTGCCAGTTTTTGGCCTTCAGAATCTGGCCGATTACTACTTCGAGCGGCGAGTCTTCTTCGGCAAAAATGTACTCGCCGATGCGCTGGCGCAGCTCGGGCAGCAGAGCCAGCATTCGGCCGCGCAGGTCGGGCTGGCCGTCGGGGGTGCCGGTGAGGCGCAGGCGCACGCTGCCCAGGCTAGGCAGGTAGGCTAGCTTGATGTTAGGCGGCAGGGCGCTTCTGCTGGAGCTTGGGTAGCACCTCGTCGGTCATCAGGCGCTTCATCTCGAAGGGTACGCCGGGCATGCTGATAAACACGGTGCCCTGGTCTTCCATCCACATGCCGGGAGCGGTGCCCACGGCGTTGTGCAGCACTTCGCAGCCCTCGGGCACCAGCGCCTGCTGGCGGTTCACGTCGAGCATGGGGCGGTTGAAGCGCCGGAAAATCTCTTCTACGTGGCGCAGCGTGGGCTCGTGCAGCACCAGCTCGCGGCCCAGGTAGCGGGCCAGCACGTGCTTGGTAAGGTCGTCTTTGGTGGGGCCGAGGCCGCCGGTCATCAAAATAACCTGGGTGCGCTGGCGAGCCTGGTCGAGGGCGGCCACTAGCTCGTCGGCGCGGTCGCTCACGCTCGTGATTTGGCGCACGCGCAACCCCAGGCGGCCGAGCTGCTGGCCCATAAAGGCCGAATTGGTATCCACGACCTGCCCGTAGAGCAGCTCGTCGCCGATGGTCATGATTTCAACGTCCATGAAAGGGGGTAGTGCGAAGTTTGGCAAGGTTTTGTAGGCAACTTTGCGCAGCGGTGCTTGCAGGACAGCTATACGAGCCGTCTGGTTTTTGAGCCCGCCATTTTCTTCCTGATTTATATGAAAAATCTCCTACTGGCCCTCGCGCTGCTGGCCGCCGCGCCGGCCGTGGCCCAAACCAAAAAAACCACCACCAAAAAAACGACGACCACCAAAAAAGCCGTCGCCAAGCCCGCCGCCAAAAAGACTACCACGACAACCACCAAAGCCGCTGCTACTACCACCGTCGCCGCCGCTACCGTAGCTCCTCTCACCGAGGCCGAAGCCAACACTGGCCTGAAAGAAGCCCTGACCACCGGCGTTACCAAAGCAGTAGCCTTCGCCTCCGAAAAAGACGGCTTCAACCTCAACGACGACATCCGCATCCCGTTCCCGCCCGATGCGCAGCTCGTAGCCACTACCCTCAGCGCCCTGCCTGGCCCGCTGGGCAAAGCGGCCGTGGAGCAGGCCACTAACCTCATCAACCGCGCCGCCGAAACCGCCGCACCCGCTGCTAAAGACATCTTCCTCAACGCCGTGCAGCAGCTCACCCTCACCGATGCCCTCTCGCTCGTGACCAGCGGCAGCAAAGACGCCGCCACCCAGCTGCTGCGCAAAAACTCGGAGGCTGCCCTCACCGCCGCCCTGCGCCCCAGCATCGTGCAGAGCCTCGACCAAGTGGGCGCCAATGCCGCTTACGCCAAGCTCATCGACCGCTACAACAAAATTCCGCTGATGACGCCGGCCAAAAACAACCTCACCGATTACGTGACCGCCCAAACAGTGGACGGACTCTTCATTTTGCTGGCCCAGCAGGAAGCCAAGATTCGCCAGAACCCGGCCGCGCAGGGCACGGCTATTTTGCAACGGGTATTTGGGAAGAAGTAGGCGCGTGAACCTCACCCCCCGGCCCCCTCTCCAAAAAAGAGGGGGCCGGGGGGTGAGGTTCACGCGTGAGGCAATTGAAAGGCCCCGCTACTCAACCAGGTAGTGGGGCCTTTTTGCATTTCAAAACTCCAGCGCCTAGTAGTCGCTGTCATAATCATCGCCGCGCCCGCGGCTGCGCGAACTGCTGCCGCCGAAGTCATCGTCCTCATCGTCGCCGTCGAGGTCGTCGTCGTCATCGAGGGGGCTGAGGCCGCTGGCGCCGTCGGGGTCTTCGGCGGCTTCGGCGGTCGTAAATTCTTCTTCGGTCATGGCGGCCAGGTCGAGCGCCTCATCGTGCGAGGAGCCCGTGTCGCGCCACATCAGGTAGTCGGCGTATTTGGCCGAGAGCTGGTCCTCGCCCGAGCCACGGGTTTTGGCCCCGCCGGTGCGGGCGAAGGTGTCAAGCTTATCGTCGTCGTCGAGGTCGTCGTCGTCCAGGTTATCGTACTGTCGCATGGCTAAAAAGGGCAGCAGAGAGTGAATAGATGAGGTTTCGGAGAGTAGTGCGAAGATACGGGCAGAGCCGAAATTGGGTTGGCGCCCGGCGGCCCTTTGCAGCCAAAAACCTTCTGTTCAGGCGTTGCCCAAAGGTGTTTTGCCGTCCACCGTACCCCGACTGCTAATCACCCGAAAGCGGGCAAATAGTTCCTCGCCGTACCAGCCTTCGCGGCGCGTGAGCTGAATGACCTCGCGGTGGCGCGCATCGCGGTAGGCGTACTGCTGCATGGCCGCCGCCGAGTCCCAGATGCTGAACGTGGCCTGCCGCACCAGCGGCAATTCGCCCAGCCCGATGGCCAGCCGCACGCCCGGCGCCGCGGCCAGCGCCCGGCTCGTGGGCTCCACAAAGCCCCAAAACCGCCACGCCCGCCGCAGCCGGATGCTAGCCCGCGTGAGCACCGCCACCGGCCCGTCGGCCTCCGGCGCGCCACCTGGGGTAGGGGTTTGGTAGTCAAATGGATTTACCTTATTCCAAAGGCCGTGCGAGCGTAGCGGGGCCAGCTCGGCCATCCAGGTTTCGCGGCTGCGGCGCTCATAATCAGCCCACAGCGGATGCGCCGCAAAGAAGGCCTCGGCCGCCTCGGCCGAGGCCCAGACGCCCAGCAGGCCGTAGCGGTCGAGGTTGGGCAGGAAGCCGAAGCCGTTGGCCGCGCCGCTGCCCAGCAGCTGAAAAAACCGCAGTCCTGGCACGCGTTTTAGGGTGCCGGGCGAGGTGCCCATTTGGGCCAGGCCCCAGCGCCGGTGGCCGGGTAGCAGGGTAAAAAGGGTGATGGTCGTGAGCATGAAAACAAAGCTTGCCCCTAGGTAACAAAAAAGGCCGGAATTGCTTCCGGCCTTTTTTGTAAAACGGAGTGGCACTCCGTTTCCGCGTTAGCAACGATAAACGGAGTACCACTCCGTTTTACAAATTACAGCTTCACCTGCGCGTGCTCGTTCACGTCGTCCGACGTGCTGCCCTCGCCCGTGGCCACGGCGCGCAGGTAGGCGTAGGCGCGCGACAGCACGCCGCTCGGCGAGTCCCAGTACTCACCTTTTTCGATGTCTACTTTGAGAATCATAATGTTGGGGTCTTCCTTGCCCTCCGGAAACCAGGCTCTCATGTCCTCGCTCCACAATTCGGCGATTTTGGCTTCGTCGCGGTACACGCTGGCCGTGCCCGTTACCGACACGTACACGTTGTCGCTGGGGTTGGCGTAGCTCAGGTTCACCTGGTTGTCTTTCTTTACCTCGTACACCTTGGCCGAATCCTTGTCGGTAAAGAAGTAGAGTGCCCCGTCGGTGCCGGGCTTGATGGTGCCCATCGGGCGGCTGTGCAGCTTGTGCTCCTCATCGAAGGTCGAGAGCATGGCGATGCGGACATCCTTGATTTTTTCGAACAGCTTGCCGAGGTCGTGGGTGACGGGCGTTTGGGAATCAGACATGAGAAACGAAGTTTTAAAAGAAAAAGAACCGCCGGGTGGCAACGAGCGCGGCACCGGCCGGGGCTTGTGCTTACGGCCGAACCCGTTTCTGGTTTAGCGGTTACTACCCCAGCGCCGGCCCCACGCCCGGCGCGGCCACTATGAATTTTCTGGCTCATCTGCTCCTGGCCGGCCCCGATGCTACCGCGCCCGCCTATGCCGGCCACCTGCTGGGCCAGTTCATTGCCGACTCGGTGCCCGGCCGCCAGCTAGAGCGCTATCCGGCTGACGTGCAGGCGGGAATCCGAATGCACCGTGCCATCGACACCTTCACCGACCAGCACCCCGTGGTGCGCCGCAGCACCGCCCGCCTGCGAGCGGCCGGGGCCGGCAAGTACGCCGGGGTAGTCTCTGACGTGTTTTACGACCACTTTCTGGCCGCCAGTTTCCAGGAGTTCTCTGCCGAAAGCCTGCCCGATTTTACTCAGCGCGTGTACGGTTTGCTGGCCAGCCGGGCGGCCGGGTTTCCGGCCCCGGTGCAGCGCTTCTTCCCCTACCTTGTGCAGCAAAACTGGCTGCTCGGCTACGCCGAAATCGCGGGCATCGAGCGGGCTTTGCAGGGCCTGAGCCGCCGGGCCTCGCCGGGCTCGGGCATGGAAACGGCGGGCGCGGAACTGCGCCGGAACTATGCAGCGTATGAGGATGATTTCCGGGCGTTTTTTCCGGAACTGCGGGCGTTTGCCTGGCAGTAGAGACGCAATAGTTGGAATAGTGCGATAGGTTAGAAATTATTCTCTGTTTTGCTACATGCTACCCTCAGGCAAGACGCAAAATGTTGCGTCTCTACCTCCAAAAACCAAACGGCCGGCCGTTCTTACGTATAGCCGCTTTTTACCAGACTCCACTTTCTTTCACCACCTCGATTTTCCCGATGAGCGACACTCCCACGGACTACACCTTTGGCATGATTGGCCTGGGCACAATGGGCCGCAACTTGCTGCTGAACATGGCCGACCACGGCTTCGCGGTAGCCGGCTACGACAAAAGCCAGAAGCAGATTGACCTGCTCGGCCAGGAAGGTAAGGACAAGCCCGTCAAGGGTTTCAGCGACCCCGCCGCGTTTGTAAAGAGCATCAAAACGCCCCGTGCCATCATGATGCTGGTGCCCGCCGGGGCTATCGTAGACAGCGTAATCGCCGAGATGACGCCGCTGCTCAGCCCCGGCGACATGCTCATCGACGGCGGCAACTCGTACTACACCGACACCACGCGCCGCGACAAAGAGCTGAGCGAGAAGGGTCTGCATTTCTTCGGCATGGGCGTGAGCGGTGGCGAAGAAGGCGCGCGCTTCGGCCCCAGCATGATGCCCGGCGGCGACGCCGAGGCCTATAAGGTGATGGAGCCGGTGTTTGATGCCATCGCGGCCAAGGTCGATGGCGAGCCCTGCGTGGCCTACATGGGCCCCGGCGCGGCCGGCCACTTCGTGAAAATGGTGCACAACGGCATCGAATACGGCCTGATGGAGCTGATTGCCGAAACTTACGGCGTGCTCAAAACCGGCCTGGGTATGGAGGATGAGGCTATTTGCCAGGTGTTTACCAAGTGGAACGAAGGCCGCCTCAAGTCTTTCCTGCTCGACATCACGAAGGATATTTTCTCCTTTAAAAACCCCGACAGCGACCACCTGCTGCTCAACGACATTAAGGACGAGGCCCGCGCCAAGGGCACCGGCAAGTGGACCTCGCAAGTGGCGATGGACATTCAGGCGCCCATCCCGACCGTGGACACGGCCGTGTCGATGCGCGACTTGTCGAAGTACAAGCAGCTGCGCGAGCAGCTGGGGCAGCAGTACCAGCCTGCCGCCGGGCACCTGGCCGGCGACAAAGACGAGCTGCTGAACCAGCTGGAGCAGGCGTTTTACTTCAGCATGGTGATTACCTACGCCCAGGGTATGCACATGCTGAGCCGGGCGTCGGAAGAGTTCAAGTATGACTTGAAGCTGGCGACCATTGCCCGCATCTGGCGCGGCGGCTGCATTATCCGCTCCGAGTTTTTGAATGACATTTACAACGCCTTCAAGGGCGATAACAAGCTGGCGCACTTGCTGCTGGATGGCGCCGTGCAAAAGCTGGTACAGGAGTCGGCCGGCGGGGCGCGGGCCGTGGCGGTGGCCGCCATCGCGGCCGGGCTGCCGGTGCCGGCCTACACCTCGGCCATTGGCTATTTCGATGCCTTCCGCACGGGCCGCCTGCCCTCTAACCTCATCCAGGCCCAGCGCGACTATTTTGGCGCGCACACCTACGAGCTCATTGGCAAGGAAGGCACCTTTCACACGCAGTGGACGGGCCTGCGCAGCACGCCCGAGGCCCCGGCCGGCGAGCAGGCCAACCAGAAGCCGCCCGTGCCGAAAGAGTAGGTTTAGTGTATAGTGCTTAGTGCATGGTGCTTAGGACAAATTGACCTAGCCGCCATGCACTGAGCACTACTACCTAAGTACCAGGCACTAGGCACCAAGCAATAAGCACTAAACCACATGAACACCAAGATAAAATCGCAGCCGACCATCTTCGTCATCTTCGGCGGCACCGGCGACCTCAACGCCCGCAAGCTGGCCCCGGCGCTGTATAACCTGTACCTCGAAGGCTGGCTGCCCGAGCAGTTTGCCCTCATCGGCACGGGGCGCAGTAAGCTCACCGATAAAGAGTTTGAGGAGCGGATGCTCAAGGACATCAACGAGTTTTCGCGCAGCGGCGAGGTGAAGGAGGATAAGTGGCCTGGCTTCGGCCCCAACATCCACTACCAAGCCGCCGACGTGCAGGACGCCAAGACGTACAAGGAGTTCGCCAAGCGCATTCAGCAGCTGGAAAAGGACTGGAAGACGCCGGCCAACGTTATTTACTACCTGGCGGTAGCGCCCAATTTCTTTCCCATCATCGCCGAAAACCTGGCCAAAGCGGGCCTCACGGCCGACGCCGACCGGGCGCGCATCGTGATTGAAAAGCCGTTTGGCCACGACCTGGAATCGGCCAGGGAGCTGAACAAGCTGCTGAATGGTATTTACGAGGACAAGCAGCTCTATCTCATCGACCACTACCTGGGCAAGGAAACGGTGCAGAATATCATGGCTTTCCGCTTCGCGAATGCCATCATGGAGCCGCTCTGGAACCGCAACGCCATCGAGCACGTGCAGATTTCGGTGACCGAGCAGCTTGGCGTGGGCGACCGCCTGGGTTACTACGACGGCTCGGGCGCGCTGCGCGACATGATTCAGAACCACTTGCTGCAACTCTTGTGCATCGTGGCGATGGAACCGCCCGTAAACTTCACGGCGGAGGAAGTGCGTGACCGCAAAGTGGACGTGCTGCGCGCCATGCGCCGCTTCACGCCCGAAGCCGTGCGCGACAACACCGTGCGCGGCCAGTACGGCGCGGGCTGGATTGAAGGTAAGCAGGTGCCCGGCTACCGCGAGGAGGCTGAGCAGCAGGGTGCCAACTCCCAGTCAAACACCGAAACCTTCGCCGCCATCAAGTTTTTCGTGGACAACTGGCGCTGGCAGGGCGTGCCGTTTTACCTGCGCACCGGCAAGCGGCTACACCGCTCGGCGTCGGTTATCACGATTCAGTTTAAGGACGTGCCGCATTTCATCTTCCCGACCGAAACGGCCGAGACGCGGCGCCAAAACCGACTGATTATCAACATTCAGCCCGAGATGAGCATCCGGCTGCAAGTGCAGGCCAAGCGCCCCGGCGTGGACATGGTACTGAACACCGTGGACATGGTATTCGACTACAAAGGCACCTACGTGGCCCAGGCCCCCGAGGCCTACGAAACCCTGCTGCTCGACGTGATGCTCGGCGACCAGACCCTCTTCATGCGCGGCGACCAGGTCGAGGAGGCCTGGGATTTGGTCATGCCCATCCTGAACGCGTGGGAAAACCGCGTCAGCCAAAACTTCCCCAACTACTCGGCCGACTCGTGGGGCCCCGAATCGGCCGAAGCCTTAGTGGCTAAAGATGGTTACCACTGGTTTACTATCCCGCTCGAAACTAAGAAGTAAAGTTATGGAATTGCACATATCCAAAACGCCCGACGAGGTGCTGCGCGCTTTAGCCGAATATTTTGTGGCGCGGGCCGGGCAGGCTATTGAGCGCCGGGGCCGCTTTGCGGTAGCGCTCTCGGGCGGCAGCTCGCCCAAAAAGCTGTACGAGCTGCTGGCCTCGCCCGCCTACCGTGCGCGCGTGGCCTGGGAGCAGACGTATTTTTTCTTCGGCGACGAACGCAACGTGCCCCACACCTCGCCCGAGAGCAACTACCTGATGGCCAAAAAGGCCCTCTTGGACCCGCTCGGCATCCGCTCCGCCCAGGTGTTCGCCGTCGATACCGACCTGGAGCCCGCCGAAGCCGCCGCGCAATACTGCGTAGACATCGAGGAGTTTTTTGGTGAAAAGAAGGCCAAATTTGACCTCGTGCTACTGGGCCTGGGCGACAATGCGCACACGGCCTCGCTCTTTCCGCACACGCTGGTGTTGCAGGATAAATCTGTGAGCGTGAAAGAAGTATGGCTGCCCGAGCAGCAGGTATTCCGCATCACCATGACGGCCCCGCTCATCAACCAGGCGCGGGCCGTAGCCTTCCTGGTATACGGGGCCGACAAAGCCGAAGCGGTAGCCCAGGTTTTGGGGCCCGAGCGCAACATCGAGCAGTACCCGGCGCAGCTGATTGCGCCGAGTAGCGAAGAGGTGCAGTGGTTTCTGGACGAGGCAGCGGCTGAAAAGCTGTCCTAACGCGGGACACCTCACCCCCCGGCCCCCTCTCCCAAAAAGAGGGGGCCGGGGGGTGAGGTGCCCCGCGCTAAGGCAGCGCCTCAAATTCGCTCGCCGCCCGCGCCGCTTCACCCGGCTTAATAACCATTGGCTGGCCGCCCTGTACTACAATGGCGGCTTTGGCCAAGCCCAAAAACAGGCCGTGCTCCACGATGCCGGGAATCTGCTCTAGCTGGCGGGCTAGCTGCTCGGGGTCGGCAATTTGGCCGAAATAGCAATCGACGATGTTGTTGCGCTGGTCGGTGAAGTACTCCGCGCCGGGGTCGTCTACGGCGGGGCGCACCACGGGTGCGCCGCCCAGCTTAGCCACGGCATCGAGCACCCAGGGCAGGGTGAAGGGCACCACCTCCAGCGGCAGCGGAAAGCGGCCGAGCGTGGGCACCAGCTTGGAAGAATCGGCTACCACGAGCAGATAATCAGAAGCGGTTTCGAGGGTTTTTTCGCGCAGCAGCGCGCCGCCGCCGCCTTTTATCAGGCGCAGCTGGCCGTCTAGCTCATCCGCCCCATCCACGGCCAAGTCGAAGCGCAGGCCGCGCCGGGGTGCCAGTAGCGGAATGCCAAACTGCCGGGCTAGTGCCTCGCTGGC